>Ga0070684_100003640_pt1 | contig 11614 bp, 10 predicted proteins | sample KBSC723LmetaG_FD_65653 | JGI IMG/M metagenome (GOLD analysis project Ga0070684, IMG submission 65653) | Corn rhizosphere microbial communities from Kellogg Biological Station, Michigan, USA - KBS C7.2-3L metaG | ecosystem: Host-associated > Plants > Roots > Rhizosphere ...
CGCGGCGGACGCGAGCGTGTCCTGGTTGACGACCGACAGTGACAGTTGATCCGTCGTCCCCGAATCCGACAACAGGTGCACGAACCCGCCGGTGCGGACGCCGTCGACATGCACGCCGACCTGGTCGAAGCCGGCGCCTCGCAGCGAGAACTCGGCCTTCAGATCGTTGTTGGCCGCAACGCCCGGCAGCGCGTGAACGGAGCGGAGCGGATCGTCGACGATCACCATCGACAGCGTCTCCAGATCCGCTTTCGTGAGCGTGCGAGCCGGCGCGGCGTCGCGAGTCTGGGCGCCGCGGACCTCGACGCGTTCGGCGACGGCGGCGGACTCGCGGTTGAGCCGGACGTCACCGAGATCCGCGCCGCCGGCGGTTACGTCGACGCGGCGAGTCACGAAGGCGTACCCGACCGCGGTGACGAGTACGTCGACCCGGCGGGTCGAACCGGCCGGCACTGAGAAGACACCATCCCCGCCGGCCGCCCCGGCGGTTCGGCCGTCGATGACAATCGCGGCGCCGGCGACCGGGTCGCCCGTCTGCGCGTCGAGCACGCGGCCGGCGATCGACGGACCGCCCTGGAGCGCCTCCAACCCGAGCCACACCGACAGCGCCAGAACCTCGCCCATGCCACTCTCCTCGCGGTTATTACTACGCGTGTAGTATTAGACGTTACTACACATGTAGTAGTCTGGCGAGGTCAAGCAGTGCGGTGTCAGGCAGTGAATCGTGAAATGAGTCAGGGGCTCGCCGCCAGACAAGCCGTCTCGTTCACGATTCACTGCCTGACACCGAGGTCAGAGGTCAGCGGAGTTCGTAATTCGGGCGTTGGGGGTCGAACGAGAGGATGACGCGCTGTCCGCGGACCCAGCTCCCGACGCGCCGCTGGAGATTCGGCTCGTCGAACCGCGTCGGCAACGGCACTGGTTCTGGCGTAATCCGAGCGGCGGCAACCGCGTCTCGAAGAGGGGTCCCGGCGGCCGCGACGGCCTCGAGACCCGCGGCGAAGGGCATTGCTTCCGACGTCGCGGCGGGTACTGGCTCGTCGAGCGCGATCTCGGGAACCGCGGTTCGATCGGCCGCCGCGGCACGCGGCGGCGCCCCTGTGAGCGTCGTCGCCGTCGTCGACCTACGCGCCTCTCGCCGTGCGTCGGCGGCCTTTGCCCCGCGGGCGGCCGGTGCCTCCGGGGCCGGCGCGTGTCTCACCAGCCGGACCGCGGCCGCGGGAACGCGCGACAGGCTCGCGATCGTGACGACGGGTGCGAGGCACACGACCGGCACGGCGACAGTCGTCACCGCGAGCCAGGGCCCCCGCCGGCGATAACGGCGCGGGGCGTCGTCGAGCAGCGTCTCGAGCCTCCGCCGCAGCGCCGAGCCGCGGCTCGCCATTGTCGCAAGCACGGCGCCGTCATCGCGAAGGTTCCATTCAGCGACTTTGATCAGGCAGCGCGCTAGCGCCGCGCGCTGAGGCGGCTCCGCGGCCGCCCGCTCGTCGCAGCACAACTCCATGGCCAGCCGCAGCCGCGCCGCGGCCGCGAGATTGAGCGGCTGCCACCATCCCAGCGCGCGAACGGCGGCGGCGATCATCAGCCAGGCCGCGTCGCGGCGGACGACGTGTGCCGCTTCGTGCGCGAGAAGCGCGCGGAGCTCGTCGTGCGGCAGCTCGCGCAACGCGCGGACCGGCACGCAGATTTCACGCGCGAACGCGACCGGCACGCGCAGCGTGCGGCTGCACGATAACGTCACGCGATCGGCGGCGGGACCGAGAATCTCCCGGAGGAGCGCGGGTGCGGGGCCCCGCCGAATGACTCGCCGTCGTCCGACGTGGCGTATGCCCAGGCGCCACGCGCGTCTCGCACGCAGCGCCAGTAACGCGGTGATCGCCATCCACGCCGTCGCGAGCCAGAACACGCCGTCGCTGTCCAGCGCCGGTGCGATCGCGCCGTGAGGCGACAGGCGGACCGCCGCGCCGGACGGCGCCGACCCTGCCACCACGAAGACGGTGGACGTCACGACCCCGCCGACGAGCGCCAGCTTCCAGAACGCGTCGCGGCGCGACACGACGGCTCCCCAGCGGGTGCGTTCGGCGACGAACGCCAGCGCCGTGAACATCGCGCCGTGCACGGCATACGTCAGGAGCCAGGTGATCAGGATGTGCTCCATCAGCGGCGCGCCTTGCTGCGTACCAGACGCTGCAGATCGGCGATTTCCTCCCGCGTCAGCTTGCGCGAGTCGAGCAACTGAGTGACGAAGGCCGTGACGTCGCCGTCGAACAGATTGCGCAACAGCTCACGCGTCACCGTCTCCCGGACCTCGACCGGCGACACAAGCGATCGATAGATGTACTGGCGGCCCTCGGCGCGGTGACTGACCAGTCCGCGCTGTTCCAGCCGCACGAGCATCGTCGCTACCGTGGTCAGCGCGAGGCGCCGTCCCGTCATCGCGCGCTGGACGTCGGTCACCGACGCCTCGTCCCGCGACCACAGCACTTGCATGACGGCCAGTTGCAGCGCCGTCAGGCGAGGCGGCGCCGCGGACTTTCGTGGCATGCGTGAATACTACACCAGTAGGAGACAGACCGCGTCACAACGCGACCTCAGTTCGAGAGGCAGTCGATCCCGCAAGATGGAGATCGGCTGTGGCGCACAGGCGAGACGAACAGGTCGTGCCGGTGATGCCGGCTTTCACAACCGCGACGCTCACCGGTCGGTCAGAGCAGTTTCAGGAACGCGACGATGTCGGCTTCATCCTGTTTCGTGAGGGTGATGCCGATGAAATTCTCGAAGACGAACGCGTAGTGCTCAGCGAGTTCCTCCAAGGACTTCGCGGAGTTGTCGTGAAAGTACGGCGCCGTACGGCTTCTCGTTCGGTGCAAGCCATGACCGGGTAGACTGGTTCAGTCGTGGTGCGGCCAAATTGGCTCTACACAAGTGACCAGTTCGGCGGCACAATCAGGCCTTGTCGTGAGGAATCCGATGACCACACTGAACCGGATCGTCGCGCTCACCGGCCTGTTCCTGGCCGCCACGGTCGCCATCACCGCGGAAACGCCCGCCGTCGAGGATACTTTCCGCGGGTTCGATGCGAAGGCTGCGGCTCGATATCTCGATGCTCGCGCCGACGCGTGGAGCCTCTGGACGAATGCGCAACGCGATCGCGGCACGTTTTGTATTTCGTGCCACACGACCTTGCCGTACGCTCTCGCACGACCAGAGTTGCGCGAGCCGCTCGGAGAGCAGCAGCCGTCGGCGGCCGAATCCAAGATCCTCGCCAACCTGTTGACGCGTGCGCGCAACTGGCGTGAGGTCGAACCGTTCTATCCCGACCAGACGCGCGGTGTTCCCAAAACGAGTGAATCCCGGGCCATCGAAGCCGTGATGAATGCCGTCGTCTTGTCGCGCCGAGATGCGCGCACCGGCCACCTCACCGACGAAACGCGAACGGCGCTCGGCGTGATGTGGTCATTGCAGATGAAAACGGGCCCGAACAACGGCGCATGGACGTGGCTGAACTTCAACTACGAGCCGTGGGAGTCGCCCAACTCGCCATATTTTGGCGCGTCGCTGGCGGCGATTGCGGTTGGGTCGGCGCCTGACGGATACGCGGCGTCGCCAGACGTTCACGATCGCCTGGAGGCGCTCCACGGCTATTTCGAGCATCAGCACGAGTCCGTCTCACTTCTGAATCAGTTGATGGGACTCTGGGCATCGGGGGTGGTTCGCGATCTGTTAACAACGGAACAGAAAAAGAAGACCATCGACGCCGCGTTCTCACTGCAACAAGCCGACGGCGGGTGGAGCACATCATCGTTGGGAACGTATCAGCGAATGGACAAGACGCCGAACGACACGATCAGCGATGGATACGCAACGGCGCTGGTTTGTCTGGGCCTGGAAGCTGCCGGCGTCAGTGATCCGCGGCTTGCGAAGGGAATGGATTGGTTGCGAGCCCATCAAGATCGTGCAACCGGACGCTGGACCGCAACGTCGCTGAACAAGCAGCGCGATCCTGAGTCCGAGCCAGGCAAGTTCATGAGCGATGCGGCCACGGCGTATGCCGTGCTCGCGTTAACGTATGAGAAAAAATGAGCGTTGATCCGCTGCCACTCGAGCTCACGCGGAACGGACATCACGATTCCTTCGATCGCGCTCTGTCGATCCGCGCGACGCCGCGTGTGCAGCACCCTGTTAGATCAGAAAGCACTGCCCTGTGGGTCGGAAAGGTCGTAGCGCGCAAACACGAAACCGTTTGCATAGACCTTGTACTCGGTCAAGATTGTCGCCCGAGCGTTTGCAGTCCTGTCAAACAACGGAATTCCTGACCCGATCACTACTGGATTGATCTTCAGAATCAGTTCATCGATTTCGGTGAATACGCCCGCAGCCAGTTGGGCTCCGCCGCAAAGCCAGATGTCCTTGCCTTTCTCAGCCTTGAGTAGGCGCACCAGGTCGAGCGCGTCGCCCCGATAGACGCGTACGCCCGAATGCGAGATGTCCGGGATTGAGCGCGAAACGACAAATTGGCGCAAGGGTTCGTAAGGGCTGACGATCCCCTCCTTCACGCCAACTTCGTATGTCTTTCGGCCCATCAACACCGTATCAAACCGGGCCGCGTCCTGCGAGACGCCAAGGACCTGACGCAAATGAGCCGGGAACGTCTCGGGGAACTTCTCAAGCAGATCGGCGAAGTGCTCCCCTTCGGAGAGCGCCCAATCAAACGAGCCGTCTTCACGGGCGATGAATCCATCCACAGTGCACGCGACGTAGTACACGAGTCTTCGTGCCATCGCCTACAGATCCAACACGCTCGGCGGACATGCGCCTGAACATCGCATCGGCATCGGAATCGCTTTCTCGGACGCATGGTATTACCGTCCGCGCGAGCTGTCGACCATTCGATGCGTTTGCAGCAAGCTCCTGGGATGCGGCAAGCGCGTGCGGAATCGAATCGACGTCGCCCGATACGACTTTCGCGCTACCTTATGTGGATGCCTGTGCGGCCTTCACTCCGGTCGTTTGCCATCTATCCCAGTCTCGAGAACGCCGCCGTCATCGTCACCGGGGGCGCCTCCGGGATCGGCATGGAAATCGTCCGTGCCTTCGCGGGCCAGAAGTCGAAGGTTGGCTTTCTCGACTTCGATGTCGAGAATGGCGAGAGGGTTGCGGACGAACTGCGGACGTCGGGCGGACAGGTGCGATTCGCACCGTGCGATCTCCGGGACGTTGACGCGGTCCGTCGATCGGTGGCGGCGCTCGCGACGGCGCACGGCCCGGCGACGGTGCTCGTCAACAACGCCGCGCGCGACGATCGCCACCGCTGGGAAGACGTCACGCCCGAGTTCTTCGACGAGCGGATCGCGACGAACCTGCGCCACATGTTCTTCGCGATTCAGGCGGTCGCGCCCGGCATGATCGCGGCGGGCGGCGGCTCCATCGTCAACCTCGGATCGGACTCATGGTGGCGCGCCGGCGGCGGGTTCCCCGCCTACACGACGGCCAAGGCGGCGGTGCACGGGCTGACGCGCGGCATGGCGCGCGACCTCGGACCGCACCGCATCCGCGTCAACACGCTTGTGCCCGGCTGGACAATGACCGAGCGGCAGAAGCGCTTGTGGGTCACGCCGGAAAAGATGGCGGCGCAGCTCGCCGCGCAGTGCCTGAAAGATCCCATCGAACCGGTCTACGTCGCGCGCATGGCGCTCTTTCTCGCGGCAGACGACTCCGCCATGTGCACGGCCAACAACTACATGGTCGAAGCGGGATCGATTTAACGCCGGCGTGGAGACAACGCTGGGCCGCGCGCAAAGAGGTTCCCCTTCATACGCCTGCCATCCTGACTGCTATAGTGAAGAGTGCTCCACCTGCTGGTGACACACGGGCTAGCAGTCGTGTGCGCCGCTTCGCTCATCGAGAGTCTCGGCGCGCCGGTGCCGGCGTTCCCTCTGCTGTTGCTCGCGGGCAGCGTCGCCGCTGAGTATCGGTTTTCCGCACTGCCACTTGTTATTTCGAGCGCGGCTGGCTTTTGGATTGGAGATCTGGCCTGGTATGTCTTTGGCCGGATTCAGGGCCGGCGGGTGCTTGGATTGCTGTGTCGGCTGTCGCTCAACCCGGACGCATGCGTGGGCCGGGCCGAACGCCGTTTCCGCCAGCGTCCGGCCATGACCGTCGCAGCCGGCAAGTTCATTCCCGGCCTGAGTCTGATGGTGGCGCCGCTCGCCGGAATCCTCCGCATGCCTCCCATGCAATTCGCCGCGGTCGACGGCGCCGCGGCGATCGCCTGGTCGGCGGCAGCCGTCATGTTGGGAGTGGTGTACGGCAGACGGGTCATTCCGCATGTGGTGCGTACACAGCGGGCGCTCGGCATACTCGGAGTCGTCGCGGTCCTGGCGTTTGTCGCGTGGAAGCTGTACGAGAGGCGTTGGCTCGTCCGCCATTACTCCGTCGGCCGCGTCGACATTTCGGAACTGCAGCGTCTGCTCGCCGCGGAACCGATCGATATCCTGGTGATCGACCTGAGAGGCGAGCAGGCGTTTAGCGGCTCCGCGCAGATGGTCCCGGGGGCGCGACGGATCCCACCCGGTGATTTCGAGAAACACATCGATACGATGCCGCTCGATAAGGAGATCATTCTGTACTGCACCTGACCGAGCGAGGCCTCGAGCGCCAGTTTGGCGCGCGTACTCTTGGACCGCGGTTTCAAACGAGTTCGGGCTCTGCACGGCGGGTTCCGCGCGTGGCAGGAGGCCGGACTGCCAACCCAGTCGATTTGGTAAGAAGGAAATTTCGATGCGTCTCCGTTCCACGGGCGCTTTCCGTGGCATCGCACCCTCAGGTCGCCCGATCACGCTCAAAGGCATCGCCATTTATCGAGTTGATGGCGGTACGTTGATGGAGCGCTGGGTCGTGTCCGATCTGCATGGCCTGCTCGAGGAAATCGGAGCATCTGCCGGACGCTAGAGGCCGCCGCGAGCAGCCGCATCGTCCATCGCTGCAGTCGACCGTTATAATGGCGCGCCCGAACGGAACCACTGAATGCGTCCTGGCGAGTCTCTCGGCGACTACCAGCTCCTCACCTTGCTCGGTGCGGGAGGGATGGGGGAGGTTTGGGCGGCGCACCAGCAGACGCTCGGCCGACGCGTCGCACTGAAGCTCCTTCCGGAAGAGGTCACGCGCGACCCGTCGCGGATCATCCGATTTGAGCAAGAGGCCCGCGCGGCCTCTGCCCTCAGTCATCCAAACGTCGCTCATATCTACGCGCTGGGCCAGACGGCGGACGGCCAGAGATACATCGCGATGGAACTGGTCGAGGGCGAGACGCTGCGTGCGCGGCTCCGCAGAGGCCATCTTCCGCTTCCAGAGGCTATCCGGATCTCCGTCCAATCTGCCGCGGCACTCGCTGCCGCCCATGCGGTCGGCGTCATCCACCGCGACATCAAGCCCGAGAACGTGATGATCCGCCCCGAGGGCTTCATCAAAGTGTTGGACTTCGGGCTTGCGAAACTGGTGGCCTCCTCTACGAGCGACGTGGGGGCCGCGACCCTCACGATGGTGCGAACCGACGCTGGCACCGTGCTGGGAACAGTGGCCTACATGTCGCCCGAGCAGGTCCGTGGCCGTGAGGTGGACCAACGGACGGACATCTGGTCGCTGGGGGTGATGCTCTACGAGATGATCGCGGGGCGATCCCCCTTCGCTGGCGAGAGCCGCAGCGACGTCATCGCGGCCATCCTCGATCGGGAGCCTGCGCCACTGGTGCGATTTGATCCCGATGTTCCCTCCGAGCTTCAGCGCATCGTCGGCAAGGCGCTGCGCAAGGATCGGGACGAGCGTTATCAGGGAATGAAGGACGTGCTGCTCGACCTGCAGGCGCTGCGCGAGGATTTGGCGGAGGAGGCGAGGAGCAACAACGCGGAGCGCCGTTCATCCGACGCCCCCGTGCCTCCACCTCCGCTCATCTCGTGGACTGAGCGGCTGCGAGGCTACTGCCAACGCGTGCTGGACGATCCGCGCCTCCAGCGGTATCGCATCGACGAACGGTTCGTGCGGATGCGGGTGCTGCTCGACCAGGGTCGGGACGCGGACGACGGCCGCTGGACCGATGCAGGGATCGAGGCGCGCGACCTGCCGGATCTGCTGGCGCAGTTGGCGCGCAGGGCGCCGGCGAATGCGGTGGTGGTGTTGGGGGCGCCGGGCGCCGGCAAGAGTATGTTGTTGCGCCAGCTGCAGACCGAAGCCGCGCGCGCTTGCCTGGCCGATCCCTCGGCGCCCATCCCGTTCTTCGTCGCGCTGAATGCGTACACTGCCGACGATCCCGATCCGCTGACGTGGCTGCACGGGCGCTGGGCCGAGGAGGGGCACGGGCTCGAGACGTTCGACACGGTGCGTCGGGAGGGTCGGCTCCTGCTGATGGCCGATGCGCTGAACGAAGTGGGCCATCGCGGGGATCTTGGCGCCCGTATCGACCGGTGGCGCGACATGCTGCCCGCCTTCGTCAAGGACGGGAACCGGGCGGTGTTCACCTGCCGCACGCTGGATATCGGCGCCGGTTTGAGCAGCCCGGAGGTGCCGGTGCCGCAGGCCGAGGTGCAGCCGCTTTCCGCTAATCAGATTCAAGAGTTCCTCTGTCACTACGCGCCCGAGCACGGGGAGGCCACGTTTGCCAGGATCAGGACCGATGAGCGTCAGCTCACGTTGTACAGCACGCCGTTCTTCCTCGACCTGCTCGTGCGTCAGATTCGGCCGGACGGAACGCTGCCGGCGAGTCGGGCCGCGCTGTTTGCGGGGTTCATCCGCGCTGCGCTCCAACGCGAGATCACCACACGGTCGTCATTGTTCGTAGAGGAGGGGCCGGACGCGCTGCTCCAGGAGCGCGACCGGGCGTGGCTGCACCGCTCGCCACGCGGTACGGCGCCCCACGAGTTGCCGGCGCGCGGTCCGCTGATCGGCCGGCTGAGCGCGCTGGCCTTCGCGATGCAACGCAGCACCGCCCGGTCGCACGGCGAGTCGCGCGAGAGCGCTCGGCAAGTCCGGGCGCCCGAGACGGAGGTCCTGGCTCGGCTCGATCATCGGCGCGCCCCGGACATCGTCCGTGCCGCGCAGCAGCTCAACCTGCTCGAGGCAATCCAGGGGGCCAGAGACACCGACGTGCAGTTCTCTCACCAGCTCTTTCAGGAGTTCTTCGCGGCCCGCGTGCTCGCTGAACGGCCGGAGCCGGAGTTGGTCCAGGTGGAGTGGCGGGCAGCGGCGATCGCGCCGGGTATACACGCGCTGCTCGACACGCTGGGTAAGGGTGAGCGCCTGCCGGAGCTGCCGGCGACGGGCTGGGAGGAGACGACGCAGGTGGCGGCGGCGATGACGTCGGACGCGGCCCGCTTCGTGCGCGATCTGATGGCGCCGAACCTGCCGCTGGCGGGCCGCTGCGCGGTGGCGCCGGGGGTCACGGTGGGCGACACGCTCAGGGCCGAGCTGCGCGCGGCGCTGGCGGCGCGGTCGCGGGACCCTGCGTCGGACCTGCGGGCGCGCATCGATGCGGCGCTGGCGCTGGGGCCGCTGGGCGACCCCCGATTCGAGCGACGCACTGGCCCATTCGGAAGCTACTTGCTGCCGCCGCTGGTCAAGGTCGCGGGCGGGACGTATCGCATCGGCGCAGCCACATCAAAGGACTCCCACGAGGAGATCGAAGTGCAACTGCCAACCTTCGCGATCGGGCAGTTCGCGGTGACCAACGCCGAGTATCAGTGTTTCATGAACGCCGGCGGCTATGAAGACGAACGCTGGTGGGAGGACGACGCCGCGCGGGCGTGGCGCAATGGTGAGAGCGTCACAGAAGGCCTGCGATGGCCATTTCGCGAGAGTCGGCGACTTATCCTGTCGTGGCCGGATGCAAAGATCAAAGAATATCTCCACGCGGATCGACTCTCGCAGGAGGATCGCCCCGGTGGCGAATACACTGACGATTGGACAATGCTCCTCGCCATGGACGACGCGGCGTTTGAATCCTGGCTCGTGTCGCGATTCCCGGATGTCGATCGCTATACGCGCCCTCTCTTTTTTGACAACAGCGCATTCAATGCACCCCTTCAGCCGGTCGTGGGCCTGTGCTGGCACGAGGCGCGCGCCTACTGCGCGTGGCTCTCGGCGCAGACGGACCGGACCTACCGGCTGCCCACCGAGCACGAGTGGGAGGCGGCGGCGCGTGGTCAGGCTCGCCGCCCTTATGCGTATGACGGCCAGTTCGATGCTGCGAAGGGCAATACGGCGGAGACGCGGATCAAGCGGACAACGCCCATCGGCGTCTTCCCGGAGGGTGACACGCCTGACGGCATCAGCGACCTCGCGGGCAATACCGCGGCGTGGACGTCGAGCCCGCTGCGGCCTAAAAATGACCCATCCCTGGTGTGGTGGGTGGTTCGCGGCGCACCCTGGTTCGTCGTTGGGCGTGAGGCGCACGACCCGTTGCGCAACGGCTATCGTTCCGACTTTCGCCACTTCGGCATCGGGTTTCGTGTGGTGTGTGTTTCCCTCGCCGGTGAGCCGCCGACGCCGCAGACAGGTTCGTCATGAACAATTCGCGGACTTCGTCGGCGCGAGACGACGAGGCGGATGCGGCCGCGCGTCCGATCCGTATTGGCATCTCGGCGTGCCTGCTGGGCCAGCGGGTGCGTTTCGATGGTGGCCACAAGCGCGACGTGTTCCTGACCGAGACGTTCGGCCGCTTCGTCGAATGGGTCCCGGTCTGCCCGGAGGTCGAATGCGGGCTGGGCGCGCCGCGTGAACCGATGCGACTGGTACGAGCCGGACGCGACGTACGCCTCGTGACGGTGACGACCGGCGTCGACCTGACCGAGCGGATGCAGCGTGTGTCGCGATCGCGTGTGGCGGCGCACGCGCGAGAGGATCTGTCGGGATATGTGCTGAAGAAGGATTCGCCGAGCTGCGGGATGGAGCGGGTCAAGGTCTACGATCGTGATGGCACACCGTCACGCGACGGCCGTGGATTGTTCGCCGCTGCGCTCGCTGACGCGTATCCGCGCCTGCCCGTCGAGGAAGAAGGACGGCTCGCCGATCCACGGCTGCGCGACAACTTCGTCGAGCGCGTCTTCGCGTTCTGGCGACTGCGCAACCTGTTCGGCCGGCGATGGACGATCGGCAGTGTCGTGAGCTTCCACACGGCGCACAAACTCCTGCTCCTCGCGCACTCGACGGATGCGTATCGCCAGCTCGGGCGCCTCGTGGCGGGCGCGCGCGGGATGACTCGACGCGAGTTCGAGGAGCGATACGCCGACGGCTTCATGCGCGCGCTGGAGCAGCACGCGACTACGCGCCGCCACACCAACGTGCTGCAGCACATCGCCGGCTACTTCAAGGATCGCCTCGACCCGGCCTCCAGGCGTGAGCTGGCCGACAGCATCGAGGATTATCGCCGACGCCTGGTGCCGCTCGTCGTCCCGCTCACGCTGGTGCGTCATTACGTGCGCACGCTCGAGGTGTCGTATCTCGCTGACCAGGTCTACCTGCAACCGCACCCCAAGGAACTGTTGCTCCGCAATCAGGTGTGACCGCGCCGTTGGTGCCGAAAAGCCGGCGATGGCGAATAAGACGCCAACCGACGGTTAGGTTT
>Ga0070684_100003641_pt1 | contig 11613 bp, 7 predicted proteins | sample KBSC723LmetaG_FD_65653 | JGI IMG/M metagenome (GOLD analysis project Ga0070684, IMG submission 65653) | Corn rhizosphere microbial communities from Kellogg Biological Station, Michigan, USA - KBS C7.2-3L metaG | ecosystem: Host-associated > Plants > Roots > Rhizosphere ...
ACCACCACCCCCTCGGCCGCACGCTGGTGTTGGGCGGCCCAGACGCCCTCCGGCAGCGGCGGAAGCAGCTGCCGGCCTACCTCGCCGTCGCGCATCGCGCGCCGCACCTCCGCGCGGATCAGCGCCAGCCGCACCGGCGCCATCCGGTCCGCGGGCACCTGCCCCGACCGGGAGACCTCGTCCAGGGCGAGCAGGGTCGTCAGCGACCACCGCTCCACATCCGATGCCAGCGCGTCGACGACCCGACCCCGCTCCTCCTTCAGAAGGTCTGCCTGGGTGTCGCGCAGCCATTCGACGAGGACCTCGGCGGTCCGATCGGTGAGCGGCTCGCCCAGAATCACCGTGCGGCCGAGGAGCTCATCGTCCTCGCCGGCCAACCCGGAGGCGGCGCCGAGCTCGACGATGTCCACCGCGTCCCACGGATCCAGCTTGCAGAACATCCCGACCCGCCGCCGTGCGCTGTCGGTCGCCTCGACCGGGCTGTGTCGGCCGGACACCAGGTCGAAGACGGTGTAGCCACCGTCGTTGTCCACCCGCGCGGTTGTGCTCTCCCAATCGGGGTGGACCGCCAGGACCGGCTGTGAGGCGTAGTCCGGGTTGGTGGTGAACACCTTGAAGCCGATGTCGAGCGCCTGCTCGTGCGGCAGCAACAGCGTCGCGGCGGTGAGCCAGTGCAACACCGGCGCGGGGTCCTCGGCGATGAACAGCACCCGGCGTGCCTCGGGGGTTCCGATCAGCTGCAGCGCGGAAAGCAGGGCGACGAGAGTACCGGCGCCGTCCGGCTGGGCGGTGATGAACGCCTTGGCCGACACCGCGTCGAACGGCCCGGGCTCCCAACCCGGCGCCAGCGGCGGGCAGGAGGTCGTGGGCGCCGGCGTCTTCGTCCAGAACTGGGCACCGAACAGCATCGCCGGGCGCACTGGTCGCACGTACGCGGCCGGGTCCAGCGTCACCACGCTGTGCGTGAGCTGGTTGCCCTCCCGGCTCCCGGTCGCCTCGCGGCCGAGGTAGACGCCGGCCGCGGTCGCGTAGTGTCCATTGTGGACGTGGGCGAGAGACGACGGGTACCGATCGACCGGGCGGCGCTCCCGCATCCACTTGGACGGCGGCTCGTAGAGCAGGTTCTGCTGCACCACCGACATCGCGGCTTCGTCAGCGCCGGCCGAGCGTGCCTGGAACTGCAGCCCGACCGTGCCGCGCAGGCCCTGCCCCTGCAGGCAGTCGGTGTAGATCAACGTGTCGAACGCGGGCTGCGCCTGGTCGCTCATCGGACCCCCAGGGCCGGGACCACGTTGAACTTGCTGAGTAGCCAGACCAGCGGCTCGTCCACCCGGAACGGCCGGATGCCGCGTTCGTCGATCTCGAAGTTCGCATAATCGGGCTGCTCGCCGAGCGCGGAGACGGCGAAGTAGCGGAAGTTGGCGTAGTTGAAGCGCAGATGGGCGTCGATGTCGTCCGCGTCCCACTGGTGCAGCAGGGCGCGCACCTCCTCGTGGGTCTGCCGGCCGCCGGCTTCGTCGTAGGCCGGTGGCGGCGACACCGGGCGGCGGACCAGCGGGTGGTCCGGTCCCAGCACGTCGAAGAACGCATCGATCTTCGCGAACGCCACGGCGACCGGGATCCTGATGGTGCGCTGCGACTTGACGCCGTGGCTCGAGCGCAGCGCCTCGGTGATCCGGTTGACCACCGCGACGGTCGACTCCTTGGCACGAACCGCGACGTCCGGCAGCCTGATCTGGTCCCGCGCGTGCGGGATCATGAACGGGTCCAGCAGTAGGATCAGCGCGTCCGCCGCTGACAGGTAGGCCAGGTCGTAAACGGTGTCCTGCTTGGTGAGGTCCTCACCGGCGGTGTCGTAGAAGGACAGGTAGGTGGTCTGGAACCGGTCCACCAGCCCGGCCAGCCGGCGCTTCTGCCGCCACTCGAAGACCACCGGCTCGCGCCGCCCCGATGTGGCCTGGGCGGTCTGTGCGAACAGCGTCCGCCCGCGGAACAGGTCGTCCGGGGTGGGGCCGGAGACCCGCACGTCCGCGTCGAACCGCCGCCGCAGGCCGTTGACCAGTTCGTGCCCGAGCACGTTGAGGTAGACCGACTTGCCGGTGCCGGTGGCGCCCACCATCGCAATGAGCGGGCTGGCCGAGGCGCCAAAGTTGGCCGAGACTGGGGTGTGGCAGCGAGGGCAGGCGCGGATCCCAGTGACGCCGCCGCACTTGGGGCAGGCCGCCTGGGCCGGCGAGACCGGCAGCCGGCCGGTCGGCGGGAACGCCGGGCGGCTCAGCGCCCGGTTGCCGGTCTCCCGCTCACGCTCCTCGTCCCGCGCCGCCGCGCAGCCGGGCCGACCGGGGGATCCGCGGCCGGTGCACTGGTACCACAGCCGCCGCCCGTCCACGCGGTGGTAGCAGTAGGGACAGGCCACTCGGGACAGCAGGTTCATCACGACACCTTCAGGTTGTCGACCGGTGGGTCGATGACGGTCACTCGATCGGGCTTGGTGACGAAGCAACGCAGCCAGTACGGGCGGCGTAGATATTCGGGCACCTCGATGTCGAGGTGCAGCGGGACGTCGCGGGCGAACGCCAGACCCTCGTAGCGGTTGACCACCGTTCCCTGGTCCGGTCGTAGCGGCATCACGTGACCGGTCGCCGCGACCAGGATGAGCTCCAGGTCGACACAGTTGTCGTCCGCGCGTACCTGGAGCTGGCGCTTGCGCGAGCCCAGCCCGCGCAGGCCCGCCGGCCGCCTGATGTCGTAGCTGACCCGCAGCGTCCGCCCGTCCACCGTCGCGCTCACCGGCGGCGCGGTCGCATCGCCGAGCGGTCCGATCGCGATCGCCGTCACCGTCGCCGTTCCGCCACCGATGCCGACGGCCAGCCGGAAACCGCCCCCGTCGAGGTACTGCGACTTCGTCACCCGGTGCAGCTGCGTACCGAGCTCGGGGGTGTGCCAGGCGACCTGCACCACGGCGACGTCCGGCGGCCAGACCCAGGACAGGTCGACCTCCGCGCCGATCCGCCGCGCGGACAGCTGCCGTACCGGCTCGGTGACGCCGACCACGACCGGACTGCCGACGACCGCGCCGGTACCCCCGATGGAGAACGGCACGTACACGTGCTGCCCCGCGGTGACATCCGCCTCCAGTACCGTCTGGTGTGCCTGCACCCGGGACACCCCGACGACCTCGCGCCCGAACCGGTCAACGTCGGCGACCGCGATCACGGCGCCGGTCTCCCACGACGGCCGATGCTCGCCGTACCGGATGCGCACCTGCGCCGCGGCCACATTCGGCCAGGTGATGCGGACCCGGCCGCCGTCGGAGTTGACCGACAGCGGCTCGACGGTGAGCCCCTCCACCGGACTGGCCGCGGCGCGGGGCGACGCGGACGCCAGCACCATCGGCGCCGCGACCTCCTGCCGGCGCCCGTCGTGGTAGACGGCGACGAGGCCGTAGAAATACTCGCGACCCTCGACGATGTCGTGGTCGGTAAAGGACTCGGTGGCACTGGCCACCGGGGTACCGTCGTCCGGGCCGGTCGGCGGCCGCCCCACGGTGCGGCGCACGCGCACCGCGACCACGGCGGCGTGCGGGCTCCAGGTCGCCACGATGTGGTCGGGGTGCGCCTTCACCTTCACCTCGGTGAGCGACGGCGTCACCGTCGCCGAGGCTTCCGCCGCGCGCGACCAGACACCGCCGTCGATGCTCGCGAACACGGCGTACCGCAACTGCCGCGCCACCGGTGGATCCCGGTCGACCGCCGAGGTCTGGGTGGTCGCGGCGACCTGGTGGCCGTCCTGCGGCGAGGCCGGCACCCGACCCTCCGCGCGCATCACGCAGTACCGCAACTGGTCGACCGGCGAACTTGGCGCCCGCCAGCTCAACCGCACCGTCGCGCCGGCCTCCGCCGCCGCCGGATCGCGCGGCGGAGGCAACGGCAGCTGGCGCAGCCGGGTCGCGAGACTCTCGTCGTCACAGGCGATCTGGCAGGCCTCCTGCAACAGCCGGCGCGCCTCGTCCTCCTTGTGACCGTCCTGCGCGGCCGTCGACTGGCGGATCAACTGTTCGACCTTGGCGTGCCTGGTCTCGACCTCCTTCCGCACGCCGTCGCGGTCCGGGTCGTTGGCCGCCACCGCGGCCAGCGCCCGCTCGGCGGCGCGCAGATTGCCTTCCTGGAGAAGCTCGCGCACCCGCAGCGACGCGCTCTCCTCCTCCGGCGGCGCGACCGTGGTCGGCAGGCTGGCCACGAGCAGCCGGGCATCCTGCTCGGTCAGGCCGAGCTCGGTCGCCTGCCGCACCAACAGCACATCGGGCAGCTGCCGGGCCCGCCCCGCCGAGATCTGGTCGACCACCTGGTACAGCGCCACGGTCCGCAGGTCCGCTCCGGCGTCGAGGCCGGTACGCAGCACCCCGAGCGCCTCCTTCCGCGCCCGTACCGCCGTGGAGTCCGCGGCCGTCTGCGTCTCCTTCAGGCGCGCCTCGACCACCGCGCGGTCCAGTTGCCGCCGGCCACCGGCCGCCACCGTGAAGGATTGGACGAGCGTGAACGGCTGGTTCAGATCGGGGTGCAGCAACTGCACGATGGTCGGGTGGTTCAGCTGGGTGAGCCGCTCGCTGAGCCGGCTGTAGGCGGTGCGGTCCAGGCCGCTCGCGGTCGGTAGGTCCACCGCCTCGACGACGCGCAGCTTCGCCTTGCGTACGGCCTCGTCGATCTGCGCCGCGGTCAGCCCGGGGAAGTTCGCGGCCAGCACAGCCAACTGCGCCCGGGTCAACTGACCCAGCGCCTGGTACGCGTGCTGGAGATCGGCCGCGAGCTGGTCGATCTCCCGGCGCGACTTCTGCTGATGCTGCTGCGCCCGCGCCTGCCACCAGGCCGGGTCCTCCATCTGGGCGCCGGCCGTGCGCTTGAGCTCCTCGTCCGCCGCACGCAACAACTTGCATACCGTCGCCGACGCCGTCGGGCCGTTCGCCTTCTGGTTCCAGTACATCCGGATCTGGTGCAGCTGCGCCCGAAGGGCGTCGGCGGACATCCCGGGCTCGACGCCGTACCGGCGCATCAGGTCGTCCTCCGGCAGTCGGCCACGCCAGCCGCGCAGCGGCCGGATCACCTCCTGCTCGTACCGTTGCGGATCGAAGGCCATGGGTCAGACTGCCCGCACCGTGATCGCGGACACCGCCTTCTGCGCGCGGACGACCTCCTCCTCGCTCAGCACGCTGACCCGTACGTTGATCGTGAGGTCACGGCCCGTCCTGGGCTCAATCGCATGGCACTTCAGCTTTCCCTCCTCGTCGATCGTCATGGTGATGTTGATCGGCGAGTGGGCCGGCATCGGCGGCAGACCGGTGATCTTGCCATCGGCCTTGTCGACCGCCTTGTTGTCCGCCAGCTCCCGGCTCTCGGTCGCGCCCGCCTGCTCGTAGACCTCGATTTCGACCTCCGTCTGGTTCGGGAAGGCGGTGGAGGCCGGCAGCGCCTGGGTGACCGGCAGCGCGTCGTCGGCGTGCGCCAGGTGCTCGATGTAGAAGGGTGGCGGGTCGCGGTCCTCCCAGCCGGAAACCGACGTGTCGATGAGCTTGACGCCGAACGCCTTGGGCAGCACGTTGGTGATGCGCTTCTTGGCGACGTCGGCCAGCGCCGCCTCGTCGACGCCGGTCCGCATCGCCAGGTCGGCGATCCGCTTCTCCTGCTCCTTCGCCGTCGGCGCCGCCTCGCCGTCCTCCGCCTTCCACACCGCGCGGCTCAGCGCGAACCGTGCCGCGCCCTTGGCCACCGCCAGGTCCGGGTCGTGCAGCCGCGGTTGCCAGCCGTACTTGTCGGCGAGCCGCGCCTTCACCGCCGGCATCTTCGTCGAGCCGCCCACCAGGAGCACCTCGGTGATCTGCGCGGCCGGGTCGCTCACGCCGAGCTTGGTGGCCAGCTTCTCCAGCGTCCGGTCGGTGATCTCGATGGTGCGGTCGAGCAGATCCTGGGTGATCTGTTCGAAGGTCGCCCTGGTGACCTCGACGTTGGCCGATTCGCCGGCGAACCGCAGCGGCACCGACCGGGACTGCAGTTGGGACAGCTGCCGCTTGGTCTCCTCGGCGGCGAGGAGCAGCTCCTGCATGAACGGCTCGTCCTCGCCGGGGTCGTCGGTGGGCGAGGCCGCCGCCCGGAACTCGTCCAGCAGGTACGTGAGCAGCCGCTCGTCCCAGTCGACGCCGCCCAGCTCCTGGTCCCCGTCGGTGCACAGCACCTCGATGGCGTCCGGCGCCACTCTGATCACGGTGGTGTCGAAGGTGCCGCCGCCGAGGTCGTAGACCAGCACCAGCGGGGCGCTGTCGCCGCCCTTCACCTCGTACTGCAGGGCCGCCGCGACCGGTTCGGGGACGATGCCGATGACGTCCAGCCCCGCGATCCGGCCCGCCTGGCGGGTAGCGTCCTTCTCCAGCATGCCGAAGTACGCCGGTACGGTGATGACCACCTGCCGTACCTCCTGGCCGGTCTCCGCCGCCGCGTCCTGGGCGAGCTGCTTGAGAATCAGCGCGGAGATTTTCTCGGGCGTGAACTCCTCGCCGTCGAACGTCCAGTGGGCCTCCTTGCCCATCTCCCGCTTGACTCGCTGCACGACCTTTTTCGGGTACAGCTTCGAGACGTTCTTGGCCGAGTCGCCGACAACCACGTTGCCGGGGCCCTCGAAGTAGACGACCGACGGCATGGTCTCGCTGTTCGTGATCAGGTTGCGGATCACGACCGGCCGACCGGACTCGTCCACATAGGACACCACAGAAAAGGTCGTGCCCAGGTCGATGCCGAAGTAGGTGGTGGGCTTGTCCACGATCGGGTCTCCTTACTGCTTCTCGGGTTCGCCGGCCCCGCCGGCTGTGTCGACGTTGCTTTGGGGCGGGGTCCACCGGTACACGCGGACCGTCGCGGGCGTGAATGGCCGCCTGGTGACCGCGTCGAGGTACCCGTCGTCCAGCACCTCCGCGACGGTGCCGTCGAGCTCGGCGGTGGGTGCGGGCAGCACGCCCGACGCGCGTTGCCAGCCCGGGTCGAAGGCGGTACCGGCCGGTGGCCGCACCACCTCGACGCCGCCACGGCCGAGTGTCAGTTCCACGCTGTAGGCGAAGGACTCAAGAAGGGTGGCCATCCGGCCGACCGGTAGCTCCGGCGGTAGCCCCGCGGCCTGGCGCAGCAGATCCGAGCGCAGCCGTTGCAGATCGACCAGCAGCGGCCGCAGCAGCATCTGCCGCTCGCCGGCGCGCAGTTGTTGGTTTTCGCTGTGCAGCCGGTCGATGACCCGTTCCCGCGCCGACGCGCGTTCGTTACCGGCGGCCAGCTCGCCGCGCACCGCGAGCAGGTCGGCATGCAACTGGTCGACGCGGTCGAGCAACCCGTCCGGCCCGGAACGGTCCGCACCATCGACGCCCGCCGCCTGCTCGGGGTCGGACGCCTGCTCCGGGTCGGACGCCTGCTCGGGGATTGTCGCGGTCCACTCCTGTGGCGCGGCCGAGAGGTCGGCTGCCATGAAACCGCCATGATCGTCCACGATGCAACTCCTGGCGCGGTCGATGTGGTCAAGACGCAGGCACCGTAAGGGCGTGTGACCGGGGCGGTCCAGGTCAATTCCGGGTTCCTGACCAAACAACCGGACAGGATTGGCCGGTGCGGCGTGCGGTTCCGCGTCCGTGCCTGTTTCGTCGGGCCACCCGGAATCTCCGGTCCACCGACCGTCCGCGGATTCCGTGAATGCGAGTGCGGTCCGGATCAGATGGCCCGAACACCCGACTGACGCGTGCCCTTCGGCCCACGGGCACTATCGAAGAGGCAACCATAGCGCGGCCGACGACTATTGCGGTCCGCTCGCACGCAACGCTGAATTGAAATTCATCCGTGCGCCGCCATCAGCGTGACAGTCAGCCAACTGGATGGAGCGATGACAGGGTCGATTATGCCTCGGCAGTCTGATCGTCGGGACCCTACGTCCGAACCGGACGACGGTTCCGACGATCGGGACGACACACCTGACCGCGCGGTCGCCTCCGACGACACCGACCGGTCGGCCACGACCGGCACCGGCAGATGGATGCCCTGGCCCAGGTCCATGTCGGACGATGCGATCGAGGGCCTGCTCACCAAGGAAATGGACGACTGGGCCATCATCTCCAAGGCCGTCAACGTCCCCAGGCTTCTCGAGCCCACCTCGACGACGGTGCAGCAACTCGAGGCCGAGTACCGGGCCTTCGTCGAGCGTGCCGTCTTCGAAGACATCCACACCAGACGCGCAGTCCTGATTCTGACCACGGTCGCGACCGGGGTCAGCGGCCTGTCGACCCTGGCCCTCCTGGCGTGCGTCCTGGTCTACGGTGGCGGCACCACCGCCCTCGCCTACCTGGCGACGGCCCTCTGCCTCGGTCTGCTTGCCGGGCAGGGACTGCGGCGCAGGCGGCTGTGGCCGGTGCTGCTGTCCGCCGCGGTGTGCATAGGTACGGCCTATGCCGGCTGGCGGCTGGCCGGTTCGCCAGCCGGCCTCCACGCGATCCTGACGACGGCGACCGACGGGAAACTGCGTCAGCAGGCGGCGGTGGGCGCGGCCCTGGGAGCCGCACTGGTCGCGGTCCTGATCGTGTCGGCACTGACGTTCGCCCGCGTCGAGGCCGGCATGAGGCGTAGCCGGCGCAACCGCCGGGACGTCAAAGACCATGCCCTCAGGCAGTTGCGCGGCGTACTCGTCGGCATGCTCGACGACCACGGCGAACCGAAGCGACCGGACCGCAGGAGGTTGGTGGCCGACTACGCGGCAGTCGAACATGCGATGAAGCGGCTGTACCGGCGGGTCGGGGGTGACCACGATGTGCGGGCCAAGGTTGATTCGGCGAGGGCCGAGATCCGTCACCACGGCAACCGCGCCCGCTGGGCGAGCGCCGACAGCGACCGGGAACTTCTCGACCATTGCCTGTGCCTGCTGATCATTATCTGCACCGAACGATACGGCGCGATGTCGGGCACGCTGCCGAACGGCGTGCCAGAAAAGCCGAAAAGGCCGCCCCGGGTCATCGTCCGCCGGGTGGTGGGCGCCACCCTGCCATTGGTCGTGATCGCGGCGGCGTTCCTGGTCGGCCTTCCCCTGACCAAGGCTTACCTCATCGTCTTCGCCCTTCTCGCTCTGTCGATGTACCTCTTCGGGACGATCGTCGATCCGAACTGGGACAGGTCTTTCATGGCCGCGCTGCGATTGCTGCGGTCGCTCCGCGCGATGACGGAGTCACAGCGCCCGCCGGCCGAGCAGGCAGCGAACCCGGAAACAACCGACCGCACCGAGGAGAGTGGGCAGTCCGATGCATAGCCGCTGGCACAGGCGACTCTCGACTGTATTCGTGGTAGGACTCGCCGCCGGGTGCGCCCTGCTGCCTGCGGCCGGTCCGGCACAGGCCGGCCCGCCAACCGCGGATCAGATCTACGCCACGCTCGGCGTCGACCAGGTGGCATCAGACTACGTCGTGCTCGTCGACGTCTCCGGCTCCATGCAGCAGCTCAACCTGTACGGGCCGGTCAAGGACAGCCTGGGCCGCCTGTTCGCCGCACTCGCCCCGCAGGACGTGGTGACCCTGGTGACCTTCGCCGACAACGCCAACCAGGTCTGGCAGGGTCAGGCCGGGCGCTCAGCCGGCGACATCATCACCAAGTTGCCGCCCACCGCCAACGGCGCGCACACCGACATCGGGCTCGCGCTGGAGAAGGCCATCGACGTACTCAACCGTCCCAACACCCCGTCGATCGCGACCGTCGTGCTGCTGACCGACGGCCTGCACGATCCGGCCCCGCACAGCCCGTACCCGCTTCAGCAGGGCTACCAGTGGGACGTGTTGACCCAGAAGGCGGCGGCCATCAAGCGCGACTCGCTGACCGCGTACGCCATCCCGCTGACCGGTGCGACGAGCGCGCAGTTGCTCGTGAAGGTCTTCGGCAGCAGAGCCGCGGTGCTGCCCGCCGCGACCGTCGACGACCTCACGAGCCGCCTGGAGCAGCCTAAGGCGGCGGTACGGGCGGCCAAGGCCCGCCAGATCCTGGCACCGGAGTTGGCCAAGGGGGTGAGCGCGTCCTGGCCCGCTCAGGCGGGGCACCTCGTCGCCGGGCGCCAGACGGTTTTCGTGACGCTGCACTCCGGTACCGCCCACATTCCGCTGGAGGTCGGCGGCTTCGCGGTCAACGGATGTGGTGCGAAGGTACGCGTGCAACCGCCAGCGCACAGCGTCAGCATCCCGCCGGGCGGCTCCGTACGGGTACCGCTGACGGTCGACTGGGATGCCGGCCCCTACGACTGGAAGCCCCGGCACACGACATCCGAGCAGTGTTCGCTGCGGTTGACCGGCGAGGTCACCACGCCGTGGTCGGCCTTCCTGGCCAACGATCTCAAGGAGACGTTCGCGCCGAAGCTCGCCGGATCCGAAAACTCGGTGACGTTCACGGCTGAGCGCGGCAGGCCACTTCCGTGGCTCGCCGGTGGCACGGCACTGCTGGTGCTGTTCGCGACCCTGCTGGTGCTGCGGTGGATGCGGATGCACCCGACCCTGACCGGCACGTTAGCGGCCACGGCGCTGTCACCCGACGGCCGGGCAACGTCGGTACCGCTGCGCGGCCGGAGCCTGACCATCAGCGCGGCGAACCTCGGGATCGCCGGTAGCGGCAGCGTTCGTCGCAGGCGCGACCGGCTCAATGCGCCAACGCGTCTGGAAATCGCCTACAGCCGCGACGGCTCGGACGCGGCGCGCGAGGTGTTGTCATGCCCTGCCAACGGCACCGTCTCTACCGACCGGGTCCGCTTCGACTGGAGCACCGGCCGGGCCGGCTGAGGATGTGTATCCGCCTCAAAGGTCCTCGCCGAACTTGAGCGTCCGGTCGCGGAAGTCCTTGGGCGGGATGGTGCGGATCAGGGAGTCCGGGTCGTAACCGAGCTCCACGATGCGCCGCAGCCGGCGGACCTCGCTCTCGACCAGAGACAGGCTGGCTGTCTGGTGTTCCGACTCCTTCTGGTACACGCCCAGCTTGTCCCGGCGGTCCTGGTGGGCTTCTGCGCGATACCGGAGGCGACCGCCTCGGCCTCCCGCTCGTGGAGATCCTCCGGCGCACTGAGCAAACGGCAGGAGCCGTCGCCACAACAGGCCCGCCCGTGACCCGCGGTCGCGAGTTCGGCCCACAGCGGCACCCTGGTGGCCGCGTGGCTGCCGGTCGGAAACCCGCGTGCGGCGGTACGGTCCGCCGGTTCCGCGCTACACGATGCGTCGCGGTCCTGGCGGAATGCCCGGCTGGGCATGGCGGGTACGGTCGCACGCGGCCGTCACCACACCATCACCGCCGGCCGTGCCCGTACCGCGACACCGGTCAGGCGACGGTGAAGGCGAGCGCCACGTTGTGCCCGCCGAACCCGAACGACTCGTTGATCGCCGCGGGCAGCGACACCTTGCGGGGCTCCATCATCGCCACATCGAGGCCGATCTCCGGATCGAGCTCGGTCAGGTTCGCGGTCGGCGGCACCACTCCGTGGTACAGGGAAAGAACGGTCGCGATCGACTCCACCGCCCCCGAGGCGCCGAGCAGGTGGCCCAGGCCACCCTTTGGCGCGGTCACCAGGACGTCGTCG
>Ga0070684_100003642_pt1 | contig 11612 bp, 8 predicted proteins | sample KBSC723LmetaG_FD_65653 | JGI IMG/M metagenome (GOLD analysis project Ga0070684, IMG submission 65653) | Corn rhizosphere microbial communities from Kellogg Biological Station, Michigan, USA - KBS C7.2-3L metaG | ecosystem: Host-associated > Plants > Roots > Rhizosphere ...
CGGGCGATCGAGTCCGGGCTCCTGGTGACCTACGCGGTCGATCCGCTGCGGGAGCTCGTCGGGGGGACGGGAGAGTCGATCCCGGGGCCTGACGACGAGAGGGACGATCAGCTCTCTACCCGGGTGTTCGCGCACGACTCCTGCGCTTGTCGGAGCTCGACGTCGTGTGCGCGACAGGCGCTTCCGAGCTCTGCGAACCTCGCCTCGAGCCGTTGCCCTTCGGAGATGTGGCCGACACCTCCGTGGTCGCGTGCTCGAATGGGCCGAGCCTCGCCATGAGTTGATCGCGTTCGTCCTCGGTCTGCTTGAGCTTGGCTGCGATCTTGCGATCGGCCGAGTCGCGGCTCGTGACGAGCTGCGCCGTCTCGGCGGCCCTCCGCTCGACGTCGGCGACCCTCTGCTCAGCGACCACGGCACGCTGCTCGCTCGCGACGGCTCGCTTCTCGGCCTGGGCGGCCGCTCTCTTGAGCTCGCGCGCATGCTTCTCCGCCTGGGTGGCACGCTCCGCGGCCTGCTTGGCCTTCTGCTGCGCCTCTCGCGCATGCCTTTCGGCTTCCCCGAACTTCCTGTCGGCCCCGGATCCCCGCTCGTCCACCTTGGCCGCGAGCTTGCGGGCGTCGGCCGCCCTCTGCTCCGCCTCCTTGACTTGGGCCTCCATCTCGAGCGCCCGCTCGGCGGTAACGGCGGCCCGCTTCGCCGCCTCCTGGCTCTTCATCTCCGCGGCGGCGGCCTTGCGTTCGGCTGCCGCGGCCTTGCTCTCCGCGTCCGCGATCAGCTCGTTGATCCGCTTCGTGTCGGCCCTGGAGCTGGCGCCGTCGCGCGCGAGCGCGACGTCCGTGTCTCGCTCGGACAGGGTCGCCTGGAGCCGCTGGATGGTGGCGGCGAGCTCCTCGCGCTCGGCCTCCGAGGCGCGGAGCTTGAGGTCGAGCTCCTCGAGCTGCGTGATGGTCGGCGCGGCGGCGAGGGCCACCTCCAGCTCGCGCAGACGCTTCTGGGTTTCGCGCGCCGCGTGCTCGGCCCGGTCGGCTCGAGCCAGGATGTCGTGATCCTCCGCGCGGCGACCGTGCCCGTGCCGGCGTTCGGGTGGTTCGTGCTCGAGGTTCGCCGGAGCCCGGCGCAGCCACCGGACGTACATCGCGCCGACGCCGATGAGGAGCAGGAACACAACGAGCTGCAGCGGACGCCAGATGCGAGACGCCTGGTCGTGGATCGACGAGTAGCGCTGGTCGATCTGGACGACACCGTCGACCGTGCCGTCGTCCGACAGCGTGATGGGGACGAAGGTCTGGAACAGCTCCTCATCGGGTTGCTGGAGACCGTCGTGATACGTGCCGGCGCTCGAGAGGACGCTCACCGTCTGGCCGTCCAACGCCTGCCCGATCCACCGATCGTCGGCGGCGATGACGCTCGTGTCGTCGCCCTGGGCGGTCGAATAGATCAGCGCCCCGTCCAGCCGCCAGATCCTGACGGTCGTGAACCGGTCGTCCGACCGGCTCACCGCCTGGACCAGGACCGTCAGGTGGCGAGAGGCGGCACCGGTGATGTCTCGCGCAAGCAGGTCGGGCGAGAGCTCCTCCTCGATGAACGACCCTGAGAGGCTCTCGGCTCGTGCCTGGGCCTCCGCCTCCGACCTTCCGACCGAGGAACGGGACAGGGCGACGGACCCGAGAAGGACGAGAAGGAGCAGCACGGCGGCTCCGGCCCACAGGAAGCGGCCGAACCGGCGGAGGACCCCCGTTGTCTGATCAGTCATATACCGTCCCGACGGCTGCCCGCTCACGCGGCGAGCAGTCCCACCTCTTTCTCTCGGCCCCGCGGCGCTCAGGCTTGAACACGAGCTGAGAGAGGTTTCGCGCAGTTCCGGAGAGCGGGCCGCTGGAGCGCGGAGGTGAACACCCGCGGAAGAGTGGTGGCACCCCTGCCCCGCCGCACCCGACCACCCAAGGGTCTCGAGGTGCTCGCGTTCGTCGGACCGCTGGCGGAAGCGACGACGACCCCGTTGGTCATCGCCGGGTTGTGCACGAGCGGCGGTGTAGGCGGCGGCCCGGGCCGCGTTTGGCTGACACGAGCGGTCGAGGTTGCGCGTTAGCTGCGAAGCGGCTCGTGGTCTTGGATCAACGGTCCGCGACGCGGCCTGACACCTCATCTCGTGGGGGCAATCGAACGAGACGGCCAGATACCCGCGTGCTAGGTCCTTCGGCTTCCCCCCGCCCGGCGGGGTTACCACTCTGTTCCCTACCGCAGGATGGCCCCGAAAGGTCGATGCGGCGGTGGGTCGGTAAGCCGACACTACCCGAGTACGTCGGGCGACCGATGGATGTGATCGCCCGTGGGAGGTCGAGGAAGGATCCCGACGTGAAGACCGGGCGCGGCAGGGGACGGAAGCGGGGAACCGCTGCTGGGCGTCGAGCGCGCACCATCGCACTGATCCTGGGGCTCGCGGTCGCGGTCGGCGCGCCGAGCACGTCGGCTGCCTCCCGGGACTCGGCCCCCATCGCACAGGTCATCGTGATGGGGGAGCCGGGTGCGACCGCCTCGATCGAGAGCGCCGTCGAGCACGTCGGCGGCCTGATCGAGCAGCGCCTGTCGATCATCGGCGGATTCTCGGCAGCTGTTCCCGCCGACGTCCTCCCGACCCTTCGCCGCCTTCCCGGCGTCGTCTCCGTCAGCGAGGACTCCGAGATGCAGCCCCAGGACGCCACGTACGATCCGGCGACCGACGTCGACTCGATGAACGCCGTGACCCGCTACACGGGGGCGGTCGACTGGTGGAACGCGGGCTACACGGGCGCCGGCGTCGATGTGGCGCTGATCGACACCGGCGTTTCCCCGGTCGAGGGCCTCGCAACGCCCGGCAAGGTTCTCAACGGGCCGGACCTCTCGATCGAGTCGCAGGCACCGAACCTCCGGTACCTCGACACGTTCGGCCACGGGACGTTCATGGCCGGACTCATCGCCGGGCACGACCCGGAGCTCACCGTTCCCTACGCGGACGCTCCGCCCTCGGCCTATCGGGGCATCGCCCCAGATGCCCGGATCGTCAGCGTCAAGGTCGGCACGGCAGACGGCGGCACCGATGTCTCCCAGGTGATCGCCGCCATCGATTGGGTCGTCCAGCACGCCCAAGACCCCGGTCTGAACATCCGGGTCCTGAACCTCTCCTACGGGACCAACGGCACGCAGCTGTACACGATGGATCCACTCGCCTACGCGGCCGAGCAGGCGTGGAAGCACGGCATCGTCGTCGTCGCGTCGGGCGGCAACAGCGGCTTCCAGCGCCACATGAACAACGCGCCTGCGCTGTCCAACCCCGCGTTCGATCCACTCCTGTTCGCCGTCGGTGCGTCCGATGCGCAGGGAACGGACACGCTCGCCGACGATCTCGTGCCGTCGTTCTCACCGTGGCCCAAGCGCGGAGCGACGAGGGGGGTCGACATCGTCGCACCCGGTACCCATCTGCAGGGACTGCGCGTGCCGAACTCGTACATCGACGCGAACCATCCCGAAGGGCTCCTCGGCGACCGGTACTTCCGCGGGAGCGGGACGTCGCAAGCGGCGGCGATCGTGTCAGGCGCGGCGGCGCTCGTGCTCCAGAAATACCCGTCCGCGACCCCGGATCAGGTCAAGCGCTTGCTCACCACCACCGGGTATCCGATCAGTGGGAAGTCTCAGGCCATCGGCGGCGGTGAGCTCCAGCTCTCGGCGGCCCTGGCCGCCCCGCTTCCCACGTTCACGCAGCTCTGGGCCCCCTCGACGGGGATCGGCTCGCTGGAGCTCGCCCGCGGGCTGGACCACATCTCGATGGACGGGGTGGTGCTCGATGGCGAGCGGGACATCATGGGTTCGACGTTCAACGCCGCCGAGATGGCCTTGCTCGAGGCACAGGCGAAGACCTGGTCGGGCGGCGACTGGAACGCCAAGACTTGGAGCGGGGACGCTTGGAGCGGGGACTCCTGGAGCGCCAAGACCTGGAGCGGGGACTCCTGGAGCGCAAAGACCTGGTCCTCCTGCGTCTTCGCGACCAACTCCTGGGAGGCCAAGACCTGGAGCGCCAAGACCTGGAGTGGCGACTCCTGGAGTGGAGCCTCGTGGAGCGGTGGGGTCTGGGCCACGGAATCCTGGAGCTGATCGAGTGAGATGAGCTCCTTCCGCGAGCTGCCGCTCTCTGCCCGACTGGTCGTCTTCGGCTACGTGGCGCTGGGAGCGTTCGGAGTCCTCCTCCGGGTCCCGGAGATGCGGACCTGGTCCTGGGAGGACGTCGCAGCGACCTTGGGGCTGGCGCTCGCGGCCGCGCTGAGCGAGCAGTTCACGGTCGCGATGAGGCACCGTACAGAGGTCGAGAACTTCTCGGTCACGGACGCGGTGTGGGTTCCGGCGCTCATCCTCGTGTCGCCGAGCGTGCTCACGCTCAGCGTCCTCCTCGGGAGCCTGGCCGGACATGCGTACCGGCGCTGGGCCTGGTACAAGGTTGCCTTCAACGCGGGCCAGTTCGTCGTCGCCATCACCGTGGCGGAGTTCGTCTACCGGCTGTTCGATCTTCCGCCGTCGTTCAGCTTCATGACCTGTGTGGCGTGCGCCGTCGCCATGTCGTGCTATTTCGCCATCAATGAGATCTCGGTTGCGCTGATCATCTCGCGCGTCGAGGGGATCCCTCTCCGCGAGGTCGTGGTCCTCCCGGGGGGTCTGAACCTCCTCCATGCTGCGGGGAACCTCACGATCGGCATGCTCGCCGCCCTCGTGTGGCACGCCGGGCCGATGGGCCTCCCCCTGCTGATCGCACCCGTCGTCCTGTCCTTCTTCGCCTACCGAGGATGGCTTCAGAACAAGCGGGAAGAGGAGCAGCGACGGGAGGGTGACCGTATGCGAACCCTCTACGAGGCCGGGAGAGCCCTCGTCGGTCCGCTCGACGCGAACTTCGACTTCCGACCGTTCTTGGGGTTGGTGCAGCAACTCGTTGGCGCGGCGGGGACCGAACTAGCCCTGCGGGACGAAGCGGGGCTGCGCGTCTACAACTCCGAGAGCGGTCTGCACCGGGCCGTCCAGACCGAGAAGGGTCCGGCCGACCCGATGGCGTATGTGAGCGCGCGCCCAGGGCTCGCCACGTACGTCGCCGCCGTCCGCGACGAGGCGAACGAGGTCGGGATCCTCGCCGTCCACCGCACCACCGAGCTTTCTCCGTCGGAGTGCGCGCTGATCGACTCGTTGGCTTCCCAGGTCTCCGCGAGGCACCGGAACCAGCAGCTCTTCGACGAGACGGTCGAGCAACGTGGTCACCTGGCTGACGTGGTCGGCAGCAGCTCGGACGGCATCTTCGTCGTCTCAGGAGCGGGCACGGTGCTCTCGTGGAACCCGGCGATGGAGAGGATCACCGGCTACCTCGCGAACGAGGTGGTCGGTCGTTGTTCCGGCGACATCCTCCGGATCCCCGGCGGTCCGAGAAGGGATGGATCGCCCCCGACGGAGCTCGCGCTAGGGGTCCTGGAGCCCCAGGACGCGCTGATCCTGCGGCGCGACGGATCGGATCGGTGGATCCGCTACTCCAGCAGCACGATGCCCGAGCGACAGGGAAACGGAACGAGTCAGGTCGTGACCGCTCGCGACGTGACGGCCGAGCTCGAGGCCGAGCAGATGAAACGCGACTTCGTGGCCACCGTGTCCCACGAGCTCAGGACACCGCTCACGCCCCTCAAGGGCCTGCTCCAGTCGCTCAACAAGGGGCTGGTCGAGGACTCGCCTCAGGCACGCCGTGAGTACCACGCGATCATGCTGCGCCAGGCCGATCGGCTGGAGCGGCTCATTTCCGATCTCCTCGATGTCTCGCGCTTCGATGACGGGCACCTGCCGATGGACGCGGTTCCGGTAGAGGTCGGTGCTGTCTTGGAGCACGAGATCGCGGACGCGAGTCAGTTGACGGCAGCCCGCGAGGTTCGGCTCGAGCGGCCTGAGCGCCCGGTCTGGGTCGTCGCCGACCCGCTCCGCCTCGGCCAGATCGTCACCAACTTGCTGTCGAATGCGTTCAAGTACTCACCGGAGGGAGCCCCGGTGATCGTGAGGCTGACCGAGCGCGAGGATTTCGCCCTGGTCTCCGTACAGGATCGGGGCGAGGGGATCGCGATCGACCACCAGGATCGCGTGTTCGAGCGCTTCTACCGCGTGGACACGGGATTGACGCAGACCGCAGGTGGTTTCGGCCTGGGCCTGTTCATAGCCCGCCGTCTGGCCGAAGCGATGGGCGGGGGTCTGGTTCTGAGCTCGCAGCAGGGTGAAGGATCGACGTTCTCGGTCAGCCTGCCGCTCCTCACGGCCGCGCCGCAGCCGGACGATCTGGGACAACGCCTCTCCTTGCGACCCGACACCGATCATCACGGACCAGATGCCGGTGAACAGACAGCCCAGCTGCTGACCGGCGCCGATCCACGTGTACTGGTCCAACGCTCTAAGTAGCGCTGCCTGTTCCTCTCGCTGCTCGGGTTCGTGAGACGGTCTGTGTACGTGCGAGCGCGGGCATCCGTCACCCCTCGCTCAAGACCAAGCATCTAGACGAGCTCGGCGAGGACGCGGCCGCGGGCGAGCGGAACGATCCCCTGATACCACGAGCTCTGTCGGCTGAGCGCGGTCGCAGATCGAGATGACCCGAGCTACCAGGCACGTCGTGGTGGAGACGAGCGGACTCGAACCGCCGACCCCCTGCTTGCAAAGCAGGTGCTCTACCGACTGAGCTACGTCCCCGAGGCCTCCATCATAGATGCGGCTCTTCGCCCTCCGGCGTCAAGTGGACGGGCCCGCGGATGGCGTCGGAGGCGGGGTCGACGTCGGAGGCGGGGTCGGCGTCGGAGGCGGGGTCGGCGTCGGAGGCGGGGTCGGCGACGGCGACGGCGTGACGCCGGGGAGCGGCTGCTCGATCATCCCGTCGTCGGGAGCTGTGTCGAGACACGTCCGCGCGCAGCTCCCACCCGTGAAGCTCGAAAGCACCGACCAGAAGTACGAATCGCGGTTCGGCCCGATCGAGACCTCGCTCAGCGGGACGGTCACCGTGGCGGCCCACGTGTCTTGCTTGTCGGTGCGGAGCGAGGTGACCTCGATCTGACGGCCGCTCCTCCGGAGCCGGAACAACGTAGCGATCAGCCGCCGGCCATTCGATCGGACGACCGCGACGTAATCGGCGGTGGCGTCGCCCCTCGTGTCGAGCTGCACGACGAAGTTCCCTCGATCCCAGATCGAGCGGACGGTCCAGGTCGAGAACGTCACCATCCGCCAGCTCGGCACTTCTCCCTCGTGATCGAACCCCACCTGCTCCAGATCCAGCTTCCCGTCCGTGTCGTTCGGATCAACCTGGTCGGTGTGGTGCGCCAGAGCGGGCAGCGCGAGCGCGATCGCCGTGACCGCGACGAGCGCGCCGAGCCCGAGCGCTTGACGCCTCAACGACCGGATCTCCGGCCTGCGCCTGCGAACGCCGTCGCCCCCACCCACGCGGCCAGGGCGAGGCCGAGCACGAGCAGGGCCGCAGGGAGCAGGTCGGCGCCGCCGGGTTCGCGGAGCGATCGCACGAGCGGCGCGTCCTCCCCCATCCTCCACGCCCCGAGCGCGACCCCCGCGAGCGCGAGGTTGCGGGTGAGCAGAACCCGGTAATCCCTGGTCGTCGAACCACCGAAGCACCCGCACCCCAGACGCCGGCCCGACCGAACGCGAGCAACCACGATCGCCGCGGAGAACGACACCAGCGCCACGAGCGACACGAGCCCCGCCGTCGCTCCCAGCCCCGCGACCACGAGCCCGACGATCACGAGCTCGACGACCGGGATCACGGAGGCCACGAGCCTCGAGACCCCGCCCGGGAGCCGGTACGCCGCAAGCGTCCGCCTCCACGCGGCTCCGCGCGCCAGCTTCGTCACCGCGGCCGCGATGAACGTGAGCCCCAGCACGGCGGCCGCGAGCCCGCCGAACCCGGGAGGTCCCTCGAACGTCCGGATCTCGACCACGATCGCCGCCGCGACCGCCGACAGCGCGAGCGCGTTCGCGACCTGCCATCGCGCCCGGGACGCCGACCGCTCGAGGCGCTCGACGAGGGCCGCTCCCTCGCCCGGTGAGCGCACGCCAAGCGCCAGCACGGGCCCCAACCCGCGAGCCAAACCGAACGGGGCGAGGACCGCCGCCCCGACGAGCGGTCGTCCGCTCGCGAACGCGGCGACCGACACCACGACGACCGTCCCATGGCCCAGGTACGTCAGGAACCCGGGCCCGAGCCCGATCCCGTACAGCAACGCAGCGACGTGCGGCGGGAAGAACGTGCGCCACCAGTCGGGCACCTGCCGCCGCAACTGCGGCACCGGCACCGGTGCCCCGAGTTCGCGCGCTACGTACAGCGCGGCCGACGCGGCGACGAGTCCCAGGCCCGCAACGCCCCAGGGCGCACCGAGCAGCCCGCCGGCAGCTGCAAGCAGCGCGCCGGCGATCGCGGCGGACGTGGCGGCTCCGATCGCGTGCAGGGCGACCGAAACCGCCCATCGGCTCCGGCTGCCCCCGTGCACGACGGGGGTGATGGTTTCCACCATCGAGAGGCCTCAGGGCCCGAACAGGCTCGAGATCCCCGCCACCACCGACGCCACGACGAGCGCGAGACCGACGGGTTCGCTCAGCATCGGACGTTCAGCTCCCGGTACGTGATGCAGAAGACCTTGCGGCCGCGCGGGCAGTAACCGCGCACCGCGCCGTCACCGTTGATCCGCGTGTCGGAGATCGAGCAGCAGTCCTGGATATGTCGCACCCGCCCGTTGCAGCAACGGCTCCAGCCGCCGCCGTAGCGGGGGTTCTGGACGAACGGGTACCGATCGGGCACGACGGTCTGACACACCTTCCGCCGCGTCTGCCGTTCCGAGAGGTAGATCGCGCCGTCGTCGTCGACCGGGTAGCCAAGCCGCGGGTGCACCGGGAACCCGTACGCGTCCGTCCTCGAATGCGGCGCGTAGGGATGGGGACACGACCCCGTCGTGTAGAGGTGGCCGCAGATGTGGTGGGCCTCGGCGCGGTCGGGGTGGAGCGCGACCGCCACCATCGAACCGCCGGCGACCGCCACGACCGTCCGGCCGAGCCTGCCGAGGAACGAACGACGGCTCGTCCGGCGCGCGAGCTCCGTCCCCGCTCGCTCGACGGCCCCCATCAGCCGGCCCGCAGCTCCTGGGTCGCTCGACGCCGCGCGGTGTCGACCAGACCCTCGACCTGCTCGAGGGAGTTCACGGTCCCCTTGGATCGGACGAGGCCGAGCTCGTCGAGCACGACGACGAACGGCACCCCCGGGACGCGGTACGCGAGCTCGAGATCCGGATCGGACACGACCTGCAGCTCGAGCCCGCTCGCGCGGGCGGCCGCGGGCAGCGAGGGCGCGACCTGCTCGCAGATCGGGCAGGTGTCCGAGACGAACGCCACCAGCCGGCCGCTCCCGGGACCGCCGACCACCGTGGACGAGCCTTCAGGCGTTCGTGCCACCCGAGCCTCGGGCACCTCCCCCAGCGGGGGACCCTCGTCGTCGACCTCGAGGGCTCCGATCGGTGCGAGGCGAAGCTGTAGCACGCCGATCTGTCGCGCGAGGGCGACCACGACGACCGCGAGCACGGCGACCAGGATCCACAGGACGACGAAGGCCGCGGCCCACCATCCTGACACGCCGCGTCAGCCCCGCTCCCGAGCCTCCGGCTCGGAAGGCTTCGGCACATCGGGAGGGGTCACGTCGGTCGGCGAGAACGAACTCGGTGTCGTCCACTCGGGTTCGCCCTTCGCGTCGAGGAACTGCATCACGGGCGTCCCGTCCCCGGTCAGACCCATGATCGCGCGGAGCTCGCCCTCCTTGTTCAACAGCCGCAGGATCGGCGAGCCCTCGGCCGCGAGCCCGATGCGGGCGCGCACCTTGCCGTCCTCGTCCTGCAGCGAGATCGTCGGCGAGCCCTGCTGCGCGAGCGAATACACGAAGCCGAGCTGACCGTCCTTGTTGCGGAGCGCGAGGGTGGGCGAGCCCTCGGTGCCCAGGCCGAACTTCGCGCGGACCCTCCCGTTGCGGTCGACCATCGCCATGCTCGCCGACCCGTCTGAGAACAGGCCGAAGGTCGCACGGACCTTGCCCTCGTCGTCGGCGATCGCCAGGCCGGCCGAACCGTCTGGCTGCACGCCGAACCGCGCGCGCAGCTTGTCGTCCGCACCGTAGAACGACATGAACGGGAGATCCTCGTTCGAGACGCCGAACCGGGCGCGCACGCGCCCCTCCGAGTCCTCGATCTCGATCTCGCCCGCCCTGATGACCCGTTTGCGCATCCCCGCAGCCTCTCGTCGACCGGCGTCGATGGAGTCTAGGACGAGCAGCAACCGGCATGTGCGGCTTGCGCCATCGAACCGGTCGCGGGGAGGGACGAAGCAGGAGACGGCGGGTCGAACGACCCCCCGAAAGTGAGAAACCGCCGCGACCCGAAGGTCACAGCGGTCTCTCACGGCGCACTGTATGGATGCCCTCGCAAACGGTCAACCTGGTTCGAGCAGTTTTGTCACTCTTTCTCCAGCCGCTCGACCCGGCGGGTGACGGCCTCGAGCCGTTCGGGGTCGGGGTCGGCGCCGATCCCGGGCCCGTCGGGGACCGGCAGCGTCCCGTCGGGCGCGAGGACGAGCGGTTCGGTGAGGTCTTCGGCGAAGTACCGCGAGGTCGCGCTCGTGTCGCCGGGCAACGTGAAGTTCGGCAGCGCGGCGAGCGCGAGGTTCGTCGAACGCCCGATCCCGGTCTCGAGCATCCCGCCGCACCAGACGGGGACGCCGAGCTCGGCGGCCACGTCGTGCACGCGCTTGGCCTCGAGGAGCCCGCCAACGCGACCCTGCTTGATGTTCACGATCCGGCACGAGCCGAGCTCGATCGCCGCACGGGCGTCCGCGGACGAACGGATCGACTCGTCGAGGCACAGGTCGGTCCGGATCTCTCGTTGGAGCAGCGAGTGCTCGTAGAGGTCCTCGTGGTGCAACGGCTGCTCCACCATCAGCAGCCCGAACGCATCGAGCTGCCGGAACACGTCGACGTCGGTGAGCCGGTAGGCGGCGTTCGCGTCCACCGAGAGCAGGATCTCGGGGTTCGCCTCGCGGACCGCGCGGACGCGTTCGACGTCATTGCCCGGTTCGATCTTGAGCTTGACGCGCCGGTACCCCTCGGCGAGGTAGCCCGACACCTGCTCCAGCAGCGCCTCCGTGGACGAGGCGATCCCGACCGAGACGCCGCACGCGACGCGGTCCCGGACCGCACCTAGGTAGGCGGCGAGCGAGCGGCCCTGCGCCCGAAGCTCCGCGTCGAGCACCGCGTTCCCGAGCGTGGCCCTGGCCATCGGGTGTCCGCGGACGAACGAGAAGACCGAGCCCAGGCCTTCGGGGTCTAGGTCCCCCGCGGCGAACAGGGCGGGCGCGAGGAAGTCCCGGATCATCAGCCAGGCCCCGTCGTTCCATTCCTCGGAGAAGTTCGGCTCGACGTCGCTCACACACTCCCCCCACCCGAACGCCTCGTCGGTCTCGACGCGCGCGAGGATGCACACCTTCTCCGTGGACTCGCCGAAGCTGGTCCGGAACGGCCGCACCAGCGGGATCGCGACCAG
>Ga0070684_100003643_pt1 | contig 11612 bp, 11 predicted proteins | sample KBSC723LmetaG_FD_65653 | JGI IMG/M metagenome (GOLD analysis project Ga0070684, IMG submission 65653) | Corn rhizosphere microbial communities from Kellogg Biological Station, Michigan, USA - KBS C7.2-3L metaG | ecosystem: Host-associated > Plants > Roots > Rhizosphere ...
CAGCGCTTCCTCTACTCGATGGGCCTGGGCGGTTCTCTGGTCGCGCTCTTCGCGGCGCTGATCTCGCTCACCGTGTTGCCCGCCGTGCTCACCCTGCTGGGGAAGCGGGTCAACTCGCTGGCGCCAAGCTTCCTCCAGCGCCGGGCCGAGGCCGACGCGCGGCACGAAGAGAGCGGCTTCTGGTACCGGCTCTCGCGCTTCGTCATGCGCCGGCCGATCCCGGTGGCGACCGTCAGCGCGGTCTTCCTGATCCTGCTCGGGCTGCCCTTCCTCGGGATCAAGTTCAACACCGTCGACCCGACCGTCCTGCCCAAGTCGGCGAGCGCCCGCCAGACCTACGACACCGTGAGGGCGGAGTTCCCGCCCTACCGCGAATCGCCGATCTGGATCGACCTCGAAGGCGCGAGCCCACGGCAGGCGGCGCGGCTCGCCGCCCGGGTGCGACGGATCGAAGGCGTCGCCGAAGTGGACCCGCCGCGGCCGCTGCACGGGGGCGTGACCGCGATCGGGGCCATCTCAGATCACTCGTTCATCTCCGATGCCAGCCAGGCGACGGTAAAGCGGATCCGCGGACTTAACCCGCCCGCCGGGACGACGATGCTGGTCGGTGGCGCGACGGCCGACTTCGTCGACTTCCAGTCCAGCCTCGCCGGCCACCTGCCGATCGCGCTGGCGATCGTCGTCGTCGCCACCCTGACCATCCTCTTCCTGATGACCGGCTCGGTGGTGCTGCCGGTGAAGTCGTTGCTGATGAACTTCCTCAACCTCAGCGCCGTCTTCGGCCTGCTTGTCCTGATCTTCCAGGACGGTCGCCTACAGGGCTTCCTCGACTACAGCAGCCCGGGAGCGATCGAGCAGACGATGCCGATCCTGCTCTTCGCCGTCGCCTTCGGCCTCTCCACCGACTACGCGGTCTTCCTGCTCTCGCGGATCAAGGAGGCGCGCGACGGCGGCGCCTCGGAGTCCGGCAGCGTCGCGATCGGCCTCGAGCGGACCGGCCGCATCGTCACCGCCGCCGCCCTCCTCTTCGCCGTCGCGATGTTCGCCTTCGCCACCTCGAAGATCATCTTCATCAAGGAGAACGGCGTCGGCACCGCGCTCGCCGTCCTGATCGACGCCAGCATCATCCGCGCCCTGCTCGTCCCCTCGCTGATGGCGCTGCTCGGCAAGTGGAACTGGTGGGCGCCGGCGCCGCTGCGGCGGCTGCACGATCGGTTCGGGGTTCGCGAGACGGCCTTGGCCGAAGAGGCGTAGGAGCCCGGGTGCACGCATCCGGCATCCACCACACCCCGCGGGGGTGAATGTCGGATACGGCGAAAGGTGCGCCTTACGAACCCTGGTTGTACACGGTGTCGTCGAAGGTGGAGAGTGCCGGGTTCGCCGCGTAGCCGATCGGCGTCAGGTGGAAGGCTTCCTCGATGCTGAGCAGCAGGGAGAAATGGTTGTAGTAGCCGCTTTCGTTGCTGCTGCCCGCTTCGACGAAGGGCGAGATCAGGAGCAGGCCGACCCTGCCACCGCCGCCGCTCGGTTTGACCGGCCCGCTCGCGGCCGGGGCCGGGGCCGGGGCCGCCGCGGACGGCGGAAGGTTCGGGTATTCAGGCGTGGCGCAGCAGGCGCTGGAATCGGCTCCCGGCCCGCCCTGCGCCGCCTGGGCGAAGGTAATCGCGATCAGGCCGCCCTTCTTGTAGGCCATCGAGGCTTCGATCTCCGGCACTACCTCTTCCAGGAACGGCTGGGCCGCGGCTAGCCCTGCCGGCCGGCCCGGTTCGCAGGGTTCTTCGCTGCCGTCGTGGCAGGCGTTGGGGACCAGGTAGGAGAGTGCCGGGGTCGTTTTTTCCGACTGCAGATCCGCTTCCAGCTGGTTGAGGCCGGCCATGTGTCCACCGCATTCGGGCAGATCGACCAGTGAGTGAAAGTAGGAGACGGGGTTGCCCGAGGTCACGTAGGGGCCGCAAGCGGCGACCGGTTCGGGTGTGGCGTCTTCGGCGTCCTCGGCGTAGGCCTTCCAGCTCTTCTTCGCGCCGGTGAGCTGCCCAGGCAGCGTTTGGGTCGTCGCCGGGTACACGCAGCCTTCGCCCGTCACCTGTTCTTCGACGCCAACCGTGCCGGGGACGACGTCCGCGTAGCTGGGACAGCCCGCGGCCGTAGCCTGCGTCGGCCCCTGGCCGCTGAGCAGGGCGATCTCGTTCGCCAGGTCGCCCTGGGTAACCGCGTAGTAGTTGGAGAGCAACTCGCCCTTGGCGCGCAGGGTCTGGGCGAGGTATGGCGCCGGCGAGCCCTGCCCGAACCCTTCTTCGAAGCCGTGATCGTCGAGCACGATGAGGAAGACGTGTTCGATTTTGGGCAGCCCGGCTTCTTCGGGAAACTCTTCCGGCGGAGCCGGTTTGGCCGGCGTCGTCGCCGGTGCTTCCTCAGACGGCGGTGGGGTTGGCGGCAGGGCCGAGTGAACCGCTTCCGGCGGGGCCGTCACCGCTTCGGCGGGGGCTTCTTCCGTCGCCGCTTCGACGGTTTCTTCGTTTGGCGGCGGCGAGGAGGCGAGCTCCACGACGAGCGGTGAGATACCGGCGCTCTGCGCAAGCGGCCCGGTGGCGGCGCCGATCACGACACCGAAGGCGAGCAGGGCCATCACGGCGATCGCCGCGCTGCGGGGCTCGGGCGTGAAGCGCTCGACGAGGCCGGTGTCTTCCCCGCGATCAGGCTCCTGCCCCGCTCCCACCTCGGTGCCGCCCGGCGGACCTCCGTCGTTCGCGGCCTTGGCCGCACCGGGCCGTACTGCCGAAAGCCACCTGGCAAATGCCTCCGGCAGTGGCCCCCGCCTGGCGCCACACGCGAAGCAGTAACGTCGACCGCCGTCGAGCGTGGCTTCACAGCTCGAGCAACGCTCACCCTCAGGCGTGTGGTGACTCTGGTCGTCGCTGCCGGTCGGCACCGAATCGAGTTTCGTGCTTCGGCGCCACCGCCATGTGACTCAACTGTGAACGTCAGGCTTATGGGCGCGGTGCGTTGCGTGTTTACAACTCCGCAACACCGAGGCCTAGGTCGGAGGCAACCATAGGAGGGGTGAAGCCGGCCGCGGAGCAATGTCCGAGCTGCAAGGCCTACCTCGCCGCCGATCAGCGCTACTGCCTGGCCTGCGGTGCGCGTTGTGGGGAGCCGAGGCTGCCGTTCATGGACGCCGTCACCTTCATGGACGCGATGAGGGGAACGCCGGAAGTCGCCGCGGCCGCTCCACCGCCACGGCCGCGGCGACTGTCCGCGAACACGGCGCTGATCGCAACCGTGGGGATCCTGTTGCTGGCGATGGGTGTCGGCGTCCTGATCGGACGCTCCGGCAATCATTCCGTCGCAAGCGCCCCCGTAGCCCCGCAGGTGATCAAAGTCGGCAGCGGCGGAGAAGTCGCCACCAAGGCACCCACCGCCAAGACGACCATCGGCGGCGGCGGTGCCCGGGCCAAGAAACAGAAACCGGCCGCGCTGAAGAAGCAAGCTGAAACTCAGGCGGGAGCGGAAGAAGTGCTGAAGCCCGCCAACGGGGTGAAGCTGCCCAAAGCGAGCACTCACCTCGGTGAAAAGTGCAGCGGCGGTACGGCCGGCTGCAAAGGCGGCGAATTCACCGGCGAATTCTTCGGCGAATGAGACTTGGGCTCCCCCGACTCGGCAGGTCGAAGGCGGACAGCAACGGTGCTGCCGCAGCCCCCACCTCTCCGACACAGGTCGCGCTCCATCAGCACGACCTCGTGGTCGACCTCGAACGCCGTCGCGATCAGCTCGTCGCCCGCGTCGCCGAGCTGCAGTGGGACCTCGGCGGCCTCGCCTATGAGATGGCAGTCCGGAACCAGGTCGATGTGGAGGTGCTGGTCAAGCGCGCCGTCGCTCTCCAGGATGCCGACGCGGAGCTGAGCGAGGTGGAACGGATCGTGCGCATGGAGCAGACCGGTACGGCCGGCTCGTGCGCCGCCTGCGGTGCCCCGCACAGCACCGGCGCCACCTTCTGCTGGCAGTGCGGCCAGCCGCTCCTGCAGCAGGTCCCGCACGACGCTATCGCGCGCCACTAGCCGCCCCCGGACGCGGCAGCGCGGGCGCGAGATCTCCGGGGGTCATGTGCGCGCCCCGCGCGGGAGCGGAGGAGGCGGCGCCTGGTTCAGCCGAAGCGGCCGGTGACGTAGTCGCGTGTGCGCGGGTCGGCCGGGCCGTTGAAGATCGTCTCGGTGTCCGCGTACTCGATCAGCGTCCCCGCCGGCTCACCCCCGCTCGACTCGAGGCCGAAGAAGGCCGTCTGGTCGGCGACGCGGGTGGCCTGCTGCATGTTGTGGGTGACGATCACGATCGTGAAGCGCCCTTTGAGGCTGTGCATGAGCTCCTCGATCGAAGCCGTCGCGATCGGGTCGAGCGCCGAGGCGGGCTCGTCGAGCAGGAGGACGTCGGGTTCGATCGCAATCGCCCGCGCGATGCAGAGCCGTTGCTGCTGCCCGCCGGAGAGGCCCAGGGCGCTGTCCCGGAGCCGGTCCTTGACCTCGTCCCAGAGCGCCGCGCCCCGCAGCGCCTTCTCGACCCGCTCGTCGAGGTCTCGCTTGAGGCCGAGGTTGCGCGGCGCCCAGGCGACATTGTCGTAGATCGACTTCGGGAACGGGTTGGGCTTCTGGAAGACCATGCCGATGCGGCGGCGGACCTCGACCTCGTCGACGTTCGTGGCGTAGATGTCATGGCCGTGGTAAAGGACCTGACCCTCCAGCCTGAAGCCCGGCACCGGGTCGTTCATCCGGTTGAGGCTGCGGATGAAGGTCGACTTGCCGCAGCCCGAGGGCCCGATCAGGGCCGTGATCCGGCTGCGCGGGATGCGCAGGCTGACACCCCTCAGCGCCTGCTTGCCGCCGTAGTGGACAGAGACGTCGCGCGCCTCGAACACCGCCTCCACCGGCATCTTCCTCATGCGACCGCCGACCGCGCCGGCGTCGGCAAGCGTGCCGGTATGAATGCGGAAGCGCTGCGGCGCCAGCTGGCTCCAGCGGTCCTGTGGCGACGTCTCGAGCGTGCTCACCGCGCCCCCTCGCGGCGGCGGGCGAGGACGATCCGCGCGCTGATGCTCGTCGCCATGATGAAGGCGAGCAGGATGAAACCGGCTCCCCAGGCCCGCGCGAATCCTTCCGGGTTTGCTTCCTCGGACAGCCTGAAGATCGTGGTTGGGATGTTGGGCACCGCTTCGAAGGGGTTGAGGGAGACCCTGCCGCCGTCGTAGACGGAGTCGAGGAGGATCAGCGGCGCCGTCTCGCCGGCGGCGCGGGCGACGGCGAGCACGGTCGAGGTGAGAATCCCCCCGAGCGCGCTGGGGAGGATCACCGTCAGCACGGTGCGCCAGCGGCTGACGCCGAGCGCTTCGGCCGCTTCCCGCATGCTGGCGGGCACAAGTGCCAGCACCTCCTGCGTGCCGCGGGCGACGATCGGCAGCATGATGATCGCCAGCGCGACGGCTGCGGCAAAGGCCGACTGCCCATGGGTCGCTTCGACGATCAGGCCGAAGACGAAGAGGCCGATGATGATCGAGGGGAGACCGTTCATCAGGTCGAGCGTCAGCTTGATCGGGCCTGCGATGCGTCCCTTGCCGAACTCGGTCAGGTAGAGGGCGATCAAGACCCCCAGCGGTGTCGCGATCAGAGTCGCGATCGCGACGATCTCGGCCGTGCCCGCCAGTGCCGGGCCGATGCCGACGGGCTCTCCCTTTAGCAGGAAGTCAAGGCTGAGCGCGCTGGCGCCTTTGGAGACGACCGAGTAGACGACGATCCCGAGAACCGCGACGGCGAACAGCGCCGCCCCCGTCGCGCCGTACTGCGCGAGGCGGCTGAACGCCCGTCGCCGGCGGAGGTTGCCGGTTGGAGTCAGCGGCGCCGCCGGATCGAAGGCGATCTCGGTCACCGTGTCACCAGCCGCTGGTAGCCGAAGCGGCGGCCGACCCACTGGGCGGCCAGGTTCGAGACCACCCCGATCACGAGCAGGATCGCGCCGAGGTAGAAGAGTGAGGCTCTGTGCATCTCGGTGATCGCGCCCGGGAACTGATTGGCGATCCGCGCCGCCAGCGTGTCGCCGGTTTCGAACAGCGAAGCCTTGATCCGTTCCCCCGCCCCGATCACCTGGGCGACCGCGATCGCCTCGCCCAGGGCCCGTCCCAGGCCGAGCAACGAAGCAGCAATGACGCCCGACGCCGTGCTCGGCAGGACCACGCCACGAACGACCTCCCAGCGGGTGGCGCCGAGAGCGCTGGCGCCGTCCTGCACGTCGAGCGGGACGGCGAGGAAGAGATCGCGGGAGATCGAAGCGACGATCGGCACGATCATGATCGTCAGGATCAGGCTGGCGGTGAAGATGCTCGAGCCGGTCGTCTGCGGTGCCCCGAAGAGCGGGATGAAGCCGAACCTGTCGTGGAGCCAGGGCTCGACCTGCCCCTGGACGAAGGGAGCGAGCACGATCAGCCCCCAGAAGCCGAGGATCACGCTGGGGATCGCGGCCAGCATTTCGACCAGTGGCGAGATGAAGACACGCAGCCCCCTTGGCGCGAGCAGGCTCAGGTAAAGGCCTATCGAGATCGCGACCGGCGCGCCGATCATGAGCGCGAAGAACGAGCTGACAACGGTGCCGAAGAGGACGGTGCCGGCGCCGAAGACACCGAAGGTGGGCTGCCATTCCGTCGAGGTGACGAAACCGAGGCCGAACTTGGAGATCGCCGGACTGGCACCGTGCACGATCTGGTAGCCGATGACCAGAAGCACGGCCATCGCAATCAGCGCCGCCAGCGCACAGACGCCGTAGAGCGCCGCGTCGCCGAGACGATCGAGCGAGCGCCGGCGATTCGTGGACGGCCTCCCCGGAATGCGGATGCGGGGGACGGGCGCCGGGTCGACAGCTGTGCTCATCGCGCGGCAGCGTAGAGCACCGCTTTCCACTTTCCTACCCGATGGACCTGGTTTTCACAGGATTGACACAACTCGCAAACAGTGTGTTCACAACCTCATGGAGACGTAGCTGAAGCCTGTGTCGAGACGGTAATCACGAGCCGAAAGGACTCACTTTGATTCGCAACAGGTTGCTTGCTTTCTTCATCGCAGCCGCCGGGACGGTCGGATGTATGACGACGCTCTCGACGGCCGCCGCGTCGGCCAATCTCACCGGCGCCGGTTCATCGCTGGTCGCACCGCTGATGGCCAACTGGATCAACGGTTTCGAAGCCCGCATGAACGGGACGGTCAAAGTCACCTACGGTTCGGTCGGCTCGGGGGCGGGAATCGCCCAGATCACCGCCCGCACCGTGGACTTCGGCGCCTCCGACGCACCGCTCACCCCCGAACAGGCGGCAGCCTGCAACGGCTGCGTGCAGATCCCCTGGGGCCTCACCGCCACCGGCCTCGGTTTCCACATCGAAGGTGTCAAGAAACTCAAGCTCTCCGGCCCGGTCATCGCCGGTATCTACTTCGGCAAGATCACCCGGTGGAACGACCCGAAGATCAGGAAGCTGAACCCGGGCACGCACCTGCCGGGAACGACGATCACGCCGGTCTTCCGCAGTGACGGCTCCGGCGATACCTACGCGTTCACGAACTACCTGTCAAAGGTCAGCAAAGCGTGGAAGAACGAACACGGCTTTGCCACCTCGGTCTCCTTCCCGGCCGGCGTGGGGGCCAAAGGAAACTCCGGCGTGACCTCGGTCGTGCAGTCGACCAACGGCGCGATCGGCTACATCTCAGCCTCCTACATCATCGCTGCGGGAATGCGCGCCGTGGCGGTCGAGAACGAGGCTGGGAAGTTCGAGTTCCCGAACATCGCCAACATCGCCAACGCAGCGGAAATGGTGAAGAAGGTCCCACCGAGCAACGAACTGCACATCGTGGACCCGCCGAAAAAGTTCAGCACGGCGTATCCCATCTCCACCTTCACCTACTGCATCGCGCCTCACGACGCGGGGCAGAAGGGCCTGCTGTCCGAATTCATCAGCTACGTGCTGAACATCGGCCAGAAATACGGGCCGGCGCTCGACTTCGCGCCACTTCCGAAGGTGGTCCTTAAAGCGGACCGCAACGCCCTGGCGAGCCTGTAGGGCGCGTGCCTCGCGCCGCCTAGGCGAAGGCCTGGGCGGCGCGGCGGCGCAGGTCCGCGTTGAGCATGCCCGTGACTTCGCTCGGACTCGTCCCGGCGGTGGGAACCGCGTCGCCGATCAGGCCGCTGGCGCGGAAGCCGTAGAGAGGCGCGTCGAAGCCGACCTCGCGGATCTTGCGCACGAGCTTCACGGCGCTCGCCGTGTCGGCGCCGGGACCGCAGAGGACGATCGCGGTCGGGTCGAGGGCGCGCAGAGCGCGCGAGAGCCGCTCGTCGCCGAGCTCGTTGGAGAGCATCAGGACGCGGAAGCCGGCGCGGCGCAAGGTCAGGTCGAGCGCTTGGGCGTGGACGGCCTCGGCGTCGGAGCCGCTGCTCGAATCGAGCAGCAGGATCCCCGCCGGCCGCGAGGCGGCCGAGGCGAGGCGTCGTGCTCCGTGCAGCCAGCCGGCCGCCCAGCGTGAGGCGAACTCCAGCTCGGCCTCGCGATCGGGATCGACCGCAAGCTGGTCGATCGCCGGCAGCAGCAGCTCCTCGACCGTGCGCTCGAGCGGGCGAAGGGCCAGGCTCTCCTCGATCGCGCGGTCGGCGGCGTCCTCGTCGAAGCTCTCCAGCGCGGCGAGCAGGTTGCCCCCGCTGGCCGGCGCGGCCTGCCGCTGGCGGGCAAGCTCGATCGCGGAGGAGATGTTGCCGGTCTGGGCAAGCGCGTCGCGCAGGGTCTGCAGCTCGACCAGCTCGTAATTGCGGTGGTTGCCTTCGGTCCGCTTCGGTTTCGGGTAGCCGTAGCGGCGCTCCCAACTGCGAAGCGTGTTGGGGCTGACGCCAAGTACTTCGGCGGCTGCGTTTGTCCGTATTCCTGCCATCTCAGATCGTTCCGGTCTAGCCCAGCCCTGTTCGCCGGGAAGCGCGATTCTCCCACCGGCGGGCCAGGTTTACGCAAGTTATGGACGAATTTCGTGAATCTGTCAGCGATCTTGCAGACGCCCGCCCTAGGCACGCGCTGCCGGCAGGGCCCCGACGCCCACCGGCTGCCCGACCGCCCGGGCCCGCCACATCGCCTCGTCGGCCTTGCGCAGGAGGCTCTCCGCGTCCGTCCCGTGTTCCGGGCAGGCGACGACCCCGGCTGAGACCGTGATCCGCAGCCCGCCGGCGGCCTCCAGCTCGTCGAGCATCCCCAGCAAGCGCTCGGCCATCTGCACGCCCTCGACCGTGGTCTGGTTGGGAGCGAGGACGCAGAGGGCGTCCTCCTCGAGGCGGAACGCCTCGTCGACGAGCCGAACGCTGTCGTGCAGGGCCGCCCCGACCACCGCGAGCGTCGTCTCCCGGCTGCCCTCGCCGGTCCCGTTGCGGGTCCCCGGCCCCTCGACGTCGAAGACGGCGAGGCCGAAGGGATGGCCATAGCGCTTGTTGGTCTCGATCAGCTGGTCGAGCCGGCGGCGCATCTGCCCGGGCCTGAAGAGACTGGCGTGCCCTTTCTCTCGGGCGGGTGGCTCCGAATCGCGCTCGGAGATCGCGGCGATCGCCGTTGCCGTCACCGAGCCGAACTCGTCGGCCAGCTTCTGCGCGGCGGTCACGAAGGCCTCTCGGGCAAGCCGTTCCGCCGCCGATTCTGTCTCCACGCCGCCGCCGATCGAGCTTCCCGTCGCCACGCAAAGACCTTGCCGGAAGCGACGGACGGCAGGTCCGTGGAAATTCGCTATTTGCGAGTTGACGAACGTCTAGTCAGGACGTCGACTCAAAATTCCTTGGACCATTAGTCCAGGCTGCGGCGACCGGCGAAGGCCTTGCCCAGGGTGACCTCGTCGGCGTGCTCGAGGTCGGCGCCGACCGGCAGCCCGCTGGCGAGGCGGGTCACGGCGACCGAGCCGCGCAGCAGCTCGGCGATGTGCAGCGCGGTCGCTTCGCCAGTCGTGGTCGGATTCGTCGCCAGCACGACCTCCTTCGCCTCGCCGCCCCGGACCCGCCGCAGCAGCTCGGCGATCTTCAGGTCCTCGGCGTCGACGCCGTCGATCGGGGAGAGAGCGCCGCCCAGCACGTGGTAGAGGCCGCGGTACTCGTGGGTGCGCTCGATCGGGATCACGTCGGCCGGCTCCTCGACCACGCAGATCGTCGAGCGGTCCCGCCCGGGGTCGGAGCAGATGCGGCAGCGCGGGCCCTCGGAGAGGTTGAAGCACTCCTCGCAGAGGCCGACCCTCTCCTTCACCTCGCGAATCGCCGCCGAGAGGGCGGCCGCCTCCTCGTCGGGTGAGCGCAGGATGTGGAAGGCGAGCCGCTGCGCCGTGCGCTGGCCTATCCCGGGCAGTCGCGAGAGCTCCGCGACCAGACGGGCCAGCGGCGCCGGGCCCTCGGCGCTCACATTCCCGGGAGGCCGAGGTCTCCCGTGATCCCGCCCATCTTCGAGCTGGCGAGCTCCTGGGCGGCGCGCAGTCCCTCGTTGACCGCGGCCTGCACCATCTCGGCGAGCATCTCGGCCTCCTCGGGATCGATCGCCTCCGGATCGATCACGATCTCGCGCAGGGTGAGGTCGCCGCCGACCTTCACCTTGACCATGCCGCCACCGGCACTGGCCTCGACGACCTCGTCCTTGAGCGCCTCCTGCGCCTGCAGCATCTCGGTCTGCATCTTCTGCGCCTGTTTCATCAGGGCGTTCACGTCGAAGCCCCCGGGTGCGCCGCCTCTCGCCACTAGCCGACCTCCTCCGCGTCGAACTCGCTCTTCAGCTTCTCCACCAGCGCATCGTGATCGATCTCGTCGGCCGGGAGATCCTCGGGCGTCGCCTCACCTTCCAGGAGCACGTAGGCGAGCTGCAGCCGCCGCCCGAGCACCGACTCGATCGCCTCCGCCATCAGCTCGCGCTTGTCCGGCGCCTCGGCCTTGCGCTTGTTGAAGGTTGAATCCGCCGGGAAGCCCACCCGCAGGCCCTCATCGCCGAGGCCCACCGGCCTTGCTCCCTCGAACGTCGCCGCTAGAGCCGGGCTGGTCTCACGAAGCTTGTCCAGCACCGCAGGCCAGACCTTCCTGATCGCGTCCAGCTCCCCGAAGCTCGCGGATACCGAGGCTGCCGCCCCCGCCGGGCTCTCGACCGTAGGCTCGGCTTTGGTGGGCGGCTCGTCGCTGGAAGATTCGGCCTCTGCCGCGGGTGGCGTCGCAGGGGGGACCGCCGCCGAGGAAGCTTTAGCTACCGCAGGTGGCGGTGGGTCCCCTGCGGCGACAGGACCCGCGGGCGACGCCGTCTCCGTCCCTCGCTCGAGCCGCTCGATACGGCGGAGGAGACCTTCGGTCGAGGGATCGAGGTCTGGGCGGGCGGCCTTGAGCAGCGCGATCTCGACCGCCATGCGGGCATCGTCGCCTTCGCGCACGTTGGTCAATGCCGTCGCCAGCTCGTCGATCGTGCGGACGAGTGCCGCGGCGCCTATTGCTTGAGCTTGGGCGGCAAGGCGATCCGAGTCGGTGGCGGTGACGACGAAAGTGTTGGGCACCTCGCCGACGGTCTGGGTGACGAGCAGGTGCCGCAGGTGGGCGAGCAGGTCGCG
>Ga0070684_100003649_pt1 | contig 11607 bp, 8 predicted proteins | sample KBSC723LmetaG_FD_65653 | JGI IMG/M metagenome (GOLD analysis project Ga0070684, IMG submission 65653) | Corn rhizosphere microbial communities from Kellogg Biological Station, Michigan, USA - KBS C7.2-3L metaG | ecosystem: Host-associated > Plants > Roots > Rhizosphere ...
GCGCATGACTCCGGCCACCTCCGCCTGCAGCTGCGTCAGCGGAGTCAGAAGCTTTCCCGCTTTGAAATCGTAGAGATAGTAGTTATTGAAGCCGGTGCGTCCTGATTCCCAGATGAACCGATTTCCGTCTTTCAGCCAAATGGCTGTCGGTGCCGGATCGTCGTCGATCCATCCGGTCGGCCACGACTCGTGAATCACCGTGCGGCATGCGCCGGAGTCCGGCGCGCACGCCGCCATCTCCATCGTGTTCTGTCGGCGATTCGCGCGGAGAAACACCAGCTCGCGCCCGTCCGGCGACCAGTCGACGTGAAACACATAGTAGCCGACGACATCGTTCTCGAACGCCTTGCCATCGCGCACGTCGAGTCGCGTCGTCTTCTTGCTATCCACGTCGTACACGAAGATGTCGACGACCGGATTCGGAACGCCGGGTTTTGGATATGCTTCGACGTCGAGCGTGTCTTGGACCTGCGTCAGCCCGGGGGTGAGATAGAAGTCGGGAACCTTGCTTTCGTCGAAGCGATAGTAGGCCAACTTCTTTCCGTCGGGAGACCACCACATCGCCGTGCGTTGTCCCAGCTCTTCGCCGTACACCCAACTCGCCGTTCCATACTTGATGCGCGACGGCGTGCTGCCGTCAGTCGTGATCTGCACGGCATTCGCACCGCTCGAGTCCGCGATCCACACGTTGCGGTCGCGATAGATCGCGCGATGATTCCCGGTCGGCGCAATTGCCGCCGCGAATTGTCGCCCCCGTTCCGGCGCTCCGCCGAAACCTCCTCGCCCTCGGCCACCGATCGCTTGCGCCGGCGCGTCTGTCGCCTCCGTCACCTTCTTCGTCGCGACGTCTACTCGATATCGCTTGCCACCGTTGTCGAATTCCACCGTCTTACCATCCGCGGACCAGGTCACGGTTCCGCCTCGCGCAAATCCCCGACCGGCCGTGCCGAGGGCGGTGTTGATGAGCGGAGCCATATGCTGGTAGCGCTCGTAGCCAGGCATCGACTTGAGTCGGTCCTGGGCGTGCGCGACCGCCGCGCTGCCAAGAGCGACGAATGAAAACGCCGCGACAGCTCGTCGCGTGGTAACGGTGTGCATCTGCTGTTTGACCTGAGTGAGAGAAGGACGTCCGGTTACCTTCCGGTCGATCTACTACCACCGCATAGTACGGCGCGGATATACCAGGGTAAAGTCGGATACAAATGGCAAACAAGACGATCGTCATCACCGGCGCCAGCGCCGGAATTGGTGCCGGCCTCGCGGTGCGACTCGCCGCCGACGGTCACAACCTCGTCCTTGCCGCTCGGCGTCTAGACGCGCTCGAGCGAGTCGCGAACGATGCGATGCAGCGCGGGTCGCCGCGCGCGATCGTCGTCGAGACCGATGTCACGAAGCGGGTCGACGTCGAGCATCTTGGCGACGCGGCTGTCGACGCATTCGGCGGCTTCGACGTTTGGGTCAACAACGCGGGGCGGGGCATCACACGTTCGGTGCTCGATCTCAGCGATGCCGACGTCGATGAAATGATTGCCGCCAACGTCAAGTCGGCGCTCTACGGGATGCAGGTCGCCGTCGCGCATTTCATCGAGCGTGGACACGGCCAGATCATCAACGTTTCCTCATTCCTCGGCCGCGTCCCCCTCGCACCCCATCGGTCGGCGTACAACGCCGCGAAGGCCGCGCTCGCTGCGCTCACGGCAAATCTTCGCGCCGATCTCCGCGAGAGCCATCCGGAAATTCATGTCACGCTCGTCATGCCGGGCATGGTCGCCACCGAATTTGCACGCAACACGATCGGTGCACCTCCGGATACTCCGATCTACTCGGGGCCGCACGTGCAGTCTGTCGAGACCGTCGCTGAGATCATCGCGCAAACCATCGAGCATCCGGTCGCCGAGGTCTACACCAACCCCTCGTCGGCGGACATGGCGCTCCGCTACTTCGCCGACGTCGAAGCGTTCGAGACGCAAGGCGATAATCCTTGGCGCCGGCGAGCGCCGGAGTCCAAGGCATGATGCATCGCCGAATAGCGCGCGCCGCCGCCGTCATATTCGCGATCAGTGTCGCGCGCGCAGGAGCGCAAGAGTCACCGGCGAAGCCAGCGGCCGCTGCTGACTCATCGAAGGATCCGCACGCCGCGCAGCCCGAACGTCCGACCGTCGCGACGCACGCCGGAACTGTCGCGCCGGGATGGCTGGAGATCGAAACCGGCGCGGAACGCGATCAAATCGATCCAAATAGCACGGCGCTGTCGACTCCAACGGTTTTCAAGATCGGACTCGCGCCGCGCGTGCAGCTCAGCCTCTACGGAACCGTCGTTCGTCCGCCTGGCGGCTCAGCGGGTCTCGGCGACGCCGCCGTCGGTGTGAAGTGGCGCCTGGTCGACGACGCTCCTGTGCTTGGTGACTTTGCCGTTCTGCCGGCGATCAAGTTTCCGACAGGCAGCGCCGAAACCGGCACCACGACGACCGACGCATCGTTGTTATTGATCTCTAGCCATCAGTTCGGCGATGTCGCGATGGATCTCAACGTCGGCTACACGCATCGCAGTGGAAACGGCAGCAGCGCTCCAACCAGCGCAACGCTCTGGACCGCATCGTTCGGCGGACCATTTACTGGCCCGCTTGGTTGGGTCGCCGAGTGCTACGGACTTCCAGCGACGAGCGGACCGTCGGGGGCACCGTCGATCGTCGCGTTGCTCGCTGGCCCCACACTGACGGTGCGGTCGTGGCTCGTGCTCGATGCCGGCGTGATCATTCCCTTGACGGGGCCGCAACCGCACGCGCTTTACGCGGGCGTCACCTACAACGTTGGGCGAATCTGGACCCCGCGTTCATAGCCTAAACTCGCTCGCGGTTGGCGTTGCACACGTTCATATTCCCGCCACGCAGAACGCTTTCACATCTTCTTAGGACGGACACCATGCCCAATGGCTTCCGACGTCTACTTCCGCTCGTTGCTGTGCCGCTCATCGCGGTGCCGCTCGCTGCGCAGGGACGCGGTGCACGCGAACGAGAAACGTCGTTCAACGTTTCCTCAAATCCACTCCTGTCGAGTTTCAAGTTTCGCTCGATTGGCCCCGCAAGCATGGGTGGCCGCCTCGACGACATCGAAGTTTCGTTGAGCGATCCGAACGTCATCTACATCGGGTACGCCGTGGGCGGCGTATTCAAGTCGGAGGACAATGGCGTCTCGTTCGAGCCAATCTTTCAGACCTATAGCAGCGCCTCGATTGGCGACATCGCCATCCATCCGACGAATCCGAACATCGTCTACGTCGGCACGGGCGAGCCAAACAATCGTCAGACGGCATCGTTCGGTGATGGACTGTACAAGTCCACTGACGGCGGCAAGACGTTCAACAAGATCGGTCTCGCCGAGACGCAGACGATTGCGAGAATCGTGATCGACCCGCGCAATCCGGAAGTCGTCTACGTCGCGTCCCCTGGTCACTTGTTTGGACCGAACCAGGAACGCGGTGTCTACAAGACGACCGACGGCGGCAAGACGTGGAACAAGATCAAGTACATCGACGAAAACACAGGCTTCACCGACATTGCCATCGATCCGTCGAACAGCAATACGATCTACGCCGCGAGCTATCAGCGTCGCCGCACGAGCTGCTGCTTCAACGGCGGTGGTCCGGGCAGCGCGGTGTGGAAGTCCGATGATGCCGGTCGCAGTTGGACGAAGCTCACCAACGGGCTACCGCCGGGAACGTACGGCCGCATCGCACTCGGCGTGGCTGCGTCGAGCCCCAACGTCGTGTATGCCCAGATCGAAGCCGGCGAGAGCGGCACGGAGTTGCGTGGAGCCGGAGGCGCCGGTGCGCCGAGCGAAGCGGCTGCGGGCGGTGGCGGTCGCGGCCAGTTCGATTGGTGCAACAACGGTGGTCCTACCGGCGGCTTCGCGGCCGCTGGCGGTGGACGCGGTCGCGGTGCCGCACCCGAATCGACGACGACGCGTCAACCGCCGAAGCTCGATCCCGCGCGCGGCGGAATCTTCCGGTCGGACAACAAGGGCGGCTCGTTCAAGCTCGTGACGAATTGCAACGCCCGTCCGATGTACTTCAGTCAGTTGCGCGTCGATCCGCAAAATCCGAATACGGTTTACGTCGCGGGTCTGCCGGTCGCGAAGTCACTCGATGGCGGTAAGACATTCGCGACGCTCGACGATGCCGGCGGCAACAGCTCGCCCGCACACGTCGATCAGCACGCGATCTGGGTCGATCCGCACAACAGCAAGCACTTGATGATCGGCAACGACGGCGGCCTGGACATCAGCTACGACCAAGGCAAGACGTGGGATTTCGTGGCTACCATGGCGACCGGCCTCGCCTACGTCGTCACCGCCGACAATGAGCATCCGTATAACGTCTACACGGGACTCCAGGACAACAACAGCTGGGGTGGTCCGAGCTCCAAGCGTGGGCGTGGTGGTATCACCAACATGGATTGGTTCGGCATCTGCGGCGGCGACGGCTTCTACACCGGCGTCAACGTCGACCACCCGAACATCGTCTTCTGCGAGTCGCAGGACGGAAATACACAGCGCTACGACCTGAACACTGGCCAGACGGTCAGCATTCGTCCGAGCGCGGGCCCCGGTGTGCAGTTGGCTGGTGGCCCCGCAGGCGGCAACAGCAACGCCGCATGCGTCGATGGACGCGCTCCAGGTGGCGGACGCGGCGCGGGAGGTGGCGGCGGTGGTCGCGGCGGTGCCGCGCGGAAGAACGTGATCAACGCCGAAGGCGGCGAGCAATATCGCTTCAACTGGAACACGCCCTTCATCCTCTCTCCTCACAACCCCGATATCGTCTACCTCGGCGGCAATCGGCTATTCAAGTCCTATGATCGCGGCACGTCCTGGGTCGCGAGCCCTGACTTGACCAAGCAGTTCGACCGCTGCGGTGCGACCGTCATGGGCGTGAGCGGCGACAAGACGCAGCTCTCGAAGAACGATGGACACACGCAGTACAGCACGATCATCTCGGTCTCCGAATCGCCGGTGATGCCGGGCGTCGTGTGGGCCGGCACCGACGACGGCAACCTTCAGGTGAGCCGCGACGGTGGCCTGACGTTCACCGAGGTTGGGAAAAACTTGTCGGGCTTGCCGCAGGGTGCGCTGTCGGGCGCGAATGCGTTCTGGATCTCCCGCATCGACGCATCGCATTTCGATGCCGGCACTGCGTACGTCTCGGTCGATGGACACCGCAGCGATGATTTGCATCCCTACGTGTTCGTCACGCGCGACTACGGCAAGACCTTCCAGAATATTGCCAACGATCTGCCAGCATCTGGCAACGTGCAGGTCGTGCGCGAGGATCCGAAGAACAAGGACCTGTTGTTCGTCGGAACGGAGTTCGGATTGTACGCCTCCCTGAATGGCGGCAAGCACTGGGAGAAGTTCATGAACGATTATCCGACCGTGCGGACGGATGACATCTTCATTCATCCGCGCGAAGGCGACGTGATCGTCGCCACCCACGGTCGCAGCATCTGGATCGCCGACGACATCACGCCGCTCGAGCAGATGACCGCGTCAGTGCAATCGCAGGATGCGTATCTGTTCCAACCACGTCCGGCGGTTTCATACATCACTGACCTCACGAACAATCCGCACATCGGCGGCCAAAAGAATTTCGTCGGTCAGAACGCGCCGCGGGGAACCGCGATCAACTACTATCTCAAGGGGGCGGCCAACGACGTGAAGGTCTCGGTCGTCGACCCTCAGGGACGTACGCTTTGCACCTCCGATGGCGCGAAAGACGCGGGAATCCATCGCGTTGAATGGGGTCTCGTCGCTCCGATGATTGCCAGCGCCAACGGCGGTGGCGGTGGTGGCGGCGGCTTCGGCGGACAGGCCGGTCCGCCGGACAACAGTTGCGCCGGAGGCGGCGGTGGACGCGGCGGATTCGGCGGCGGCGGAAACAATGCCGTGCAGCCGGGCACCTACCTCGTCAAGCTCACGGTAAACGGGCAATCGTACTCGAAGCCTGTCGAAGTCATCGAAGACAAGTGGTTCAAGGCGCGCTGATCTAACGCGCCAAGCAACATCCACTGACGGGCGCTGGTCACGACCGTGACCAGCGCCCGTCGCGCGTTAGGTTTCGTCGCGTGACGAACCCGACTCCTCGCCGAAACGCGCAGTCGCCCAGGGACCGAGAGGCGCTGGTCAAGGCTCGGCAAAACCTCGCCGGCAAGTTCGGATTCGTGCTTGGCTGCATCGCCGCCGTGGCCGCGGCGGCGATCAACCTTTGGCGTGCGCCGCGCCCATTTACATTCGCGGCGGTTGCATTGGCGATTCTGATGGCCGCGCTCAACATCCCGTTCGGCATCGCGCTCGGTCTGCTCGGCGAAAGGATCACACGTCCGCCGGAGCGCTGAACGACCCCGTTCTGCAAGTCGTGGGTCATCAGCGTGTTTCAAATGGCTTCCCCAAGTCAGGTTGCCTTCCGTGGCTATTCTGCGAAGATCAAGCTCAAACACGTCACTCCACCCTCGACTTTCGCGAACTCCGATACCGCGACCGGCCGTACTCCGAACCCGCGACCCTCGAGCAGCGCAGCAGTTTCCGGAAACGCATCCGACGCAATGATCTGATCGCCGATGACGAGCACATCGCCGGACCATGGTTCCGCCGCCGGAACGTCGACAAGCTGAGACAGTGGAAGCGGCGCGACGTCGATCCATTCGCGATTCACCAACAGCCGCCCGTCTGGAAGCGCGCTACAGGCGGTCTTCAGGTGAAGACATTGTAAAACCGGCACACCGATGACCTCATATCCGTAGCGACGCACGATGTCGCGCAGCGCGGCGATTCCCGCCGCGTTCGTCCTCGGTGACGCGCCGACATAAAGTGTGTGCCCCGAGCGCACGACGTCTCCGCCGTCGATCGTCGCTGGGAGATTCACGCGATCGATGTCGCGGTACGGTCTGAGCGCGCGCTCGATCCCCGCTGGTTCGCCGCGCCGCGACTCAGCGCCCATCGACATCATGACGGCGACGTCGTCGAGGACAATCGCTGTGTCCTCGACGAACACGCAGTCCGGCATGTCCCGGTTGATGTCGAGCGTCATGACGTCCACTCCGCACGCTTGGAGCGCGCGGCAATAGGCCGCGTGCTGCTCGATCGCTAACGAGTAATCGACGCGCGCCGCATCGACGTATGTCCGCTCGCCATGCTGCAGGTGCGGCGAGGGTACGTGCGTGATTCCAATCAGACGTTGCCCAAGCGGTGCGGTCATGGCCAGTGGCGTCGGATCATAGATGAGAGAATCTACGCCTGATTTCGCAGCGGGCCGAGCCTGGTCGCGCCAGCCTATACCGTCTAGGCTTGTCTCACATGATTCGAACTATCTGCATCTTTTGCGGTTCGTCCACGGGTGTCGGCACGGGCTACGAAGAGGCGGCGCGCACCTTCGCGACGTTGATGGCGCGCCGACGAATTCGTCTCGTCTATGGCGGCGCGAGCGTCGGCCTCATGGGCGCAATCGCCGACACGGCGCTGGCTGAGGGTGGAGAGGTGGTCGGCGTAATCCCGCGTGCCCTCGTCGATCGCGAGATCGCACACTCCGGACTCACCGAGCTTCACGTCGTCGAGACCATGCACGAGCGCAAAGCAATGATGGCCGACCTCTCGGATGCGTTCGTCGCGCTACCCGGCGGCCTCGGCACTCTCGAGGAGTTGTTCGAGGTGTGGACCTGGGGCATGCTCGGACTGCACGCCAAGCCGTATGGCCTTCTGAACGTCGACGGCTATTACACTCCACTCATCGGCTTTCTCGACCATGCGCGGGACGAAGGCTTCATTCGTCCCGCGCAACGGGCAATGCTCGTCGTCGAAGACGACGCCAATCGATTGGTCGAGAAACTATCGTCGCGTCGAGCCGCCTCGCTATTTGGATAGGCTGAACTGGAACGGCATCTGAACGAGCTGCTTCACCCGTCGGCCGCCCAACTCGGCCGGGTTGAATCGGAACGAAGTGATCGTGCTGAGCACCGCGTTCGTGAACAACTCATGAGTCGACCGCAGCACCGTGAAGCTCGTCGAGTCGGCCATTCCATTTTCGTCGACGATGAATTGCGCGAGCACGGAACCTTCGACGTTGGCGGTGCGAAGAATGTCCGGGTAGCGCGGCGCGCGATTCCCCTGACCGGGGGAGACGGCCTTGTCCACCTGGTACTCGAAGTACACGCCGGGCGGCAGCTTGGTCTCCGGCTTCGCGAGGCCTCCGCGCGCGACGGCGGGTTTGTTGCTCGGGTTCAGCTGCACCGCCGGTCCGATCGACGAGCCCTGCGACAACGAAAAGGGGAACGTCATCTGCACGAGCTGCTTGACCTTTCGTCCGCCAACCAGCGCCGGCGAGAACTTGATATTCGGCAACGACTGCTTGACCGAGTTCGTGAAGAGATCGTGCGTCGTCTTGAGCACCTTCAAGGAGTTCATGTCGACGTGACCAGTAGTGTCGACCACGAACTGTGCGAGGACCTCACCTTCGACGTTCGCTGAGCGGAGCATGTCGGGATAGCGTGGTGCGGTATTGCCGGGCGCTAGCTCCGCGACCTTCTCTACTTGGAACTCGAAGAAGTTCTGATTGTCCGTGACTCGCAGCGGCCGAGCTGGTTTCGGACCGGTCGAGGTGTCCGACTGTAGCGAGCACGCAAACGCCAGTACGCCCAAAGCGATGACACTTCCACCGTATACCGTTACCCGAGCCAAGCGACGTGTGCCTGTCCGCATCGCGATGATCCTCCGTTCGAGTTGTGTCGTTGGCTCCGTCAACATCGGAGCAAAGAGCGTCGGCGCCACGGATCGGCGCTGCGCGATCGTCAACATCAGCAAACCATATCGCTCGGTCGACGGGTGCGCGCGCAGCACGCGTGCGTCGCAATCGAGCTCGATCGCCAACCGCAGCCGCTTTGCCTGAAGCCAAAGCGCGAGATTCCACGGCATCAGGGCGACGGCGAGTGTCGCGCCGAACAAGAGGTACGGATCGCGGGCGCTACGATGCTCCTCTTCATGCCGCAGCACGATGGCGCGTAGCGGTTGATCGAGCGACAAAATCCATTCGGGCAGCACGACCTCCATCGATCGGAGGCCGACGAGCGCCGGCCCGACGTTCGAGGACAGACGCACGCGAGTGCCATCGATCTCCGCCGGCGTCCAGGTCGTGCTCGTCCGCCGCAGGGTAACTAGGCCGCGCACCAGGCGCAGGATCAGCAGCGCGCTCAGTCCGCACCACGCGAGGAGCAGGGCACGATCGATGGCCGCTCGACTCAATGCACTCGCGTGGCTGGTCATTGCCGGCGATTGCACGGTGATCGCGAACGGCATGAGTCGAACGGGTCTGACACGCTCGGGCGTCATGCGCGCGATTCCGCGACCGACGGGCCACGCAATCGAAAGAGCCAGCGTGGCGGCCCAGATCATTCGCGTTGGCCGCTGTCGCGCCACAGCCGCACGATCGAGCGCGGCTGCCGCGACGGTCATGAGTATGCCGACCAGGGCGGCGTACAGCATCCACGATGCGATCATGACGCCGCGCCTCCGCCTTTTTTGCCGTGGGATGACAACAATGCGCGCAACCGCTTGAGCTCACGCGCTGAGAGCTTCTCGTCTTCCACGAGTTGAGCGATGAGTTGCTCCGGCGATCCGTGAAACAGTTTGTCGAGAATGCGGGTGAGCGCGGTTCTCCGCGCCGCCGTTCGCGCAACGCGCGGGAAGTAGCGATGCGCTTTGCCTTCCGCGGTGTGCGACACGAGCTCCTTCGCCTCGAGATTGCGGAGGATCGTCAGCACCGTCGTGTACGCGAGGTCGACGGGCAGTTTGCCGCGCACTTCCGCGACGGTGCCGGACCCGAGGTCCCACAGCACGCCCATGATGTCCAGCTCGCGGTCACCGAGTACGAAGTCGTCCATGGCTCGCTCTACTAGGTTGCTAGTAGGTATAAAGCGAACGATGGCGCTTGTCAACTATGACATTAGTAGACCGACGCCGGCGACCGTGCTCGGACCGAGACCTGAACGCTACTCGCTCTTGGCGACGACGGACACGCGATACCGAACGACGAGTGGTCCGTCGTGCCCCGGCCGTGTCTCGGGAAAGAGCGCGATCGTCCAGTCGGCGTTGACCGGGATCCGCACACCGCGCGTCGGCAGCTCCGACACCAAATCGCCCTGACGCGCGATGCCACCTTCTGGAATCTTCGACAGCACACTGTCGATCGACTGCCCGTAGACCGCGGTCAGCGTCGAACGCACCAAGCGCTCGAATTTCGCGGGGATGCGCGTGCGGGTCATCGGCGTGTCGAACGACACGGTCACCAGACTGTCGGCTCTCACCGCGGTGGGCCCATCCGGAAGCGACGACTGGCCTTGCGGCACTACCGGCGCGAACGGTGCCTTGGAGTGGGCAACGAGGGCCGTGCGCGCCATTGTATCCGCCTGTTGAACAACTTGGGCTGGCGCCTGAACCTGCGCTTCAGTCACCGGGGCGGGTGTGGTCGCGACCGGAACCTCGGGCGGCGTCGGTGCCGGCGTCGCGACCGCAACTCGCTGCTCGGGGTGTCGGGTCGCTCCGCGAGCACGAATTGCCACGGCACCAAGCACGCCGACTGTCCCCACTGTCACAACCGCCGCGGCGACGGCGCCCGAGCGGAGAATGACGCGCTTTCGCCGTTCGCGGGACACGGCTCGCGCGGCATGGCGGCAATGCAAGCACACCGTCGTCCCGGGACGACGCTCGTGCATGCAGACTGGAGATCCTTTCGACGGCGTGAGCGACACAACCCATCTCCTGACGGACCTTGTGGATATTGAGACGAGCTAAGGCGAGCGTCGCAACGAGCCTTCAGGCCTTAGCTTACGACTTGCGACGCTCGGTCACGCCGAGCAGAGATTTTCGACCCTGAAACGAGAATGACTACTGAATTGACCACTACCCCGCCGAGCTCGTTTGACGACGGTGCATTCCTAAAACTCGGACTCTCGCCCGCGCTTGCCGCCGCCGTGAGCGCGCTTGGTTACGAAGAGCCGACCGACATCCAGCGCGAAGCTATTCCGCCACTTCTCGCCGGACGTGACGTGCTCGGCCAGGCAGCCACTGGAACGGGGAAAACCGCGGCCTTCGCGCTGCCACTGCTGCAACGCATCGGATCGTCGGACGACGGCGCGCAAAAGATCCGCGGCCTGATTCTCGTTCCGACGCGCGAGCTTGCGATGCAGGTCGCCGAGGCCGTGCACAAGTACGGTCGCCCTCTGGGCGTGCGCGTCTTGCCGATCTACGGCGGTCAAGCGATGCAACAGCAGTTGCGGGCGCTCAAACGCGGCGTCGACGTCGTGGTCGCGACACCGGGCCGCGCGCTCGACCACATTCGCCGCGGAACGCTCGCGCTCGACGCGGTCCAGATGCTCGTCCTCGATGAAGCGGACGAGATGCTCGACATGGGTTTCGCCGAAGATCTCGAGGCGATCCTGAGCGCCGTTCCCACGGAACGTCAGACCGCGCTCTTTTCGGCGACAATGGCTTCGGCTATTCGCACGATTGCTAGCCGTCACCTCCGCGAGCCCGTGCGCGTCACCATCGCGCGCGAGCATCTCGCACAAG
>Ga0070684_100003651_pt1 | contig 11603 bp, 13 predicted proteins | sample KBSC723LmetaG_FD_65653 | JGI IMG/M metagenome (GOLD analysis project Ga0070684, IMG submission 65653) | Corn rhizosphere microbial communities from Kellogg Biological Station, Michigan, USA - KBS C7.2-3L metaG | ecosystem: Host-associated > Plants > Roots > Rhizosphere ...
TTCGCCGCGGGCGTGCCGGCGACCAGCGGCGTCCCGGCCGTTCAAACGAACCTCGACACGACCGACGACTTCGTCGCCCTCGCTCCCTTCGGCACGATCGCCGCGCTGCAGGTCGGTCAGTACGACGCGCCCTTCACGCTCGAGAACCGGACGTCGGACAAGTACTTCGATTTCATGGAGCGCTCGATCACCGTCAGAGCCTTCGCGATCCCCTCGAACAAGGAGATCGGGACGATGGTTCACGGATACGACGGACCGCGCCGCTTCATGTACTCGGTCGGCCTGTTCAACGGCGACGGCCAGAACTACAAGAACCTCGACACGAACTTCGACTTGATGGGCCGCGCGTGGGTCGCGCCGTTCGCGTTCGTCGGAGACGGACCGCTCCGCGATGCCACGATCGGCGGCTCGTTCTGGACGGGGGAGCGCGCGAATACGCTCGCGGCGACGTCGCAGACGACGCAGGGCGGATTCACGTTCCTCAGCTTCTCGCAGTTCACGACGTCGATGACGGCCGGGATGCCGAACATCCCGGTGCAGCTAAGGCAGAACGGGCGCCTGAAGGCGTTCGCCGGCGAGCTGAACGTGCCGGTCGCGCACAGGTACGGGCTGCGCTACGAGTTCGTGTGGAAGGAGAACCCGCTCTCGGAGGACCAGATCGCGGCGAACGGGACGGGAATGAGCCTGGGTAGCGCCAACCTGAAGGGCTATTCGATGTACGGCGAGCTCTGGTACTGGGTCCTCGGCGACGACAAGATCATCGGCGACCAGCAGGGCCTGGAACCCTACACGCGCTTCAAGAAGTTCGGTGTGTCGGCGCCGCGCAACGGTCTCATGCTCGCGGCCCGGTTCGAGTACCTGAACGAGGACGTCACCGAAGACGCGACGGCCGCGGTGTTCACGCTGGGCAACCCGGCGATCGGGAAGACGAAGCTCACGTCGTACGAGCTCGGCGTGAACTACTGGCGGTCGAAGCGCTTCAGGGCGACGTTCAATTACGTCCTGAACCACTTCGATCGCGGCACGGGCGCGACGGCGTTCCTCGCCGCCCTCCCCAGTGCGTACGAGCAGGAGTTCCTGTTCCGCCTCGCAGTCGCTCTCTGAATGGTCGTCCGAGCGCCACGGCTGACCTTTTGCGGCCCGCGCCGGGATCCAGCTTTAGGGGGTCATGCGGGATCCCCTGTCTCTGCCGGCCTCTTCGACCGACGGCCTCCTGAACGTCGTCGTCGAGGCTCCGGCCGGCTCGACGAACAAGATCAAGTGGGAGCCCGAGCTCGGGTCGTTCGCGCTGTCCCGGCCACTGCCGCTGGGAATGGCCTATCCGCACGATTGGGGCTTCGTGCCGGGCACGCGCGCCGCCGACGGCGATCCGGTCGACGCCATGGTCCTGTCCGAAGGGACGACGTACCCCGGGCTGGTGATCGCGTGCCGCCCGATCGGCGTCCTGCGGTTGGAGCAGAACCGAAAACAGGGCGGCGGGCGCGAGCGAAACGATCGGATCCTCGCGGTCGCCGCCAGCGCCGCCCGGCACCCGTTGCGCTCGGCCGCCGAGCTGCCGCCGCACCTCCGCGAAGAGCTGGAGCGCTTCTTCGTGAACATCGTGTTCTTCGAGGACAAGGCGCCCGCGTTGCTGGGTTGGGGCGACGCCGGCGAGGCCTGGCAGCTGGTGCGCGGGAGCTAGCCGGGAGCGGCGGCCAGCAGCTCGCGCCCACGGTGCTCGCGCTTGTTGCGATCGCTCTCGCCGCTGGACAGCAGTCGATTGGCGAACGCGAACAGGCGCCGGACGAGACCGGGTGCGAGCGCCGCGGCCAGCCGTCCGACCTTCGCAGACAGCGTCAAGACCACCTGGCTGTCGCCGCGCGCGGCCGCCGCGACGATGCGTTTCGCGGCGCGCGGCGCCGACATCGCGCTGATCCGGCTGGTCGAGAGCGCGCGGAACCAGGCGAGCTCTCGCGCCGCATCGCCCTTGAAGAAGGCGGCCGGAAAGGAGCCGGTCGCCATCAATCCGGGAACGACGGTCGTCACGGCGATACCATCCTTGCGGAGCTCGGCACCGAGCCCGTCGGACAGCGCGATCGCCGCTGCCTTCGCGCAGGCGTAGGGCAGCAAGTGCGGCACCGCGAGGACGCCGCCGATCGACGTGATGTTCACGATGCGACCACGCCGCCGCTCACGCATCTCGGCGACGACGGCGTCGATGGCCCGCAGGGGCCCCCAGAAGTTCACGCCGAGCGCGTCGCGGAAGTTGTCCAGCGTCAACGACTCGGCGGGACCGACCTGTATCAGGCCGGCGACGTTGACAAGGATGTCGATCGCGCCGAAGCGCGCGCGCGCGGCCGCGACGACCGCGTCGATGTCCGACGGGTGTCCGACGTCGCACATCCGCGTCAGGACCTCGGCGCCTCGCGCTTCCAGATCGCGGCGCGCGTCTGCCAGGTCGCCGTCGTTTCGCGCCGCGATCACCAGGCGGCACCCCGCGTCCGCGAGCTCGCGCGCGAGGGCGAGCCCGAGACCGCGGCTGCCGCCCAAGATCAGCGCGACCTGTCCGCGGAGATCGGCACGCCGCCGGCGCCCCGCCACCGTCACGGCCGCGAGCGCGAACGCCGCCATGCCGGCGAGCCGCGCGGTCCAGTTGCTCTTTCGCATCCGTCACCTCCGATCAGAACGTAGTCGTTGCCCATTCGTTGGTCACCCGGCGCCGGCGCGATCGCGACCATGGGGCGGCACCGCGCTTGCTGATCTTTCCGGTGAACCGTCGGAACTTTTCGTACGGAGGAGGTCAACCATGGCTCCCCAAGGCCGTCCGCTCGCGCTGGTCACCGGCGCTTCCTCGGGCATCGGGCTCGAGCTCGCGCGTTGCTGTGCAGAGAACGGTTTCGATCTGGTCATCGCCGCCGACGAGCCGGAGGTGAACGAGGTCGCGGGCGCGCTCCGCGCTTCCGGCGGACGCGTCGACGCGGTCGAGGCGGACCTCGCGACGACCGAGGGCGTCGATCGCCTGCTGGCAGCGTCGAACGGCCGAGCGGTCAATGCGTTGTTCGCGAACGCCGGTCGTGGGCTGGGCGACGCTTTTCTGGATCAGAAGTTCGAGCGCATCCGTCGCGTGATCGACACGAACGTTACCGGAACGCTCTACTTGCTCCACAAAGTCGGTCGCGCGATGCGCGAAGCCGGATCGGGGCGCATCCTGATCACGGGCTCGATCGCGGGCTTCATGCCCGGGACGTACCAGGCGGTCTACAACGGGACCAAGGCGCTGCTCGACTCGTTCGCGTTCGCGTTGCGGGCAGAGCTGAAGGACTCCGGCGTCACCGTGACGTGCTTGATGCCGGGGGCGACCGAGACCGACTTCTTCGAGCGCGCGGACATGCTGGACACGAAGGTCGGCACCCAGAAGAAGCAGTCGCCGGTCGAGGTCGCGCGCCTCGGGTTCGAGGCGATGATGAAGGGCGAGGGCGACGTCGTCACCGGCTGGAACAACAAGCTGCGTGCCGCGATCGCGCACCTGTTACCGGCCGGCGGGCTGGCGGAGCTGCATCGCAAGGAAGCCGGCCCGGGTACGGCGAAGGAAGGACGCGAGCGCGGGCCGTCGAACCCGCCGCGTCGTTGACGGAGAGGAGGGCGACGATGCTGGCAATGGCGTACCTGGGTCCATCCAAGGTGAAGGCGGTCCAGAAGCCGGAACCGAGGCTCGAACATCCGAACGATGTGCTCCTGCGCGTCACGCGGGCAGCAATCTGCGGTTCGGACGTCCACCTCTATCATGGGCTGATCCCCGACACGCGCGTCGGCTCGACGTTCGGGCACGAGTTCGTGGGCGTCGTCGAGGAGGTCGGGCCCTCGGTGCAGACGCTCGTGCGCGGCGATCGGGTCGCGGTCCCGTTCAACATCGCGTGCGGGCAGTGCTTCTTCTGCGACCGGGAGCTGTACGGCAACTGCGAGAACACGAACCCCGCGGCGCCGATCGGGTCGGGCATCTTCGGCTACAGCCACACGACCGGCGGCTACGACGGCGGTCAGGCCGAGTTCGTGCGCGTGCCGTTCGCGGACGTCGGTCCCATGAAGATCCCGGACGACATGTCCGACGAGGACGTGCTGCTGCTGACGGACGTGTTTCCGACCGGCTATCAGGCGGCGGAGATGGGATCGATCGCCGCGGGCGATACCGTCATCGTCTTCGGCTGCGGTCCCGTCGGCCTGTTCGCGCTGAAGTCGGCCTGGCTGATGGGGGCGGGACGGGTGATCGCCGTCGACAACCTGGAGTATCGGTTGGCGAAGGCGCGCAGCTTCGGGGAGGCGGAGACCGTCAACTTCGACGAGGTCGACGACATCGTCGTGCACCTGCTCAAGATGACCGACGGCCGCGGCGCCGACGTGTGCATCGACGCGGTCGGGTGCGAAGCCAGCGGTTCGATCCTGCAGAAGGTGACGGGCATCGGGTTGAAGCTGCAGGCGGGCGCGGCGACCGCCATCGCCTGGGCGATCGGGGCCGTGCGCAAGGCGGGCCACGTCTCGATCGTCGGGGTCTATGGACCGCCGTGGAATCTGGTGCCGATCGGGACCGCGATGAACAAGGGCCTCACGCTGCGCATGAACCAGTGCAACGTGAAGCGGTACATGCCGCATCTGCTCGAGCACGTGCGTTCGGGCCGCGTCGATCCGAAGGCCATCATCACGCACCGCCTGCCGCTCGAGGAGGTGGCCGAGGGCTACCAGCTGTTCTCGAAACGGCGTGATGGCTGCGTGAAGACAGTCCTTATCCCGCCGTCGGCGGCGGCCTGACCCACGCGAGGAAGGAGATCGATCATGCGGACGAGAACAGAGGCGCCGGACAGCCTGCCGAGCAGCCGGCCGGGCGTGCCGATGTATGGGCGAGCGGGAACGCACGCGGCGATCACGAGACCGCAACTGGACCGGCAGCAGACGGACGCGGAGGTGCTGGTCGGTGTCGACGTCGGGCACCTGACGCCGGTGTTCGGAACGATGCAGCCGCCCCGGGGGCTGAGCGGTCTGATTCGCCGCGCCGGCTACCGCGTTCCGGAGCACAAGGCCGGCCGGTGGATGCTCTTGCTGCTCGGCGATCGCGTCGACGTCTGGGAGAGCCGGCTGCGGCGGCAGCGCTGGCCCGTGCTCGCCGTGGCGGCTGCCGCGGCCGGCCTCTTCCTCTGGCGACGTCGAACCGCTTGAGCGCGCCCGGTCGCGTTCTGATCGGCACCAGCGGCTGGCAGTATCCGAGCTGGCGGGGGGACTTCTATCCCGCCGGCCTCCCCCACGCGCGCGAGCTGGAATACCTGGCGGCGCGCTTCGCGACCGTCGAGGTGAACGGGACCTTCTATTCGCTGACGCGCCCGACGGCGTGCGCCGCCTGGCGGCAACAGGTTCCGGAAGGGTTCCTGTTCGCGATCAAGGGCAGCCGCTACATCACGCACATGCTCAAGCTGCGGCGCTTCGAGCCGGCGCTCGCGAACTTCTTCGCCTCGGGCATCCTGCGCCTCGGTTCCGCGCTCGGCCCGATCCTGTGGCAGCTGCCGCCGCAGCTTCCGTTCGACCGCGACCGCGCGCGCGCCTTCTTCCTGGCGCTGCCACGCGACGTCGCGGGCGCGGAGCGCTGGGCGCGCCGCCATGACGCGCGCACGACCGGCCGGGCCGCGTTGACGGCGGCTGGCCGATCCGACGCACCCCTCCGCCACGCCGTCGAGGTCCGGCACGCGTCGTGGCTCACCGAGGAGGCGTTCGCGGTCATGCGCGCGTTCGACGTCGCGCTGGTGGCCGCGGACACGGCGGGCCGCCATCCTTTCAGCACGCAGCGGACCGCCGCCTTCGCGTACGTGCGACTGCACGGATCGACCGTCCTCTATGCGAGCCGTTACCGCACGGCCGAGCTGACGGCCTGGGCGAAGCGCATCGCCGATTGGGCGCGCGGCGGCTCCGACGTGTTCGTGTATTTCGACAACGATGCGCGCGGCCACGCGCCGCACGACGCCTTGCGCTTGCGCCGGGCGGTGGAGGCGCGGTTGCTGCGCCCACGCAAAGCGCGCCCCGCCCCGGGCGCGTCCGAGCGGAGAGGCGAAGCGCATCAATGATCGGCCAGCTCGTCCTCCGCTTCGTGATCGGCGGCGCGCTGGTCTCCCTGTTTGCCCTGGCGGGCGACGTGTTCAAGCCGAAGACGTTCGCGGGTCTGTTCGGCGCGGCGCCGGCGATCGCGCTCGCGACGCTCGCCCTCTCGATCCACACGCATGGCGCCGCCTACGGCAGGGTGGAAGCACGGTCGGAGGTGATCGGCGCGGTGGCCCTGTTCGCCTGCGCTTCGGCGATCAGCGCCTCTCTTCACCGCTGGCGAACGCGGGTGACGCCGACGGTCTTCGCGGCGCTGCTCGTCTGGTTCGGCGTCGCCGCCGTCGGGTGGGCGCTGCTCGTGAGGGGGAGATGAAGGTCCGGGTCGAGACGTCGTCGCTGAAGCACAGCCGCTGGTACGGCCACGTGCTGAGGTTCGTCCTGGGCGGCACGGTCACCGTCGCGGCCGGGCTGGTCGCGGAGTGGTTCGGCCCCGCCGTCGGAGGGATCCTGCTCGCGTTTCCTGCCATCATGCCGGCGGCGCTCATCCTGCTCGAGCGATCGCAGAACGAACAGGTCCCGCCCCCCGGCTGCGGCGCGCGCGGGCGGCGTGCGGTCGTGCTGGACGCCGCCGGGGCCGCGATGGGGAGCATTGGCCTGCTCGCATTCGCGTTCGTCGTTTGGGGGGCGCTCGTCCGCCTGCCGACCTGGCTGGCGCTCGTCGCGGGGACCGTCGCTTGGGCAGGCGTGGCGGTCATTGCCTGGATAGTGCGGAGGCGGATGGCGCACCGACTATACGGCCCCACCTTACACGCAAGGCAACCGCCGAGGAGGTTCCAATGAACGCGATCAAGATGCTCAAGCAACAGCACCGACAGGTGGAGAAGCTCTTCAAGGAGTTCGAGGCTGCAAAGTCGGCCGCGCCACGGGAGAAGACCTTCACCCAGATCGCGGACGCCCTGGCGGTTCACGCGACCATCGAGGAGCGGCACTTCTATCCCTCGGTGAAGGACGCGCAAACGGAAGACATCCTTCTCGAGTCGGTCGAGGAGCACCTACAGGTGAAGCGGATCATCGCGGATCTGCTGGAGATGGACGCCGGCGACGAGGAATTCCAGGCGAAGGTGAAGACGCTGCAGGAAGACGTCGAACATCACGTCGAGGAAGAGGAGACCGAGCTGTTCCCGAAGGTGGAGAAGCTGTTCGACGACGAGGCGCTGGAAGCCATCGGGTCGGCGATGGAGGAGACGCAGGCCGAGCTGCTGCGTGAGGGCAACCCCCGGGAGGCGATCCCTGGCGAGACCGACGCGGCCGCTCCTATTTGAGGCCGTCGGACGTCACGATCCGGAATGGATCGATCCGAGATCGCGGCGGCGCTGCGCGAGATCGGCGCGCGTTTGCGGCTCGCCGGCGATAACCCCTTTCGCGCCCGCGCCTACGAAGCGGGCGCGGAGGCCGTGGCGTCGCTGTCCGACGACGAATTGCGGCTGCGTCTCGAGCGCGGCACGCTGACGGCGATACCGGGGATCGGCGCGGCGCTGGCCGCGGCGGTCGCCGACCTCGCGGCGGTCGGGCGGACAGTCGTGCTGGATCGGCTGCGCGCCATGCCGTCCGCGTCGCTCCTCGAGTTGACGCAGCTACCGGGGATCACCCGCCGTCGGGCGGGCTTGCTGCACGAGGCGCTGGGAATCACCAGCATCGACGAGCTCGCCGCGGCGGCGGAGGCCGGCCGTCTCCGGGAGGTGAAAGGGTTCGGGCCCAAGACGGAGACGGCGATCGCCAACGCGATCCGCGCGCATCGTGACCGTCCGCGCGCGCTCCGCCTCGTCGACGCGCGGCGGGCGGCAGCGGCGCTGGCGGGGTTCGTTGCGAGCGCGCCCGGTGTCGAGGCGGTGGAGATCGCCGGTGGCGTGCGCCGGTGGCAGGAAGTGATCGAGGAGATCGTCGTCGTCGCGATGACGACCGCGCAGCCGCTGCCGTCCGCGATCCAGGCGATCGTGAGCTATCCGCCGTTCGCGCGGGTCGAGGAGAGCGCCGACGACCACGTGGTCGGCCGGCTGGCCGACGGCGTTCGCGTGCGGGTGCGGCTGGCGTCGCGTTCTTCCTGGGGCCGGATCCTGGTGGAGGAGACCGGGCCAGCGGCGCACGTCGACAAGCTCCGCGCGCTGGCCGAAACGCGCGGCGTGGCCTGGAACGCGATCGCCGCGCCCGAAGAGTCGACCTTCTACGGAGCGCTGGACATGGGCGTCGTCCCCGCGGAGGCGCGCGACTGGACCGCGGTTCCTCCTGCCGCGGAGCTGGACGACCTGATCGCGGCGACCGATCTGCAAGGCGGCGTTCATTGTCACACGCGCTATTCGGACGGCGGCGACAGCATCGAAGACATGGCCCGCGCCGCCGACGCCCGCGGCCTTCGCTACTTGACGATCACGGATCACTCGCCGACCGCGTCGTACGCCGGTGGCGTGAGCGTCGATCGCCTGCACGAACAGTGGGACGAGATGGCGCGCGTCCAGGAGAAGGTGAAGGTGCGCCTGCTCCGGGGGACGGAGTCAGACATCCTCGCCGACGGGGGGCTGGACTATCCGGACGCCGTCTTGACGGAGCTCGACGTCATCATCGCCAGCGTCCACGGCCGGTACCGGATGGATGCGGCGGCGATGACGGCGAGACTTCTGCACGCGGTCAGCTTGCCGGTGTTCAAGATCTGGGGCCATCCGCTGGGCCGGCTGATCCTGCGGCGCGAGCCGATCGCGTGCGACGTCGACGCGGTCCTCGACGCGGCGGCGCGCGCGCGCTGCGCGATCGAGATCAGCGGCGATCCCTATCGGCTCGATCTCCCGCCCAGCTGGATTCCGGCCGCGCGCCGGCGCGGGATCCCATTCGTCATCTCGACGGACGCGCACGCGGTCGCCGATCTGGATAACGTGAAATACGGCGTCGCGATGGCGCGCCGGGGCGGCGTCCGCCGATCGGAGGTCCTGAACGCCTTGCCCCTCGCCGCGTTTCGCGCCGCGGTCCACCCATGAGCGCTCAGCCGACACGCTTGCTGTGGCGGCGGGCGTCCGAAGAGGGGCCGCGATCCGGCTGCGCCGCGAGCTCTTCGGACAGGAGCGCCGTGGCAGTTCCAAAAACGAGGTGGGCGAGCAGGTCGACGCCATTCTCGGCGGCGCCCTTCCGCCACGGCGCTTGCTTCGCGCGCAGGCGCGGCAGCAGCAGCCAGGATCCGCCGAACCAGGTGGCCAGACCGTAGCCGATCCCGCGCGCGACGAGGTTCCGCGCCGGGCGGCGCGCCGCCATCGCGTAGCCGACGCCCAGCGCGGCACCGTAGCCGATGTGCATGACTTGATCCGTGAGGTGGTGGAGGACCGGGTGCGCGTTTCGTCCCAGCCCGGATCGATGCGCGAGCCACTCTTCGGCTGCCTGGGGCACCGTCTTCTCGATCATTCCTCGACGGCGGGCGGTCATCCGGATCACCGTCATGCAGGCCGCGGCGAGCGAACCTGCGATCGCGCCGTAAACGATGCGCGGCATGAGCTTCATGGCTGCTGCGAACGTACGCATCGATCGCGCCGAGGAGAATACCGATCGCTCCTCGGTAGCATCTTCGGTGCGCCGCTCGCACCTTCCCGCGGTTGCGACGCGCGTGGGTGAGCGTCGCGGGGACGCGGGAGGTTCGATCATGGAACGACGGCAAGTGACGGTCGGCGACGTGTATTCGCGGGCGGCATCGTGGTTGGTCGCGATCGGCGGAGCGGCGGCGTTCGCGCTGTCGGCGTGCGGTGGCGACAGCCACGGGAACAATCCAGGCAGCGGACACATCCCTCTGCCCGACGGCGGCGTGGGCGGCGGTCTTGGCGGCGCCGGTCCGGGAACGGGCGGAAGTGGCGGCGCGCCGCCTCAACCCGACGCGGGGGCGGCGGGCAACCCGGTCGCGGAGCCGCCGATGGGCGTCGATCCCAACAATCAAGTGATCCCGGGGCCGCTGCCCGGCGAGGCGCACTACAACTTCGATGCCGTGCGCGCCCGCGGCGAGATGCTGCGCGCGATCATGGACCCGCGTCAGGCCGCGCTGCTGCAGCAGCGGTACGATCTGTCCGATCGGCCGTCGTCGTTCACGATGACGCGCGGCAAGCCGATCCAGGAGGGCGTTCGCGTTCGCCTGGCGGCCAACATCACCTGGGACCAGCTGGCGGCGTCGACGCCCGAAGAGATCAAGACGGCCGACGCCTTCCCGGGCGGGTTCATGCCGTTGCCCCACCCGAATCAGGACGAGGGCGGCATGATCCTGCCGCAGTCGACGATCGACGAGATCAACCGCCAGACCGCGCGCAACCTGCGGCGGTTCGACATCAGCTTCGATATCCCGGAGATCTTCCTGGCCGAGTTTCCGCCCGCCATCTTCCTGACCACGCGGGCCGATCTGGGCGACGTGTCGCAGGGCAAGGTGCTGACGTTCGCGAACTTCTTCGAGCTGATGAAGGACAAGCTCAATCAGAAGCAGCTGGACGGGCTCCGCCTGCTGCTGACGCCGTTTCCGCAGCAGCAGTTCAACCTCACCGATGATCGCCGCACCGTGGACACGGTGCTGGGCATCGCGTGTCTCGAGTGCCACATCAACGGTCACACGAACGGCGCGACGCACCTGGTGCAGGACATCCGGCCCCAGGAGATGCGGAACCGGGTCGACACGCCTTCGCTCCGCGGCGTCAACATCCAGCGGCTGTTCGGCTCGCAGCGCGCGCTCAAGACCGTCGAGGACTTCACGGAGTTCGAACAGAGCGGCGCCTACTTCGACGGCGACATGGCGTCGGCGAAGAAGAAGGGGCTCAACATGCTCGACCGGACGCAGGAGGTCCAGCCGATGGCGGAGCTGCAGGAGCTGTTCGACTTCCCGCCCGCGCCGAAGCTGAACGTTTTCGGCACGCTCGATGCCAGCAAGGCGACGTCTTCGGAGCTGCGCGGCGAGATGATCTTCAACGGCAAGGGCCAGTGCGCGGGCTGCCACCCGCCGCCCTTCTACACGGACCTGACGATGCACGACCTGATGGTCGATCGCTTTTTCACGTTCCGGACGGTGAACAACCAGATGCAGAAGCCGGACGGCTTGATCAAGACGTTTCCGCTGCGCGGGATCAAGGACTCGCCGCCGTACTTCCATGACGGACGCCTCCTCACGCTCGAGGACACGATCGAGTTCTTCAACCTGATCCTCGAGGACCACCTCACCCAGGGCGAGAAGGACGACCTGCTCGCCTTCCTCCTCGCGCTGTGAGCGGGGGCCGCCGGCGAACGCCAGACAGTCTCGCCCGTGGCTTTCTTCCTGGTCGGCCTGCCTTACTTTTCAGTCAGAGGAGGAGGTCACCATGGCAAGGCGCGGAAACGTGAAGAACCGGAAACAGTACGAAGCGCTGAAGCGCAAGGGGATGAGCAAGCAGCGCGCCGCGAAGATCACCAACGCCGGCAAGGCGGGCAGCCGCAAGGGCGGCCAGCGGTCGCGCAAGCGCAGCCGATCGTAGCCCAACGGGAGCCATGGACGCCGGGCATAC
>Ga0070684_100003652_pt1 | contig 11603 bp, 15 predicted proteins | sample KBSC723LmetaG_FD_65653 | JGI IMG/M metagenome (GOLD analysis project Ga0070684, IMG submission 65653) | Corn rhizosphere microbial communities from Kellogg Biological Station, Michigan, USA - KBS C7.2-3L metaG | ecosystem: Host-associated > Plants > Roots > Rhizosphere ...
CTGGGCGGGCCCGGCGCGGGCATCAAGGTAGGGCTCTTCCGCGGACAGGAGCTGATCTCGCTTCAGGAGACGAACGAGGACGGCCGCATTCCCGATTTGTCCGAGGGACAGTCCCTTGGACCTGGCCAATACCGGCTCGTCTTCTACGTCGACAGCGGCTTCTTCGAGAAGGTCGAGGCGACGATCGTGCTCGAGCCGGGTCGCGACCACTACCACGTGCCTCTGCTCCTCTCTCCTTACCAGTGCACGATCTACCGCGGCAGCTGAGCCGGGCCGAGCTCGCCGAGCTGTTCGAGGGCGACACGGCGCTCGTTCGCAAGCTCGCCGCACGCGAGGATCCGCTCGGCAACGCCCGTGAGGTGATCGTGACGCTGTCCGAGGAGGAGAAGCTCGAGGCGTTGAACGCCCACCCGGCGATCGGCGCGCGCACCGGCCTGTCCGCGCGCTCGGCCGCGGAGCAGGGCGACGACGCCGACCCGGACACGCTCGCAGAGCTCGCCCGCCTGAACGCCGAATACGAGCAGAGGTTCGGCTTCCGCTTCGTCGTCTTCGTCGACCGGCGCCCGAAGGCAGAGATCCTCGACGTGCTCCGCCGCCGCATCCGGCGCACGCGCGAGGAGGAGCTGGACACGGCCGTGGCGGAGCTGGTCGCGATCGCGGAGGACCGGTGGCGCCGCTCGTAGCGTCCTACACCACCGACTGGCTCGACCTCGTCTTCCGCTGGTTCCACGCGACGGCGGCGATCGTCTGGATCGGCACGTCGTTCTACTTCGTCGCGCTCGACAACCACCTGCGCGAGCCCGAGCGGGACGTGGACCGCGAAGAGGGGGTCGGCGGCGAGTCGTGGGAGATCCACGGCGGCGGCTTCTACCGGATCCACAAGTTCCGGGTCGCCCCGCCCCGCCTGCCCAAGCCGCTGCACTGGTACAAGTGGGAGGCGTACTGGACATGGCTGTCCGGCTTCGCTCTCCTCTGCATCGTCTACTACTCGGACGCGCGACTGCGGCTGATCGATCCGACGGTCGCCGACCTCGAGCCGTGGCAGGCGATCCTGATCTCGATCGCGCTGCTCGCGGCCGCGTGGCTCGTCTACGACCTCGTCTGCCGCCTGCTCGCGGACCGCCCCTGGCCGTTCGTGATCGTGCTCGTCGGCCTCGTGACCGCGACCGCCTACGGCGTCGGCGAGCTGTACGCACCGCGCGCGGCGTACCTCCAGGTCGGCGCGATGCTGGGGACGATCATGGGCGCGAACGTCCTGTTCGTGATCATCCCCGCGCACTGGGAGCTGGTCCGGGCGAAGGAGGCCGGCCGCGAGCCGGACCCGCTCCCCGGGATCCGCGCAAAGCAGCGCTCGGTGCACAACAACTACCTGACGCTGCCCGTCCTCTTCACGATGCTCGCCGGGCACTTCCCGTTCACGTACACGCACGACCACGCGTGGGCCGTGCTCGTCGCCCTGATGGCGGTCGGTGCCGCGATCCGCCACTACTTCAACCGCCGCCACGCCGGCGAGACGCTCTGGTGGATCCCGGTCGGCTGCGCGTGCGCGATCGCCGGGATCGCGGTTTGGCTGCGCCCGCCCGACACGAAGCCGGCTGCGGGCGCGGCCACCGTCTCGTTCGCCCAGGCACAGCAGATCGTGCAGACGCGCTGTGCCCCGTGCCACTCGATGCACCCGACCGAGACCGGCTTCGACTCCCCGCCCGCAGGCGTCGTGCTCGACACCTCCGAACAGATCCACGCGGAGGCCTCTCACATCAAGGCGGTCGCAGTCGACTCCACCTTCATGCCGTTCAACAACGCGACGCACATGACCGCCGCCGAGCGCGCGGCACTCGGACAGTGGATCGGCGCAGGTGCGAAGATCACTCCGTGATCCGGATCTCCGTCGCCGGCCACGAGCTGACCGCCCGCCTGGAAGAGAGGCTCTCGCCGCGCACCGTGGCCTTCTTCCGGACGATGCTCCCGTACGAGAGCAAGCTGATCCAGGCGCGCTGGTCGGGCCAGGCGGCATGGATTCCGATGGGCGACTTCGACGTCGGCGACCTCGGCCCCGAGGATCCGACCAGCTACCCGGCGCCGGGCGAGCTGCTGCTCTATCCGGGCGGAGTCAGCGAGGTGGAGATCCTCTTCCCGTACGGCGACACGTGCTTCGCGAGCAAGGCCGGGCAGCTCGCCGGGAACCACTTCGCCACGGTCGTCGACGGCCTCGAGCATCTGCCTGCCATCGGTGAGCTCGTGCTCTGGCACGGCGCGCAGGACATCGTCTTCTCAGAGCCGCAGTAGCGTCGACGCGAGCACGTCGATCGCCAGCGCTACGTCCTCCTCGGAGGAGAGCTCGTCCGGGGAGTGCGAGACGCCGCCGTTCAGCGAACGCACGAACAGCATCCCGCTCGGCACTCCCGCCCGCGCGAGCACGCCCGCGTCGTGGCCCGCGCCCGAGGCCAGCTCGACCACTGACAGGCCTCGCCCCGACACCTCCGCCGCCAGCGCTTCGCGCACGAGCGGGCTCATCGCCGTCGGCGGCACAGCCCCCGACCCGTCGATCCCGGTCAGGTCGACGAGCGCGGCGAGGCGCTCCTCGTCGGGTGCGCGCAGATCGACGGAGAAGCGAACCCGCCCCGGGATCACGTTCACGCCCCCCGGCTCGGCCTCGATCCGACCGACCGTGAGCACGGCGTCCTCGATCGACGCGGCCTCGTCGCGGAAGCGCAGCATCAGCTCCGCCGCCTTGACCAACGCGTCGTCGCGCGACGCCATCGGCGTCGTTCCGGCGTGCCCGGCGGTGCCCTCGACCACGACCTCACCGCGCACGTAGCCGACGATCGCCGTGACGATCCCGAGTGGCGCGCCCAGGTCGGCGAGCCGCGGGCCCTGCTCGATGTGCACCTCGAGCAAGGCGTCGGGCAGCTCGCCATGCGCCGCGAACGCCTGGGAGCCGGCGCACCCGCGCTCCTCGTCGCGGAACACGACGACGGTCCCGCGACCGGCTCGCTCGACCGCCTCGATCCCGGCGACCACACCGAGTGCACCGTCGAACTTCCCGCCCCGCGGCACGGTGTCGAGGTGGGAGCCGGTCCAGACGCCCGGTGCCGTGGCGGAGTGGCCGAACAGGTTGCCCGCATCGTCCACGCGCGTCTCGAGACCGGCCTCCTCGAGCCACGCGCGCGCCAGGGCGTGCGCCTCGTCCTCCTCCGGCGAGTAGCCGATCCGGTTCGCGCCGGGGCCGCCGCCGATCGCGAAGAGCCTCTCGAGCCGCTCGAGCGCGCGCACGGGCGAAACCGTATCGACCAAGGTCTGACCCCGAAGGGGTCTGACCACGCCGAATCCCACCGCGACCGCTTCTGTGGGACGGTCCCCTCCGGGGCCAGTCCCTGTGCCGCAACCGCCTCCGCCGGGTACGGAGAACCGCACCACAAGACACGGGGCAGCGCCATGGCCGAGCTCACCGCGCGGGCGCAATCATCCGGGCATGAACGACGAGACGACCGGGAGGAGGAAGACGATGACCCGCACGTACGACGTGAGCAGCACGTTCGTCCATACGATCGAGGCCGACCACGGAACGGCCCAGGAGGTGCTCGCCACCATCGACCCGATGCGCTCGCTCGCCGACCGCCTCTCGGCGCTCGGCCTCGACGACCGCGCGATCTGGAGCGCGGACGGTGAGCTCGGCTACACGCTGATCTGGCGCTTCGGCGACGACCAGGGCCACGCGCGCCTCGACTGGAAGCTCGCGCTGCAGCCCACCGGAGCCGGCCGCACGGCGCTGACCGTGAAGCTGGGGGCCTGCGGGAGCGACCCCGCTGCCCGGATCCGCGTGCTGCGCTCCTGGCTCCTCTTCGAGGAGCTCGCAAAAGGTCACGCCGCCGGTCTGGCCCGCATGGTCGGCGAGTATGCAGAGGATGCTCTGCAGCCGGTCGCGGCCCGGCAGCTAGTGGCCGTCGGGCTTGGCTTCTAGGAGGTCGGCGACCCGAACCTGCTCGGTGAGCAGTCGCACGAACCGGGCAGGTTCGCCGCCGACCCAGGCCTCGCACAGCTCGCGGCCGGCGGAGTAGGTGATCGTGTATGCGCGCCACGTCGGGTCGATGACGAAGCCGACGCTGTGGGCGGCCTCTTCCGCCGTCGACAGCGACCAGCGCTGCACGTAGGTCTCGGCCTCCTCGACCGAGACGCCGTGCTCGTGGATCATCAGCGCGGCGTCGACGGTGACCCGCCGCAAGGCGCGCCGGGCCGCGGCGATCGCCTCCGATCGCACGGCGTCGTAATCGAGCCCGTGCCTGCCGAGCGCCGCGACGAGGCGAGCCTGCAGGTCGTCGTCTCGAACGATGCTCGGGCCGAGCTCGGCGATCCCCTCCTGGAGGAGCGGAGCGGGGGTCGGGACCATCTGGATCGATTCCTCGATCAGTCCCCGGTCGCGGATCAGCAGCTGCTCCTTGACCGCGTGGTCGGTGTGGTGGCCCGGGTAGATCTCGTGCGCTGCGAGATGGACGACCTCGTGGCAGGTCGTGGGAACGTCGAGATTGACGACGACGCGGCTACGGAGCCCGCCCAGGTAGTAGTTGAACGCCCACCACGGCTCGGTCCGCACCGGCTCGACCACGGCCTCCTCGCCTGCGGGAAGGTCGACGAGCGCGGCCGTGGACGAGCGGAGCTCCGCCGCTGCGTCCCGCAGCGCCGGCACCACGAGCTCGTCCGGGATCGTGCAGCTGCGGCGCCAGGCCTGGTAGCGCTCCGGCAACGCACCGTCGCCGGGCAGGAGCTCGTCCAGCCGCTCGTGCGCTTCCTCGTAGACCTCTGTCGCCTGCTGCACCGGTCGCACGCCGTAGCAGCGCTCGACCTCGTCGGAGTACGAGATCTCCTCGCCGGCCAGCGTCCCCGCGTAGGTGCGCAGCCCGACCGCCTGGTCGCGCAGCCAGCCGTCGTCGAGGTCGGCGACCAGCGCATCGGCCTCTGCGACCAGCCCCGGCGGCTCGACAAGCGGCTCAGCGTCGACCCGCTCCTTCAGCTCCGGCGGCCCGTAGTAGGCGTCGACGAGCCCGTCCACGTGCCGCCCGAGCCGCAACCCGAGCAGGATGTACGCCTCGGCCGGACTAGCCACGCTCGAACAGGGCGGCCTGCCCCTGGCCGACGCCGACGCACATCGTCGCCACGCCGTAGCGGCCGCCGCGCCGGCGCAGCTCGTGGAGCAGGGTGACGACGAGGCGCGCGCCGCTCATCCCCAGCGGGTGCCCGAGCGCGATCGCGCCGCCGTTCACGTTCACGCCGGCCGGGTCGAGCCCGAGCTCGCGGATCACGGCGAGACTCTGGGAGGCGAAGGCCTCGTTCAACTCGACCAGATCGAGGTCGTCAACGGAGACACCCGCGCGTTCGAGCAGCTTCCGTACGGCCGGGATCGGCCCGATCCCCATCACGCGGGGGTCGACGCCTGCGACCGCCGAAGCCACGAACGATCCCAGCGGCACGGCGCCGAGCGCCTGCGCCCGCTCCTCGCTCGCGATCACCAGCGCCGCCGCGCCGTCGTTGATTCCGCTCGAGTTGCCGGCCGTGACGCTTCCGTCCTGCCTGAACGCCGGCTTCAGCGACGCGAGCTTCTCCGCCGTCGTGTCCGCGCGCGGATGCTCGTCGGCCTCCAGCTCGCCGGCGACAATGAGCTCGTCGGCAAAGCGCCCGGCCGCGGTCGCCTCGGCATGCCGCCGCTGCGACTCCAGCGCGAACGCGTCCTGGTCCTCGCGCGACACCGACCAGCGCTCGGCGACGTTCTCGCCCGTCTCGCCCATCGACTCGAGCGGGAACACCTCCTCCATCCGCGGGTTGGGGAACCGCCAGCCCAGCGTCGTGTCCCAGACGGTCTGGTTGCCTCGCGGGAACGCCTTCTCCGGTTTGCCCATCACGAGCGGCGCGCGACTCATCGACTCGACGCCGCCCGCCACGAACAGGTCGCCGTCGCCCGCGATCACCGCGTGGCAGGCGCCGACCACGGCCGACAGACCGGACGCGCACAGCCGGTTGACGGTCACGCCGGCAACCGATTCCGGCAGGCCCGCGAGCAGCGCGCCCATCCGGGCGACGTTGCGGTTGTCCTCACCCGCCTGGTTCGCGCAGCCGAACCAAACGTCCTCGATCTCGCCCGCCTCGACGCCGGCTCGGTCGACCGCGGCCAGGATCGCCGTCGCCGCAAGATCGTCCGGCCGCACCTCCGCGAGCCCGCCGCCGTACCGACCGACCGGGGTGCGCACGGCGGAGAGGACGACGGCCCGTGACACGCGGCCAGTCTATGTCGCGGCGCTTGGCCTGGACGGGGCTGGTGCACGCCCCGTCCAGGCGGAAGCTCAGCCGCCTAGCCGTACCCGCCGCCGTACCCGCCGCCCGTCGTGGTCGTCGTCGCGGTCGTGGTGGTCGTCGTGGTGGCCGTGGCCGCGGCGCCGACGGTGGCGGCATGCCAGACGCCGACGTCCTTGAAGCCCTCACCCTTCACATCGCCGCGCTTCTTGTCCTGGACGAACGTGTACAGCGGTTCGCCGCGGTACGCGACCTGGAGCGTGCCGTTCGGCCGCCGCACCGTGGTCAGGGCCACGCGCCCCGTCGGCTTCGTCCCCTTCGGGACGAGCAGCGGATGCCAGAAGGAGACGCACGTCTTGTCGACACAGATGAAGTGCCCCTTGTGCTCGACGCTCAGGTGGTACAGCGTCCGGCCGCTCATGTTGACGAGGATCGTGGCCTTCAGCCTCGCGTTGTGCGCGGTGCTCACCATCGGCTTCGCGGCGGCTCCCGCCACGCCCGCGAGGACCGCCGACAGGGCCACGAGCAGCGCCGCGGTCCATGCAGCCGCACGCGTCATGGTCGTGCTCATCAGGTGCTCCTTTCGAATCGACCCCTGCCAAGAAGAGGTACGGGTCGATTCGCGGCGTGGATTGGATCAGCTGACGAAGTCGACCCGGACCGGCGAATCGAAGGCGCCGATCGCCTCGCCCCGGCGCATCAGCTCCCGCACCGCCTCGCGGCCTTCCTCGCCGTAGTCCTGCGTCAGCTCGTTCACGTACATGGCGACGAAGCGGTCGCCGAGCTCCGAGTCCAGCCCTCGGCCGAACCGGAGCGCGTACTGCATCGCCTCGCGGCGGTTGGCCAGGCCGGCCGAGATCGACTCTGCGAGCACCTCCGACAGATCGTGGAGCCGCTCCTCGCCGAGATCGCGCCGCGCCACGTTCGCCCCGAGCGGGAGCGGCAGCCCCGTCTCCAGCAGCCACCACTCGCCGAGGTCGACCACCTTCTGCAGGCCCTCGGCCTCGTAGGTGAGCTGCCCCTCGTGGATCAGCAGCCCCGCCCGGGCGGTGCCCGCCTTGACCTCGTCGAGGATCTCGTCGAACGGGACGGCCCGGTACGAGAAGTCGCCGAGCACCATCCGCAGGACGAGGAACGCCGTGGTCATCGTTCCCGGCACCACGATCTCGACCGTGCGGAGCTCATCCCGGGTCAGCGGTTCGCGGGCGACGACGATCGGCCCGTACCCGGAGCCCATGCTGGCCCCGTGCGGCAGCAGGGCGTAGCGGTCCTGGACGAACGGGTACGTGTGCAGCGAGATCGCCGTCACTTCGAGCCGCCCCTCGAGCGCCCACTCGTTCAGCGTCTGGATGTCCTGCGCGACCTGTTCGAACTCGAAGCCCCGCGTGTCGATCCGGTGCTCCGCGAGCGCCCAGAACATGAAGGCGTCGTCGGGATCGGAGCTGTGCCCGAGGCGAATCAGCATGGCCGCGGAGGCTAGCGGACAGCCGGTGCCAGCTCGTCGACAAGCAGCGGGACGATCTCCCCGAGCCGCGCGAGCGCGTCCTCGATCCGCCACAGCGAGCGGTCGGAGTCGGCGGGACGGTTGGAGATCGTCCGCACCTCGACGGCGGGGACGCCGGCGAGCTCGGCCGCGCGGAGAACGGAGAATCCCTCCATCGCCTCGACCTGGCACTCGCCGCCGCCGCCGACCCGCGCGCAGGTCGCGATCGGCAAGAGCTTCGCGTCGGGGAGTGCGCGCCGTGCCGCCGCGACGAGCTCGGGGCTCGGGTAGGCACGCTCGACTCTCGACATCAGCGACGCCGGGTCGACGATGTCGGCGTAGAACGCCTCCGTCCCGATCACGACCGACAGCGGCTCGAGGTCGGGCGCACCCGCGATGCCGACGTGCAGCACGGCGTCGGGCTGCAACTCGGCGATGCCCATCGCCGTCCGGATCCCGGACTCGGCAGGCCCGATCCCGCAGCACAGAACATCTTCTGCCCCCGTGGCCGCGAGCTCCTTCTCGGTCGCAGCAACGACGAGTATCAACGGCGCCCGAAGAACCAGCGCTCGAGCGGGCCGAGCACCTCGCTCCGGCGGAACGGCGCCTGCCGGATCTCGTTGCCGTCGCCCTCGGCCACGCTGACGTCGTCTTCGAGCGCCTCGTTCGCCGCATCGAGGGCGTCCTGGAGCTCGTACCCCTCGAAGAGGTAGTCGTCCCGGCGCGGCTCGTCGGTCGTCCGGAGCTGCGGGTTGACGGCACGGCCGACCGCCCACACGCCGCCCTCCTTGCGCTCGATCCAGATCTCGACGCGCTCGTCCACCCCGGCGTCGTCGCGTCCCTCGATCACGCGCTGGGCGAAGCGTCCTGCCTGCGTCTTTCTGCGCAACGGGGCCAAGGATACAATCGACCCGGTGGGCGCCATCAGCCGGTTCTTCCGCAGTGTCTTCTCGTTCCTCGGGACTCGCTCGAGCCAGGAGGACCGCGTCGCCGTGTACGTGGTCCGGGAGCACGACCGCGGGCGGTCGCTGAACGACATCCTCGACGACCCGTACGTCCGCAACCGCTGCTCCCAGGCCGAGGTCGCACGCGTGCTCGACCGGCCGGACGTGCTCAAGGCGATCGGCGACGACCTGGCCAAATCGGCCAAGGCCGGACTAGCTTCCGGCTAGCTCGGCGACGCGCACGGCGACGGCGAGGTCCCACGCCGCCAGCCCGTTCGACTTGAAGAGGACGATGTCGTCGTCGGTCTGCCGTCCGGACAGCTCGCCGGCGACCACCTCCTGGAGCTCGTGCACCTCGAGCCAGTCGAGCAGGCCCTGGGCCACGGGCTCGATCAGGTCGCCGGACTCGATCTTGGCGTCGGCCAGCGAGTCGCAGCAGACGAACGCCGCCCGTTCGAGAACGGCGTTGTCGAGCTCCCGCGCCCGTGGATGGTTCGCGCCCGCGGCGCACACGAGCGCGCCCGGCCGGAGCCACTCGCCGCGCAGCACCGGATCGCGCGAGGTCGTGATCGTGACGACCACGTCGGCGTCGGCGGCCTCGCGGTGGCTCTCGGCCGGCTCGGCGCCGACTTCCTCGCAGAACTCCGCGAGCCGCTCGGGCGTCCGGCAGTACGCGATCGTCTCCTCGATCGCCGGCACGGTCTCGCGGATGCACGCGACCTGTGTCCGGGCCTGGGAGCCGCAGCCGATCACGCCCAGCGTCCGTGCGCCCGTCCTGGCCAGGTGCTTCGCCGCCACCGCGCTCGCGGCGCCCGTGCGGAGCTGACCCAGCCGGTCGGCCTCGATCACGGCAAGCAGCTCACCCCGTTCGAAGAGCACGACCACGAATCGGACGCCTTCGGAACCGCCGGAGTACGTCTTCACGCAGGCAAGCCCGCGCTCGTTGTCCACCGCGGACATCACCGCCAGGAACCCGCCCTCGAGCCCGACCCGGTAGCGCGGGACGTTCTCGATCGTGCCGGCCTGGAGCCGCAGGAACGAGTCCTCGACCGCGGCGATCGCCTCGGCCGGCGCGAGCAGCCGGCCGACGTCGGTCTCTGTCAGCGAGAGGGGCAGGGCCCGAGTCTAGGCAGCCGGGCTACTGCTTCGGGATGATGCTGATCTTGCCGCTGGTCTCGAGCACGGCCCAGGCGATGTCGTCGAGCTGCGAAACCTGCTGCAACCGCGCCTCGACCATCACCTCGCCGAGCGTGATCCGCTCGCGCTTCATGTTCTTCTCGATCGCCTGGCCGTCCTGGACGACGACGATCGGCTCCCCGTCCAGCGCCGGGCGCAGGCGCGGGAACCGGTAGCTGAGGTAGGAGACGAGAATCTGCAGGACCGCGAACGTCCCGATCACGATCACCGCGCCCGTGACCGAATAGTCGTCCTGGGTCAGGCCCTGCTGGATTGCGTCGCCGATCACGATCAGGAGGATCAGGTCGAACGGCTCCATCGACGAGAGCTCCCGGCGTCCGATGATCCGCGTGAGCAGGTAGACGAAGCCGAAGAGCGCGACTGCGCGGATAGCAAGATCCATGAGCTACGGAAAGATCGTCACGCGACGGTGGATGGTGGTCAGGAAGGTGTCGCCGTCGTAGAGGCGCACGTTCTGGGGGCGCCGCCCGACGTTCGTCGGGTTGACCTGGAACTGCATGAACAGGATGTACCGCTGGCCCACGGGCACGTGGCCCAGGTCGAGCACGAGCTTGCCGTCGTGCGAGCCCTCGCCGACCGGCGACGGCTCGATCGTGTTCGCGGTCATCCCCTCGAGCCAGCCCTTGTCGAGCTCGAGCCGTGCGTCCTTGAGGTCACGATGCGCGGTGATCGTGAAACGCGCCTCCCAGAGCAGACCGCCTCGAAGATGCCCGGGCGCGTACAGCTCCAGATCAGCCTTCGCCGACTGCGCGTTCGCGAGGTGCGGGCGCTGTCCGAACAGGTTGAACAGCGCGAGCAGCGGCACCAGCCCGACGAGGACGATCAGCGTGCGACGAACCCAGGCGTGGTTCCGCCGGCCCTCCAGGTCGCGGTGCCGCTTGAGGACGATGCCGTCGGGAATCGCGGCCATCGCGCACGTTCTTTCCCCGAACGGCCTGACTTGAAGCGTTGTCAGGAGTGACGCCCCGACCCCCGAAGCGCTCACGGCACCACTTTGCGGGCAAAGGCCAAAGTTGTAGGGTCCAGCAGGGCTATCTACGCTTCGCAACTCAACGTCAGAGGACGTTAAAGGGGGAAAGGATGTTCAAGAAGCGTCGTTCTCTGCTCTTCGTCGGGGGACCAGTGCTGCTCCTTGCACTCGTGGTCACCGTGAGCGTCTCCGCCGGAACGAACCGAAAGGGAGGAGCCAATGCAATCCCGGCCCCCGCGGTTCCGAACGCCAAGGCGATCAAGGCGAAGTACGGAGGTCAATCGATCACGTTCATCGGCGATTCGGTGGGCGGCGGGCACACGCGCGACATGGCTCTGGCGACCCGGTTCACGAAGGCCACGGGCATCAAGGTCAAGGTCGTGCCGCATCCGACCGCGTCGGATGCCTCCTACTCGCAGCTCGCGCGGGTGTTCACGTCGCACGGGTCGTCGTTCGACGTGGCGATGATCGACGTGGTCTGGCCCGGCGCGTTCGCGCCGTACCTCGTCGACCTGAAGCCGAAGCTGGGCAAGCAGGCGAAGCTGCACGCGGCGGGGATCGTCGCCAACGACACCGTGAAGGGTCGCCTGGTCGCGATGCCGTGGTTCGGCGACTTCGGGATCCTGTACTACCGGACCGACCTGCTGAAGAAATACGGCTACTCGGCACCGCCGACGACCTGGGCACAGCTCTTCGCGATGGCGAAGAAGATCCAGGACGGCGAACA
>Ga0070684_100003653_pt1 | contig 11603 bp, 9 predicted proteins | sample KBSC723LmetaG_FD_65653 | JGI IMG/M metagenome (GOLD analysis project Ga0070684, IMG submission 65653) | Corn rhizosphere microbial communities from Kellogg Biological Station, Michigan, USA - KBS C7.2-3L metaG | ecosystem: Host-associated > Plants > Roots > Rhizosphere ...
CGGGGGAATTCTGCGTTGGAGTGATGAAATAGACCCCTCCCTCCCCAAATACTAGAGAGCGAACGGCGCCGGGATGACGACGCGGCTGCCGAACGGCGCGGCTGCCAGACGGCGCGGCTGCCGAACGGCGCAGGACCCGAAAACGAGAACAGCGCAGAGAACATGGAACGGCGACGCCGAGGTCAGGCCAGCGTCGCCGTCGCGTTTGCGTAGCACTCGCTTCCAGTTTTGCGCCGTTCGGCAGCCGCGCCGTTGCCCTTAGCGCCGTCTTACGCCGTTCCAAGATTCGTAATTCCCCTCGCGAACCTCCATTTCCCATCCTCGCCTTTCCTCTCGATCAGCATCGTCCTCTGCTCGATCTCCCGCTTCTCGCCACCTCCCCGCGGTGTAAGCGTCATCCGTTCGATCCCTCGCTCGAACGCCCAATCGCCCGCGACTACCGTCTCGACCGGCTCGAAGCTTTGCACGATGTCGAATCGCTCGACGGCACCGCGCATGGCGGCGGTCGCGGCGGCGGGGCCGATCATCGGTGGACCGCCGTGCGGCCAGACTTCGTAGTCGTCAGTGAGGAGCTCTTGCAGCGCGTCGGGATTTCGCGCCGCGACTGCGTTGGTCCATGCCGCCCGCAACGCTGCTATCGCGCGCAGATCGTCCGATGACATGTTGCCTCTACGCTCTTCGCGGAAGTCCAACCCAGCGCGGGACGGACTTCTTGTAATCGAGATACTGCTGGCCGAAGATTTTCGTCAATCGCGGCTCCTCATAGATCCGAATCGCGATGTGGAACGCCAGGATCATCGCGATGCCGTAGATCGTCGCGTCGCGCGACTGAAACCAGATCGCCTGGCCGAAGATCGCCGTGACCACACCGACATACATCGGATTTCGCGTGAATCGATAGAGTCCGGACGTGACCAACGACCGCGGTGGATCATATGGCGCGGGCGTTCCGCGACCGGCACGCGCGAATTCACGGGCGCAGATGAGAAGTACCGTCCATCCCGCGACGACCATTGCCGCGCCGAGTGCGGCGAGGAGCGCGCTGGCCCGCGGCGCGACGGGCGGCGAGCCTGCCGCATACCACGGGATCCACCCGGCAACCGACGCAGGAACGACTACGATGAACAGCGCTGCTCGGACCCATACCGGGACATGCCGTGAATTCTCCGCCATCGGCGCTCCCTGTCATTGTACAACACGACGACATGCAAAGGGCGGAGGGGTCACCCTCCGCCCTCGTCGGTCGGTCAGCTACTTCGCGCCAAGATTCTTCTTCAGGAATTCCACGGTGCGCGGCCAGGCATCCTTCGTCGCCGCCAGGTTCGCCTGTCGCTCGGCGTCGACGTCAGCCTGCGTCTCACTCTGATTCGCCGTCTGGCGCGGCGCGCGTGGATCATCCTGGGCGCGAAGGAAGCCGTGGATCGCGCCTTCGTAGTTCTTGCCATAGTACCACTTCTTGAGCGCGTTCATCGTCGAGTCGATGCCCGGCATCGCCGCGCCGATTCGCGCGTCCTTCGAGCCACTCAGGAGCATGATCGGTGTCCTGATCTTCTCGAGCGAGTCCTTGAGCGCGCCCGGCGCCGCCTGCGGCGTGCCATAGAAAGCGACGCCGCCAGAGTAGCCGTTCGTACCGCCGTTGATCGTCTGCATCCACGTCGTCGTCCCGCCCCAGCAATAGCCGATCACCGCATAGCGTGGCGCCGCCGACGGCTGCGACATCGCCCACTTCGCCACGGCGGCGATCCCTTGATTGCGATCGGCGATCGTCGCGATCCGCGCGAGCTTGCCGGCCGAATCCGTCGTCAGTGAATCGGCGCTGGGCTTGCCGCGCAGCTTCGACAGAAGGTCCGGTGCGACGGCGATAAACCCTTCGGCCGCCACCTGATCGGCGACGCCGCGGACCCACGTCGATAGTCCGAAGATCTCGTGCACGACGACGACGACCGGCGTCTTCGCGTTCGACGTCTTCGGATACACGACCCACGCGATCAGCGAGTCTTTCGAGCCGGGCTCGTAGGGAACCGTGATCCATTCGCCATGGCGCGGCGACGCCGCGAGGCGAGCGGCCACCGTCCTCGCGCTCGCCGGGAGCGACAGGTCGCCCTGTTGGTTTGACGGAGAAGCCGTCGGCAACGCGACGTCGCCCGGCGACATGTGAGCCATGTGCTCGTCGACGGGCTGTTGACGTTGGCACGCGGCCAGGGACGCGATAGCAATCGAACCAGCAAGAATTCGCAGCTTGGACATGTGAACTCCGGTCGGGTGATCTCACGACCCGTCGCGGCGCGACGGGCAGTGACGGGTAGCGACGGGTAGAGAATAGACAACCGGTAAACTGTTCGGAAGACACCGCCAGGTACGTGCCTACGGAAGGGTGCCGATTCCCTTCACGAACTTGAGGAAAGTGTCCCGCTCGGCTGATACGCGCGCGCTCGGCCCGAAGATCTGGATGAACATCGCCCCGCGCGGGGTCTCGACGATCGCCGCGATCAGCGTTTGACCTGTGCGGACCGAATCCGCCGAGCCCATGCCGACGCCGCGGCGATAGGTGCCCGAGTACTCGGCGACCGTGAGCGGGAATTTGCCGGACGAGTCGCGCGTCACGCGCTCGTAGGCCGGCTTCGCGTCGCCGTTGCTGAACTGTCCGCGCCAGCGGGTAAGGTTCGCGTCCACATTTCCGCCCATCGAGGCGCCGAAGAAGAACACCACGATCTCGGCGGAGTCGGGGCCGGGGACGATGAACTGGGCGAGGCGAGAGGTCGAGGACGGAGTCTTGGAAACCCACGGGGCTGGAACCGCGGCCTTGTAGTCGAGCAGCGTGATCGTGCCGCCGTTGGCGCCTTGGGCGCTGACGTTGCGCGTGGTCAGCGTCATCGCCACCACCGCGGGAGCGAGCACGCGAAGAAGTGTGTTTGTCACAGAGCCGTCGGTTTGCTAGAGGATGTTACGAGCGATGCACGCCATGAAGGTACCCCAACCGCGTCTCAATTTGCTCTTCCCGGCAGCTCTCGCGTTCCTTTGTGGGAGTACGTAGGGAGGAGCGAGACGCCGGCCCTTCTCCTTGACAGCTTAGGAGAGCGCCGGTATCCTCCGCCTAAGCAGGCTAGGAGAGAGACCCCGTGCCCCACTGGCTTCGCCGGCTCGCCGCGCGCTTCGATCCGCGCGGCCGCGATCCGGAAATGGACGAAGAGATGGCGCTCCACATCGAGCTCCACGCCGCGACGCTCGAGAAGCAGGGGCTCTCGAGCGTCGACGCGCTCCGCCAGGCACGAGTAGACTTCGGCGGCGTACAGCGCTATCGCGAAGAAACCCGCGACACGCACCCGCTCTCCTGGCTGACCGATCTCCTTGGCGACCTCCGCTATGGGGCGCGCGCACTTCGCCGCTCGCCGGGCTTCGCCCTCACCGCCGTCCTCTCACTTGGCCTCGGCGTCGGCGCCAATACTACCGTCTTCGGACTCCTCTACGGCGTCCTCATGCAGCCGCTGCCGATTCCGCGCGCCAACGAGCTCACCGTAGTTGCCATCGTCGGCAAAGAGGACCGCTACTCGTCGATGCTCCGCACGACGTTCAACCAACTGCGCGCCACATCGGGCGCAGCGCGCTTCCAGTCGTATCACGACGACGACAACGCGCTGATCGAGACCGACGGCTTCCGCTCATACGTTCACGCGAGCCTCGTCGATGGCGGCTTTTTTCCGATGCTCGGCGCTCGGCCGCTCATCGGCCGCTATATCACGCCGGCCGACGACTCCGCCGCCGCACCCGTCGCCCTGATCGGTGAGGAATTGTGGAATCGGGCCTTCGCGCGCAGCGCCGACATCCTCGGCCGGCGAGTGATGCTCAAGTCGCACCCGTTCACGATCATCGGCGTCATGCCGCTCGCCTATCGCGGCGTTTTGTTCAACGGTTCGTTCACGGTCGCTGTTCCCGCGAGTACCGCGCCGCTCTTCGACATCGACGAGCGCCGCGATTACGTCACCGCGCTCGCTCGCGTCGACGATCCGCGTCTTCGTGCATCCCTCGCGCCACCGCTCGATTCCCTCTGGCGCCGCTGTTGCGCGTCGCGCGAGAGCGTGGGAGCCGACGAGCATCTGGTGCTCGTCGACGCGAGCCGTGGCGTGCCATTCGGCAAGAACGACTTCCGCGACGACTATCGCCTCGTGCTCTGGTCGCTGATGGGCGCCGTGCTTCTCGTGTTGCTCATCGCCTGCTCCAACGTCGGCAATCTGCTCCTCGCGCGGGGCGCGGCGCGTGAACGCGAGCTGGCGGTCCGATTATCACTCGGCGCGTCGCGCACACGCATCATTCGACAGCTGCTTGCGGAGAGCGCGCTACTCGCCGCGCTCGGCGCTGTCCTCGGCATCGCGCTCGCCGCGTCGGGCACGTCGGTGCTCATCCAGAAGTTGCCAAAGGGTGTTGGAGACGCGGCCGGGCTGGTCGAGTTCCACCCCAAGCCGGCGATCTTGTGGTTCACATTGGCCGTCGGTGTCTTGTCGGTCCTCGCGTTCGGCCTCGGCCCGGCGCTTCGTGCGACGCGTGGCGATCTCATCTCGCCGTTGCGTGAGCGCGCATCGGGCCGCTCCTCGGCGGCGCGCGCCTTGGACCGTCTGCTCGTCGTCGGCCAGGTTGCCGGCACGTTGGTTCTCGTGTGCGGTGCCGCTCTCCTCGTCGCCACCGTGCACAATCTGCGGAGCATCGACCCTGGATTTGCGTCGAACAATCTCGTCGCCGTCAGCGTCGAGACGCGCGGCACACAGTACGAACGTGGCGGAATCGTCCCTATCCATCAGGAAATTCTGGACCGAGTGCGCGTCGTTCCTGGCGTGCGATCCGCCGCAATGTCTACGCGCGTGCCGGCGATCGGCGGACGCAATGCGAGCTTCAACTATCATGTGATTGGCCGCTCTTCCGGCGATTCGGCCGAGTTGTCGCTCACGGTGATCACGCCCGGCTACTTCGCGACGACGGGAACGCGCCTCCTCGGCGGCCGCGACTTCTCGAGCGGCGACACGCCGACAAGCCAGCGGGTCGCGATCGTCAACGCGGCGTTCGCTCGCCGGCATTTTCCAAACGGTGACTCGCCGGTCGGCGCGCAGGTACAGCTCGATGGCGTCAACGGCGGTGAGACCGTCACCGTCGTCGGCATCGCGCAAGACATGCGACAGGGCGATCGCCGTTCCCCGCAGCCGCCGAGCATTTATGTGCCCGCGGTGCAGGCGGGGAATTGGCCGTTCTTCCTCGTCGTGATGCGAACGGCCGGCGAACCCCACGCCGTTGCGGCTTCAGTGTTGCGCGCACTCGGTCCGTACGCCCGCACCCTGCATCTCACCGGCGCGCAGACGATGGACGAAGCGTACGACGAAGTCGTGCTGCGCGAGCGGCTCGCTGCATCGCTTGCCTCCACGTCCGCGCTCCTCGCGCTCGCGCTGGCGATGGTCGGACTGTCCGGGCTGATCGGTTTTGCCGTCGTGAGACGCACGCGCGAGATCGGCGTGCGCATGGCGCTGGGCGCGCGTCGCTCCGGAATCGTATGGATGGTGCTCCGCGGCGCACTGGCGACGGTCGGTTTCGGCGTGGTGATCGGCGGTCCGCTCGCCGTCGCCGGCGGTCACGTGCTGTCATCGCTCCTCTACGGCGTTGGAGCGACTGATCTCACGACCATCGTGGGAGCGACGCTCGGCCTCGCTCTGACGGGCATCCTGGCAAGCGCGCTCCCCGCGTGGCGCGCGTCGCGGGTCGATCCGGTTATTTCGCTCCGCGCCGACTAGGTCCGTCGCGACACTTTCCCCGCTGGCCCGCGTACGACAAGTTGTTCGTCGCGCGGAACCGCCAGCGGAGGCGTCGTATCATAGTCGACCCTGAAGTCATCATCGTCCCGATCGTGTTCGGCCTGCCGACGGCGGCCGTGATGTTGCGCATGCTGCTCAAACACAAGGAGAAGATGGCGGCGCTCCGCGCGCCTCAGGAGCAGTCGTCGATCGATGCACGGCTCCAGCGCGTCGAGCAAGCGATGGACGCGGTGGCAATCGAAGTCGAGCGCATCGGCGAAAGTCAGCGCTTCCTCACCAAGGTGCTCACGGACAAGTCGCTCCCCCCGACCTAACAGCGAGTCGCCGAGCCGCCGAGCCGCCGAGTCGCCGAGTCGCCGAGTCACAACCTCAGGGGAACGTCTCTCAGCCGCTTGCCCGTCGCGTCGAAGATCGCGTTCGCGATCGCACCCGGAATCGGCGACGACGTCGCCTCGCCGGCGCCGACCGACGGCGCCTCCGGGTGATCGATCAGCTCGATCTCGATCGATTCGGGAATCTCGTTGAATCTCAGAATATCGTAGGCGCGCCAATCCAGACTCGTCACACGCGCATGGTCGAACGACACCTGCTCTTTCAGCGTGCGGCTGATCGCCTGAATGACGTTCCCTTCGATCTGATTCTTCAAGCCGTTTGGATTGACGATCAATCCGCAGTCGTGTGCGACACAGACGCGAGTGACGCGCACACTGTGCGCCGATTCGTCGACGTCGACATCGACCGCGGCGGCGACGTACGCCTCCGTTCCCTCGTACTGAACGAAGCCGAACCCGCGGCCCTTCGTCGAGCTCGTCGCGTGCGACACGCGCGGCTGCCAGTTCGCGAGCTTCGCCGCCGCGCGCACGACGGCGATCGCGCGCGGATCAGTGAGATGGCGTAGGCGGAACTCGACCGGATCCACGTTCGCCGCAACCGCCAGCTCGTCCATGAACGATTCGTTCGCGAAGCTGTTCTGCGGCGAGCCGAGTCCGCGGAACGACGACGTACGCACCGGCGCCGATTCGAGCAGATGCGCGACAACACGAGTGCTCGGGATCGCGTATGTGTGCCGCGAGTTCCGGTCGCCGCCAAGCGACGGGCGCGACGCCGGCACCGCTCCCGCGAGCTGTGCGGCGAGCAAATTCGCCGAGCCGGCGCCGCCGCCTGGACGACTGGAGTGCGTCGGTGTCCACACGGCGTAATCCCAACCGGTAATCTTGCCGCTTTCGTCGAGCCCGGCGGATACGTCCATCACCATGGCGACGCCTTTGGGCTCCCAGCCGTGCTCGTCGGCGCGCGACCATTGGACGCGCACCGGCGTTCCCGCGAGCTGCGACATGAGCGCCGCATCGGCCGCGGCGTCGTCGGAGCCGTTATGGCCATAGCATCCCGAGCCTTCCGTCCAAACCACGTGTACGGATTCAGGCGCCAGGCCGAGGAATGATGCCAACGCACCCTTGAGCGCGTGCGCGCCTTGCGTCGACGACCAGATCGTCGCCGAATCGCGCTTCACGTCGGCGACCGCGCACGACGCGCCGATCGACGCGTGCATCTGGAAGGGCCACCGGTATCGCGCCGACACTTTCTTCGCGGCGCGCGAGATCGAGGCCGGGACGTCGCCGCTGTCGGTGGACACGCGATCGGTCGCCGGAATCCTCATTAGCGTGTCGTGCAGCGTCTGTTGATCGGGCAGTGTTTGAGACTCGCTCCACGTTGCCTTCACCGCCTTCGCGGCTTTGATCGCGTCTTCTTCTCGCTCAGCGACGACTCCGAGGAAGTCCGCCTTGCGCAGCACGCGCGCTCCGCGAACGCCGCGCAGCGCGGAGTCGTCCACCGACAGCAGCTTGGCGCCGATGCTCGCCGGACGGATCACCCGCCCGTGCAACATGCCGTCCACGCGCACGTCGTGGACGTAGACGTGACGTCCGGTCATTTTCGCCGGCAGCTCGACGCGCGGCATTGGCTTTCCGACGACTTTGTACTCGCTCGGCGCCTTCACCTTTGCTTTCCCGCTGACGGTGCGCTCGAACCGCTTCCCGCCGATGAGCTCCGCGTACGTCACGTGACGATCGTTCGTCCCGCGTACCGAGACGACGGCATTGGCGACGACGAGATTGTCTACCGGTGCACCGAGCTTCGCCGACGCCAGCTCGAGCAGTGCCGCGCGCGCCTCCGCGGCCGCCTGGCGGAGCTGCGCACCGCCGCGCTTCACCGTTTGGCTGCCGACTGTCGAGCCCTGATCGACCGTGCGATCGCTGTCACCCTGCACCCACGCGATCCTCTCGAACGGGACGTCCAGCTCCTCGGCGACGATCTGTCGCAACGCCGTCGATACGCCTGTGCCGAGCTCCACTTTTCCGCTGAACACCGTCACCGATCCATCGGCGGCGACGGTCAGCCACGAGTCCACCTGATTCGCCGCCGGCGGTAGCACGGCCGACTTGGCCTCACCCGGCGCGAAGCGCAGCGACCGCGACATCGCGAAGCCGATGACGAGCAAGCCGCTCTTTTCAACAAATTCACGCCGCGAGAGATCGCTAGTCATCGTCGCCTCCACTCCCTTGCGCGAGACTGAGCGCCGCCGCCTTCTCGACCGCGCGGACGATTCGCATGTGCGTTCCGCAGCGGCAGAGGTTCGCGTTGAGCGTCGAACGGATCTGTTCGCGCGTCGGCTGCTTGTTGCGCGCGACGAGCGCCGCCGTCGCCATGATCATTCCGTTGATGCAGTACGCGCACTGCGCCGCCTGCTCTTCGATGAACGCTTGCTGGACGGGGTGCGGCTTGTCCGGCGTGCCCAGACCTTCGATCGTCGTGATCGCCCCACGTGCCGCCGACGAAACCGGCGTCGTACAGGAGCGCACCGCGACACCGTCGACATGCACCATGCACGCACCGCATTGCCCGAGGCCGCAGCCGAACTTCGGTCCCGTCAGACCGAGGTCATTGCGTAGGACGTAAAGAAGTGGCGTATCCGGCGCCGCGCCGATCTCGTGCGGCGTCCCGTTGACGACGAGCTTGATCATGCTGTCATCCTATGTGTGTCTAGCGAGTGTTTGTCATCCTGAGGGAGCGAAGCGACTGCTGTCATCCTGAGGGAGCGAAGCGACTGCTGTCATCCTGAGGGAGCGAAGCGACCGAAGGATCCACTTTCACAAGCTAGTAACCAGACCGGGACAATAGATCCTTCGCTTCGCTCAAAATGACACGCATCACTCAGGGTGAACGTGCCACCAACGCAGCACGCGCAATGCCCGGAGCGTGTTCCACCGGCTGGGCTTGCCGACCCGCTCCATCTCGAAGAACCCCTTGCCGTGATACTTGTAGGTCAGCGGCCAAAGCCCGTCTTGTCCACGTCGGGCCTCCATCAAGCCGATACCATCGGCGAGCCGTTCGTCGCGCGGCGCATCGACGTTCTGGAAATGATCGAGCGCGCGAAGCACGTCGTAGTGCCATCGCGGCGGAAACACAAAGCGAGTGAATTCGGACTTGATCACCGCGCCCGTCCGATGTGATCGGAAGAGTCGGTGCTCGAGGAGAAACTCTCGACCGCGTCGCATGGCCGCGCTCACCTCCGCGCGCCTCCGTGGGCGAAACAGGTCGTAGTACCGGAGTCCCTCGAGCATGCTGATCGTCGTGTTCATCGACGAATGCGTCGCACCGCGCGGCCGGCGACAATTCCAGCCGCCGTCCGCCATCTGCTCGTTCAAGGCATAGTCGGCGATCGCGTCGACACGCTCGTCGTCGATTTCGAAGTACGACACGATCGAGAGCGACATGCCGCTGATGCACGCCTCACCGCGCCGCTCGTCGCTCGGTCGCGACGGGTAGCTGATGCCGCCATCGGCCTGCAGACCGCGGTCGAGAATCAACTCGCAGCCGCGCCGGCATTGTCGATTGGCCGGCGATACGCCGAGGTCGCGGAGCGCGAGCAGTGTGTAGTGGGTAGACGTCCACTTCGGCGTGTACATGCCACCCGCCCACATGCCGTCGTCGCCCTGCTCGGCGAGCAGGCGAGCACCCCAGCCGTCGCGGGCAACCTTCTCGCGCTCACTCTCGACCGTCGTCGCGCCGGCGCCGACGATGTCCTGCAACGTCTGCCAACGAATCGCGGGGTCGCCGGCCAGCAGCCAATCGATCGTCGCGTCATCCGCCGCCCGATGTGCGCGCGCAGATGTGACGCGCTTTCTCGTTGCGCTGATGGCTCGAGGCATCTCGCGACCGGCGGAGCTGAAGGGTTCGAACCTTCGGTGAGCCGCCGTTGAAAGCGGCTAGCGTTGGCCACGATTCTAGCCGGCGGCGCGTCAGCCTACAAGAATCGCCGAGCGTTATCGCGGCGCGTGGCAAATGGGCGATGAGGAGCGCTTTCGTCGACCTCAGGCTACTCGTAGCGAAGCGCCTCGACAGGGTCCACGCGCGCCGCGCGCCTGGCAGGCAGATAGCTCGCGAGCAGCGCGATCGACGTCAGCACCGCCGCCACGCCGACGAAGCTCACCGGATCGAATGGTGAGACGCCGAACAGGAACGTCCGCAAGAACCGCGTGACGGCGAGCGCGCCGACGAGCCCGATCGCCACCCCGATGCCGCCGAGCATCGCACCGTGTCCGACGATGAGCCGGAACACGTCGCTGCGCTGCGCGCCGAGCGCTACGCGCACGCCGATCTCCTGCGTTCGTTGCGACACGGCATACGAGATCACGCCATAGACGCCAACCGCGGCCAGGAGGAGCGCGATCAGGGCGAACGCGCCGAATACCTTGCCATAGAACGCCTGCTGCCAATACGAACGCGCGATGTTCGCGTCCATCGTCATGATGCGGTACGCGGGAATGAGCGGATCGATCTGCTTGATCGCGCCAAGCACGAGCCTTGTCGCCTGATCGGCGTCGGCGCGCGTCCGGACGACGATCGTCGCGGTGGACCAGAATCCCTGGCGATACGGCAGGTATCCCTGAAATTCCGGTCGCGTGGTGGAGAGCTGCCGATTCTTGATGTCCGCCGCCACGCCGATGACGGTGAACCATGTCGCGCTGTCCGCCTTGCGATCGAAGGTGAAGCGCTTGCCGAGCGCGTTCGTCGCGCCGCCCCAGTAGCGCTGCGCCATGTACTCGTTGATCACGGCGACTCGACCGCTCGCGCTCGAGTCCGCCCACTCTTGCTGCGTGAACATCCGCCCGCGGCGTAGCGGAATTTTCATCGTCTCCAGATAATGGGGCGACACCCACCGGTTCTCGAGTGTCGCTTCCTGCCCTGCCACCATCGGCTGGCCTTCTACCGTGAAGAAGCTGTTGTTGTTGCTCCCGCCGAGCGGAAGGTTGTTCGTGATCGACGCCGAGACGATGCCCGGCCGGCCGTTCAGATCGGCCAGCAGGCGATCGTAGAACGCGAACCGCTTGTAGGTCGAGTCGTAGGACGGACCATTGAGCGTGAGCCGGACCGTGAGGAGGTTGCTCGGATCGAAACCCGGTTGCACGCCCTGCATGCCGAGGAAGCTGCGAATCATCAGCGCCGCGCCGACGAGCAACACGAGCGAGAGCGCCACCTCGCCGACGACTAGCCCCGAGCGCAAGCGCTGACGCGCGCGGCCCGTGCTCGTCCCGCGCGCCCCGGCATCGCGCAGCGTCTCGCTCAGATTCGGACGCGCCGCCTGAAGCGCCGGAACGATGCCGAACAAGAGCCCGGTGCCGACGGCGACGGCCGCCGTGAACGCGAGCACCTGCCAGTCGATCGTGAACTTCATCCAGAAGGGCATGCCGACGATGTTCGTCTTGACCCATTGCAGAAAGCCATAGGCGAACGCCACGCCGAATGCCGCGC
>Ga0070684_100003654_pt1 | contig 11603 bp, 13 predicted proteins | sample KBSC723LmetaG_FD_65653 | JGI IMG/M metagenome (GOLD analysis project Ga0070684, IMG submission 65653) | Corn rhizosphere microbial communities from Kellogg Biological Station, Michigan, USA - KBS C7.2-3L metaG | ecosystem: Host-associated > Plants > Roots > Rhizosphere ...
CGGGCTTGCCGGCTTGGACTCCATATTGAGGTTCATTCGGGATGCGTGGCACAGGCGGCAAAGCCTCGGCAGCTGCTCCGCCTCGACCACCGCGTCCGCCACGGCCAGCAGCCGCTCCCTCGGGAGCTGCAGCGCCTCGTCCACCGCCAGGAGCAGCCGGGCCTCGTGCGGCCGCGGCAGCAGCGTTACGATCGATTTGCCACTGCGGGGCTCCGGGACATCCTTCGGGTTGGGGTGCGCCGCCGCCGCGCTGCGCTGCAGCCGGTATGGACAGCAAAGACAGACCGGCAAATACGCCAGCCACGGTCAAAATCGAGCTCATAGGTCTCCTCAAACTAAGAACCTCCCGGTGTTCCTTTCGAAAGCGAGCGCGCACTAGCGAGAACGCGCAGACGTAACATATTGGGGCGCTTTTCCGGTCGCCGAAGTTACCCCCCTGGTAAACGCTCGGCCCGTGAAAACCTGGGAATTACCAGGCGAGAACCATACTACTCATAGTCTTCCAGGCAAGTCAAACGTACGCAGGAGGCTAGTGGATAATCTGGTCAAACTGCCACTCGTTTTCCAGCTTGAAGCGGAAAACCGTACTGGTGGAAGCGGTGAACTCACCGTGCCGGATTCCCATTAAGATCGGCAGGTTGTCCTGGAAACACTTGTGGTCGATCCGGACGCCCACTTTAGCTTCCGCAATCTTTGTAAATGCGTCGGAATCCTGAATGTTACCCATCTGCAAAACCTTGAGGGGAAACGAGCCACGTACCTGAGCGTAAGGGCTTGGAGAAACAATCTGGATATCGTCGCCAAACTGAAGATCGCGGCCTTTCTGGGTCAGCCGACCGAGCGACCTCGCTTCACCCATGGGGGTGATGGTCCAAAGGTCGTTTTGAGCACCACATTCCACTTGTGACAGATTCAGAACCACTTGTTCGCCGTCCAGGCGGACAGGACGCCCTTCCAGGAGGCTGTTGGGGTCAAACCCGTTACCGCCGCAGCCCGACAACGCCAGGCAGCCCAGAAGTAGACCGGAAATCTTGAGCGGAAGGGTTGGCACCTGCGTTTATCGTCAGTTTTAACCCTATACTTGAGGACCCCTCCCCAACACCAATATCCGTTTGCAACAGAACAGATTACGTGAGACAATGGCAGGGTTTTTAAGCACGAATCCCGGCTTGCCGGGGTGAAAGAGGAGATATCAAGTAGTGAGAGAAAAGGGTGTCGTCAAATGGTTTAACGCCGCCAAAGGCTATGGATTTATCCAGCGGGCCAGTGGCGAGGACGTGTTTGTCCACTTCTCGGCGATCCAGATGTCCGGTTACAGGACTTTGGAGGAGGGCACGGAAGTGGAGTTTGAAGTAAAGAAGGGGCCGAAAGGGCTCCAGGCTGAGAACGTCAACCACCCGTAGGAGTGACGTTGTAATTTGTAAGCCCAGGAACGAAAAGGGCTGCCGTGCAGGCAGCCCTTTTTCATTTTCAGCGAAGATTATTTCAAAACTTTCGCCGGCTGCACCGGCACCCCGACCGTTGTCATCCACGCTCGGTCAATCGGCTTAGCCGGATCGGCCGTGATCTGCAAATCCGCGCAATGGTGATATGAAAAATCCCCATCCGAGTTCCGGCCGTGCTCGGCCATGAACTGGATAATCTGCAGCGTGCACTTGGAGCAGCTGATGTTGGGCAGCGTGACGTCTGTCTCCCATGGATCTGCCTGCTTCGAAGTGTGAGCGAACAATCCGTCCATCAGCACGGGAGGCTTCGGAGTTTTCTCGATGGGCGCTGACACCGACCACGGACCTTTGTCGCTGTCGCGGGTGGTCACTTCCGGATCCGGCGGAAGCTCGGCGCGAGAATTCACCGCCAGCGCGATCCGATAGTGCCCCGGGTGATACACGGTTTCCTGAAGCTTGATGTGCAGCTTCTGTCCGCCTTGGACCTTGGTCACCATATTGGTGGGGGTTCCAGGGTTAGCCGCCTTGCCCTTGGCCTGATTCGCCGAAGTTCCACCGCACGGACCCAGCTTTTGCGGATCCCCCAGATTATTCTCTTCAATCCAGGATGCCGGTTCCAATAGCCGAAAGTGCGCCGAAGCGAACGGAGCGATCGCGGCCGTGGCAGCCAAGGCGAAGGACAAACCCAAAAAGCGTCTCATGCAGCTTCTCCTCTTCAAGAGATATATAGCACAGACCACTCACAAGATATACGTGTGATAGGATCTTTCGCATGCGTACACGCCTAGCAATTTTCGCGTTGATGTTGGCAACCGCTGCGACGGTTGCTCAGCTTCCTGCCCAGCAGCCCGCCAAACAGGCGAAACAACCCAAAGCCACCAAAACGTACACCTCCGCCGCCGACATTACGGCGATGATGGCCAAGGCCAAGAACGAACGCAAAGCGGACCAGGCTAACTTGATCCAGGGGATCCTTAACTTGGCCCCCTATAGCGCCAATCTCGAATACCGCGGCGCCGTGGGACCGGCGGCGGTTCACGAGAAAGAAGCCGAGATGTTCTACGTCATCGACGGCGGCGGGACTCTGGTCACCGGTGGCAAACTGGTCGGCGAAACCCGCAACGGCGACAACCTTTCCGGCACGACGATCGATGGCGGTACTGACCAGAACGTTGGCAAAGGCGATTTTTTCATCGTCCCGCAGAATACGCCGCACTGGTTCAGCAAGATCAACGGCACGCTGGTGCTGATGTCGATCCACCTTCCGCGATCCTGAACCCAATTCCAGCCTGCGGGATCAAATCCTTTTGTGGATACGCGCGAGAGACGGCAACTCCTGGAGTCTCTGGAAACCGGCCGCGAGGGATTGCTCGCTGCTACCCCACGGACCATCGTCCGGGTGCGGAAGGCTGAGCGGCGAAATCGTCTGTCAGCCCGGCCCACGGGACGCTTCCCAATGATCGAGGGAGCCTTAAGCGCATTCGCATCGAGTCGTGACCGAACCATCGCCTACCTTCAGAGCCTGCAAGAAGATCCGCGCATGCATCCGCACCGCCACGTCGGGCAGATCCAAGAGGCAATTGCCGCCGCACGGTAGACTTGAAGCAGAGTCCCCTTATGTCCATCCGACCCGTAAAACGCGTGATCAAATCCAAGCCGACACTGGAAGGAGCAGGCGTCCACCTGCGCCGTGCATTCGGCTTCGGAAATACTGGCGACTTCGATCCGTTCCTGCTGCTGGACGATTTCCGCAACGACGTTCCCGCGGATTATCTGTCGGGCTTCCCCTGGCATCCGCACCGGGGGATCGAAACCATCACCTATGTACTGGCAGGAACCGTCGAGCATGGCGATAGCATGGGCAACCGCGGCGCCATCGCCGCAGGCGACGTTCAGTGGATGACCGCCGGCCGCGGCATCATTCACCAGGAAATGCCCAAAGGCGACGCAGCCGGACGCATGCACGGTTTTCAGCTTTGGGCCAATCTTCCGGCATCGCTCAAGATGACCGATCCGCGTTACCAGGAAGTGAAGGCGCCCGACATTCCAATCATCACCGACGATGACGGAACCCAGGTGCGCCTGGTGTGCGGAAGCTTCTGGGGCAAAAAAGGCCCAGTGGACGGTATCGCCGCCGACCCGATCTATATCGACGTGTCCGTTCCTCCCGGCAAGAGGAAATCGCTGCCGGTCGAGACCACTCGTCACGCCTTCGCCTACGTGTTCGCAGGCGGCGGGAAGTTTTCGAATGCTTCCGGCCCTCTCTCGGTCCCGACCGAAGGTGTCGGCTGGGCGGAAACCTCTGCGCCGCCAGCCGAAGCCGACAACCGCTCCCTGGTTCTCTTCGACCGAGGCGACGAAGTCACCGTGCAGGCCGGAGAGGAAGGGATCCGCTTCCTGCTGGTTTCGGGCAAGCCGCTCGAGGAACCGGTCGCGTGGTACGGCCCTATCGTGATGAATACGCAGGATCAGTTGAAGCAGGCGTTTGAGGAACTGGAAAAAGGCACGTTCCTCAAAACCTAGACCGGCTGCTGTAGAATAAGACGAGCTATTTTTGAGGTCATTTCTGTAGGGGGTCTGGATGAGAGTAAGTTTAGTGTTGAGTCTCGGTTTTCTTGCTGGCGCGATACCCATGCTCGCGCACCACTCATTCTCAGCCGAGTTCGACGCAACCAAGACTGTCTCGCTAAAGGGCACAGTCACTAAGGTTGAGTGGATGAACCCGCATATCTGGGTTTATATGGACGTGAAGGACGAATCGGGCAAGGTCGCGAAATGGCAGTGCGAAGGCGGCCCGCCCAACACCCTGACACGCAACGGTTGGACCAGATCTGCGCTGAAACAGGGCGATTCGATTACTATAGACGGCACGATGGCGAAGGATGGCAGCAACACCTGCAATGCCACTCGCGTTTCCTTGCCGGATGGCCGTCGTGTGTTCGCGGGATCTTCCGGCGGCGATAATAACCTGCCGCCTGCAGCGAAACAATAGCGCCCGCGGCTAATGATAAAGAGAGGCATTAATATGAACACTCGTCTCCACGTTGGGATTTTGAGCGTAACGGCCGTGCTATGCATCGCCGGATTGGCTTTTTCGCAGGAGCCAGCCGCCGGACAAGGTAAAGGCCAAGGCAAGGGACAAGCCCAGGCGAAGGGGAAAGGTGGAGGTCGCGGGGGTCCGGTTGCGCCGACTGGTCCAACGCCTCGCATGCCGGACGGGAAACCCGATCTGAGCGGTCTGTGGTTCCGCCCGTACACGCCAAACATGGCGTCGGGTCCCGCCAAAGATACCCGTCAAGGCGATCCGACTGGACCGAAAGAGCTCCCCTACACCGCCGCGTACAAAGCCAAATGGGACGCCTATAAACCCGACGACGGCGACTACACGGGTGCATGCCTGCCGTTCGGGCTGATGCGCTCCATGAACTCGCCGGATCCCATCCAGTTCATGCAGCACGACAACTTCATGGCGCTGCTGTACGAGCAGAATACCTGGTTCAAGCTGATCCCCATCGACGGCCGTCCGCATGCGAAGAACATCGATCCGACGTGGTTCGGCGACTCCGTAGGCCACTGGGAAGGCGACACTCTGGTAGTCCACACCAACAACTTTAACGGCAAGACCCGCCTCGATACGGCAGGCCATCCCCATAGCGATGCGATGGAGCTTACTGAGCGTTTCACGCGGACGGATCTCGGCCACATGTCTTATGAAGTGATGGTTCACGATCCCAAGGCGTTCACCGAGGATTGGGGTAACAAGCGGACCTTCACGCTTCGTACCGACACGCAGATCATGGAATACTCCTGCGAGGAGAACAACAAGAGTCTGTGGGAAGGCCGGATCAAGGTCCCGAAGTACGACGAGCAGTAAAAACCTACTGCGGCAAGTATTCCCGTAGCGACGGATAAAGATTACGAGCGAATCCGGCCGCGATCGCCATCGCGGCTTCGTCCGTTTCATTTGTAGACCACGTGACGATGCGAACCAGCGCGGTATCCGTTCGCTGGTTGCGCAGCGAATCAGCCACTACAAAGAATTTTGCCGCCCATTCGCCTGCGATCACCCGTCGAGAATTCTGATACCAGTAAAGCACTACAGCCCGCTGCTGGCCTTGGTCCACGACGTAGCGGTTGACCGTGATGGCTCCCGCGGCGGTGTCCACTGTGACTTCGTCCGCGATGCGCGGCGTCCATCCCGCGCCCGGCAGGCAGACCTTAGGTGAATGCGGCTGCCGAGCGCCATCTCGCTGCGACTGATACCAGGCCACTAGCAAGCTTGCAAAGGACCGCGTGGGAGGATCCAGGTAGCTCTGGCTCACCAGCAGGTCGGCTTTAAGTTCCTTGGCGGTTTCAGCGTCAATCGGATCCTGCCGAAAGACTTTCCACGGACCGAACGCGGCAGGAAAATACCGAGACGACGGAGGGGACGGCGCGGACTCTCCGGATATCGCGAAATGAATGACTAAGATTTGCGCAACCAGAAAGGCCGGGACCAGAAACCGACGCCAAACCCGCCATTCACGCTCCATAACGAGTATGAATATTGTTTAGAAGTTGCCTCACACCGAGCAAAGCGGGCAAGCATAGAAGGAAGATGAACCACCCCGAGATGGTATGAGCCGTTCCGCTATCGAGCGAAGGACGCCAGGCAGCCGCTGCGACTCTCAGGGCATTGCCGACAATCGCAAGAGGAACAGCAGCGGCGAGAAGCACTAGCCGCATCCACGCTTTGGCATCAGAGAGGTACCCGAACACTACGGCGAAGAACCCCAGCGACAGCAAATACCGGATGCCGCTGCACGCTTCGGCTACCTCCACCCGGTGCCCGCGGACGTCCAGAATATTGCCTTCCCGGATCACGCCAATTCCGCCTGATGTGAGTATCGCGGCCGCGAGGCGGCTAGCGAAGAGTTGCAGAGGAAGGGTCGCCTGGTTATAGACGATCGCCAGTTTGGGCAGCATGAAGAGTCCGAGTAGCAGGGGGAGAGCTAACGCGCGCAGCCAGACAAAGCCACCCAGGCAAAGTATTGCGCCGGCGACAGAAAACAGAAACGCGACGGAACCCGCGAAGAGCCCTACACCGAGCCCGCCGGCGGTCTGCAATCCGGCAGCCGCCACCAAAAGCGCAAACCCCCATGCGGTCGGCTGAGCTTCGATCGCCTGCCACCGGCCGCGCTCACGCCAAACGATCCATAGGATGACGAAAGGCACCGCGAAGCCGTGCGACATGTCCTCGTCGGTCCACCATTGTTTGACCATGCCCTGCAGCGTAGGTCGGTAACAGACCAGCAACGCGAGAGCCGTTAGCGCCTTCACTTACCCTCGGAACATCTTGAGCAGCCGTTCGCGCGATTGGTAAATTCCGGCGCATGCCAGCGCCGTCGAAATCAAAATCAGCGAGGAGGGGGCAGGGGTGGCGGGCGGTGGTGGTAAGCCCCCAGTCACTCCGGGAGCGGTTCCCAGGTTACTGAGCAAAGTAACTGCGCCGGTCCGGGCAAGGGCGCGACCTTGAATCAGAGCGCTCGTGCCCAGCGAGATGGATGCCTGCGCGAGGATGTTCCCGGCGAATGCGGAGCTGGTTCCCAATGTGGCGGAGCTTCCTACCTGCCAAAATACATTGGACGCCTGCGCGCCGTTGATCAAAAACACGATACTGCTGGTCGCGGTGGTGAGCGCAGTTCCAATCTGGAAAATGAACTGAGCGTTGGGGTTGCCCTGTGCATCCAGAGTGACCGTTCCTGTAATACCCAGCGAGGAAGATGCCGTATAGACGCCGGGGGGAATGGTTTGTCCTCCGATATCTCCGTTCTTGATTCCGGTAGAGGCGGCTCCCGCCGCTGCGTTAAAGGCCGCAGTCAGTTCATTTTGTGCCTGTAATGCGACACCATCCGCCGCATGGATGGTCCCATTGACAATTCCGGGACCGCCCGCCCCAAACCCGGTGAATCCTGTGATGGCGCCTCCGGGGCTTGTTCCAAGATTCCCATTGATTACCGTTGGGCCGCTGTTGGTTACCGTCGAAGCGGCCAGAACCTCAAACGTGTTCAAAGTCGGCCCAAGGGTTATTTGAGCCTTCAGAGAAACGGTAAGCGCCGACCACAATAATAACTTCGTCACGCTTCTCATAGCTGAGTTACACACCTATTGAAAGTTAAGTGCGTCCTGAGAAACTTATTCTCAGTAAAAGCGCTTTGGCGGGACTATTTTTCTCGGTTCAGACCCAGCGCACGTATGCGCTTGTGCAGGTTCGTGCGTTCCATCCCCAGCACGCGGGCGGCGCCGGAGACGTTCCACTTGGATTCTTCCAGCGCCTTAAGGATGTGCTCGCGCTCAGCCGATTCCCGGGCCTCGCGCAGATTCCCTTTTGCGCCCGAACCCCGCGCAATGCGGATCTCCACAGGCACAGCTTCGGCATCGATCGCATCGCCACGCGTCAGGATCGCCATGCGCTCCACGGTGTTGCGCAATTCCCGGATGTTCCCCGGCCACGCGTAGTCTTCGAACGCCTCGAAAACGTCCTGAGCAAGCTGTTTCGGACGAAAATTGTTGCGCGCGCAGAACTCGCCCAGGAAGTATTCGGCTAACGCACCGATGTCTTCACGGCGCTCCCGCAGACTCGGTACGCGCACCGGCACCACGCACAGGCGATAGTACAGATCTTCGCGAAATTTCTGCTGCGCCACCATTTCCGTCAGATCCCGATTGGTCGCCGCGATCACGCGCACCGAAACACAAATGGACTGTTCGCCGCCTACTCGATGAAATTCGCCTTCCTGCAAAACCCGAAGCAGCTTCGCTTGCGAGGACGCGTGCAGATCGCCGACCTCGTCCAAAAACAAAGTGCCGCGGTCGGCCAGCTCGAACTTTCCACGCCGGGCCGACGTCGCTCCAGTAAATGCGCCTTTTTCATGTCCAAAAAGCTCGCTCTCGATCAACTCCGTGGGAATCGCCGCGCAGTTTACCTTTACGAAGGGTCCCGCCGAAAATGGGCTTTCAGCGTGGATATGCGCGGCCAGCAATTCCTTGCCGGTTCCGGATTCTCCTGCCAGCAGCACGCGCGCATCGCTGCGGGCCGCCATAGTGGCCTGCTCCACCACGCGCTCGAACGACGGGCTCGATCCGATCATGCGCGCGCCGCCCAGAAGCTCCCGCAATCGGCGATTTTCTTCACGCAGCTTGGATTCGTCCAGAGCATGCCGCAGCGCCAGCAAGACGCGCTCGCGGCCCAGCGGCTTTTCCAAAAAATCGAACGCGCCTGCACGCGTTGCCTCCACTGCGTCTGCAATTGTTCCGTGACCCGAAATCATGATCACCGGCGTGTCGTTATCGTTGGATTTGAACCAGCGCAGCAGATCGATACCCGTGCCGTCAGCCAGCTTGACATCCAGCAGGTATACGTCGGGCCGCTGCGGAAACGCCTTGGCCTCCTCGATCGACGAACAAAGATTCACCGCGTAGCCTTCACGCTCAAGGATCAGACGCAAGCTGCGGCCAATATTCTCCTCGTCATCCACCACCAAGACTCTGCGCTGTGCCATTGTGTCTTTTAGACTGGTTCTTTTTAGGATGTAACTCCGTTGCGTGTTGACGCCAGAATGACCCGGAAGGCCGCCCCGCCCAGCTCGCCGCGAAGCATTTGAAGATCGCCGCCGCACAACAGTGCGCTCCTGCGCGCGATGGAAAGCCCCAGACCCATGCCGCCCTTCTTAAACGAAATCGTCGGCTCGAACAAACTCGATTGCGCCTGCAGGCTAAGTCCCGGACCGGAATCGTGCACTTCGATATTCAATTGTTCTCCGGCACGCGCGGTCCGCGCCATCACGACTCCGCCGGGCCGCGCTGCTTCCGCGGCATTTTCCAACAGGTTCGTCAACACGCCCTTGATCAGATCCGGGTCGGCGACAGCGGTGGGACGGTCCGGAGCCAGATTCATTTGATAGATCACTTCGGGATGGGCGTTCTTGAGGAACGACACGCGTTCCTCCACCAGAGCGTTCACGTCGATCTCGGAAGGCAGCACCGGCGGCTCCGCGGAGAACTCTGAAAATGCACGAACGCGCTTTTCCAAAGTGTTCACTTCGTCGGCGACGATTTGCGCCGCCTGTTCGAGAAATGCGCTATCGGACGACCCTTGGCGGCTGACAATTTCCTCCATGGTCAGGCGGATCGGCGTGAGCGAGTTCTTTACTTCATGCGCCATCTTGCGGGCGAGCGCCTGCCAGCTAGCGAGACGCGTAACCTGAATTAACCGCTCCTGGGCTTGCTGGAGCTGGCTGGCCATGCGATTGAACGCCTGCATCGCGGCGGCGATTTCCCCCGAGCCTTCTTCCGGAACCCGCGTGCCCAGTTCGCCAGCCGCCACGCGTTCCAACCCCTGAGTCAACTGGCGGACAGGACGACTGATGCGCGCGGCCAGAAACACTAGGGCCGCCAGCGCCGCGACCCACAGCGATCCGGCCACCAGCAGCAGTGCGCCGCCAAATCCGCGAAAGTTGCGAACGCCCGACGTTTCTACGGTTCTGCGCGCATTCCCGATCTGCTTGGTCAGTTCGCCCAGCGGCACACGTAGCTGACGGGAATACATCACAACGCTGCCATGCTTACCGGGCGCGTAATAGTCCAGGCGGTCGCCGTTGGTGCCGGCCAGTACGAATTCCTCATCCAACCCGCGCTCTCGAAACGCCTGCCCATCGGCGGCGTTTAACTCCACACCTTGGATGCGTCCATCCGCGGCGTCGCGGCGCAGCGATTCACGGGCTTGCTGGTACAGCTCGCGCCCGGTCTTTTCCAGCGATTGCGACAGAGCGTCCAGCTCATTCACCGGCGCTAATTCGAGGCTATGCTCCAGCAAACTGAGGGAGGTCCATAACGTCAGCCCAAGTGGAAGAAGAGTGGCCAGAAGAAAGACGGCAATAAGACGGGTCCGGAGCCGGTTCATGGCAGGATCGCGCTATCGGCTATGCCGCAGCTCATCCAGCGTAACCGGTCCTGTCTCGACATTGAAATGCGCCTGCGTTACGGCGGGCGGGCGATTGAAGATGTCGATCAGGCTGGTAAGACTGATGCCGGAGTCCGTGATGTTTCCACGGCCGAACGGCAGACCGCCATCCTTGGTGTCTTCAGCACGAATCTCAAGGCGCGCCCACAACGGTTCTTTGACGCCCACTCCGCTAACATCCATGGACATTTCCCGCAGGCACCACGCCTCCGCGGAAATATTGGTCAAATGGCGGGCGGTTCGGCGCGGGGTCACCAGCTTGGTCACCGAAAACGTCTCCTCAAACAAATCGTAGCTCACCACGAAGCGGGATGCCGTTTCCTTGAGTTTGTGGGTCTGGTTTCCGGAGAAAAGGGTGATGTGGAAAGCGAATGAGACTTCGGCCGCGTTGCGCAGGCGTTCCAGAGGTTTCCCGACCAGGAAGTGCAGACGCGGGGCCGCGAACTCCAGACGGTTGTCCTGGGTGCTGAGAATCAGATCCTCGGCCGCCAGGGCGAAAGCCAGTCCGGAGATAAACGCCGCGATTACCCACCACGTCTTGATGGTGCGCCTGCGCATCATTTTTTCTAAGGGCCCGCCGCTAAAAATTCATCCCTGCGTAAAACACTGGATTGACGGCGCCGGCCCGAACCGGAAACGCGACCGCCAGTTGAAATCCGCCTTTCTTACAACCCACACCAAGCGATTGCTTCTGCTCCCGCTGGTCGGGCCGATCCCAAGCAGCCCCGGAGTCGTAAAACACCAGAAAGCTGCGATAAACGTAATCGATGGATCCGTGGGCCACATGCGACGCACCTAGCGGATCCAGATCGTACTTATTCCAGCCGCGCAGCGTCTCCGCGTTGCCCAGAACGAAGCGTTCGAACAGGGGAGCTTGACCGGAGATGGTCCCCGCCAAAAACCCGACGGCGAGTTCCTGACGACCGCGCCGGAAGCGGTAGCGCGCCTGGCTCTGGTGCCGCGAAAAAACTGCATCGCCCTCCAGTAAATGGGTTCCCGCCCGCAACGTGTAAGAGGCACGCAGGTCATGCTCCCCACGGTCTGATCGGGCCGAACCCCAACGCTGGTGGTAGCGCAGAGTTGATACCACCGCGTTGGACGATTCGGTTTTCGCTACCGGCAGGCTGAGCCGATATCGCGCGAAGTCTACGCCGAAA
>Ga0070684_100003658_pt1 | contig 11598 bp, 9 predicted proteins | sample KBSC723LmetaG_FD_65653 | JGI IMG/M metagenome (GOLD analysis project Ga0070684, IMG submission 65653) | Corn rhizosphere microbial communities from Kellogg Biological Station, Michigan, USA - KBS C7.2-3L metaG | ecosystem: Host-associated > Plants > Roots > Rhizosphere ...
GAGGCGGCGGAGGCGGAGCTCGCACGGCACCAGGAGGCGGAGAACGAAGTGCGGCGCGCCGTGGCCGAGGCACGCAATGCCGTGGAGAGCGCCGAGCGCGAGCTGCGCGAGCTGCAGGATCGCGTGCGTCGCGTCGAGCACGAGCGCGAGCGCGCCGTGCGCGAATTCGACGAGGTGCGCCAGCGCACCGTCAAGCTGTCGGAAGAGCAGGCCCAGCTCGAGTTCGCGCTCGTGACCGTGCGCCGCGAGGACGACGAGCTGCAGATCGAGGTGGATCAGGCGCAGGCGGCCGCCGCGGACGCCGCGAGCGAGATGGAGTCCGCACGCGCCACCGACCGTGAGACCCGCGAGCGCGAGGGGCTCGCCCGCGCGGAGCTGTTCCGCGCCGACGAGGCCTTGACCGCGCTCCAGGGACGCGTGAATGCGCTGGAGCAGCTCGAGCGCGATCGTGTGGGACTGGCGCCCGCCGCCTCGCGGCTGCTCAAGGAACGCGAGCGGTTCGGCGAGGGCGCGGTGCTCGGCCCGGTCTCCGATTTCATCGCCGCCGATCAGGCGTCGGCGGTGCTCGTCGAGAAGTTCCTCGGCAACACCGTGCACGCCGTACTCGTGCGCGACCGCGCGGCGGCCGACGCGATCCGCGCGTGGCACGAGCAGGCGAACCCCGGTCCGCTCCTGCTGCTCCCGCTCGACGCCGTCAGCGACGAACCGGGTGGCGGCGACAGCGAGCCGGACACGTTGTCGTACCTCGTCTCGACGGCGGGCGCCGGGCGCGCGTGGGTGCGGACCCTGCTCGGCAACGTCCATGCGCTCGATGGCGGGAGCGCGTTCGTCGATGCGCGTGGGGCGGTGTGGCTGCCTGGCACGGCGACGAGCGCGGGGCCACTCCGCCGGCGCGCCGAGCTCGCGCAGCTGCGCACGGAGCTGACGTCGCTGGAGGCGGCGCGGCAGGAGGCGTCGCGCATGGCCGACGCGATGCGCGAGCAGCTGCTCGCCAGCGAGCGCCGCGTGGTGGAGGCGACGGAGGCGGCGGCGGTCGCACAGCAGGCCGCGCGCGGCGCCGTCGAGCGTCAGACGGAATCCGGCCGGCGCGTGGCGCGCGCCGCGAGGGAAGCGCAGGAGGCTGCGGCGCTGGTCGATCGACTGACGGCGCGGGCCACCGAGCTGGCCGAGCGTCAGCGTGCGCTCGACGAGGATGCCGCGGCGCTCTCGGAGCAGCTCGCGGCGCGCGAACAGGCGATCGTCGAGGCGCGCGAGCGCGCCGGCGTCGCCGAGCGTGGGCAGGAAGAGGCGCGCGAGCTGCGCGGACGCTGGCAGATCAGGCAGGCCGAGACGCGCGCGCGCGTCCAGATGGCCGCCGATCGCGAGCGCCGGCTCGGGCAGGAGGAGTCCACCGCGGCACAGCGGCTCGCGCAGCTGCGCTCGGAGCTGAGCGAGCTCGCGCTGTCCGACAGCGCCCTCGCCGAGCAGATGGCGAAGTGGACGATGGACCTCGAGACGCGCGAGGCGACGCTCTCCGACGGTGAGGCGAGCCTCGCCGCGGCCGAGGCGGCCGTGCGCGACGCGGATACCGCGCTCGGCGACGCGGAGCACGCCGTCTCCGAGCAGCACCGCCGGCTGGCCGCGACAAGCAACGAGCTCCATCACGCGGAGCTGCGCTTCACCGAGCTCTCGGGCCGGCGCGCGGCGATCCGCGAGCGGCTCGAGACGGAGTGGAAGCGCCCGCTCGAGGAGATGATCGCCGAGGTGCCACCGGTGGATCTCGACGACGACGCGCTCCGAGCCGAGGCGGCGGAGCTTCGCCGCCAGCTCGAGCAGCTCGGACCGGTCAACGCCCTGGCGATCGAGGAGCACGACGAGACGGTCAAGCGCCACGACTTCCTCGTCGCGCAGCGCGCCGACCTCTTCGAGGCGCGCGCCTCCCTGCTTCAGGCGATCAAGGAGATCGATGCGACGGCACGGGAGCTGTTCCTCGCGACGTTCGAGCAGGTGCGCGTCAACTTCCGAGAGATCTTCATGTCGCTGTTCGGCGGCGGCGAGTGCGACCTTCGCCTCGAGAACCCCGACATCCCACTGGATTGCGACATCGAGATTCACGCCTCGCCGCGCGGGAAGAAGACGCAGCGCATCCACCTGCTCTCGAGCGGCGAGCGGGCCCTCGTCGCGCTCTCCCTGCTGTTCGGCATCTTCCTCACGAAGCCGAGTCCCTTCTGCCTGCTCGACGAGGTGGACGCGCCGCTCGACGACGCCAACGTCGGCCGGTTCGTGCGGATGCTCAACCAGTTCAAGAGCCGCACGCAGTTCATCGTCATCACGCACAACCCGCGCACGACCACGGAGGCGGGCGACGCGGTCTACGGCGTGACGATGCAGGAGCCGGGCGTCTCCTCGCTGGTCAGCGTGCGCATGCGCGGCGCGGCCACCGAGGTGGCCGAGCTGGCGGGCGTCGCGACGGAAGCCACCGCCGGCGCGACGTGAGGCGGATCGGATGAGAATCTTCGTTGCCCGCTGATGCGTCTCGTCACGCTCGGAACCGGAACGGTCGCGCTCACGCCGGAACGCGTGTGCGCCGGTCATTTCATCGAAGCGGGCGACGTGCGTCTCCTGCTCGACTGCGGGAGCGGCGTCTCGCACCGTCTCGCGGAGCTCGCGCTGCCCTGGCAGCGGATCACGCACGTCGCGATCACGCACTTCCACACCGATCACATCGCCGACTTCACGACGCTCGCGTTCGCGTGGAAGTACGGCGACCTGCCGGGCCGCAGTGAGCCGCTCACCCTGATCGGGCCGGTGGGCATCTCGGCGCTGCTGGAGAAGTTCATCGCGACGTTCGGCGACTGGCTGCGCGAGCCGGGCTTCCCACTCGTCGTACGCGAGGTCGCACCGGGTGAGTCGGTCGACCTGGGTGACGGGGCGACGCTACGCGCCACCAAGGTGCCGCACACCGAGGAGAGCGTCGCGTACGCCATCGAGCGCGGCGGACGCCGCCTCGTCTACACGGGCGACATGGGGTTCGACCCGATGTTCGGCGAATGGGCGCGCGGCGCGGACGTCCTGCTCTGTGAGTGCTCGCTGCCGGTGGCGATGGCCATCCCGAGCCATCTCACCCCCGAGCAATGCGGCGCCCTCGCGGCGGCGGCGCTGCCGAAGCAGCTCGTGCTGACACACTTCTACCCACCCGTCGAGCGCGTCGACATTCGCGCGCTCGTCGCGGAGCACTATGCCGGACCGGTGACGCTCGCCGTCGACGGTCTCGTGCTCGATATCGAGGAAGACTGATGCTGGTCGTGATGGAGCACGGCGCGACCGACGCGCAGGTCGCGCGCGTCGTCGAGGTCATCGTGGAGATGGGCTATCAGGCGCGGCCGATGCCGGGCGCCCAGCGCACCTCGGTCGGCCTCGTCGGCAACGACGGGCGCGTCGACGGATCACGCCTCGAGGCGCTGGACGGCGTGGCCGAGGTGATCCACGTCTCGAAGCCGTACAAGCAGGTCTCGCGCGAGTGGAAGCCCGAGAGCACGCTCGTCACCATCGCGCCGGGCGTCGTGTTCGGCGGGAAGGACATCCCGATCATCGCCGGTCCCTGCTCCGTCGAGAACGAGCAGCAGATCGTCCTCGCGGCGCAGCAGGTGCGCGAGGCGGGCGGCGCGGCATTGCGCGGCGGGGCGTTCAAGCCGCGCAGCTCGCCGTACTCCTTCCAGGGGCTCGGCCGCGAGGGCCTCAGGCTTCTCGCCCTCGCCCGCGCCGAGACGGGACTGCCCATCGTCACCGAGGCACTCGACGAGGAAGGCGCGCATCACGTCGCCGAAGTCGCCGACTGCATTCAGATCGGCGCGCGCAACATGCAGAACTACGCCCTGCTCCGCACGATCGGGAAGCTCGGCAAGCCCGTGCTGCTCAAGCGCGGCATGGCGGCGACGATCACCGATCTGCTCATGAGCGCCGAGTACCTGCTCGCCGAGGGCAACGGTCAGGTGATCCTCTGCGAGCGCGGCATCCGCAGCTTCGACAGCGCGACGCGCAACCTGTTCGACCTCACCGCCATCCCGCTCGTCCAGAAGCTCTCGCACCTCCCGATCGTCGCCGACCCGAGCCACGGCACGGGCCTGCGCGACAAGGTCATCCCGATGGGTCGCGCCGCCATCGCGGCCGGCGCCGACGGGTTGATCGTCGAGATGCATCCCGATCCGGAGCGGGCGATGTCCGACGGCGGCCAGTCGCTCTATCCGGACCAGTTGGCGCGACTCGTGCGCGAGGCGCGCGCCATCGCCGACGCCATCGGCCGGTCGATCACGCCGCCCCCCGGAACCGCGCCGTCGGCGCGAGGGTAGCACTCGTCGACGGGCGCCACGGCGCCTCCAACACGGAGATTCGTATGCACCTGCGACGTCTTCGCGCGCTCGGGCTCGCCGGAGCGCTGCTCGCCCCGCTGACCACCGCCGCGGCGCACCCGCACACCCGCACGCAGGGCGACCTGCTCGATCGCGCCGTCGCCGCGTGGGCCAAGGTGAAGACCGCCCGCGCGACCTTCGAGCAGACGATCACCAACTCGCTCACCGGACGCACACTCAAGGCGTCCGGGGAGTTCCAGCAGCAGCGTCCGGGCAAGGTCTCCGTCACGTTCGACGATCCGGCGAACGATCGCATCGTCGCGGACGGCAAGCAGCTCTGGCTCTATCTCCCGAGCAGCGCGCCCGGCCAGGTCATCCGCACCGACCTCAAGGAAGGCGGGAGCGGCACGGTCGATCTGAGCGCGCAGTTCCTCACTGCGCCACGCTCGCGCTTCACGATCACGCCGGGACCCGCCGCCGACCTCGGCGGCCGTGCGACGCACATCTACACGCTCGTGCCGAAGAACAAGGACGCCGTGCACTTCCAGTCGGCGATGGTGTGGATCGATGACGCCGACGCGACGATCCGGCAGTTCGAGCTGACCGAGAACGCGAACGTCAACCGCCGGGTGCGGATGACCTCGTTCAAGACCAACGTGCCCGTCGACGCGTCGGCCTTCGTGTTCAAGGTGCCGGACGGCGTGCGCGTCGTGGATCGGTAGAGCCTCACCGGAGCAGTCTCTGGTACTGGTCGCCGCGTGGGCGGCGCGCCATGATTGGCGCGTCGCCCACCTTCGCGTCCACACCGGCCGATTCCACGCTGACCCTCGATGACCGACTCCCTCGACCTCGCCCCCCCGTCGATCGCGCGAGCGCTGCGCGCCGTGCGTCGCACGCTCGCCGCCAGCGCGCTCGTGCTGCTCGGCGTCTCGCCGCTCCATGCGCAGGCCACGCGCGCTCCCGCTGTCGTCCGGGCGCCGAGTGCCGCCGCCCCCGATCGGCTCGCGCGCATCGATCGGTTCCTGCAGCAGTACGTCGACTCCGGGCGCATCGCCGGCGCGGTCGCGCTCGTGCTGCGTGACGGCCAGCCCATCTACCAGAAGTCGGTGGGCTGGCTCGACCGCGAATCGAATCGCCCCATGACGCAGGACGCCATGTTCCGGATCGCGTCGCAGTCGAAGGCGATCACGAGCACGGCCATCCTCATGCTCGTCGAGGAGGGGAAGATTGCGCTGACTGATACCGTCAGCCGATTCATCCCCGCGTTCGCGCACACCGCGGTGGCGTCACGCGCCGATTCGGGACGCACGATCGTCCCCGCGGCGCGCCAGATCACGATCAAGGACTTGCTCACGCACACCGCTGGCATCTCGTACGGCACCGATGCGTCCGTGCGCCGACTGTACGAGCCGAAGGGACTCGGTCCCGCGGCGGGATTCGGCTGGTACACCGCCGACAAGGCCGAGCCGATCTGCGCGACGATGGAGCGCCTCGCCACCCTCCCCTTCGTCTCGCAGCCGGGCGAGGCATTCGTCTACGGCTACAACACCGACATCCTCGGCTGCGTCGTCGAGCGCGCGTCGGGCATCCCGCTGGACGAGTTCATCCGCACGCGCATCACCGGGCCACTCGGCATGAACGACACGTACTTCTTCGTGCCGACCGCCAAGCGCGCGCGGCTCGCCACGCTCTACGCCAACGACAGCACCGGGCGCGTCGTGCGCGCTCCCGAGGGCGCGCGTGGCCAGGGACACTACGTGGAAGGCCCGCGGCAGAGCTTCTCCGGCGGCGCGGGAATCGTCTCCACGGCGCGCGACTACGGACGCTTCCTGCAGATGATCCTCAATCGCGGTGAGCTGGACGGCGTGCGGATCCTGTCGCCGATGATGGTGGACGTCATGACCTCCAATCAGATCACCGTGTACGGCTCGCCCGGGCGCGGCTTCGGCCTCGGCTTCGAGGTCGTCGAGAAGCTCGGCGCCGATGGCCTCGCGCCGGTCGGCTCGTTCGGGTGGGGCGGCGCGTACGGCAGCAACTACCAGGTCGATCCCGCCGATCGACTCGTCATCGTCTTCATGATCAACCAGCTTCCGCTGCGCACGGACATCGCGTCCAAGTTCCACACCCTCGTCTATCAGTCGATCGTCGACGCGGCACCGCGCGCCAACTGGGTCTCGCGTGCGGTGCCCCGCTGACCGTCGCGGTGACCACGAGGTACTATCCAGAAGTCGCGTGCGTCGGCGGCGCGGGCGGGCCCGCCCGCGTCGCTGACGCCCCTGTCTCCGTCGTCATGCGTCTCTCCATGTCGGTACGAACTGCCCTCGTCGGATCACTCGCCCTCATCGCCGCGGCGGCGCCAGCGCTCGCCGCGCAGACCCTCGGCGGGCAGGTGGTGCAGATCGATTCCAAGAAGCCGCTGGGTGGCGCTGCCGTCGCGCTCGTGAACGACAGCGCGCAGGTCGTCGCCTCGGGGTCCGCGAGCAACGACGGCGCGTTCTACCTCGACGCGCCGTCGGCCGGCGCCTATCGCCTCGTCGTGCTCGTCGCGGGCGCGTCGTTCGTCAGTCCGGCCGTCACGCTCGACAGCGGGAAGACGATCGAGAAGCAGTTCTCCGTGCCCGACGTCCCTTCGTCCTTCGCCTCGGCGCTGTTCGCCCGCGACGTCACGTCACCCGCCACCGCGATGCCCGGCAGTCCGCGCCCGCTGTATCCGTCCGGGCTCGCCGAACAGGCCACGCGGGCCCTCGTGAGCACGATGTTCATCGTCGACACCGACGGCCGGCCGAACCTCGAGAGCTTCCGCGCGCTGAACACCGCCGCCGAGCCGTTCATCGACGCCATCCGCGAGTCGCTCAAGCACACCCGCTTCGTCCCCGCGCAGAAGGATGGCGCGCCGATTCAGCAGGTCGTGCAGTACACCTACGACTTCGGCATGCGCGGCGATCCGGAGCGCGGCGACATCGTCGTGCGACCCTCCGTGGTGGTGCCGGCGAGTGAGGCGAAGACCGAGTCGAAGTCCGCGGGACCACACACGCTGTACGTCGTCGGAGGCGACGAGCTGTCGCAGCAGGGGATCGAGCAGGCGAACCTGGTCGACGCGCTGACGCGCCTGCGCCCCACGCTGTACGGGCCCATCGCGCGCGGTGCCGGCCCGGCGGGCGAACACCCCATCTTCGTCAACAACGTGCGCGTCGAGAGCTTCGCGTCACTGCGCGAGCTCACCGCGAGTCACGTCGAGGAGGTCCGCTACTGGAAGCGCGAGGAGGCGGCGATGAAGTTCGGCATGGACTACATCTACGTCATCACCGTCAAGCTTCGTCCCGACCGGTCCTGACCTTCGCGTGATCCTGAAACGACGAGCGGCCCGCCGAAGCGGGCCGCTCGTCGTTTCTATCGCCTGGTGCGTTTCAGCAGGTCGTCCGACGTGCTCACCCCCTGCAGCAGCGTGCGCGCCTTCGCCAGCGTCGAGTCCTCGCGCAGGCCACGCGCGAACTCTTCCTGCGTGCCGAAGACGAACCGCGTGATCTGCGTGGCCAGCAAGCGCGACACGAGCGGCGCCGCGGAATCGTAGACGGCTCGATCCACGACCACGCCGCGCCCCTTCATGCGCCGATACAGCTCGTCGAGCATCGCCGGCGTCACGACGAAATCCGGGCTCGTGATGCTCTTCGAGGCCTTCAGCGCCAGCGCGTAGTCCACCATCGCGTCGCGGAACTTCGGCACCTTGGTGCCGAGCGCAGTCTGCAGGGCCTTGTCCTCGCTCGTCACGGGGCGGCTCGGCACCTCGACGTCCGGCACGATGCCGCCGCCGCCGAGCACCTTCCGTCCCGCGTCCGTCTTGAATGCCGGTCGCGGCTTCGTGCTGTCGGGCTGCGCGGGCGTATCGTCGTCGTCCGCGCTGTCACCGTCGTCGCGTCTCGGGCGGTTGATGCTCCGCCCGCTCGGTGTGTACCAGAGGGCGGTGGTGAGCTTCACGGCGCCATTCTCGAGACGGAAGACGCGCTGCGCGCTGCCCTTGCCGTACGTGGCCGTGCCGACGACGAGCGCGCGGTCGTGGTCCTGCAGCGCGCCGGCGACGATCTCGCTCGCCGATGCCGAGCCGCTGTCCGTGAGCACGACCAGCGGCATCGACTTCCATCGCTGCGGCGCACGATCCGCATAGGTGCGATTCTCGTCGGCCACGCGGCCTTTCGTCGAGACGATTGGCTGCCCTGCGTCGAGGAACAGGTCCGCCACGCCGATGCCCTGATCGAGCAGTCCGCCCGGGTCCCCGCGCAGGTCGAGCACCAGCGACTTCGCGCCCTTCGCGCGCAGCGAGTCGATCGCGCTGCCCAGATCCGCCGCGGCGTCGGCGCTGAACACGGTGAGATCGACGTAGCCGACGCCGTCGGGGAGCAGCATCGCGTGCTGTACCGGGTTCACCGAGATCTCGCGTCGCGTGATCGTGAACGGGAGCGGTGCGGTCATCGGTGGCCGATCCACCAGGACGCGCACGTTGGTGCCCGCCGACCCGCGGAGCGTCTTCAACGCTTCGTCCGGCGTCAGCCCGAGCGTCGACTTGCCGTCGATCTCGACGATGCGGTCGCCCGGAAGGATCCCCGCCTGCTCCGCCGGCGTGCCGTGCAGGGTGGCCACGACCGTGATGCCGCTGTCACGCACGTCCATCTGGATGCCGACGCCAGCGTAGTGCCCGCTCGTACTCTCGTCGAGCCGGCTCAGGCGGCGCGAATCCAGGTAGACGGTGTGCGGATCGTGCAGCTGCTCCAGCACGCCGGAAACGGCCTTCTGATAGAGGAGCGAATCCGGGAGCGTGTCCACGTAATCGCGGCGCACGTGTCCGAGCACCTCCTCGAACAGCGCAGCTCCCTCGGTCGTACCGAGCGGCGCGTGTGCGACGCCCTTCTTCTCCATCAGCCATCCGCCCGACACCAGGGCGCTCGACAGCACCGCGGCGACGACTATCGCTCGTGATCGCATCCTGCTCCCGCGCTGAATACCTCGACGCCGCTGGGCAGCGTCGTCATCGATGATCAGATGCCGTGACGTCGGGGAAAGTTCCGGGCCACTGGGCCGACACGACGTGGCGCACACGCGACGCAACGTCCTGCTCGCTACCGGCTGCATCGATGGAGACGATCGGGCCGCACTCCGGGTGTCCGGCCTGCCAGGCGGGCTGCGCGAACGTCCTGAACGCCTCGGCGACGCGCGCGTGGAACGCCTCCCCCGTCGCCTCGATCCGATCGTATGTCGCGGATCGCCCCGCCGCCCGCGCGAGGCCCTCCTGTACCGGCAGCGTGAGCAGGAGCGTGAGGTCGGGCACCAGTCCGCCGGTGGCGAAGCGGTTCGCCTCCCGCACCTCTCGTTCAGGCAGGGCACGCCCCGCGATCTGATAGGCGTACGTGCTCAGGAAGAAGCGGTCGAGCAGCACCCACTCGCCGCGCTCGAGCGCGGGACGGATCTCGCGCGCCACGAGCTGCGCACGCGACGCCATGAAGAGGAGCGCCTCGGCCCGCGGCTCGATCTCGTCCTCGACGTGCAGGAGGATGCGCCGCACCTCGGAGCCGAGCGCCGTCCCGCCTGGCTCGCGCAGCGAGCGCTGACGGATGCCGCGCTCCGTGAGCAGCTCGGCGAGCCGGCGGAGCTGGGTCGACTTCCCCGTGCCCTCGCCGCCCTCGAAGACAATGAGCCGCCCGCCGCTGGCCACGGACGCTAGCCGAGCGTGATGATCGAGCTCGTCGCGCCCTTCTCGATCCCGTCGACGATCCAGTCGTTCACGCGGGCCATCAGCTTGTCGAAGTTCTCCTGCGCCGCGACGAGCCGCTGATACGCCGCCTGGCTCTGCACCTGGCCGAGCAGCGAATCGAGATCCTTCTCCATCTCTTCCGTGGGCCGCTCGCCCCGCTGGATCATTTGCTGCGCGTTCACGCGCAGCTGCTCCATCTGCTTCAGCAACGCGACCGCCGCGCTGTCCTGGCCGAGCGCGTCGTTCGCGCGCTTCACCGCCTGATACTCGGCACTCTGTCCGATCAGTCGCCCAAGCTCCTTGGCCTTGTTCTCGATCATCCCCACGCCTCCCGTCGTCTGGCGACCACGAACCGTTCGCGGCCGGTGAGATCCAGTTGTACCCGCACGTCCTCGTACGCGCCCGCCGTCGCCACGAGCTCGGCGACGAGTGACGCGCGCCGCATGTCCACCTCGATCGCAAGCAGTCCGCGCGCATCGAGGGCACGCGCTGCTTCGCGCACGAGTCGCACCGTCGCGCCCATGCCGTCCGAATCGCTGAACAGCGCCACCGTGGGCTCCCAGTCGCGTACACTCGCCGGGAGCGCGTCGCGCTCGTCCCACGCAATGTACGGTGGATTGGAGACGACCGCGCGCAGTGGGCGCTCCGGGACTGGTCCGAGCAGCGATCCCGCGCGCAGGTCGACCGGTGCGCGCAGGACCCTGGCGCAGCGCGCCGCGTTCGCGCGCGCCACCGCGAGCGCGTCCAGCGACACGTCGGTGCCGATGACCCGCTCGAACCGCCCCTCGTTCGCCAGCGCGAGCGCGATCGCCCCCGACCCGGTCCCCACGTCCACGGCGATCCCGCCCGGCGCGTCGCGCAGCGCGTCGAGCACGAGGTCGATGAGCACCTCCGTCTCGGGGCGCGGGATGAGCACGCGCTCGTCCACGTCGAGCGTGAGGTGTCGGAAGCTCGCGCGGCCGGCGGCGTACTGGAGTGGCGCGCCGCTCGCGCGCCGCTCCGCGGCGTGCAGCGCGCGCCCCCACTCGTCGGCGCTCACCGGCGCGCCCTGCTCCACGAGCGGCCAGTGGCGCGGCATGTCGTGCACGGCGGCGAGGAGCTCGCGCGCCTCGCGCAGCGCGTCGTCCGGCGCGAGGACCGTGGAGAGCACCGCGGCCATCGCCGCCACGAGCGCGCCGATCGTGCAGGTCTGCGTCGGCCGCGCGGCGCCCCGCGCCACGTCAGCCACCCAGCTGCTCCTCCACGTCCGCCAGCTTCAGCGCTTCGATGAGTGGATCGATGTGGCCGTCCATCACGCCCGAGAGATCGTGCGTCGTGTAGCCGATGCGGTGGTCGGTGATCCGGCTCTGCGGGTAGTTGTAGGTGCGGATCTTCGCCGAGCGATCGCCGGTGCCCACCTGCGATTTGCGCATCTTCGAGCGCTCCGCCTCCATCTCGCTCACGCGCAGGTCGAGCAGCCGCGCGCGCAGCACCTCCATCGCCTTCAGCTTGTTCTGCAGCTGCGACTTCTGATCCTGCTGCGACACC
>Ga0070684_100003665_pt1 | contig 11591 bp, 11 predicted proteins | sample KBSC723LmetaG_FD_65653 | JGI IMG/M metagenome (GOLD analysis project Ga0070684, IMG submission 65653) | Corn rhizosphere microbial communities from Kellogg Biological Station, Michigan, USA - KBS C7.2-3L metaG | ecosystem: Host-associated > Plants > Roots > Rhizosphere ...
TCCACGTTGCCCATCGCCGCGGCCATGCCGCCTTCGGCCATCACCGTGTGGGCCTTGCCCAGCAGTGATTTAGTTACGACAGCCGTCTTTGCCCCTGCGGCCGAAGATTCAATCGCCGCACGCAATCCTGCCCCGCCCGCCCCGATTACCAGAACGTCGTACTCATGAACCGGATAGTCCGCCACTTAGAGGATCCTCCAATCCGTCCAGACGCCCATCGCGCACAGGCGGATGTACAGATCCACAAAGCCCACGTAGAACATACTGATCCAGGCCCACAGCATATGGCGGCGATTAAGGCCGGATACGCAGTCGTAACATGATTTCCGCACCGGACTGGTGGACAGCACGTCCTTGCGACCCCCAATCAGATGACGGAACGAATGGCATCCGAACGTGTACAGTCCCAGGAAAATTGGATTCAGGATCAGAATGATCGAGCCGAGTCCGATACCGAACTGCGTGCGGGGACCATTTGGACCGTCAAACCACAGGCCATTCCATGCGTCATAGGACAGGATGAAGATGAAGATGATCGCGAAGTACAGAAAATATCTGTGCGCGTTCTGAATCAGCAGCGGCCACTTGCGCTCGCCCCAGTAGGCCTTGCGAGGCTCGCCAACCGCGCATGAGATGGGATCAGCCCACCAGGCTTTGTAGTAAGCGCCGCGATAGTAGTAGCAGGTGAAGCGGAATCCCAGGGGGACCCACAAAATGAACCACGCCGCCGAATACGGGATTAACGCGGGCCACCACGAGGGCGCATTGCGGAACAGCAGGGGCGAATACATCGGTGAAAGATAGCCGGTACCCGGCAGCTCGTAATAGCCGTTTTGAAGAATGGCATAGTTCGCATAGACGATGAACGCCAGGTAACTGAGGAAAACCAGGAGCGGCTCCACCCACCACGCATCTTTGCGCATGGTACTGCCAAAGCCGCCATTCTTTAGCGGAACGTCAATCGAGGACATTCTGTCTCCAGGAAATACTTCAGGAAATTTCAGGATAGCGCCCCTGGCCCGCATTTCTCAACCTGTTAACCTGCGAATCATGCCGCGGAAGAAGATCCGGTGCTGGTGGGCGAACGGCGATGATCCGCTCTACGCCGCCTATCACGATGAAGAATGGGGAGTTCCACTCCACGATGACCGCAAATTGTTCGAGATGCTCCTGCTCGAAGGCTTCCAGGCTGGCCTGAGCTGGATCATCATCCTGCGAAAACGCGAGAACTTCCGCAAGGCGTTCCGGGAGTTTGACCCGGAAGTCATCGTCCGATTCAAGAAGCGCGACCTGGAGGGGCTGATGCAGGATGCAGGAATCGTGCGCAACCGTCTTAAGATCGAAGGGTCGGTGCTAAACGCCCGGGCGTATCTCGCCGCACAGAAGGAATTCGGATCGTTCGATAAGTTTATCTGGCAGTTCACCGGCGGCAAGACGCTGCGAAAGCCCGCCGGCTTGACCCGCGAACAAATCGTCGCCAAGACTCCGGAATCGGATCGCATGTCGCAGGAGCTCACCCGGCGGGGCTTCAAGTTCGTCGGCTCGACGATTTGTTACGCGTTCATGCAGGCTGTCGGCATGGTGGATGACCACGTCGAAGGCTGCTGGAAATACAAGAAGCGCTAGGATCTGCGAAGTCGTGCGATGGTTTCCAGATGATACGTCTGGGGAAACAAATCGACCATCGTCAGTGACTCGATTTGATAGCCCGTCAGCCCTGCCAAATCCCGAGCCAGCGTCGCTGGATCGCAAGAAACAATCGTCAATCGCGGCGGGGCGAGCCGTTGCAAATGCCCGACGACGTCCTTCCCTAATCCCGCGCGAGGCGGATCGGCGAGCACGAATTCCGGCGCCGTCCCAGACGCGCCTTGCAGGCGCTCCAGGTAATCTTCGACGCGAACTTGCTCCACTTTCACCGGCAGCTCAGCGCGCGACGCGTTGAATTCCAGATCATGCACGGCGCTCGATCCCGTCTCTACCGCGGTCACCGAGCGGAATCGCCGGGCCATGGGCAAGGCGAACAATCCCACGCCCGCATAGAGATCCAACGCCGATCCACGTCCCTCTTTGGGCAGAGCAGCTTCGACCAGCTTCTCCACCAGGAAACGGTTCACCTGAAAAAATGATTTGGAACTCACTCGGAAGATGCCGAATGACGTTTGATAGTCGATCGCCTGTTTCGACTCGCACCATTCGTAGAACCGACGTGCCACGGCATGCTCCGATTCGATCACGTTAATCTGGACGTCGGTCTCATTGGTGAAGATTTCGACTGCCTGAACAAAGCGCGGGAAACGCGGATCGCCGAGCCGCGAGCGCATTTCCGTCAGGGCCTGGTTCAGTCGCGGCGAGGACACCGGACATTCGCCTTCCACCGGGACCAGTTCATGCGACCGCGCCGCCAGGTATCCAATCTTGCCTTCGGCAACGTGAAATTGCGCGCGATTGCGATACCCGAGCGGCGGACCGCTGATCACATCGATCGCGCCTTCGAACTTAATCTTGCCGACGCGTTGCAGTTGCTCGCGCAAGATCTCGACCTTTCGGGCAACCTGGTATTCGTAGGGAGCGTGCTGATAATGGCAGCCGCCGCAGATCGTAAACAGCGGGCATGGAGGTGTTACTCGTTCAGCCGCGGGCGTGAGCACTTCGACCAGGGACGCATGCACGTCCTTGCCGGAGTCGATTCGCACCGTCTCGCCGGGCAGCACCGACGGGACCAGCACAACCCTGCCGTCGATGCGAGCCAAGCCCTCGCCACCGTACACCCACTTGTCGATACTAACGTCGTGTTGAGACATCGTTTACGATAGGAATTTCCCCCAAACAACCATGAAGAGAGTTCTATCCGGCATCCAGCCCACTGGCAGTCCGCACATCGGGAATTATCTGGGCGCGCTGAAGAACTGGGCCAAGATTCAGTATGACTACGATAGCATCTACTGCATCGTCGACCTGCATGCGATCACGATTTATCAGGATCCGAAAGAGCTAAACACCAAGATTCAGCAGCTGGCCGGCATTCTGCTGGCGATCGGGATCGACAAGAAATCGCTGGTGCTTCAGTCCAGGGTGCCTGAGCACGCCGAGCTCGCCTGGCTGCTGACCTGCGTAACTCCGGTCGGCTGGCTGGAGCGGATGACCCAGTACAAGGCGAAATCACAGGCTCAGGAAACCATCAGCGACGGCCTATTGCAGTATCCCGTGCTCATGGCCGCTGACATTCTCCTCTACCAGGCAGATGTTGTACCGGTTGGCGACGACCAGAGACAACATGTCGAATTGACCAGGGATATTGCACAGCGCTTCAACTCGCTTTATCCCGAGTACGGAGAAACATTCACCATGCCGGCAACTCATCTCCCCACAGTCGGCGCGCGCGTCATGGGCTTGGACGATCCGGAAAAGAAGATGAGCAAGTCGGAGCCTGGCGCAGGTCACGCCATCGGCTTACTGGATGAGCCAGCGGTGATCCGCAAGAAGATTATGCGGGCCACCACCGACTCCAAACCCGGCGTCGACTTCGACGATCCGGGAGCGGGCGTGCGCAACCTGCTCGCGATTTATCAGGCCTTCACGGAAGCCACGAACGATGACATGAGGTCGCGATTCTCCGGCATGCGTTACGGCGACTTAAAGAAGACCGTGGCCGAGGCCGTGATCGCCGGACTCGAGCCGATTCAGCAGCGCTATCGCGAGATCACGTCGGAGGAAATTACCCAGGCCCTGGCACTGGGTTCAGCCAATGCCCGCCGTATCGCCGATAGCACGCTAAAGAAGGTAAAGCGCGCGATGGGTCTGTTCGCGTTCGACTAGAAACTATCGCCCGAACCAGCGTTTGCGCACGTCGCGCAGCTTGTCGGTCCAGCTTACCTTCTGGACTACCTGTACTTCTTCAAAGCTGCCTGTGGTGCGAACTTCAGGCACCGCGGGCGGCTCCGGACGAGGCTCTTTCGAAACCAGCTTCACGCGATATCCGCTGAACGCGTAGGTCTTCTTGTGCACTTGGCCGTCTTTGTCTTCGACTACCACGGAGAACGCCGCGTCCTCTCCGGATCCCGGCTGCGCCTCAATCGGATAGTGACCCTTCACGTTGCGCTCGATATAGGCCGTCTCATAACGGCTCCGCTTAATGCTCCACACGAACACGCGAAAACTATCGAAATCCAGTCCCTGCGAACCTACCGAAGTCGTCGTCCACAGCCAGTTGTCTTTGCCGGTGGAACCCACCTTTCCCAGCGATAAGTACCCCGTGATGACGTGCCCTTCAGCGTATTGCGCCACTTCGTCGGGAATGGACATTGAGATTTGCCGGGCCAGAACCCACCCAGCTTTTCCGTCGCGGGTTCGCACCAGGTACCAGTCATCCGTAGGAACCGGTTTTACAGGCCCAGGAGCCGCCGCCACCGCTTCCCCGCCCAGGTCAGCGGCGCGTGGACGCGACAGGTCCACCCAATTGCTAGGAGGCGCGGGAGCCGGGGGAGGAGGTGGTGGAGGCTCTTTGCCCGGCTTGGCCGACTTGTCCGACTTGGATGCGTTCTTAGTGGAGGCTTTCTTCTTGACCGGCGGCGCTGCCGGCGGCATCACGGCGATTCGCGGCGAGACGCGATGCAGCAACACATCGGATGCGCCGCCGTCGGGGATCTGCGCGAAACTGGGGGCTTGGCGGCTCGGTGCAGTGTGGACATTCAGGGAATCGAATGTGGTCCCCTTGCCCTGCGAAGGAAGCTTGACCGCGAACTCCGCGAGTTTATCCAGATCGCCGACCTGCTGCTGGCTGAGCAGGTAATTCGCATCCGTCCAACCCTCGAGACCCTTCGACGTGCGCACACGCACGAATCTGCGCCGCGTCTCCAGCACTTCCAGCCGTTCCCCGTGCTGGAGAGTCGACACCACGTTGGCCCTGGGTCCCAAATCCTCGCGAAGATTCACAGCGGTGGGACCCGTGAAGGCGATTCCGATGGCAGGGGCCGGCGACTTCGAAGGACCGCCGGACGGAGTCTTGGACGAAGGTGAAGGCGAAGTCGAAGGCGTGCGGCAGGAAATCAGCAGCAGCGACGCGACCGCAAGGGCGGCTAGCCGATGCCCAGCTCGTCCACCTGCTCTAGCGCTGTTCCGCATTGGCGGCAGATGGTCGAGAGACAATCGCCGCACGTCAGCGGATCCTTCACTTCCTTCTGGCACCGGGGGCAATACAGATCTCCAGTAAGAATCTGGCTGGCCGCGTCGGGCGCATCCCGGGTCATTGGTTTCCAGCAACCGTGGCATCGGAAGGAGTTGTAGTTACGGCGTTTGCAACAATCGCGGCACGTGCCTGAAGGAAGATGTCGTACTGGCTCATCACATCGCGGAACACCGCGTCCCCGATCATCCGGTAGCCTGGCCCTGTGAAGTGCACGTGATCGGACTGAGCCATGCCAGCGGCCACCCATTTCAGCATCGAGCCTTTGCCGCCCATCTTGGCCCGCAGGTCCCAGAACGCGCAGCCATTGGCCAGCGCCGCTTGTCTTTGCGCCTCCGCGATCACTTCAATTTTTTCCATGGTCTGCCAACCCACCTTGCGGACCTTCTGGGTGCGATCCGCCGGGCCGACAACGAGAATCGCGGCAGTGGGGGCGTCGGCCCGCAACCGGGCGATCAGGTTCGAGTACATCTCACGATAGCTCTCGAGCGTCCAATCCTTGCGGCCAGCTTCATTGGTCCCATACGCCAGTACGATCAGCGCGGGATTGCGCCGCTTGATATTGGAGCGCAGCGTTTCCTCATTCCAGCCGAGAATGATGGACGCCTCCGCCCCGTTGATCCCCAGCTCTTCATAGGTGACGCCAGTGGTGTTCTCCGCCACCCATCCGAACAAACGGACCGGTCCGCGATCCAGTGTTTCCGCCTCCACGCGATGCATACCCGGAATCGCTTGCAGGCGATAGTAGGCCGGTCCAGGCTCGCCGTCGGTCGAGATCTGCTCCATGGGCGTTCCGTTGTCGTAGATTTGCAACGTGCCGCCGCCCGGCTGCTGGTAGTAGAACAACTCGAATTCGGCCGCGCTCGCGTCCAGATAAATTGCTTCATGCGCGCTCGACGTACTCAGGCTGACGCCGCCTAAGCCGTAGATGCCGTCGCCCGCGCGGCCCACCAGACCATCAGTGTGCCAGCCCCGAGTCGATCCGGAGCGTACATCCATGCGGCGATAGCTGTTCCAGGGGCGTCCGGCCAGTGAAAATCCACTGCCCCCGTCGCCGAATTTCTCCTGGAAGTGCGTGCGCAGATCGCCGGTCCATTCATCCGCGGCGGTATGCGAATCGCCGTAGTGAAGGATATGCACCGGACCAGCCACCTCGCCACGCTGATGGCGATACAGCTGTTCGAAGAAAGGAATCAGCGCCGCCGAATTTTCAACCGGTATATCCGCACCGTTGGCCACGTTCTGGAAAACGTAATCGTGCGCTTCCGCCCGGACTTTCGCCGGCACCGGAGGCGCTTTCGCGGTTTTGACGGTTTTCACCGGCGCTTTTTTTGCCGAGGCCTTAGCCTTCTTGACCGGAGGCTTGCGAGTGTTCGAAACGTACTTCTTTTTCGCCGAACTCTTAGAAGGGGCTTTCTTCGCAGTCGACGTCTTCGAAGGCTGCACGGCGAACGCCACGGCGGTGGCGATGGTTAAAGCGACGCAGAACTGGATAAATCGCTTCACTTCGTGGTGCTGCTCTCCCTGCTCTTTAATTGTCGCAGCTTATACTCGTTATAGCCATCTCGCAGAGTCCGATACAAGAGTTCCCCCACGATCTTGGCTCCCGCTGGCATGGGATGGATATAGTCCGAACCCACCAGCCGCGGTTCGGCTGCATACCAGCGCGCCATCGTCCCCTCCCCGCCCATCGCCTGAAAGGTATTGAAGAACGCCACATTGGTTTCTTCGGCCACCTTCGCCTCGATCTTTACCAGCCTGGGCATCGTCGCGATGGTCTCGATATCCCCCCGCTCATTGCGCTCGCCCCTGTCCATGGGGCTCATCAACAGGATGGACGCGTCGGGGAGGGCTGTCTGGACCCGCTTTACCGCCAATTTCATCTCGGCAGCCCACGTGGAATCTACGAATTTGGCAAAACCGCTTTCGTTGGTGCCGTATGCCAAGACCACCAGGTCAGGCTTGTAGTGACGCAGTTGCGCCGTCCAGTGCGCCGCGTTGAATCTCTCGCTGAGCAGCGTGATATTCGCACCGTTCACGCCCAGGCTGCTATACAGCACACCCGGCCTTTCCTTGCTGAATTCCACGCCGTACAACCGGACCCGGCCGCTCTCCACGCGCAGCGTGAATTTCTTGGTGCCCGCGGGCAGTTCGAAAACCTTCCAGGCTGGTTGCGTCTTGTCTCCCGATGTTTCCGGGGATGTCTCCACTTTTCCTAGTTCGTTTCCGTCGGCTTCAAAGGAAAACGTACCGCCGTCGGGCTGCTCCAGATACGCGACTTCCGCCGTATGCTGCTCGTTCTTCACGGTGAAGGTTGCCACCGCCCCAGGTAAACCCTGGAAACTCGCGCCGCCCAACCCGTGCAGCCCGTCTTTGATCGGAGTGTCGCCAGCCACATCGATGGTCCATTTCGACGAGTCCATATCGACGCCGCGGTGAAAATACCAAGCCCACGGCTTCGCGATCAAAACAAAGCCTGCGCCGCCGTCGCCGAACTGCTTTTGAAACAGCGCGCGCGCGTCGGCCGTGATCAGATCGCCGGTGGTGGGCGAATCGCCGTAATGCAAGACTCGTACGGGCCCGCCCTGAAGCAGCGCCTGATAGAAGTGATCCAGAGTCTTGTGCGGATCGAGCAAATTCGGCGGCATCTGGACTTGCAGACGTTGCGCGCGAACCAGGTCGGTTTCGAGTTCCTGAGGTTTGGGAACCGGCAGATCCCACACCAGCGGAATATCGCGCGGATCGAGCGATACATAGTTCTTCAGTGCGGGAACCGCGCGCGGCAACAGGATCAGCACCGCAAACGTGATCATCGCTAGTGTCGTCTTTCCCATTTAGAACCTGGTGTAGATAAACGGCGCGGCCCCGGTCTGTGCGACATATTGCAGCCCGATCACCAAGGCAGCCATCGCCCCGGCCTGCGCGAAAAATGGCGCGCGGACATACAGATCGACACTAAACTCGTACCACTTCTTCGGCAAATAATGCGCCACGATGGCGATCGCCAGGATCACCCACAGACCCGAAGAAACGTTGGCGAAGGACACTGTGCCCGAGCCAATTCTTGCCAGGATCGACCAAGCCGTCTCGAGGTTCGGTGCGCGGAAAAAAATCCATGCGAAAGCGACATAATGCACCGTAAGCACAATGCTGGCGATGCGCCACCACCCCGTGGCAGGCTTCGCACCTGTGCGTATCTGCCATAGCCGGACGATCACCAGGCCCATCCCGTGCAGCGCGCCCCAAATCACGAAATTCCAGCTCTGCCCGTGCCACAGGCCGCCCAGCACCATGGTGATCAGCAGATTCGTGTAGGTGAAAATCTTCCACTTTGAACGCAACCCGGGCAGTGAGAAATACAAGTAATCGCGCAGCCAGTTGGAGAGCGTGATATGCCACCGGCGCCAGAAATCGGCGATATTGTGCGCCGCATAGGGTCTGTTGAAATTCTGCGGGAGCTTAATCCCCAAGAGCAGTGCCGACCCCATGGCGATATCGGTGTAGCCGGAAAAATCGTAAAAAATTTGCAGCGTGTATGAATACACCGCGATCAGGTTCTCGGCGCCAGTGTAGAGATTGGGAAAATCGAATACGCGGTTGACCAGATTCCCGGCCAGGTAGTCGGCGATCATCAGCTTCTTGATCAACCCGAGCCCTATAAGAAACAGCGCGCGTCCGCCATCGGCCGCGTCCAGGGGCTTGCGTGTCTCGAACTGTTCCAGCAGAACGGAAACGCGCGTGATCGGCCCGGCCAGGATGGTCGGGAAGAACGACACGGCTGTAAGGTGTGCCAGATAGCTCTGCGTCGCTTTGATGTCGCGCCGACACAGATCGATCGTATAGGTCAGCGCCTGGAATGCATAAAAAGACAGGGTGATCGAGAGTTTCCAGTTGCGCGCGAACGCTATCAGCCCGATGTTTAGCGCGATGCTGGCCGTGACCAGGATCCGCCGCAGCACCCGATTGGGCGTGGCCTGGAGACCGAGACCGATGAAATAATCGCAGGTCGAAGCCAGGGGAATGATCGCCAGGTAGCGCAAGTCCCAGCGGGCGTAGAAAAAATAATTTGCGAAGAGAAGCACGCTCAGCGCGAGCGCCCGAATCCGGGATACGGCCCAATAGAGAAAGAAAATGCCGACCAGGAATAGGAAGTAGGTCGAGGTGGAAAGCAGCAAGTCCTAGGATACGGATTTCGATACAATCTTCACAATGGGGATGAATAGGAAATATATGCGTAGCTGCATTTTGATCATGCTTATGGGGACGACTGTGGGGGTCCAGGCACAATGGCTAAACACCCGCGATTCAGGAATCCCTCGCACCAATGACGGTAAGCCTAACTTATCGGCGCCCGCACCGCGAGCTTCCAATGGCAAGCCGGACCTATCCGGCGTCTGGCAAGGCGAAGGAGCGCCCATTAGCGAACTCATGAAGATCCTGCCCGCGGGCGTCAACGGCCTTGGAGAAGATCCCCCGCCAATGTCATTCTTCAATGTGTTGGCCGGCGTCAAGCCGGAAGATTCGCCCCTGCGCCCGGAGTTCGTCGCCGAATACCAGAAGAACGCGGCGGTTGCGCTCACCGAGCCGCCTCCAGCCTTCTGTACCCCGTCCCCGATGCCGTTTGTCGACTCGTTCCCTTCGCCGTTCAAGATCGTCCAGACGCCCAAACTTGTGGTAATGCTGGTGGAATCCGATACGGACTTTCGGCAAATATTTATGGATGGCCGTAAACTCCCCGCCGATCCTCAACCGAGTTGGTTAGGCTACTCCGTCGGCAAGTGGGAAGGCGATTCCCTGGTGGTGGACACCGTGGGATTGAACCCATTTAGCCCGCTCGATATATTCGGTCATCCGCACAGCGGGACGTTGCACGTCACGGAACGTTTTCAGCGGCGGGATTTCGGCCACATGGACCTGCAAGTCACCATCGACGATCCCAAGACGTACACCAGGCCGTTTTCATACACGATCAACCTGCGTCTGCTCCCAGACACCGATTTGCTGGAAAACTTTTGTATCGAAAACGAGAAGGACGCCGCCCATGTCCCGAAGAAGTAGCTACTTCGCTGCATAGGTTTTGCTGAACTTGTTCCGCGGATTGGTAACCGTAAACGATCCATCCGCCAGCGCCGAGACTTTCAAGTGCCGGCCCTGATCGTTCGCATCCACATTGGCGATAAAGGTGTCGGGAACGTTGGTCTCCTTGCCGCCGGCTAACGCGAAATGCAGTTGCCACAGGTCCTCTAAGCCGGGCGACGCCATCACATTCTTCCACCCCGCCGGATCGCCGCCTTTGCTTGGGCCGTTATTCATGATTGCCACCCGCGGCATCATCCCCCAGATGGCCTTCGACGATTCACCGCCATGGTGCGTCGTCAGATACAGATCGATCTTCCCGGCTTTATTCTCCGGGCACAGCAGCTCGAGTTCTTTGTTCCACGTCAGATCGCCCAGATCGGCGAACCTAAACTTGCCGAACTGGATTACCAGGGCCAAGGACTGCGAATTCTCAGTAGCCTCCAGGCTGGACGTCGACTGGGGAATTCCGGCACAGTTCGGATTCGGCTCGCCCTTGCCGCCGTTCTGTAATGAGATTACTTTGCCCGCGGCAGCCACTACCGTCACATCCAGGTCCTTGATCGCGATCTTGTCGCCCGCCGCCACAACTCTGTGTTGCCCCTTGGCGAACGCCGCCATGTATGCGGCGGGATAATCCTTGGTCTCAATGCTTGGCCCATGATCCACGAAGGTAGTCACCGGAAGGCGATCCAGCAGATTCGCCACGCCGCCTACGTGATCGTCATGAAAATGGGTGATCAGCAAAGTATCGATTTTCTTGACGCCGGCGTCCTTGGCCGCTGCTGCGATCCGCACGGTATCGCGTCCCCCGAAGCCGGTGTATCCGGTATCGATCAGCAGGGACTGCCCCGACGGCGACACCACCAGCGTCGCCTGGCCGCCCTCTGTATCGATGAAGTACACGTCCAGCGTCTTGGCTGCCTGCGCGGAGCTGGCCCCCGCCAGCAGGACCAACACCCATGTTGTGGGAACTCGCCGCATAACGTTATCGTACAAGCTAGGGAGATCGGCTTAAAGAGATGCCCTACTGCGTGCAGTGCGGACAAACGGTCGGGACCTCAGACCGCTTCTGCGCCAAGTGCGGCGCCCAGCAGTCGGGGGGATCGTCGTCCGGCCCGGGACGCGTGCACGATTTCTGGAGCAATATTTCGGAACGCAACGCGGCGCTGCTGTGCTACATCCCCTGGGTTGGCTGGATCGCCGCCATCGCTGTACTGGCCAGCGACCGGTTCCGCACGGAACGGCGGCTCCGGTTTCATGCCTTCCAGGGCCTGTATCTGTTCGCGGCCTGGCTGATGGTCGAATGGGTGCTTGCACCGATGCTCGCGTT
>Ga0070684_100003672_pt1 | contig 11581 bp, 12 predicted proteins | sample KBSC723LmetaG_FD_65653 | JGI IMG/M metagenome (GOLD analysis project Ga0070684, IMG submission 65653) | Corn rhizosphere microbial communities from Kellogg Biological Station, Michigan, USA - KBS C7.2-3L metaG | ecosystem: Host-associated > Plants > Roots > Rhizosphere ...
GTCCGCACCCAGTCCAGGCCGTTGAAGTCGTTGAGCGTCTCGGCCTTCCAGTAGAAGGGCGCGCTGGCCTGGATGTAGAGGAGCGTGGTGCCCTTCCGTGGCCAGTTGATCGGGCCGTAGCGGTGATTCCAGCTGTAGTTGACGCCGGGCGAGTTGCCCAGCACGCGCCAGTTCTTGTAGTCGAGCCAGCCGGAGTGGTTGTCGAGCCGTGCGGCCACCGGCAGCGCCAGCAGCGCCGCGACGATCACCACGCCCGCCGCCGGCGCGGCGTCGCGCAGCTCGAGGCGCGGCAGCCAGACCCACGCCGCCACCAGGAGCAGGAGCGCGAAGCCGCGGCCGATCTCGCCATGTGGGCTGCGCTCGGCCAGCGCCATGCCGTAGAACACGAGCAGCAGCACGAGCGACGCGAAACGAAGCGCGCCGGCCACCCGCGGGCTCTCTGCCGGCCAGAACGCCAGCGCGGTCGCGGGCACGAGCAGCGCCGGGCTGGCGAGCGCCAACGTGAGCTTGACCCATGCGTCGTCCCCTATGTACGGGTACGTGGCCGACTGCGCGCCGAGCAGGCCGTGGTTGAGATGGTGGAAGAAGGCGCCCCAGTGGTGCAGATACCGCGCCCGCAGGCCGGTGACTAGCAGCCCGAGCACCGCGAGCGCCAGGACGATCGCGACGCGCGACGCCCACGCCGCGCCCTTGGGGAGCTCGACCTGACCCGTCAGCCACAGGAGCACCCCGCCGACCGCGCACATGGCAAGCAGCGCGACCGCGCGCCCAACGGGCGGGTGCTGGATCACGCTGAGCCAGTGGGCGAGCGCGAAGGCCGCGAGCGCGAGGAAGGTGGCCAGCCGCACGAGCAGCTGGACCTGGGCGTGAGTGAGCGACTCCCACGGGCGCGGCGACAGGCCGTCGATCCGATCGCGCGCGCTTGCGACGCCGGCGGTCATGCCGCCCTCCGCTCCCGGGTCGAGGCGAGCCGGTAGCCGGCGCAGCCGCACACGGTGAAGGCCGGCACCCGTCCACCGACCGGAACCGGTGTGACGAAGTAGGAGCCGGCCCCGCGCTTGACGCTGGGCGGCGCGCTGCCTCCCCCGGCGCTCACCCAGAACACCGCACCGCTGCGCTCGAGCCGGCGCGACCGGGGCGGGCCCTCACTCGCCTCGAGCAGCGCCAGGCGCGCGTGCAGCGACGGCCAGCCGCGCAGCTCGCCGTCCAGGTCGATGGGCCGGCGCTGACCGGGAAGCAGCAGCGAGCAGCCGTGCGCGCGCCGCGCCAGATGGACCACCAGCGACGCCGTTGCGCGCACCGCGCGGTCGAGCTCCTCGGTTCCGGGCGGGTTGCTCGGATCGAGCACGACGAGCGGGCGCGCGTCCGACTCGGCCACGAGCCGCCGTTCCATCATCACGCCCGTGCGCGCCACCGTCGGCCAGTGGATGCGCGACGCAGCCGCGCCGGCGCGGTATGGCCGCAGCGAATGCAGCTCGAGCTCGGCGGCCGCCTCGGTGAGCGCGCCGCTGACGGTCTCGAGACCGGCCGTCCCGGATGCCGGCCCCACCGTGACGGGCTCGATGCGCGGCAGCACCAGCACCTCGGCCGGCTCGCTCGCGGTCTCGCGCACCGCTAGGCGCAGCGGGTCGCGGATCACCAGCCGAGCAGGCTCGATGTGGCGCCTGCCACGCCGCTCGAAGCGAACGTTCACGCGCACCCGGCGCGAGCGCGGGTCGGTGGCTGGCAGCGACTTGCCGAGCAGCGGCTCCACCAGCTCGCCGCCCGGCGGGGGCACCGCGCCCCGCCGTACGCGCAAATGGAGCGGGTACGGCTCCTCCTCCTGCACGGTTGCGGGACCCGCGTCCCGGGTGACCGTCGCCCCGCGGGCGGCCAGCCACACCCAGGCCGCCGAGCCGGCGCCGATGAGGAAGAAGCCCGCGCCCGGCACGTACAGCGACGGCAGGTCGAACGCCGCGCCGGCAATGCACAGCAGCACCCCGAACACCATCGCCCGGAGTGCGCCTCTCATAGCGCTGGTACTCGCTCGAGCGCCTCGCGCACCACGTCGGCGCGCGCGACGCCGACGGCGTCGGGGGCGAGCAGCAGTCTGTGCGTGAGCACCGGTCCGGCCAGCGCCTGAACGTCGTCCGGCAGCGCGTGGTCGCGGCCATCGAGGGCGGCCAGCGCCTTGGCCGCCTTGAGCAGCATCAGGCCGGCGCGCGGGCTGGCGCCAAGCTCCGTGCGAGCGTCGGCGCGGGTGCGCTCGAGCACCGCCACCACGTAGCGGCGTAGGGCGTCGCTGGCGTGCACGCTCGCCACGGCGGCCTGGGCCGACAGCACCTCCGCCACGTCGGTCACGGGCTCGAGCTCCATCACGCGATCGCTCGCCGCGTGGTCGCCGAGCATGTCGGCCTCGTCGCCGGCGGACGGATAGCCGAGCCTCAGCAGCACCATGAAGCGGTCGAGCTGCGCCTCGGGAAGCGGGAACGTACCCTCGTACTCGATCGGGTTCTGCGTGGCGATGACCATGAACGGCCTGGCCAGCTCATGCGTGGCCACGTCGACGGTCACGTGCCGCTCCTGCATGCACTCGAGCAGCCCCGACTGAGTCTTGGGAGAAGCCCGGTTGATCTCGTCGACGAGCACGACGTTGGCGAAGATCGGGCCGGGGCGGAACTCGAAGCGGTTCTCGCGCTGGTTGTAGACGTTCGTGCCCACGACGTCGCCCGGCAGCATGTCGGCGGTGCACTGAAGTCGCGCGTACTCCGCGTCGATCGAGCGGGCCAGCGCGCGGGCCAGCGCGGTCTTGCCGACGCCCGGATAGTCCTCGATCAGCACGTGCCCCTCGGAGAGCAGCGCGACGACAACGTTCCGGAGCACGCCCTCCGGGACCTTGACCGCCCGCAGGATGTTCTCGGACAGCCGTGTCCCGAGCGCCGCGACTGTCGTGGGGTCGAAAGAGGCGGAAGCCACTGAAGAGCGATCTTAGCCACGGGGTGAAGCCGCCGGCTCAGTATCGGGTATCGGGTATCGGGCTCCATGGTCAACAGGCCCCGATACTCGAGACTCGATACCCGTTACTCCACCAGCGTGTCTTCAGCTCCGGTCAGTTCTCGGCACGCAAACTCCGGGTTGGCCGCTCGCATCAAGGTCTCGCCGATCAGTACCGCGTCGACGCCGACTCCCTCGAGCTCCTCGATCTGCTCGCGGTTGACGATGCCGGACTCGGACACGACCGTCTTACCCGCTGGTACGTCCGCCAGCAGCTCAAAGGTCCGGCTCAGGTCGATCGTGAAGTCCTCGAGGTTGCGGTTGTTGATCCCGATCACGTCGGCGTCGAGCTCGAGCGCGACCTCGAGCTCCTCCTCGTTGTGGATCTCGACCAGAGCGTCGAGATCGAGCGCGCGCGCCTCCTCGTAGAGGTGGCCGAGGTCGTCCGGGTGCAGCGAGCCGACCACGAGCAGCACGGCGTCGGCGCCGGTGGCGCGCGCCTCGTAGAGCTGGTACGGGTCGACCGTGAAGTCCTTCCGCAGGATCGGCAGCGAGCTGGCGGCACGCGCCTCGCGCAGGTCGTCGAGCGAGCCGCCGAAATGGTCCTGCTCGGTGAGCACCGACAGCGCGGCCGCGCCGCCGCGCTCGTAGGCCTGCACCACGTCGACAACGCTGGCGCCCTCGCGGATCACGCCGGCCGACGGCGAGCGGCGCTTGTACTCGGCCACGAGCGACGTGCCCGGGTGCGCGAGCGCCTCGCGGAAGGGACGGCCCTCGCCGCGCTTCGCGACCTCGCGCTCGAGGTCCGCGAGCGGGCGCTCACCCTTGCGCTGCTCGAGCCGCTCGCGCGTCGAGCTGATCAGCTGTTCGAGGCGGACCGGCATCAGGCGGGCGCGAGCTCCCGGGTCCGCTTGACGTAGCGCTCGATCACGTCGGCCGCCGCACCGGAGTCGATCGCCTGCGCGGCCTTGATCACGCCGTCCGCGATCGAGCCGGACTTGCCGCCGACGTAGATTGCCGCGCCGGCGTTCAGCAGCGTGAGCGAGCGCTCGGGGCTCTTCTCCCCGCTCAGCACGGAGCGCGCGATCTCGGCGCTGCGCTCGGGCCTGCCGGACCGAAGGGTTTCGAACGGCACTGGCTCCACGCCTAAGTCGCCGGGACTCACACTGAAGCCCTGGACGCCCGCCTCTCCTACCTCCATGACGCGTGTCTCCGCGGAGACACTGATCTCGTCAAGCCCATCCGTGCTCGACACTACCAATCCGCTCCGGCAGCCGAGTGCAGCGAGCGCCTGGGCGACGGGCTCGAGCTTGGTCGGATCGGATATGCCGATCACCTGGCGCGTGGCGCCCGCGGGGTTGGTGAGCGGGCCGAGAAAGTTGAACAGCGTGCGGACCGAGAGCTCCTTGCGCACGGGCACCACATGGCGCATGGCGCTGTGGTGATGCGGCGCGAACATGAAGCCGAAGCCGATCTCCTCGATGCAATCGGCGATCGCGGCGGGCTCGAGGTCGAGGTGCGCGCCGAGCGCCTCGAGCAGGTCCGCCGAGCCTGATTGGCCGGTGTTCGAGCGGCCACCGTGCTTTGCCACCCTGCAGCCGGCCCCGGCGGCCACGATCGCGGCCGTGGTGGAGACGTTGAAGGTGGGCGGTCCGCCGCCGGTGCCCGCCGTGTCGAGCAGGTCGTCGTGAGGAACCTCGACCCGCCGCGAGAGGTCGCGCATCGTGCGCGCGAAGCCGGTCAGCTCATCTACCGTCTCGCCCTTCGTGCGCAGGGCGATCAGGAACGCCGCTGTCTGGACCTCCGAGGCGCGGCCCTCCATCACCTCGCGCATCACGTCCGCCGACTCGTCGGTGGAGAGATCGTCGCCCGAGGCGACCTTGTCGATCGCCTCCGTGAGCACCTGGTTCGACATCAGTCGGCCTCGAGGAAGTTCCTGAGCATGCCCTTGCCGGACTCGGTGAGCACCGACTCCGGGTGGAACTGCACGCCCTCGGCGGGCAGCGTCTTGTGACGAATCCCCATCAGCACCTCGCCGGAGCGGGCCGAGACCTCCAAGCAGTCCGGCAGCTCCGGGTCGACCACCAGTGAGTGGTAGCGGCCGGCCACGAGCGGGTTTTCTAGGCCCGTGAAGATCGTCCTGCCGTCGTGCTCGACCTGCGCGGTCTTGCCGTGCACCGGCTGGCCGCGCACCACCTTGCCGCCGAACGCCTGCGCGAGCGCCTGGTGACCGAGGCAGACGCCGAGCACGGAGGTGCCGTCCTCGGCCAGCGCCCGGATCGCGTCGACGGAGACTCCGGCCTCGGACGGCGAGCACGGACCGGGCGACACGATCACCTTCCCGCCACGCGAGCGCTCCACGACCTCCGAGACCGAAACGGCATCGTTGCGCACCACCTCGAGCTCAGCTCCCAGCTCACCCAGGTACTGGACGAGGTTGTAGGTGAAGGAGTCGTAGTTGTCGATTAGGAGGACTCGCATGGTCAGTCCACCGTCCACCGTCCACCGTCCACAGGTCGGCGGTCCAGTCGTATCTGTGGACTGTGGACGGTGGACGGTGGACGGGTCACGCCCAATCCCTCTGTCCGCACGCCAGTTCCACGGCCGCCATCACGGCTCCGGCTTTTGCTTCCGTCTCAGCCACCTCATACTGGGCCTCGCTGTCGGCCACTATGCCGCCGCCCGACTGCACGTGTATGCGGCCGTCCTTGATCACCGCCGAGCGGATGAAGATGCAGGCGTCGAGGTCGCCCGTGTAGCTGAGGTAGCCGATCGCGCCGCCGTAGGCGCCGCGCTTGACGGGCTCCAGCTCGTCGATGATCTGCATCGCGCGGATCTTGGGCGCGCCCGACAGCGTGCCGGCGGGCAGCGACGTGCGCAGCGCATCCATCGCCGTCACGCCCTCGCGCAGCGTGCCCGCAACCGAGGACACGATGTGGAGCACATGCGAGTAGCTCTCCACCTCCATCAGCTCCTCGACGCGGACGGTGCCGTACTCGCACACACGCCCCAGGTCGTTGCGCGCGAGGTCCACGAGCATGACGTGCTCGGCGCGCTCCTTCTCGTCGGCCAGCAGGCTCTTCGCGCGCTCGAAGTCCTCCTCCACGCTGCCAGAACGCGGCCGCGTGCCCGCGATCGGCCGCTGCTCCGCGCGGCGGCCGGTCACCTTCACGAGCGCCTCGGGCGAGGCGCCGGCGATCTCGAAGTCCTCGAAGTCGAGGAAGTACATGTACGGGCTCGGGTTGACCGTGCGCAGACCGCGATAGATCGAGAACGCCTCCACGGGAGCGTCGGCTGACCAGCGCTGGCTCGGCACCACCTGGTAGATGTCGCCCGCGCGGATGTACTCCTTGGCGCGCTCCACCGCGGCGGCAAAGCCATCGGAGCCGATATTGGAGGTGAAGGCGGGAGCGTCGCGGATGCCCGCGGCGGCGCGCGGGATCGGCGCGGCCAGGCGCTCGCGGATGTCGGCGATCGTGCTCACGGCCTCGTCGTAGCGCGCCTCGAGATCGGCGCCGCCAGGCTCGGCGAACACGTTTGCGAGCACCGTGACCTCGTGCTTGAGGTGGTCGAAGGCGAGCAGCACGTCGGAGACCATCAGCGCCAGCTCGGGCAGCCCGATCTCGTCCGGGTTCGCCTCCCCCACACTCGGCTCGAACCAGCGCACCAGGTCGTAGCCGAACATGCCGACGGCTCCGCCCGAGAAGGGCGGCAGGTCAGGCAAAGGCGCCACCCGGTAGCGGGCCAGCTCGTCCGCCACCGCCGTGTACGGATCGTCGAACTCGCGCTCCTCACCTCCGACGGTGAGCACGCCGTTCTCCAGCCGGATCACCGCCCGCGGCTGCACGCCGAGGAACGACCAGCGGCCAAAGCGCTGCCCCTGCTCCGCCGACTCGAGCAGGAACGAAGGTCCCTCTCCGCGCAGGCGCAGGTAGGCGGACACCGGTGTCTCGGTGTCGCTGATGAAGCTGTGGCGCAGCGGCACGACGTTGTGATCGCGCGCGAGCTCGCGCACCTCGTCGAGGCTCGGCTGGACGTCTATGTCAGCGGCGACGGGCATTCAGCTCCTCGAACGCGTCGACGAGCGACAGGCCGCGCGATGAGAGCAGCACGGTGAGGTGGTAGAGCACGTCCGCCGCCTCCTCGCGCACGCGCTCGTCCGACTCCTCGCGCGCGGCGCGCGACACCTCCTCCGCCTCCTCCTCCACCTTCGCGCCGATGCGCGGCGGATCGGCGAGCAGCTCGGCGGTGTAGCTGGCCGGACCGGGATGCGCCTTGCGCTCCTCGATCGTGCGCTGGAGCGTCGCCAGCGCCTCCCCTGAGGTCGGCTCCATCTCACCCCGGTAGAAGCAGGTGCGCTCGCCCGTGTGGCAGGCGGGGCCGGCGGGATCTACGAGCGCCACGAGGGCGTCCGCATCGCAGTCGTAGCGCAGGCGCTGCACCCTCTGAACGTTGCCCGAGGTCTCGCCTTTGTGCCAGAGCTCCTGGCGCGAGCGGCTCCAGAAGTGCGTCTCGCCAGTCTCGCGCGTGCGCGCGAGGGCCTCCTCGTTCATGTACGCGAGGGTGAGCACCTCACCGGTGCGCGCGTCCTGGACGACGCATGGGATCAGGCCCTGCTTGTCAAACGTCGGCTGGAAGTCCACGAAGCGGATCTTAGGTTCCAAGGCCACAGGCCACAGGCCTCAGGCCACAGGCCACAGGCCACAGGCCACAGGCCACAGGCCTTACTTCTGGACGATTCGGAACTTCGCGTGCAGTCTCGTTGATCTGCGCACCCGGCTTGCCCTACGCGCGCAACGTGTCGATCAGCCGTTCGAGCACGGGGTCCATCTCCTTGCGCGCGGCGACGGGATCGTCCGCGTCGGCCACGTAGAGCGCAGCGGCGTCGAGCGCGCCGGTGATCACGTGCGCGAGCGGCATCACGGGCTGGCGGGCGATCGCGCCGGCCTCCATCGCCTCACCCAGGCCGCCCGCGATCAGGCCCAGGCCGTGCCGGGCCACGATCTCACGCCACTCGTCAAAGCCGAGCACCGATGGTGCGTCCAGCAGCACGATGCGGCTGACGTCGGGGTCGAGCGCCGCGTCCATCCACAGACGCGTGCCCACGCGCAAGAGCTGGAAGAAGTCGGCGGCCTCGGCTGCGGCGCGGGTGGCGATGTCCTGCGCTATCTCGCACTCCACCTGCTCGAACACGGCGCGGAACAGGTCCTTCTTGTCCTCGAACTGGTGGTAGAGGGCCCCGCGCGTGACGCCGGCCTTCCGCACGATCTCCTCGGTGCCGACCGCCGAAAAGCCCTTCTTGGCGAACAGGCGCCGAGCCACCTTCACGAGCTTGGCGCGGGTGGCCTCCGACTGGGCGGCCTTGGTGCCGCGTTTGACATTCGTACTGTCTGTATGCATAATCCGTACAGCTTGTATGCGAAATATAGATGGGAGACCGCGTGAAAGCCAGTCGTGAAATCGAACTCTCAGCCGGAACGATCAGCTACCAGGACACGGGCGGCGACGGCCCGGTCGTGCTGTTCGTGCACGGACTCCTGGCCAGCGGGATGTTGTGGGCGGCAGTCGTGCCCCAGCTCGCGGCGGACGCGCGTTGCATCGTGCCCGAGCTGCCGCTCGGCGCGCACAAGCGGCCGATGAAGCCGGACGGCGAGCTGAGCCCGCGGTCGGTGGCCGCGATGCTCGCTGAGCTGATTGACAAGCTCGACCTGCACGAGGTGACCGTGGTGGGCAACGACACCGGCGGCGCCATCTGCCAGCTGCTCGTGACCGAGCACCCCCAGCGCATCGGCCGCCTGGTACTGACGCCGTGCGACGCGTTCGAGCACTTCTTCCCGCCCGCGTTCAAGCCGATGCAGCTCGCGGCGAAGATCCGTGGAGGGCTCGCGCTCACTATCCAGCCCGTCAGGATCCGAGCGATCCGCAACAGCCCGATCGGATTCGGCTGGCTGTCGAAACGCGGCATCCCGGACGAGGCGATCGACGACGCGCTCGGCACCTACTTCGGCAACAAGGCCGTGCGGCGCGACACCGAGAAGTTCGTCCGCAACGTGTCGAAGAAGGACACGCTCGCCGCCGCCGAGCGGCTGCGCGACTTCGACCGCCCGGCGCTGCTGGCGTGGGCGCGCGAGGACAAGTTCTTCAAGGTCAAGCTGGCCGAGCGTCTGCTGGAGCGACTGCCAAACGGGCGGCTCGAGCTGATCGACGACAGCTACACGTTCGTCCCAATCGACCAGCCGGAGCGCCTGGCCGAGCTGATCCGCGAGTTCGTGCGCGAACCGGTGGCCGAGGAGGTGGCGCCATGACCGCGGCACCGGACATACTCGGCGATGTGAGCGACGAGAACGTGGAGGTCGTCAGGCGGGTGCAGGACGCTTTCAACCGCGGCGACCTGGACGAGCTGCTCGGCTACATGTCCCCGGACACCGAATGGCAGATCTCCGAGAACAACCCGGCCGCACGCACGCTGCACGGCCGGGACGAGCTCCGCGCCTACCTCGAGGACTGGCGCGACACGGTGCACGGCCTCTACTACGAGGTGAGCCGCTGCATCGACGCCGGCGATGCCGTGATGCAGGAGGGCACGATCAGCGGCCACGCCGGACACGGCGGGCCGGAGCTGACCGTGCCTCTGGCCCTGGTCACGTACTTCGAGGACGGCGTGCCGGTTCGCACCGAGGAGTACCTGGACGTGGCCCAGGCCCACGCCGCCGCCGGCATCGCCTAGCTCGGGCGGGACCCGCCCGCCCGCGGGCGGTGTAGAAGGCTCAGTGGTGGTCCGGCCGCTGAATCTCGCCGACGGCGAGCTCGTGCAACGCGCGAAGCGTGGAGATGTGGGCGCTTACGAACAGATCGTGGAGCGGTACCGGGAACCGGTTTTCCGCGTGGCCTACCTGGTCACGCGCTCAACTGCCGACGCGGAGGAAGCCGCTCAGGACGCCTTCGTGAAGGCGTACCGGGCGCTTGGGCGCTTCCGCGACGACGCGCCGCTGCGGCCGTGGCTCATGCGCATCGCGGTGAACGAGTCGCGCAACCGGGTGCGCTCCGCGGGGCGGCGCGAGGCGCTCGGCCTGCGGGCGGCAGCAGAGCGGCCTCCGGATGACTCGGACCAGTCACCGGAGGCCGCCCTGCTCGCCGCGGAGGAGCGCCGCGACCTGCTCGACGCGATCGAGCGGCTGCGCGACGACGACCGGCTCGCGCTCGCCTGCCGCTACTTCCTGGGCCTGTCCGACCGCGAGGCCGCGCAGGTCCTGGGCTGGCGGCAGGGCACGTTCAAGTCGCGCCTGTCGCGCGCCCTCGGGCGCCTGCGCATGGAACTGCGTGAGGAGGTGACGCCGTGAGCGAGCTTGAGCGCAGGCTGGGCGCGATCGGTGGCGAGCTGGCCTACCCGCCCACCCCGGACATCGCCGCGACCGTGAGCGAGCGCGTTCGCGCCCCACGCCGCCTCCCCGCGCGGCGCACGCTGGCGATCGCCCTGGCGCTGCTCCTGCTCTCGGCGGCCACCGCGTTCGCCGCCGCGCCCGCCTTCCGCCACAGCGTGCTCGACTTCCTGGGCCTGCGCAGCGTCCAGGTCGAGCGCGTGCCGCGGCTGCCCAAGCTGCCGCCGGGGGCCGCGGGCGGCGACCTGGGCCTCGGCACCCACACCACGCTGGCGGCCGCTCGGGCGCGCGCCGGCTTCCCGCTGCTCGTGCCGGGCTCCCCGGCGCTGGACGAGATCTACATCGCGCGCGCTCCCGCCGGCCGCCGGATCACGCTCGCCTACGCGCCCAGTCGAGACTTGCCCCGCGCGCCCGAGACGCACGCCGGGATGCTGATCACCGAGTTCCGCGGCAGCGCGCCGCGCGAGTTCCTCCAGAAGATCCTCGGACCCGGCACGACCGCCAGGTCCGTGACGGTGAACGGCGATCCCGGCGTGTGGATCGCAGGCCGCCCGCACCAGGTGCTCTACCGCGGCCCCGATGGCCAGGTGTACTCGGACACGCTGCGCCTGGCCACCAACACACTGCTCTGGCGACACGGCGACGTGGTCGTCCGCATCGAGGCGAAGGTGCCGCTGGCCACCGCGCTGCGGGTGGCGAGCTCGATGCGCTGAGTTGCGGGAACCAGACGGCGGCGGCGCTTGTAGTTCGGGCATGAGAACGCTCGCCATCGCATTCACCCTGCTACTCCTCCTGCCCGCGGCCGCCGCCGCCAAGACTGGCATCTCGCTCAATCCCCCACCGGACGGGCTGCCCGCGGGCGAGCCGTGGGACGTGTCGTTCTCATACATCCACAATGACGCGGTGGTGACGAAGAGCCACGGTCACCCATCCATCGAGATCACGAGCGCGGACGGGGCGACTACGCGGACGTTCCGCGCCCAGCGCGGGCCCCAGGGCACGTGGATGGCCCAGGTGTCGTTCCCACGCGCGGGCACCTGGCACTACTACGTCCACGGCTTCGGCAGGGTGGGCAAGAACCAGGTTTGGGAGCCCGTCCAGATCGCGGCCCGGCCAGGCAAGGCCGCGCCGTCGCTGAGGGCCGTAGGCGTGTCGGGCGGCTCGTCGTTCCCCTACGGCTGGGTGGGTGCCGCGGCTGCGCTGCTGGCGCTCACGGCCGGCGCGCTGAT
>Ga0070684_100003673_pt1 | contig 11581 bp, 5 predicted proteins | sample KBSC723LmetaG_FD_65653 | JGI IMG/M metagenome (GOLD analysis project Ga0070684, IMG submission 65653) | Corn rhizosphere microbial communities from Kellogg Biological Station, Michigan, USA - KBS C7.2-3L metaG | ecosystem: Host-associated > Plants > Roots > Rhizosphere ...
TGAGCCCGGCTTGCCCACTCACCTTCAGCGTGCGAATCGCTCCGCCCGGGCCGGTGAACGTGAGCTCGACGTCGGTCGCCGGCGCTTTGAGCCAGAAGTTGATGTCCGCGCCGTACGGCGGATTCTCTCCGCTCACGTGCGCGCCGGCGTCGGACTCGCGTCCGTCGTTCGTTTGACGGAAGCGATACGCCGCGCGCGGCTTGAAGAGATGAAAGTCCTGTGATTGCGCCACGTCCCATTCGCGCAGCGGCGTGACGTCGTCAAGGATGTACACGCCGCGACCGTGCGTGCCGATCACCAGATCGTTGAACCGTGGCTGCACCTGCATCCAGTACACGGGCGCGGGCGGCAGGTTGTTCCGCAGCCGCGTCCAAGTGCCTCCGTCATCCCACGTAACGTAGAGCGCGTTGTCGGTGCCGAGATACAACATGCCCTTGCGCACCGGATCTTCCACGATGATGTGTGCGCTGCTGTTCATGCCTTTGGGCACGGTCGACGTGATGAGCTTCCAGGTCGCGCCGTAATCCGTGGTCTTGTACACGCGCGCGTCGTAGTCCGCCTGATGCTGCAGATTGATCGCCACGTACGCGGTGCCCGGGTCGAAGTGCGATGGCGCGACGCTCCACACCGTGCCCCACGGCGGAAGGTCGGGAATGTTCTTCGTGACGTTGGCCCAATGCGCGCCCGCATCCTTTGTCACGTTGACTTGTCCGTCGTCGCTGCCCGTCCAGATCACTCCCGCTTTCACCGGCGACTCGGCGATCGAGTACAGTGTCGCGCCGTCGAACGTGGTGAGATTGTCCGACGTGAGACCGCCCGAGTTCTGCTGGTGCTCTTTGTTGTTTGCGGTGAGGTCGGGGCTGATCACCTTCCAACTTTGCCCGCCATTGGTCGTCATGAACACGACTTGCGCGCCCACGTACACGCGAGTGTGGTCGTGCGGAGAAATAGCAAGCGGCGTGATCCAGTCCCACCGGTATTTCATGTTGGCCGGCGCCCAGCCATAGCTCGTGATCGGCCACGCGCTCACGTCGCGCGCCATCTGCGTTCTATAATCCATGCGATACACGCGGCCATTGTCGCAGCCCGACCACACGATGTTCGCGTCGACCGGATCCGGTACGCCGAACGCGTCTTCGCACCCACCGGTTCCCGTCCAGTAGCCGAGGGAGATTCCGCCGCCGCGACCGCCGCCGGCCAAGTTGCGGCTTGGGCCGCGGAACGACGACTTGTCCTGGATGTTGCCCATCACGTTATAAGGAATCTCATTGTCGGCGAAGACGTGATACACCTGCGAGATGGGCAGCACGAAACGTTGATACGTCGCGCCGCGATTGTTGCTGATGCTCACGCCCGCGTCGTTGGCCACGAGCACGCGATTCGAATTGGTGGGATCGATCCACACGTCGTGATTGTCGCCGCCCGCCGCTTGCAAACCCGCTCCCGGCGCCGGCGCACCCTCGCCTCTTCCGCCGCCACGTCCACCCGCCGCACCGCCTCGACCGCCGGCGGCGGCACCACCGCGACCAGGCTGAAAGACAGTCGTGCCACCGTCGCGCGACATACTGAACGACACCGACGGGAAGTAGAGTAAATTCTGATCGTCTGGCGAGATCGTGAACCGTGTGTAATACGGCGAACGCTCGGCGGTCTCGTGCTGTTGGTTGACGAGCTGCCAATTCTCTCCACGATCGTCCGAGCGATAAAGTCCAGGCCGCAGATCCTGCACGAGCGCGTACACACGATTCGGATTGCTCGGCGCCACACCAACCGCGACCTTGCCGAGTGGATAGTCGGCTGCCGGGAGTCCGTGTCCGGCGATCTTCGTCCACGAAGCGCCGCCGTCGCGCGTGACGTACACACCGCTGCTCGGGCCGCCGCTGTTCAGGTTCCAGCGGTGGATCTCCAACTGCCACATGCCGGCGTAGAGCGTCTTGGAGTCGTTCGGGTCGAGCGCGAGGTCGGAGCAGCCCGTTGCGTCGTTGACGTAGAGAATTTGCTGCCAAGTCGAACCGCCATCGGTCGTTCGAAAAACGCCGCGCTCGTGCTGCGGTCGAAACGCCTCGCCGATCGCGCAGACGTAGACAGTATTCGCATCGCGCGGATCGACGATGATGCGTGCGATGTGCCCTGTCCTCTCGAGTCCCATGTGCTGCCACCTGCGTCCGGCGTCGATCGACTTATAAACGCCGTCGCCCATTGTGTAGTATGGGCGAATGAGCCACGGCTCCCCGGTTCCGGCCCAGATCACGTTGTGGTCAGTCGGCGCCATGGCGAGCGCGCCCACCGCGGACACGTCTTCTCCGTCGAAGATCGGCGACCAGTTGGTGCCGCCGTCGGTCGTCTTCCACACGCCGCCGTCGGCCGCGCCGATGTAGACCACGTTGGAATTGCCAGGCTCGCCGATGATCGACGCAACGCGGTTGCCCTCGGGCCCGAGCGCGCGGAAGTGTAGCGCGGCGAGCGGGCCGCCGGCCGCGGCGTCGGCCTGTCCGCCGCGGCGGCCTTGTGCCTGAGCTGTGCCGTGCAGTGGCGCGACCAATAATCCAATCACGATGAGTGCAGCGACGAGGTTGCTGCTCTCAGGGCGCGGCGCCCCGCGGTCGAGTTCCGTCATCTCCGTCTCCTCGCAAGTGCCACCAGTAGAATGAACACAGGTGCGAGACGATATAGGCCGCGGCGCGCCCGCCGGCAAGGATCGCCGGCGGTCGATGCGTGCTACGGTTTTTCGAACTCGAGTGATCAGTCGCCGCGCAACGCCTCGACAGGATCCACTCGCGACGCGCGACGCGCCGGTGCCATGCTCGCGACGATCGCGACGACGAGCAGGAATGCGCCGGCCGCGATGAACGTCGCGGGATCGGTCGGCTGCACGCCGTAGAGAAGCGACGTCAAGAGTCGCGTCGTCGCCAACGCCGCGACAGAACCGACTGCGGCACCGAGCAGAGCCAAGCGCACCGAGTGACCCACCACCAATCGCGTCACCTGCCACGCACGCGCGCCGAGCGCCATGCGAAGGCCGATCTCGGAACGTCTCTGCGTCACGAGGTACGCGATGACTCCGTAGGTCCCGACGGCGCTCAGCACCAACGCCATCATGGCCGCAATAGCAAGCAACGCGAGAATGAATGACACGCGGGCGAGCGAATGCTGGACGACGGACGTGAGCGTTTGCACACGATCCACCGACACGGCCGGATCGAGCCCTTCGATCGCTCGGCGAATCGTCGGCATGAGCGTGGTCGGATCGTCGAGCGACGTGCGCACGATAAGATCGACGTCATTGACCGGTTGCCAAAGCGGCGCGTCGGGGATTGGCAGGATCGGGAAGAACACCGCTTCCACCGGTGGCTTTTCCAGTCCTTCGCCTCGCACGTCATCCGCCACGCCGACCACTCTATAGAAGGGCGGCCGGGAGCCGTTTCCTTTGATGCCTCGCCCGATCGGATTCTCGCCGGGCCAGAAGCGGTTGGCGAGCGCGCGCGTTACCACCACCGCACCCGTGGCGCCTTCGGCGTCATGCCAATCGGGAACACGACCGTGTACGGGAACGCCCAGCGCCGTGAAGTAGCCCGGGGCCGCCTCGGTGACCTTCACGCATGGCGGCTCTTCGCCTGGCGCGAGCGGACGATCTTCCACCCAGACGATGCTGCAAAAGCCGAAGCTCACGAGCGGCACATCGGTGCCGCCGCCCACCGCTCGAACTCCGGGCAGCGCGCCGACGCGTTCCTCGAGCGTCTTCTGAAACGCGGCGACCGGCGCCCAACCACCATAGCGCGACCACGGCACATGGACGTGCATCACGAGTGCACGCTCCGGATCGAATCCCGGCCTTACGTGGCGGAGTTGCTCGACCGTGCGCAGCATCAACCCCGCGGCGGCGAGCAATACGAGCGCGAGCGTCATTTGGCCGACGATGAGCGCGTCGCGCACGATACGCGTGCCGCGCGATGACGTGAGTCCGCGTCCTCCCTCGCGCAACGTGGCGGTGTCTACGTCGCGTCGCCTCGCCAGCGGAACGAGCCCGAACACCACGCCCAATGCGATCGACAGCGCGGCGGTGAATGCCGCCGTGCGCCAGCCGAGCGCGACGGTTGCGATGCGTGGAATGGTCGGCGGCGCGACGGCGACGAACATGTGCAACGCGCCCCACGCGAGCACGAACGCGAGCACGCCGGCCGCTAGGGTGAGCAGCAAACTCTCGGACAAATAATGCACGGCGAGGTGAGCGCGTCCCGCGCCGAGCGCGGCACGCACCGCGGCTTCGCGACGCCCTGCCTCGAGGCGCACGAGAAATAGATTCGCCACGTTCGCCGCGGCCATGAGCAACACGAGCGCGACCGCGCCGAACACCACCCAGAGCACGCGCGCCGTGGCACCGACCACCGCGGTGTGGAGCGGCGTGACCGCCATGCTGAAGTGATACTGTCGCATAAACGCAGGCGAGTACGCCGACGGGGCGATCTCCGGCAGTCGAGCGGTGAGTGCCGCGAGCTCGCGTTGTGCGTCGCTCAGCGAGGCACCCGGCGCGAGCCGCGCGAACATCGAATAGGGATGCGTGTTCACCGCGCGCGCCGCCGGATCGAGCTTCAGCGGCAACCAGATGTCGACGGCGAACCCGGCGAGATCGGCCTGCGACGAGAACGCACTCGGCATCGGCAGATCTACACCCTGCGCAGCGATGCCGACGACGAGGATTGGTTTTCCTTCGACGTCGATGGTACGTCCGACGATCGACTTGTCGCCGCCGAAGCCGCGCTGCCAGAAACCGTAGCTGAGCACCGCGGCAGACGGTCCGTTCGGTGCATCGTCGTCGGTGGTGAAGAGCCGGCCGACAATCGGACGCGCGCCGAGCACGCCGAACAGTGAGCTCGTGATCTCCGCCGACGCGACGCGCGCCGCTCCATCGGACGAATGCACCGACAACGTTCCGGTGGCGTAGATGCCGCTCGCCGCGAGCGAATGCGCTTCGCGCCGGAAGAAGAAATAGCCCGCCGGCGACACGCCCCAATTCCGTGCCGTGACCGCCGTGCCGGACACCGGATGCATGATGGACACGAGCCGGTCGGGCTGCGGATACGGCAACGGTCGCAGCACGACAGCATCGAGCACGGCGAAGATCGACGTGGTGGCGCCGATTCCAAGCACGAGTGTGGCGAGAGCCACGAGCGAGAAAGCCGGCGTGCGCGCGAGCGCGCGCACACTTTGCCGCACTTCGCGGCGAACCGCGTCGACGATGTCCATACGGCGTCTCTGATGATGGGTGGTGAGATCGATGTCGCGCGCCATGCGCCGGTACTCCGCGTAATCGCCGAAGCGCCGGCGCGCCTCCGCCTCGGCAGCGTCGCGCGTCCAGCCGCGCGCGATCAATTCTTCAACGCGGCCTTCGAGATGGAAGCGCAGCTCGTCGTCTACTTCACGAGCGAGCCGCTCGCGCGAGCTGGGCAGCCTGAATACGCGGCGAAGTCCGTCCCAGCGAGAATGCGGCGGTGTCACCGCGCCGGCTCCGGCGCGAGCACACGCGAGACGGCCAACGTGTAGCGCTGCCAGCGTGAGAGCTCGGCGGTGAGATGCCGGCGCCCGGCCGGCGTCAGACGATAGAATCGCGCGCGGCGTCCGGCGTCAGTATAGCCCCACTCGCTCTCGAGCCACTCTTTCTGCTCGAGTCGATGCAGTGCGGGGTAGAGGGCGCCGTCCTCGATCTGGAGCTCGCCTTGTGTCCGCTGCTCGATCCATCGCAGCGTGGCAAGTCCGTGCATCGGGCCCCACGAGAGAGCGCGAAGAATCAACAAGTCGAGCGTGCCGCGGACGACGTCCAAGTCGGGCGATGCAGCCATGACGGACCATCCTCGTGTGCGGAGGTCCGAGTATCCTAAGGTTCTTAGTACAGAAACGCCAGAGGCGTTTCGGCGGACTGGCTCGCCTAGTGCGGCGTGATCACCCGCCCGATCGCGCCCGCGCTTGGAACCTCCGGCGTCCGCTCGAGGCGACGGGCGGGAAGTTGCTCCGAGAGGAGACTGACAGTAAACCGTTGCCCTTCGGAGATCCGCTCGACCTCGATCGCGATCGCATCGACAGCGGTCTCGAGCCGCTGAATCGCACTCGGGTCCACCGCCGGTAGGTCGCGCGGCTTCGTTTTCGAGCCGAGTCGCCAGAGCACTCGGGCTCCGAGACCGATCACCACGAACGCGGCCACCGACATCGTGATCACGGTCATGACCTGGGCGAACATCAAGACATCGTTATCCATCCGTCCTCCGTGTGAGCTTGGTCATCCGTACGTCGCCCGCAAGCACGAAGTTGCGGGCAGCATTGCGGATGCGAAATACCGCCGCCATATTCGCGTCGTTCTTGCTTCCCCTGCGCCACTCCTCGCCGCGCCACGTGAGGCCCGCCCGTGCGCCCGCCCCTCCGCCTGTCCAAAAGCTCGTTCGGAAGCACGGCCTCATCGTCCAGACAGCCGTCTGATGACGAATTGTTGTCGCGGCTGCGGAGCAACGACGTCCGGGCGCTCGAGTTGGCCCTCGCGCGGTACTGGACGCTCGTCGTCGATTACATCGAGCGACTCACCCGCTCGCGGGATGCGGCGGAGGACATTGCTCAGCGCGCGTTTTGCCAGCTCTGGGATCGGCGCGCGCAGTGGGGCGTCGCGGGATCCCTGCGCGCGCTGCTCTGCCGCATCGCGCGGAATTATGCGGTCAGCGAGCATCGCCGGCACCTGGCCGAGGAACGGAGTGCGGCCACGTTCCTCGAGCTTCACGCCGATTCGCCGGCCGCGCTACAGGACGCCGTCGACGACGCGCGGCTTCGAACGCTGATCGATCGAGGGATCGCCAAGCTGCCCGTGCGGCGACGTGAGATCCTCGTCCTTCGCTGCTACCACGACCTCTCATATAAAGAGATCGCGGACATCATGAACATCGCGGAGCAGACCGTGGCCAATCAGCTCAGCAAGGGACTGGCGACGCTTCGCGCATCGTTCGGCGACAGGCTCGACTGAGCTCGAAGTAGTAGGCTCTCGGCGCGGCGTGCGTGTATGGGCGATGCGAATTCTCGTCCTCGCGATCGCCGCCACGTTGTGCCCCGCCCTCGTCCGGCCGTCGCCCGCCCAACGAAGCGGTCCGGTGGCCGCGAGTCTCCAGGAACCTGCGATGGCCATCGCTCAACCGTGGCCGAACGCGGGCAGCTGGCGCCACATCGGTCCGGCCGCGTTCGGCGGCAGGGTCGACGACATCGAAGCCGTAGCGAGCGATCCGCGAATCATCTTCGTCGGCAGCGCGGCGGGTGGCGTCTTCCGCAGCAAGAACAACGGGACCACCTGGGACCCGGTATTCGACAACTTTGGAAACACGCTGTCGATCGGCGACATCGCGATCGCGCCGAGCGATCCGAACGTCGTGTGGGTGGGAACGGGCGAGGCGAACAACCGACAGAGCTCGACGTGGGGCGACGGCGTCTACCGCTCGACTGACGGCGGCACGACGTGGCGACACATGGGCCTGCGCGAGACGCAGAGTATCGGCCGCATCGTGATCGACCCGCGCAACGCTGACGTGGTATTCGTCGCCGCGGTCGGCCATCTCTTTGGCCCGAACGACGAGCGCGGACTGTACCGAACGCGCGATGCCGGCGCGACGTGGACCAAGGTCCTCGGAGTCGATGCGAACACCGGGGCGACCGACGTCGTGATATCGCCCGACGGGCGGACGTTGATCGCCACGACCTATCAGCGGCGGCGACGCGAGTTCGGTTTCGCCGGAAGCGGCCCGGGTAGTGGATTGTGGCGGTCGACTGACGGCGGCGACACGTGGGCGCGCGTGACGAGCGGCGTGCCTGCCGGCGACCTCGGTCGCATTGGACTCGCCATGTCAGCCAGCAAACCGGACGTGGTGTACGCGATCATCGAGGCGTCGCCACCGGGCGGCGGCGTGTATCGATCGGACGATCGTGGCGCGACATGGGTGCGCAAGAACTCCGTGAATCAGCGGGGCAATTACTTCAGCCAAATCCGGGTCGATCCCAAGAATCCGAATCATGTCTGGATGCTGGCGACGGCGCTTCTGGCATCGAACGACGGCGGCACGACGTTCTCGGGCGACTCGATCGCGCCCTACGCGCATCCCGACCACCACGCCATGTGGATCGACCCCGCCCAGCCACAGCACGTCATGCTCGGCAACGACGGCGGCGTGTACTTCTCGTACGACAACGGTCGTTCCTGGAGCTACGTCGACAATTTGCCGATCAGCCAGTTCTACGACATCGCGATCGACGACCGCGAGCCGTACTGGATCTACGGCGGTGCACAGGACAACGGATCGTGGGCCTTTCCGAGCGCGACCTACTCGCGCGGCGGAATGACCAACCTCGACGTGCAGAACACCGGCTTCGGCGACGGATTTCAATCCGCCGTCGATCCGATCGACCGTCGATTCGTGCATGCGAACTCTCAGAACGGGCGCGCCTTCCTCGCGGACATGGTAACGCGCGAGGAGCGCTTCATCCAACCCGTCGCGCCAGCCGGACAGGATCCGTATCGGTTCAACTGGAACACGGCCATGCAGCAGTCGCCAAACGATCCGCGCGCTCTGTACATCGGCGCGCAGAAGCTGCTCAGATCGACGGACCGCGGCACAACGTGGCAAGAGATCAGCCCCGACCTCACCAAGCATGCGGGGCGCACCACGCTCAGCGTCGGCAACGGATTCCCGGCGGGTCGCTCGCTGTCGGCCAACGACGGCGTGAGCGCATACGGCAACATCACGACGATCAGCGAGTCGCCCAAAGCGCGCGGTACGATCTACGTCGGCACCGATGACGGCAACGTCCAGATGACCGCCGACGGCGGCGGTCACTGGAGCGATATCACGCCGCGTTTCGCGATGCCGGAGTCGCGTTATGTGAGCAAGGTGTACGCATCGCGTCATGACGCGCGCGTGGCGTACGTCGCGTTCGACGGCCACTGGGACGACGACCAAAGACCATATCTGTTCAAGACCGTGGACGGCGGCGCGACGTGGACGTCCATCGCGAGCGACCTCCCAAGCTGGAAACCGGTAAAGACCATCGAAGAGGATCCCAGAAACCCGAATCTGCTCTTTGTGGGAACGGAGTTCGGGCTCTACTGGACGACCGACGGAGGACACCACTGGTCACCAGCGAGCGGGAACGTTCCGCCAGTGATGGTCGATCGGATCATCGTCAACCCAAAGAACAACGACCTCGTACTCGCCACACACGGTCGCGGCGTGATCATCCTCGAGGACATCGCGCCGCTCGAAGGCACGAGCGCCGCCGGCGACGTGCGGCTCTTTCCGCTGCGCGCCGCCACAGAGGTGCAGACGTACCGCGATCTTCCCTGGCCAGGCGGCAACGCATTCGTCGCGCCCAACTCGCCGATCGGCACGTACATCTCTTACGCTGTCGCGAGCGACCCGCCGTCGCCCGATACTGTACGGATCGACGTGATTGCCCCAGACGGCACCGTCGTGGATCAGATGACCGGTCCTGATCGGGCGGGTACGCATCGGGTTCTCTGGGACATGCGGTATCGGTTCAAGTACGTGCCGCCGCCGTCGGACTCCGGCTTCTACGGACCGCCGCGCGCGCCGTACGTTCCGCCGGGCGAGTACACCGTCGCGCTCACAGCACGCGGCCGAACGATGAAGCAGACCGTTCAGGTGCGAAGCGACGCGCGCGGCGTGAGCACGCCGGCTGCACTGCGTGACCGCGCGGCGATCAACCTGCGAGCGCGCGACATCAGTCGTGTTTACTACGACGCGGTGAGTTGCATGGATGCAATCGACGCCGAGCTCGCGTCGATCGGAGCGCCCGCCGACAGCATGATCAAATCGATCTCGGCCGAGGTCGCGACGCTTCGCCGCCGGGCCCATGGTAACAGCATTACTTCGGGCATCGGGCGGCTGTTCGATCTCACGGCAGCGATCGAATCGTCGTCGATGGCGCCGACCGACGCGCAGCACCGAAGCCTCGCCGCATCGGTTGCCGAGTTCACCGACATCGCGGCGAAAGTGAACGACATCGTCGCCAATCAATTGCCCGCGGTGCGCGCGAAGGCGGGTCACACCGGCGGCGCGGTGATCGCGGGCGTTCAACCACCTCACTAGTCCGTGCGTGGCCTTGCGTTGTTTCGCAGCTCTTGTCGTAACGCTCTCTTACAGAGGATTCCCATGAATCTGCGCCGTGTCTGCGGTATCGCCCTCGTTGGACTCCTGACTGTGTCGGTCAGTGCCGCCGCCTCGCGGGCGCCGACGCCGCGATTCGAGATCAGCTTTCCATCATCCGCGCACACCGGGCCGATCACCGGGCGGCTCGTGCTCATCATCGGGACAAAGGCGCAGCCGGAGCCGCGCCTTCTCATCTCGCCGCGCGGCCCGGCGTTGTTCGCGATCGACATCGATCAGCTCAAACCCAACGCGACGGCGGTAATCGACGATGGCGCGCTGGGATATCCGATGGCGCTGTCGGCGCTCCCGCCGGGCGACTACTTCGCCCAGGCTGTGATCAGCGTCTATGAGCAGGTGCATCGCGCCGACGGCAAGACCGTCTGGCTGCCGATGAACGACGGCAACATCGAGTTCTTCAGCAACGCGGCAAACAATCTGTACAGCGACGTGACTCCGGTGCACGTCGGCGCCGACGGCGCGATCAAGATCAGCGTGACGCACCTGGTGCCCAAGTACGAGCGGGCCAAGGACACCGAGTGGATCAAGCAGGTGACCTTCCAGAGCCCGATGCTCACCAAGTTCTGGGGACGCCCGATCTTCATCCATGCGTCGGTGCTGTTGCCCAAGGGGTACACCGAACATCCGTCGACGTACTATCCCAGCGTGTACACGCTTGGCCACGGTGAGGCACCGTTGTCGTTCTCGACGACGCCGCCGCGCAATGGCGCGCCGAACGTGGTGAGCCCGGTGACCGGCACCGAGAGCGGATATGCGACCTACCAGAAGTGGATCGGCGACGACTACCCGCGCGTCATCTGCATCAGCCTCCAGCAACAGACTCCCTATTTCCCTGATTCGTATTCTGTAAACTCGGCGAATAACGGCCCGTATGGGGACGCCGTCGTTCAGGAGATGATTCCCTTCCTCGAGAAGACCTTCCGCATCATTCCCAAGCCGTACGCGCGCCAGCTCGAGGGCGCGTCGACCAGCGGGTGGCAGACGCTCGCCCTCCAGCTTCAGCATCCGACGTTCTTCGGCGGCGCGTGGGTCTTTCAGCCCGACCCGATCGATTTCACGCGATACCAGGAAACGAACATCTACACCGACACGAACGCGTTCTACGTGCAGACCGGTCCATTCACGAGAACCGAGCGCTATTTCCAACGCACGACCGATGGACAAGGTCTGTTCACGACGCGAGAGCTGAGCCGGTTCGAGGCGGTGCTCGGCAGCCACGGCCGCTCGGCGTACCAGCTCGAGGCGTGGGAAGCGGTCTACGGCCCAGTGGGGCCGGACGGTTACCCGGTTCCGCTCTGGGACAAGATGACAGGGACGATCGATCATACCGTCGCCGAGTACATGCGCGACCACGGGTTCGATCTCACCGCGTATGC
>Ga0070684_100003674_pt1 | contig 11580 bp, 12 predicted proteins | sample KBSC723LmetaG_FD_65653 | JGI IMG/M metagenome (GOLD analysis project Ga0070684, IMG submission 65653) | Corn rhizosphere microbial communities from Kellogg Biological Station, Michigan, USA - KBS C7.2-3L metaG | ecosystem: Host-associated > Plants > Roots > Rhizosphere ...
CTGGGCGACGAGCCGCTTCGGTTGTCGGTCGTCCTGGACACGGGCACGCTGCCCGGGCCCGACGAGCGGATCGAGGCCGTCGAGGCCGCCGGGATCGATCCCGAGGTCCTCTTCGACGCGGCTCCCGAGGTCTACGTCGAGCTCCCTCTGCGCCACGACGTCTCGTTCCGGATCCTCCAGCTGGGAGAGCTCGGGCTCCGACCCAAGGTGCGCTGCGGCGGCGCTGCGATCCCGCAGGTGCCGGCCCTCGCCGAGTTCGTTCAGGCCTGCCGCCGGCTGGAGATTCCCTTCAAGGCGACGGCCGGCTTGCATCGACCGCTGCGCCACGACGACGAGCATGGCTTCCTGAACGTGCTCGCCGCTGCTGTCTTCGGCGACGAGGAGCAGGCGCTCGAGGAAGAGGATCCCAGCGCGTTCGCACTCGACGGGGACGCGTTTCGGTGGCGCGACCAATCCGCCGGTGCCGAAGAGGTCGTGCGCGTGCGACGAGAGCTCTTCGTCAGCTTCGGCAGCTGCAGCGCACGAGAGCCGATCGACGGGCTCGCGGCGCTCGGGCTCCTCTAGCCGTGCTCGTCCTGAGCCGGGCCGATGTGCGTGAGCTGCTCGATCTCGAGCTCCTGCTCGAGGGGCTCGAGCGCGCGTTCGTCGAGCTCAGCGCGGGCCGTACGTCAGTGCCGCCGCGAATCGCCGCGAGCACGGAGGGCGGGTTTCTCGCAGCGATGCCCGGGTACGCGGACGGAATCCTCGAGACGAAGCTCGTGTCGGTCTTCGCCGGGAACCGGGACCTGCCGTCGCATCAGGCGACGATCTCGCTCTTCGACGACGAGACCGGTCAACCGCTTGCCCTCATGGACGGCACCGAGATCACGGCCGTCCGCACCGGGGCCTCATCAGCGGTCTCTACGAAAGCTCTCGCGCGGGCCGACGCGAGCGTCCTGGCAGTGCTCGGATCGGGCGTTCAGGCGCGATCGCACGTCGAGGCGGCCAGGCGGGTGCGGGAGTTCGACGAGATCCGCGTGGCCGGTCGCAGCCCGGGTCGTGCCGAAGCGCTCGCCGGCGACGTCGGCGGCACGGCGGTCCGCTCGTTCGAGGACGCCGTCCGGGGCGCTGACGTCGTCTGCGCCTGCACGGACGCCGCTGAGCCCGTGCTCGGCGCGGACTGGCTCGCGCCCGGGACGCACGTCACGTCCGTCGGCGCCTCACGAGAAGGACCGGAGCTCGACCGGGCGACCGTGACGGCAGGGCTCCTCGTCGTCGAGTCGCGCGTCGCGTTCGAGCCGTACCCGGCCGGTGCCCACGAGCTGCAGAACCTCGATCCGGGCTCCGCGGTCGAGTTGGGCGAGGTCCTCGCCGGCACGCGTAACGGCCGCACCGATCCGGAGCAGATCACGGTCTACAAGTCGATGGGCCACGCGGTCGAGGACGCTGCGGCTGCGGGGCTCGTCTACCGGCGCGCTCGCGAGCAGGGCGTTGGAATCGAGGTCGAGCTTTGATCCCCCTCGGCGAGATCGAGGCCGCCCGCGAGCGTCTGGCCGGAACCATCGTCCGCACCCCGCTCGTCCGGCTCGAGGTCGAGGACGCGCCCGCCGAGATCTACCTCAAGCTCGAGAACCTCCAGCCGATCGGCTCCTTCAAGCTCCGCGGGGCCGGGAACGCGCTCGCGCTCGCAAGGCCGGAGGAGCTCGAGCGCGGCGTCTGGACGGCGAGCGCCGGGAACATGGCGCAGGGCGTCGCCTGGTGGGCCCGCCGGCGAGGGATCCCGTGCACAGTCGTCCTCCCGGACACGGCTCCGCAAGCCAAGATCGACGCGATCCGCCGGCTCGGCGCGGAGATGATCCCCGTCGGCTTCGAGGAGTGGCACGAAACGTTCCGGACGCACGAGCACGAGGGCCTCGACGGCCTCTTCGTCCACGCCTTCAGCGACGACGCAGTCATGGCCGGCAACGGGACGATCGGGCTCGAGATCCTCGAGGACCTGCCCGACGCGGACGTGATCCTCGCTCCCTACGGAGGGGGCGGGCTGTCCTGCGGGATCGCATCAGCGGTGCGCGCCGTCGCGCCAGGCTGCAAGGTCTTCGCCGCCGAGGTCGACACCGCCGCACCGCTCGCACCGTCGCTCGAGGCCGGCCACCCGGTGCAGGTCGACTACCAGCCGAGCTTCGTCGACGGGATCGGCTCCCCAGAGGTCTTCCCAGAGATGTTCGAGCTCGCGCAGGAGGTGCTCGACGGATCGCTCGTGGCGAGCCTGGACGACGTCGCGGCTGCGGTCCGGCTGCTGGCCGTCCGTGCACGCACCGTGGCCGAGGGTGCCGCCGCCACGCCGGTTGCGCTCGCGCTGAACGGAGCGGCCGGGACCGGCAAGGTCGTGTGCGTGGTCTCCGGCGGGAACATCGACGCCTCGAAGCTGGCCGAGATCCTCACGGCTGAACGACGATCTTGATCGCGCCGTCATCCTTTTTCTGGAAGATGCTCGCGCGCAGCGCGGCTAGCGCCCGAGATCGACGTGGATCTTTTCGCCGGTGAACAGCTTTGCGCCAGGATCCCATGGGAAGAAGATGACGACCTTGAACTCGACGCGCTCACCGGTCGCCGGGTAGTCGAGCCAGTCCTGCTCGTGGGTGCCGGTGACGTCGGCCTCCTCGCAGACGCCCTGCGGTCCGATCACGATGTTCGTCAACTGGAAGTCGATGTCCGGAAAGCCGCCCAGCAGTCCGCCGTAGAAGCGCGCAGCGCCTTCGTGACCGTGCCACACGTGCTCGGTGCCGACGATCTCGTAGACGCAGTCCTCCGTGAGCGTGGACAGGAGCCCGGGCAGGTCGCGCTGGTCCTCCGCCTTCGAGTGGCGCTTCCAGAGCTCGCGGATCGCCTCATACTCCTCGGGGTCGACGGGGCGGCGCAAGAGCTCGCGGACGTCGCTCACGGCCGGATAGGCTCCCAGCCGTGGCAACGCGGCTCGCCGACGACACGCTCTCCGCCTCGTGGCTCGCCTCGCGGTTCGCGATCGAGCCGTTCAAGCTCGAGGCGATGCGGCGCGACGGCGAGGTGATCGCGTTCCGGCCCGCCGGGTCGCGGGAGCACTACTACCCGCTGTGGCAGTTCGACGAGGAGGGGCAGCCCCTTCCGATCGTGCCCCGCCTCGTCCAGGAGGCCCGCGATCGGGGCCTGCGTGAAAACCGGCTCTACGAGATCCTTTCGGCCCGCGCCGGGCTCGGCGGCGACCGACGGCTCGCCGACTCGATCCGTGAGGGGCGTGTCGATCACATGCTCGAAGCGATCCGCACCGCTCGCCCCTAGCGGCGTCACTCCTCCTCGCGCCGATGCGCGGCGGCCAGCTCCTCGAGCGCAGCGGGCTCGATGTCGTCGGCGCTCGACACGACCACCTTCGCGGGAGTGACGGCCCGCAGCGTCGCGGTGCGGTGTCCGCCCTCGACCAGGGCCCTCGCGCCCAGGATCGCGCCGGGACCGACCTCGGCGATCGTCTCCCCGTCGACCTCCACGGACAGCACGCCGTCGAGCAGAAGGTAGATGCTGTCGCCCTTCTCGCCCTGCTCGGTGAGTGTCTCGTCGACGTCGAGGCGCTTCGGCTTCGACGTCGCGTCGCTCTTCATGATCGTCCTCGAGAGCTCGCGCTCGATCGCGGTCTCGACCTCTGTGACGAACGCCGGCGAGTCTTCGTCGCCCCACGGGGTGTTTCCGCCGTGGGCCCCGCGGTACCACTCCTCGAAGTCGATCGTCCCCGATTTCTGGACGAGCTTGCCCTCGTTGTCGTAGATCCAGTGGCGCGGGAACGGGCTCGCTCCGCTGAGCTCGCCCATCGAAGAGCCGTCGGCCTTGATCGTCAACGCAAGGGTCGTCCAGGCGATTGCGGAGTTGATCCGGAAGAACGGCTTGCCGCTGACGCGCCGCGGCGCCGGCATGCCGGTACGACCGCCAGCCGTCTGTGTGAAGCGCACCCAGCCGTCGCCGACCTCGGGATCGTTCTGGAGCGTCGGGAGGGCGACGGCCGCGACGCTCAGCTCCTTGGGGCCGAGCTTGACGCGGGTGACCCCGATGTGGCCGCGGCCCATGTGCCCGTAGCTCTGGACGGAGCCGTCGTCCCCGAACTCGACGAAGCCCTTGAGCTCGTTCGCCTCACGGAAGAGGTCGGCTTCGCGCATCGCGTCCAGATCCTCGATCTCGTCCGGCGGCGGATCGTCGTAGTGGGCCATGCCCATCGTGAATGGAAGCTTGGGGAGCCCATCGACGGCTTCGGACGGGATCCACGAGATCGCTGTGACGGAAGACTCGATGCGCATTGCGCGATTCCTCTCGGTTTGCGTAGTAAGCGGAAGCTTCGGGAACTAATCACGCAATGGGTGCGGAGAGCAAGGACGAACGGCTCGATCGAGAGCTGATCGAGCTCCTGAACGAGCTTCGCGTGGCGCTCCCTGGCGTCCAGGTGCTGTTCGCGTTCCTGCTCGGCGTGCCCTTCACACAGCGCTTCGCGCAGGTGGCCGAGCTCCAGAAGGATGTCTACTTCCTCACCTTCCTCTGCGCCGCGGCCGCCACCGCGCTCCTGATCGCGCCCTCGGCCTACCATCGCCTCGAGTGGCGACAGGGAGACAAGGAGCATCTGCTCGTCGTCTCCAACCGATTCGCGATCGCGGGCACGGCCCTGCTCGCGCTCGCCATCTCGGGGTCGGTGTTCGTCGTCACTGACATGCTCTTCAACGCGACGAGCGCGGCCGTGGTGGCAGCCGTGACCGCAGCCTTCTTCGGCTGGTTCTGGTACGCGATGCCGCTTGTGCGACGGGTTACTTCGCGGCGGTGAGCAGGTTCTCGACCTCGCGGACGCCCTGGATCTTCTTCGTCCGCTTCTCGAGATCCTCGATCAGCGACGACTCCTCGACCACGCCTCGGAGGACGACCTTGCCGTTCTCGGCGTTGACGTTGATCTTGCCCTTGGGGACGTCGGCGTCACGGAAGATCTCGGTCTCGACCTTGCGGGCGAGGGTCACGTCGTCGGGTTGCGGCTTCTCTGCTTCTTTGCGGTGCACCGCCTTGGCCTTGACCGCTGTGGCCTGAGACGAGGCGGCTTTCCCCGCCTGCTCGGCCTTGGCCGAGGTGCGGCGCAGCATCGCCGGAATGCGCTGACGCGCTTCGGATCGGCGGCTACGGCCGCTCTGCGGATCGAAGAAGTATGCGATCAGGGCACCCAGGCCCATCCATCTCAACTTGCGAAACATGCGACTCCTCTGGCTCGCTGGCAGGTTGGTTCGGCCTACCCTAAACGGCCAGGGTAAAACAGGGCGTTGGAGGGTTGGCTCAGTCGCCCCAGTCGAAATCGCGCGAGCGGCCCCAGAGGGTGTCGTCGTCGGCGGGCTGCTCGGGCTGAGGTGCGAGGCTCACGAGCTGCTCGGGAGCGAGGGACTCCTGGCCGTCCATCGTCTCCTCGATGCGCGCCTGCTCCTCGGTCTTGAAGAGCGGGTGGTTCTCGAAGGGATCCGCGGTCTCGTACTTGTCGAGGGGCATGTTCTGGTCGAGCTCGGAGTTGCGGCGCTTGAGCTCGAGATGTTCCTGGATTACGTGGGCAAAGACGGAAGGCGTCTCTACCGGCATGAAACCTCCCTGGTCGGTAGGTCGCTGTTGACGGGACGCGTGATGATAGCGGGGTCGGTCGAAAGAAGCGAGGCTAGCCAGCGGGGCGGACGAGTAGGATCCCGGCGATGCCGCGCCTCACCCGCCTGTTTTCGCGGAAGATGGGCCCGATCGGGCTCGCACTGACCGCCTATGACATCTGGCGCAGGATCCCGCCGCGCCACAGGCGGCGCCTGATGGCGGAGGCGCGACGGCATGGCCCCAGGCTCGCGAAGGCAGCCGCCGCGGCAGCTGCTGATCGACGCCGCCGACGTCGTCCCTAGGACGGCGCGTCCTCCAGCACTTCTTCGACGATCCGCCCCTGCGCGCGCTGGTGCGAGGTCGGATACCCCTCGCTCGGGCTTGCCCGCCACGGCCGGCCCACGTACCTGAGCGGCTTGCCGGCGACTGCTTCTTCGAGCCGGTGCCTGATCGCGCGCCAGGCACCCATGTTCTGAGGCTCTTCCTGCGCCCAGACGACCTCACGCAGCGATGGATACGACGCGACGAGAGCCGCGGCGGGGGCGACCGGGAACGGATAGAGCTCCTCGATGCGCGCCATCGCGACGTTCGAGGCCTGCGCCCTGCGTTCGTTGCCGGCGATGTCGTAGTAGAGCTTGCCCGAGGTGAGAACGAGCCTCGTCACCGCCGCGCGGTCGGAGACGGCCGGATCGTCGAGCACGGGCTGGAAGCGGCCCTCGGCCAGGTCCGGGAGCGACGACGAGGCCTCTCGAAGCCGGAGGAGCCCCTTCGGCGTCATCACGATCAGCGGCCGTGCGTTCGGGTCGAGCGCCTGGCGGCGGAGGAGATGGAAGTACTGCGCCGCAGTGGTCGCGTTGACGACACGGATGTTCTCCTGCGCTGCGAGCTGCAGAAAACGCTCGAGGCGCGCGCTCGAATGCTCCGGCCCGTTGCCCTCGTAGCCGTGGGGGAGAAGCAGCGTCAGACGCGAGGTCTGCCGCCACTTGGCGAGGCCCGAGACGAGGAACTGGTCGACGACGATCTGGGCGCCGTTGATGAAGTCGCCGAACTGCGCTTCCCAGAGCACCAGCGCCTCGGGAGCGGTGACCGAGTAGCCGTACTCGAATCCGAGGGCAGCGTACTCCGAGAGCGGCGAGTTGTACGCCTCGACCGAGGCGGATGCGGCCGCGAGGTGCTTGATCGGGGCGTGCTGCGCACCGGTCTCCGCGTCGTGGAGGACGAGATGGCGGTGGGAGAACGTTCCACGCTCGGTGTCCTGGCCCGTGAGGCGGATCGGGATCCCCTCGACGAGCAGGCTCGCGAACGCGAGCGACTCTGCCTGGCCCCAGTCGATGCCGCCCGCGTCGAGCGCTTCCATACGCCGCTCGAGCATCTTCACCAGCTTCGGGCTCACGGTGAACCCTTCGGGGACGCGGACGAGCTCTTGCTGAAGCTCGCGTAGCCGCTGGTCCGGTACGGCGGTCTCGACCGACGCCTCGGCGGCGACCGGAGTGCTCTCGCCGCTCGATGCCTCGGGGCTCGACAACGAGGACTTCAACGCCTCGTGGGCAGCGCGCATGCGTTCCTGCATCTCCTTCGCCAGCCGATCCGCCTCCTCGGTGGGGACTTCTCCAGATTCGGCGAGACGCGTCGCATAGAGCGTGCGGACGGTCGGGTGGGCCGCGATCCCCTCGGCCATCAGCGGCTGGGTGAACGAGGCCTCGTCGCCCTCGTTGTGCCCGTGACGGCGGTAGCCGACGAGATCGACCACGACGTCGCTCCCGAACCGCCGGCGGAACGCCAGCGCGAGCCGGATCGCCGAGATCGCCGCCTCGGGGTCGTCGGCGTTGACGTGGATGATCGGGTTGTCGAAGCCCTTCGCGAGGTCGCTCGAATAGCGCGTCGAGCGCCCGTCCGCGGGATCGGTCGTGAACCCGATCTGGTTGTTCGCGATCACGTGCAGGGTGCCGCCGGTCGTGTAGCCGACGAGGTTCTGGAGGTTGAGCGTCTCCGCGACGACTCCCTGACCCGGGAAGGACGCGTCGCCGTGGATGAGGATCGGGAGCGCGATCGCGGGGTCGTGGTCGCCCGCGCGCGACGAGCGGTCGGTCTGCTCCGCGCGAGTGATGCCTTCGACGACCGGGTCGACCGCCTCGAGGTGGCTCGGGTTCGCGGCCAGCAGGACGCTGACGTCGCCGGCGTCCGTGCTGCGCCGCCCCACGGCGCCGAGGTGGTACTTGACGTCCCCGGTGGCGCCCTCTTTGGCGACGACCGCCTCGATCGTGCGCTCGCCTTCGAACTCGCGGAGGACTTCCTCGTACGGCCGTCCGATGATGTGCGCGAGCACGTTCAGTCGCCCGCGATGGGCCATGCCGATGACGACCTCGTGCGCGCCCGCCTCGACGCCGAGCTCGATCGCCTCGTCGAGCATCGGCACCATCACGTCGAGACCCTCGATCGAGAACTGCTTCTGGCCGAGGAATTGACGCTTCAGGTAGTGCTCGAAGCCTTCGACCTCGGTCAGCCGCTCGAGCAGCCGCTGCCTCTCGTCCGCGTTGAGCGGCTTGCGGTAACGGCCCGACTCGATGGCATGCTGAAGCCAGACGCGCGCTTGGTGGTCGGAGATGTGCTCGACTTCGTAGGCGATCGTCCCGCAGTAGATCTCGCGGAGCTTCGGCAGGACGTCCGCCAGGGTTTCGCCGTCCACTCCGACCCGGAGCACCGACGCGGGAATCGCCTCCTGCAATTCCGGAGTGAGCTTCGGGACGAGCAGGTCCGGCTCGAGCGCCGGGTCTCCGACCGGCTCGGAGCCGAGCGGATCGAGGAGCGCGGCGAGATGACCATGGGTTCGATAGGCCTTGATCAGCGCCATCGCGGCGGCGACGCCTTCGAGGAGCGTCTGGTCCGGCGCGGCCGGGGCCGCCCGCGCGGGGGTGGGCTCTTCCCTCGCCGGCTGCGCCGGTGCCAGGGGCGGCGGCGACTCGACCGCGACCGGTGCGGGCATCTGAGCGGGCTCCGGAGCGCCGTTTCCCTCCTTCAGGTTCTCGAGTAGGCGGGCGAGCCCCGGCAGAGCCTCGACGATGCCGGCATCACCACTCTCGAAGAGCGATCGCCATTCCTCCGGGACCGCCTCGGGGTTCTCGAGGTACTGCTCGAGCAAAGCCTGGGCATAGCCCGCGTTGACTCCGTCGACATCGCGCACGCTCATCAGGTTCGTTCTAGCACCGCAAGCCCCTGCGGGGGCGCCTCACCGCCTCAGAAGATCGGATTGCTGGTGAGGACGGCGACGGACATCCCGATCAGCCAGCCGAGCCCACCCGCCGCGACCGCGAACGCCGCGAGCCGTTGATGGCGTCCCTTGGACAGCGCCACTGCGAGGAGCGCGATCAGGATCGCGAACGGGGCCAGCCGAAGCGGCCGGTAGAGGCAGGCGATCACGCTCGCCGTCAGCGAGATCGCCGCGAGGAGCCCGGCGGCGGTCTCGGCCGCGCTCCCTCGGTCGTCCTCGTACGGCGCCGGCGCCGTGCTCACGTGGGCGGCCTCGACAGGCTCGCGCGTGCAGCCCGGGCGTCACGACGGTCGGGCCCGCCCCGCGAGTTCGGTCGCCGCGGACTGCGGCTCCGCGGCCGGTCGGGGCCGGGCTCGAGCCGAGCCGGAGCCCGAGCGCCTTCGAGGGGCTTCGGCTCGGCCTTGATCGCCCAGTAGCAGACTCCGGCGAGGTAGAGGATCGGCAGCTTCAGGATGAGCATCATGAAGATCAGCTCGACCACACCGGAAGTGTAAGGCAGGTCCCACCAGCGAGCTCATCCTGCCCAGTACAGCCGCCGCGCGCCACTGTAGTCAGGGTTGCCACGGTAGGTCCGCGGCCACGTTCCGCTCCCGCAGGCCTCGCACTTGGCCTCGATGATCCGGTCCTGGTTGAAGGCCGTGTTGGCCCAATAGATCATCCCGACGTGGTACGTGGAGGCGAACGCGTCCATGTACACGGTGTTCGCTTTCGCGACCGTCACGTTGGGAGCGCCGGTGCCGTATTTGAAGTCGGCCGCGGTGTAGGGACCGTGCGTGTTCTGCATCGCCGAGTGGTACCGGAACCACGGGTCGCCCGTCTCGGAGCGCTCCCACCACGATTTGAACGTCAGCCCCGAGCAGTCCGGGCCCTCTCCATTCGTGTACGGATCTTCGGTCGGATCGCCGGGCGAGTCGTCCCAGTTGTTGTCGTTCCAGCATCCGCCGCCCCACTGGTAGCCCTCGGCGGCGGCGACGTAGGCGTAGTTGCGAGCCTCGGCGCGCGTCACTGGATTGTCGTTGAAGTACCCGCTCGTGCACGTGCTCTGGAAGCGCGTGTGGTACGCCCCGGCGGGCGTGCCGATGGCAAGGAGCACTACCGCCAGGCCTCCGACCAGTCCTGTCCAAAGCCCCGGTCTCATCGCTTCCCTCCGATCTCGTACGTCGCGATCGCAGCTCCGGAGCGGCCGGATCGCAGCTGATAGAGCGTGTCGCCATGAAGGCGGAAGCGACTCAGTGACGCCGCTTCTGCCCATTCGCCCGGCGCGACGGTGAAGCTCGACGCGACTCCGCCGGGAACGAGGTGAAGCACACGGAACTCCGCGTCCCGCTCGTCCCAGAGCCGGACGACCACGACGAGCCCGTCCCCGTACGGCTCTGCCAGCTGCACCTCGCCGAAGCTCGCCGGCCCGCGCAGAATCCACGCACGGAGGACACGATCTTCCCGAACCAGCGCGAGATCGACCTCGGCCGCCGACGCATGGACGACCACGCCGAGGCCTCCGTCGGCACTCCGCGCCGGCTGCGCCGCCCGCAGCTGCTCCGTCGCGGTCAGCGGCGGGCGACCCTCGCCCGTCGGCAGCCACATCTCGGACGGATAGGCGTGCACGACCGGCCCCGACGGCCCGGCGCGCACCATGTCGGCGACCGGCTCGGCGAGCGGACCCGCGGAAATCGACGCCCCAGCGGGCGAGAACGAGCGAAGGAGCGGCTGCCCCGAGATTTCGAGCACGTAGATCGTCCCGTCGCCGCCAACGGCGAGGTCACCCTCGCCGCCGGCGAAGTCGATCGGCAGGTGAGCCGGCTTCCGGCCACTGCGCAGCCGCACGAGGCGATGATTGACCTGGTCGAGCACGACGATGGAGCCGTCCGGAGCGACGTCGAAGGCCGACGGCCCGATACGCGACTGTTCGCGGCCGCTGTCGAGCCCGATCGCGCCGTCGCCCCTTCCCCACCCGAAGTGTGCGACGACCGACGACGGCGGTCTGAACTCGCCGAATCGCGGTGCGCCCACGTCGACCGTCGTCCACGTCTCGAGCGGCCAGACGTGCTGCGGCGCAGCTGATCCCGCTTCCGGGAGCATCGAGCTCTGCCCGCGGCCGTTCTCGATCGAGGCGTAGTAGTCGAACCCGCGACTAGCCTTGGACGCCGGGACGACGGCGGACAGCAGTCCGCCCGGCTCGGGCTCCAGCGGCAGCTTTCGGAAACCCGCCTCACCCGCTGCCCGCACGAGCACCGCGCCACGTGGCGTGCATCTCCCGCCGGGGTTGTCGCCGACGATGCCGCACACGACGCCGAACGACAGGTTCACCGCCTTGCCCACGCGCACGAGCAGCGGCGGCGTGTGCAGGATCTCGCCGAACGAGGCGACTCGCGCCGGCGGCGCGTTCGGGCCGCTCGCTCCAACGACGTTCACGGTGAGAATCGTCGCGCCTAGGAGGCCGCCGAGGAGAAACCCCGCAAGCGGCCATCGCCATGTCTTCTTCATGCCCGCCTCCTCTCTGTTGTCTGTCTCGACAACGTAGAGGAGAAGGAATCACGTGTCTGTCACACCTTCGTGCCGAAAGAGAGCCGCTACGCGCTCGCGGACGCCGGCGCAACCGGCTCGGCGACTCCGATCATCGAGTCGCGCGTGACCAGGGCGGCCAGCTCTTCCTCACCGAGGTCGGCCGTCCCCTCGGGGCGCCGCGGAATGACGAGGTACCGGATGTCAGCGGT
>Ga0070684_100003676_pt1 | contig 11578 bp, 15 predicted proteins | sample KBSC723LmetaG_FD_65653 | JGI IMG/M metagenome (GOLD analysis project Ga0070684, IMG submission 65653) | Corn rhizosphere microbial communities from Kellogg Biological Station, Michigan, USA - KBS C7.2-3L metaG | ecosystem: Host-associated > Plants > Roots > Rhizosphere ...
ATCGAAAGCTACATCCTGGAGATTTTTGACACGACCCTACCACGCTACCGCATGAAGAAACGGTTAAGTGATTATGTGAAGTTTCTGGACGACGAAGGGGATGAGTGGAAGGATCGAACAGATACTGGAAAACTGCCAGTCCTGTTATTCGTGTGTCCGCGCATGAGTGATCTGATCTATGCGAAGAGAAGAATCAGAAAGCTTGTTGCTGATGCCTGGTATTGGGAAGATGACGAGGTGGAGCGGCCACGGGTGCGGTTTACGACGGTTGAGAAGCTAAAACAGCATGGCGTGTTAGCTAAGGAGATTTGGGAACAAGCCTAAACGTTCGCCGGATAACTGCCTTTTACAGAACTTTCGTTTGTACTCAAACGGAAGTCACCTATTTGCCGGAGGGAAATAGGTTTGAGAGCCAGATGAGTTATCATGTAGCGTATGGACGACCTGCAAAATAAGACCGACGACGAGCTAAAAAGCATTATGCAAACAAGCCGAGCGAACCAGCACGTCCCGACCTCTATCTACTACAGGGCGAAGGACGAGCTAGACTCTAGGGTTAAAAAAGCAGCCGAACGGCAGGAGGAGCTAAAATCAACTGCAAATGCAATTCTGCTCTCAATTTCGAAAAGCAAAATTGGCACGGACATTACCGGTAAGTTTATAACCATTGAAATACTGGAGCACCAGTTTGGCGAAAGACGCATGCAAAAGGTAAAAGATGCGCTTCAATGGCTACTCGACCAGGATTTCATTGAGGAGGTCGAGGATAATGAGGGCGTATACAGGCTCACTCCTTTTGGCGGCAGCCAGGTCAGCGCGTTACATATATCAAACAGCGTTACCTATGCTAACATCTCGAACTCTAACATTGCTCACCAGTCTGAGAATGTTAACCAGACGATCGACATTAGCGAGCTGCCCGAAGACATACAGCAAAGCTTAGAAGAATTGCGCGTTGCCGTAGGAAGGCGTGACGCCTCTGGTATGAAAAAGGCCTTTGCCTACATTGCGGATAAGGCAGTAGATGTGGCAATAGCCATTGCCCTTGGACATTTGAAGTTAAGCTAGCAGCCCTAGTCATACACCCGCAGTTGTCTATCTGGTGGCCATAATAACATCTCTGAGGCTACAGAGAAAATAAATATGGTGAGCTGAACAGAAGTGAGTCCATCAATTCGCTGAGGTCTTGTGGTATATCCTGCTCGCTATTCCGAACACCACTCCAAAACAAGCAATCGAGATGGCAACAATGTGCAGCCCAAGGGCGTATCCTTTGTCGCTCGTGAGGGCAAAGATACCGTACACAGCCAGCGTAAGAAACTCTGCTACAAAGCTAGTGACCGAAGTAGCAGTGGCCCGGACTTCGTCGCTAATTTCGTGCTGCAAACGCGCATTAAGCAACACTGTCATTGCGTAGTACATCAGCCCAAACAGGCCAAGCGATACCGGCGCAAGTGAAGCAGGCAGGATTGTGGCAACGCCCAGGAGTGCCGCCCATACGATTAACACTAAACTTACAGGCAGCTTACGCTCCATTTTGCTAGCGATGAAGCTACCAAGCGCGCCAAAGACGTAAATCCCGGCAATCCAGAGAGCAACCATTTGATTATTGAACCGCAACTCGTGGAAGAACAGGCCGTAATATTCATCAACAACCCTCAGCCCATTAACCACCGCCCCAATACTTACAATGAATAACACTACCGGATTACGGAGTGTTACACGCACTCCGGCCTTTAGTGTTTGCATGTAGGGAGCGCGCTTCGCATGCTTAACTTTCGGTGCTGACGGGAGTGAATAGATAGCGCCCGCTGACACGCAAATTGCGGCGATACTACATAGCAGGATGAGCGAAAAGCCGAAACCCGCTAGAACACCCGCGCCGAACCCACCCAAAATAAAACCAAACAAGGCATACGTTTGCATATGCCCAGTGACGCGCGCGTACTCACGGCTCCGCTCTAGCCGCTTTAATTCGTCAAATACGAATGACTCCATGGTTCCTGAAACAAAGGCTCGCTTTACACCCCACAGTACGAAGCCAACCAAAAAGCCAATATAGTTAGGAAACAGCAGCCAACACATAAACGCTAACGCTCGCACCATAACTGCTGCAGTCAGTACAAAACGGCGCGAAAATATATCCGCAACCGACCCTGCGGGCACTTGCAGTACAAAGATCGTGGCAGAAAGCACGATCAGCAGACTGGATATTTGCGCCCCTGTTAGCCCGTGAGCCTGAAACATCAGCGTGTATAGGGGGTAGATGAGGATAAACTCATCAAAGAACGAGAAGAAATACAGTTTACGACGGAGGCGTCCAATCTCATCTGAGCGAGCGGACGATAGTTTGCTTAGAAAGTTCATAGTTACTCCACATAGAAAAAGCCGAGCTTACCGGTGACGTATCACACAAGGGCTCGGCTTTCTCTAGTAGGTCTTATTTATAAGTAATTAAAAAGTAACCATGGATGTCCCTGGTGCGACGTGGCTACTGTTTACTTACCTGTACCATATAATGGTTCTTTCTAACCTAACTTTTATTGACGTAAGCATAACACGTTTAAACATATAGCGCAAGAGAACTTGTTAAATTATCATCCCATTCGCCGAAAAGCTATAATGCCGCCGCCCCGCGACAATGACATGGTCATACAGTCTCACTCCCAATATCTGTCCCGCCGCTATAAGCTGCTGCGTAGTGGCGATGTCCTGCTTGCTTGGCGTTGGATCGCCCGACGGATGATTATGCGCCACAACAATACCGGCGGCCATGTCTGCAATCGCCCCAGCATAGACTTCACGCGGATGCGCAATAACGGAATTAATGGTGCCAATAAAGACAATTCGCTTGGTGATGAGTTTTCGGCCTGTATCAATGGAGAGCACAATAAAATGTTCCTGCCGATGACTCGCGATGTCACTCAAAAGCGGCAGAATATCGATAGTAGTAAGCAGCCTTTTAACTCGCATTCGTCCCATATCATATTAGACTTAAAGTCTATGGGTGAGAATAGCATAGACTTTAAGTCTATTCAACTAAAAGTCTAGCCTCTCTATCCTTTGAGTATGGCTGATACACAAGAAAAAGCACTGATGCGCTTATTCGGTAAGCGCGTTTCTGAGCTGCGCCGCAAACGCGGCATGACACAAGAACAATTAGCGGCGAAGATTGATTCGCACGTTACGACTATTGCATTTATTGAAGGTGGCACGAAGTTTGTGCGTCTATCTACCCTACGGAAGCTTGCACAGGCGCTTAGCGTTGAGATTAAGGAATTGTTTGAGGGTGTGCGGTAAGGCGCTAGCGTGGAAGCGAACTTGAATATAACAGAGAGTACCGTGCTTCGTATGATTAGTGAGCCGAATCTTGGAACCGATGCAACGGGCCACTTTAGGAAGCATGACGACATAGCTGTCGAGCTAGGAGAAACCAACGAGTCGCTCCAACCAATCATTGACAGGTTACTGGCTCAAAAACTTATCCGTACCGTAAATGATAAGTTCGAGCAAGTGCATAGACACCCTCTTGATTATATTGCATACCAGATTACGGAGATAGGTAAAAGCCACATGCAACAGGATAGCCACCCCGCCCCGACCATTTATAGCAACATCAACGGCTCAAACATCGCTCACAATTCGTCAAACGTTACGCAGACTATCTCCGTAAGCAACATGCCACCTGACATACAAGAAAAGATCAAAGAGTTCGACGCAGCCGTGAAGCAAAAGGACGGCTCAGCCATGAAGCGGATATTTGGCTACATTGCAGATAAAACAGTTGACGTAGCAATCGCATTAGTAACGGGGACATTAGTACGCTAGTATGGACGATTTAACCAAGAAGACGGATGACGAGCTGCGCGATATTATGAGGGCTAGTATAGCCAATGCCTACGTTCCATCCTCCATTTACCATAGAGCAAAGCAAGAGCTAGAGTTCAGGGCACAGCAGAATCCCACCTATAACCTTACTAACTCTAATCTTTCCATCAATTCTACAAACGTCGCACAATCAACGCAGGTACAGACAGTGAACCAAGGCATTGCCAGGGGTAAATAGATGCCTCTACTCAACGACGTGCGGAAATTCTACCTGAACTCGGGCGACTTTAATGGCCTACCGCTAAGGCCTGGTACGTCAGAATCGGACATTGCCGAGGCGATTGAATTAACAAAGCAGGGCTTGATTCAGGTAGTGGACTCTGAGGACTATATCAACCCACACATACGACCATGGCAATCTTTGCGATCCGTTGATGACCAAGTTATGTCGCTGGCTACACTCAAAAAAGCAGACGAATATGGTCTCGCGTGTTTATACCCAACAGCTAAGGGTATGAAGGGCCTACGACTGCCCAAGTGTTACAGCGATCGCCCGTACGAAAAAGAACTCGCTAAAGGTACCGGGGTGCTTGAGCTGGCATATTTTACACCTGATGTTCTGGAATTTTATAGGAATGACCCTAGGTATCACTGCCGTATTGGTGACTTCAGTGTTTATATGAGCGTTAGCGATGATGTCTATGGCGACGATGGGGAACCTGACAAAGATAAGGTATCGCTAGAACATGCAGGTTTTGCCTACGACCTCTCAAAATTTGATAAGAAAGATCCCGAATCGCCAATAGTTCGCCGCCTTGCCGTGTTTGTTGGCGATCTAGGCAGACTAAGCCCTGAACACCAGCAACGATGGAAGACCTATCAAGTAGATAGTACCGGCCTCAAGCCTCACCCTACCTGGTTCGCTAATCAGATGGGCCACTGGACGGACGATATTGGCCCCTTCCAGCGTTTTTTCGCAGAACTGAAAAATATCAACAATCTATACCAGCTTGCATTCGGGCAAGACTTATTTATCACTACTGACCGCCCTGATGATATGGGCTGGATACTGAGAGCCTCGCAAAGAGAGTGGGACGAACAGATCATCATGCTGGATAAACTACTCTCCGATAATGTCCGTCACGAGGCTCTCGATGCCGCCAATGCTCCGCGCAAGGACAGTGGCAACAATAATATGGGCACCATCCAACGTCTACATAAACTCATTGAGCTTACGAAATTAGACCCTACTATCATTCAATCAACTCTCAAGCCATTACGCGATGTGCGTTCAGCGCGGCAAAAGCCAGCACATGCCATAAGAAAGAACTTGAGTGATAAAACTTTCGTACATAAACAAGTGGCGCTTATGGGGCAAGTTGATAACTCATTACTCAGTCTGCGTACATGGCTAACCTCACACCCAAACGCCGATACTTGGAAGCCCGAGTTTGAAGACGATAGATTTACCGACCTGATGTTTTAGAGAAACTGAGATTTTGGCGGGATATCTCCGGCAAACACAACCCCTTTTAAGTGCTTGTGCTTATAACAAGGGCTATAACAAACAATATAAGAGCATTGGTATTGACGAGCACGGGTACAGGTCATACAATGGTGGACATGGAAAATGAATTGCACAATAATTCACCTCTAGAGGGCTTTGAGCTGTTCGATAACAGCAACATGTCCCGTGTTGTTGATAAAATTACTATCACCAAAAGCCATCAGCTGAATTTCCCTGCTGCATTCTATAAAATCAATAAAATAGACGGCAAAAAAGGCGCCATGCTCTATTTCAATAAAGCAGCACAAAAGGTCGCAGTGCAGTTTACTGACGACGCCCCTCAGCAAGGATTCAAATTAGCACTATCAAATGAGGGTAAGTATGGTGCATATATTTCTGCTCGGTCATTTCTGACCCTCAACGGTATAAGTGACAAGAAGTACGCTAAGCGTTACGATTACGAAAAGCTCGACAATAATGGTCAAACACTATTCGTTATAGATCTGACTAAAGGCGAGGACGGAGGCGAAGAAGTGTAGTCACCAGCCTCACAAGCTAAAAGCCGTCGCATAGGCGACGGCAAGAAGCGAGTTAAAACCCTGATAGATTTTCTCGCTTCTTATCTTACAACAACTTGACCTACATAGCAATATGTTTCGTCATAATGTAACCATAAGGAGTTAGACGTGGTTTACTTTGAAATCTTCAAAAATAAAAATAACTACTCTCAGCCCTACTGGTGGGTAGTAAAAAGTGCAGGCAATCACCAGACACTTGCCACCTCTGAGATGTACACCTCAAAACAAAATGCACTGAACGCCATTAACCTTGTTAAGGCTAATGCAAGTACAGCCACTGTTTACGACAGTACCGGAGAATAAGCTCGCTACTGGAAGTGCAACAAAGACTCAGAAGGCTCGTCAATTTGGCGGGCCTTCTGACTTGATAAAAAATGTTAGAATAGGCTTAATGAGTAGCCTATCTAGCAGCATTGGACATCAATTAAGTAACGCTCGAAGAAAAAGCGGCCTTACTCAGGCTGAAGTTGCTAAACGCGCCGATACAACCGTAAATCACTACGCCAAGATTGAACGTGGCGAAGTTATACCTTCACTAAAGACTCTTGAAAAAATCGTCAAAGCACTTGGCGTAAAGTCGGCCGACGTCTTACCGTTTTAATCTTGTTTTGGCTCGTTACTGTTCTCAACGAATTGCTCAAAGTCTAGCGTAACCTTGCCCGCAATATTATCCGCCGCAGCCTGCATCCGCTTGAGTAGACCAATCGCGTATTCACGGTTTGCATTTGCGGGGTCATGATAGCGCAGATATTCCAACGCCTTTTCAATAGCTTCTTCGCTATTAGCGAGGTTCCGGTCGTCAAAATCTTTATTTGCGTCCAACATATTTCATAATTCCTATAAATTGCAGCAATTTTTTAGCTTCTGCCGAAGATACTACTCGCCTTATTATCTCACAGCTGTCTCGATACGATAATATGTTCAGGCTTCCCTCATAAAACACCTCGCGGTCAATGATCGCCAGTTTCCTGTGGTGACCGCCAGTATACAGCACCGTCACCCCCATATCTTGTAGAGTTGCCACCGCTTCAAACGCCTGGCGGCAGTAATCGCCCTCATGCTCATCGGGATGGCGTGTATTGACTACTATTCGAGTGCCTCGCCTATTCAATTTGCGGAAATAGGCAAAAGCAGTTCCATCCGCTTCTCTGTTATGAACGGACTTTCTATTATTACCTCTTGCCGAGCGTGCCGCAAATCCCGCTCAAACGCCTGATAAAACGTGTTTTGATCAAATAGGCTAGACTGCGGAAACGCCTAAACATCTCGCACCTCAAGGTCTGCTAGGTACACTTCGCCGTTACGATATTCCATGCCCAACTCAACTAATCGAGCGTGCAACAAAGCCAAATCCACAATCAGCTCATCAACCTCAGAGGGTTTCAAAAATGTATATCCTGGCCCTCCATGAAAAATGATTCACCTTTAGCGTGGATCATTTTTCATGGAAACGTGCCCACCTCTAGCTTTTGCTATACTTAGCCCATGATTGAGCTGATTATTTTTGACTGGGATGATGTCTTTACTCTTGGTTCCACGGATGGTTACAAAAAATGCTATCACCAAGCGGTAATCGGCGTGGGACTAGATCTCAGTCCGGAAGAGGAGGAGAAACGCATACGTGCTAAATGGGGAGGTTCTCATATCGAAGAATTGGCCGAACTGGTAAAAGATAAACCAGAATTACTCGATAAAGCAGTGCAGATTTATGAAGAGCACCTTTTCGGCAATACCTTTGTCGACTGCTTAAATATTGTTCCTGGCAGCGCGGATCTTCTCGCTAGGCTTTCGGCGAAACGCAAACTGGCACTCGCGACAGGCGTTCATCCGAAATTATTACGAGAACGCGTTATGCCAAAGTTCGGCATTAACCCAAGTTGGTTCTCGCAAATCATTACCGCATACGATTTGGAAGATCCATCCCACGCCAAGCCGCACGCATACAGCGGCTTGAAAATAATGGAGACACAAGGCGTAGCCCCGAAGCATTCCGTCATGGTTGGCGATGCGCACAATGATGTCTTAATGGCAAGAGGCGCGGGTATTGACATGATTGTTGTTCTGACAGGTCACTTGAACAGAAAGCAGGCAGAAGATCTTGGTGTGAAACACATCATTGACGATGTAACACAGTTAGAAACGGTACTGACCAAACTATAAGTCGGTTGCATTACGACACATATGCCCCACACTCACCTTCCTCCTCCGCAAACACTCGAACGCATTGCTATTTTAAAACAGCGGCCGGGACTCATGTGGGAAGGAACTGGTGTAAGCAATCCAGGCGCCCTGCGGCTATCCGATGGATCGATTGCTCTCATGTATAGAGGCTGCGGCAGCAATAATGTTGGACATCTCGGATTTTGTCGTCTCGAAAAAGAAGGCCGGAAAGTACTGAATGGAACGCGCAGTAAAAACCCGCTGCATGTTCAGAGTGAAGCCGAAAAAAAGGAGTTTCCGGGTGGGTATGGCGATCCTCGCCTAACAAAGGCAGGAGAGTGGTACTATATTTGGGCCAATGCCCGTAATAACGAGCAGATGAACATAAATCGCAAAACACACGCAAATGATTTTAGTGGTCAGTATATGGGAGGAAGGCAGACAGTTGCGTTTCGCACTAAAGATTTTAAGAGCGTCGAATATCTTGGCCTGCATGGTCCTGACGAGTTCGACAAAAATTCGTTTCTTCATCCCGATCCCGTGATAATCGACGGCACGCCATACTGGGCATTCTTTCATCGCATCCAGTATTCGATTCAGGTGGCACTCGCACCCTCATTGGATTATTTGAAAAAACGAGAGCCCTGGCGCAAACACGTTGCACATCTGCAAGATTTTATAATGATGCAACCAAAACTGCGTTGGGAGGGCGTTGGGTCGGGAGATAACTGGCCAGGATCTATCTCGGGAGGAGCACCGCCACTGCCCATTGAAAGCGACAAACTGCCAACTACATATGACCCCTCGCGCCAATACTGGCTGATGTTCTATAACGCCTCAGGAGATGCGCGTGAAGGAAAAATTGCAAGAGACAGGCGGGTGGGGGCGGTTATTTTTACGACCAAGGATCATCTTAATCTCACCTCACAACCGTTTAAAGTGGTTGCCCGTACCGCCGAGCCTATCCTTCTTCCACATGAGAAATATGAGTTCGGCTCGCCCAATGGCGACGTGGTATTCGCGACCGCCGCTGTAAAAACACTCGACAACAAGGCAATTGATGTATTTTATGGAAGTGGTGATGTGGTTATAAGCAAGGCGCGCTTTGATCTTCAGGAGCTCGTCGATTACATTGTCCAGTTTGATGAGCACGCAAGCCCTGTTAAGATGTTAGCTCGATAAATCCCTCGTCTGCGAGAGTGAGATAATCTTTTTTAATCTGCTCTTCGAGGTCGCTCATAAGATCGTATTGTTGAAGAAAAAGCATAATCTGACATATAAATGAGCGGGCTGTTTCGAGCAAACGCTCGTCGGGATTATTGCCGCGTTTCTGTTTTTTAATGCCCTGACTCTCCATATAGTTAATCGCATCTGCGAATTGCCCTGCGCATACAGAAATGGTAATGATGTCATTTTTTGTTACCAAACGTTGTGTCTCGGCGGTCTTAAATCCCGAGAGATCTTTCGGAAGTCTTTCGTTTAAACGGTAGATTCCAAGAATGCCGGTGATAACTTGCAAGACATCCTCGATTTCTTTAACGAGATGGTGCTTTGACTCATCATTGATACCACTATCATGAATGTCTATAAGCGCCTCAACGAGCTCGCCTGTTTCTTCGCATAAGCGGGTCCCGTAAGCAAATACACTGTTATTGTTTGGGAACCAGCGCTCTAAGCCAAGCGCCATGCGGTAAATAGCAGTAAGGTTTTCTATTTGCATGTCTTTGATTGTTACCACGCGAATCCTTTCGATTTGGAATAATTGTAGCGCCGAGGCTTCCTCGCCGTGTTCGCCTTGCCCCCTCGCTGCTTCTGATCCGCCCATAGAGCCTCTCTGTATTTATATTAGTTAATCTAGCGTGCCTTACTGCGACGATTATTATAGAGTGCTGCCAACGACACGTCTAATGTGTCAAAAAGAAAACCGCCAACACGGGGCTACCGCGTGTGCGGCAAGCCTGTGTTGGCGGGTTCCGTGAAACACCTAGCCGACGGCTTTGATGCAGGCAGTGACGTCGGGGGCGGATGCGCAGGCCGCGATCCTGTCCTGCTTGAGCTGGTAGTCCTTGTAGGCATTGTAGAGGTCCTGTGGAACCCCCCAGCACCCCAACGCCATCAGCAAGAACACGAGACCCCCGCACAGGCTGATCAGCCACGCCCATATGTTGGGCTGCCTGGCTGCCTTGCCCGCGTCGTAGCCGCGTTTGTAGTCCGCGCTCTCCGTTTGAGCGCCCGTTCCTGACATGACTCCTCCTGGAATCGTGTTAAAAAGCGTGATTCACGTAGAAATATGATAAAAATAAAATTAAAAAATGTCAAATGCACATATGCGCTCGCCTTAAACTCGGTTGGGGCCCTAAATCATAGGGCCCCAACCTCTCGTCGCAGATGGTGCGTGTTATCCTGCATACTCCGGCAGCCCGAACCTGTCGGTTTGCCAGGCAGTCACCCGCGCAGCCCGCGCGAGACCGGGCAGCGGTGTGTAGGGATTCGTGTTCAGCTGCAGCGGCTTCCATTCACCCGGACACACCTGGGCGTAGAGCCCAAACGGATCAACGATATTTTGCTTCGCACCGTTGATCCTGCCCTGGTAGAGCTGAAAATGCAACTGCGGCGGGTCCCACGCCGGCAACATGTGGCGATTACGCGGCGTGATCTGACCGGTTGCAACGTCGAAGTTGTCCTTCCAGTCCAGACCGATACCCGAATCGCCTTGATACCCGATAACCTGGCCCTGCCGAACGGGCACGCCCAAATTCCAGAGCGTGTCGTCGTCCTGAACGATCGGCGCCGGAAACCAATCCGGACGTACCGGGTCGTTCGGGTCGTCAACTGCAACCGGCGCCAGATATGGGATACCAGGTGCAACCCGCGACAGGTGGATATACTGCGTCACCCATCCCCGCTTATCGGGCTGATCCTGGGCGTGCCGGACCTCAACAACCAGCCCAGCGCCCAACCCTACCTGATGCACAGCACCGGCCGCGTCGGTCCAGCTCCCACTGATGTACTGGTAGCTGTAGTAGGCACGACCACTCGCCGCAGCCAGGATAGGTGCGCCATACCCATGGTCTGGCGTATTCACCAGCTCCAGATCATTGGCACCGTGGAGGTCACCATTGACTTCGCCGTCGATGGCCAGCTCGTCCGGAGACGTAATCCAGCCCTCGCTGTCCCAAAGAGACAGCAACCCGTCGGCCCGCCGGAACGGCAGCTTCAGGAAGGGCGGCGGCAACACCGAACCGGCAGGCGGGTTATCGACCAGACATGCCTGCACTTGGGTTGCGGGTTGGGCGGCAAAACCGGAAGCCGGGGCAACAACGGCTGCAGCCGACGCTCCCAGCACAACCGCCACCAGCGCCGCAACGCGGCGCATGATTAGAGGCACGTACACGTGCACTCCTCCTTTGCGATACAACACAGACATCTTTTGATGTCCATAATGATATACGTACGTACCCAGCAAAAAGTTGCATAAAATAGGTAAAAAGTGCAACAAAATTAA
>Ga0070684_100003678_pt1 | contig 11571 bp, 22 predicted proteins | sample KBSC723LmetaG_FD_65653 | JGI IMG/M metagenome (GOLD analysis project Ga0070684, IMG submission 65653) | Corn rhizosphere microbial communities from Kellogg Biological Station, Michigan, USA - KBS C7.2-3L metaG | ecosystem: Host-associated > Plants > Roots > Rhizosphere ...
CGTGCCGCATGAACCACCTCACCCTCTACGCCTACGAACAAGACGACGGCACCCTCGTCATCTATCGCTGCCCTGTCTGTGGATCTACGGGACCGAAGGGAAGCGGCTGCCCGCACGAGCCTTCGGTCGCTGACGGCAATCGTGATCTGCTGATCAAGAGAGAGCCGGTGCAGGTCCCTGTCCCGCAGGTTATAGGCGAGGCCCCTATAAGCGCAGAAGGTGGCGATAAGGAGGTTCCTGGGGTTGGGGAGGAGCCGAGGTACACGGCTTGGCTGAAAGAGCAGGTAGAGGCTGCCGAGGAGCTGCGTCAGAAGGCCTGGGCGGACGACGACCTGATCGGCGCGACGATCCACGCAGAGGCCGCCAACTCCTACCGAGCCGTCATTCGCCACTTCACCCAGCAACCCGTCGGAGCCGGCGCTGGCATCGAGAGTGCAGGTGGCCATCAAGCGCGTAAGTCCTGCGCCGGGCAAGCCAGCGCCGACTCGGACGGGAACCAGCCCTACACCTGCTGGAACTGCGGAGAGTCCTCGGCAGATGCTCGAAGCGGAGGGAACCAGCAACCCCTAGGAGGTGATGCCGATGCCGCCGGAGGAGGAAGCCCTCAAACGCCCCGGCCCGATGTAGCTGAGGGCGGATCAGGCCAAGGTGCCGGGTCCGCCCTTGCTCAACTTCGAGGGCGGGCGCTGGAGATGCGGGAGCTTGTCGGGCGCGCCGCGTTCTTTGACCGCCACCCTGAGGCCTCAAGCCACGACTGGGATCGCTTGGGCGATGCCGCCCGCGGAACGTTGGAAGGCAACGCTATGGCTGCCGTCGAGGCCGTCTTCGATGCCCTCACCCAGCACCCCTCCGGTGGACAGGAAGGCGGGGTAGAGGAGGGGGCTGATCGTCGTGGCTAAAGCTTTGACGAGCGAGCAGTGGCGGATTCTGGTCGCTGCCGCCGAGGGCAGGCTGCGCATCGACCCGGACACCGCTCGCTACAAGATCGACGGCGAGGACCCCCCCGACCGCCGGGAGCGCGAACGCCTGCAGAAGCGCGGACTGCTCACTCGCGCCCGGAGTAACGAGCCCATGTTCACCCAGAAGGGCCTTGACGCTCTGAGGTCGGCACCGGTTATTGAGCCTCCGTTGTTGGGCGGCTGCCGGATCGCGCCCCGCGATGTTGATGCAGCGTTGGAGGGCGCACCGGCCATCGTTTCCCAGGGCGAGGTCGAGAACCTGAAAGCGGCGGTGACGCGTCTACAGGCGACGATGTTCCTCACGGGGTCGCCGCCGAAGAGCCAGGACGAAGCGCTCGCCGACCTCGCTGCGCTGGTCGATCATCTTGGAGAGGGGCTGCAATGAACCGCAAGGAGATGAAGGCCACGGTCGCCCAAGCGGTCCTCGACGCGGCCCGTTGGAAAGAGGACATGGCGATCACCAATCACTACGGGGAACGAGTGTGGCTTTGCCCTTCCTACAACCGCGAAGGCAAGCGGACCGGGATCACCGATTGCTGCTTGGTTGACGATCCGTGTAAGCACCACGCCGCGATTGCTGCCGCCTCTACCCAGCAGCACCCCTCAGACCAAAAGAGAGGTAGCTGATGATGAGGACGGTCCTTGGGGTTGTCGGCAACGCTGTGATCTTCACGGCGGCCATGTTGTTCGGGTACACGCTGGCCTTCACCGACCTTGACCCCCCGACGCTCCCGGCCTGCGCCTCGATGGTCTTGTGGACCTATTGCTCGGCTTGGTTCCTGGGCCGTTATAGGGCAACCCAGCGGGAGAGAGGTAAGGGCTGATGGGCGAACAGACCCTTCGCGGACTCGCTAGCTGGCTGACCTCGATGGACGAGCTGGGGTCAGAGGCCCGCCGCACCGTCTCGCTGAACCAGATCGTCACCGAGGCAAAGGACGCCCTGGAGAATGAGGGACGCTCTCTCTTCACCCAGCACGAGCATGAACTCCGGGCCGAGCGAGACCAACTAAGGCAGCAGGTAGAGAGGTTGCTGATCGCCGCCGACGATCTGAAGGGCCTAGGCGACTACCTCGGATTTCGCCCCGGTGACCCGCTCCACCGCCTCTACTCAGCAGCCGATCAGGTCCGAAAGGAACTGGGGGAGTGAGACCGACCTTGCCCGCCCGATCACAGCCGCAGTACCTAGCCCAACCGGGAGGCCCCCCCTTTGCCCCTGCTGTTACACGCGATGTAACACCCTCGGACCCCCACCGGTGCCCTTCCTGCGGGGAGAGCTATCCGCAGAGCGGCACTTGCTGGGGCTGGCCCGAGAAGCACGATCCGGTTCGGACGGTGTTCGATGGCTGAGCTCCTCCTGGCGATTCCCGGCGATCCGATTCCGTGGGCGGCGAAGACGGCCAATCCGAAAACGGGAATGCGGTTCGTCCCCGCCCGGCAATCAGCCCATGCCGGGAAGATCATCGATGCCTGGGAACGGGCAGAACTCAAGGGCTATCTGCTCGGCGAGCCGCTGAGGATCGAATGCGAGTTCTTCGTCAAGCGGCCGAAAGGTCACTGGGGCACCGGGCGCAACGCTGACCTGCTGAAGGAGCGGTTCGCCGTCGCCCGCCCAACTGGCCGGCCTGACCTTTCGAACCTGGTGAAACTCGTCGAGGACGCGCTGACGACGCTGGCCTGGGCGGACGACGACCAGATCGTCTCGATCAACGCTCGGAAGTCCTACACGCAGATACGGGAGGAGCAGGCCCGCTCCATTATCCGAATCCGGGCGGTGGGCGAGTGAAGCCGTCCAAGCACGCCGTTCAGCGCTACCAGGAACGGGTGAAGCCGGCCCTTCCGATTCACCGGGCCAAGCTGGAGCTGGAAGCCTTCGTAGAGCAGGCACGGGAGCTGACTGAAGCCCCCCCCTGGCACCTGAATCCGGAGCCGGGATCTCGTCACTTCGAGATCGCGGACGGGATCTGCGCAGTGGTTAGGAACGAAGTGGTCACCACGGTTGTAATCCGCGGCTCCCACGCGGAGGACATCGAAGACCGCAAGCGCCAGTACAAGCGCAAACAGCGCGCCCGCCGAGCGCACAAGCGACGGAAGTTCAAGCGCAACGGTCGACCTGAGGAGGCGGTAGACGCGTGGGGCATCTAGACGAAGCCGCCGGAAAGGTCCTCCCCCCCGGCCTCTACGCGCCGGACATCCCGGAGGAGTGCCCCTGGTGCGGCGCAGAGCTTGAACAACTCAATGCCTACGGCGAGTGCCCTGAGTGTGAGCAACGGGTGGAGCCATGAAAGGAGCCCCATGAAAATCACTATCAAGTTCCCCGTCCCCGAGATCGGCAGAGAGGCAAAGCAGTTGCAGTACCTCCGCGAAGTCCTGGCGGCGGTCGAGCAGGACCGGTCCCCAGCCGATGAGGTAACCCTTGAGTGGGTGCGCAGATGAGCCCAATCCGCACCTGCGCCTCCCACTGCCGGGACTGCAACCGGCACTTCGCCGGCGACGGGGCCTTCGATCGCCATCGCGGCGGCAGCTTCATGGGAGACGGAAGACGCCTAGACGGTCGCCACTGCAAGAACCCCGAACGGGATGACTGGTACGAGGCCATAGAGGGTGAGTGCCGGATCGCGGACCCTGACGCGCCTGCGAAGCAGATCACGATATGGCGGCAGAGAGGCGCTGAGGAGCGCACCAAGGGGTTGGCCCGGAATAAGGCGGCGGTCGCGTGAGCGCGGGAATGCTCAGTTCAAACGCGGGCTTCTGGTGGACCCTCGCCGGAGCTGCCACCAACTGTGAGAGGTGCGGAGGTGGACTAGCGGCCGGATCGAAGATCGCCTACCGGCATAGCCCCCGGAAGACCCTCTGCCCTAGCTGCGTCCGGCACGACGGGCTGAACCCGCGCACTTCCAAGCGACTCAGGAAAGCAGGCGAAACGAAGGGAGCTACCAAGTGAAGCGCAAGACGACGGTGTGGAATTGGCACGGCGACACGGACGGTCGTGGCGAGCCGATCCCGGCGACGCTGATCTATCGCGGTCCGGCCAAGGACTACCACCCTGGCGGCCGTGTCCCCCCGAGCCAGTTCGGGCGCAGAGGGCGCGGCGTACGGCGATGACGTTCCGCGTCGAGAAAAAGCCCCCCCTCGGAATCGGTCCGAAGGGGGGCTTAGGTTCCGCGTCGTGCAAACGAGGTGGAAATCACGCTAGCGGAGCGGGCGGCTACCAAACAGCCCGGTCCCGGCAGGGCCGTCACCGCAAGAGCCAGGCCGAATGTAGCCGTCAAGATCCGCGTGAGGTAGCCACTCCCAGGCGCGGTGCAACGAGGCAGACGCGGGGGAACTCCCCAAGGCAGAGGTACCAAATCCGCAGTTGGACCCATTGTGGGCACCGGGCGGTCAAGGGCGCGTCGACGGAACGGAATCTTCTTCTCTGGGGCAAGGGGAGGCGGGCGTATGCCTGAAGGTCTTTCCCTTACCCAGCCGAGCAGCAAGGCAGCGGTCTGGAAAGGCTTCGACTTGAACTCGCTCCGACCGTTCGGGATCAAAACGAACGACCAGGGCGTCTGGGTTCCCTACTACAAGCGGGACAGAACGCTCTTCCGAGCCAAGCTCTTCGCGCACAGCGGCCGCTCATGGTGGCTCGGTGGTCAGGGGCTCGGTCAGATCCCCTACGGCCTGGAGCAGCTAGAGACCCGGCGCGCCAAGGCGCTGGTGCTGACCGAGGGCGAGAGCGACACGCTGGCTCTACGGCTCGCCTGGCCCGACAGCATCGTGGCGATAGGGATTCCCGGCGCCTCGAGTTGGCGGCCAGAGTGGAAGACGATCACGGACGGGTTCGAGCGGGTGTACCTGAGCTTCGACGCTGACGAGGCGGGGCAGAAGCTGGCGGCGGCAGTTCAGGCGGACCTGCCGGAGGCGACGAACCTGCTCCTGCCCAAAGGGGCCGACACGCGGGCGGTCCTGCAGCAGCTCGGGAAGAAGGCCTACCGCGCCCTCATCGAGGCAGCCGAGGCACGGAAGCGCTTCGACGTCGCGATCAGGAAGCAATGGCGCGTCCACGACCTCTACGAGAGGCGGGCGGCGTGATCAGTGTTCGCGCATTAGTTGGTAGGCGCGCTGCCGGGAGAGGCCAAGCAGTTTTGCCGCCTGGCCCATGGTCAGATCCTCAGACTCTGACGCCTTGCGCAAGGCAGCTGCCGAGTCGGCGTGCAGCTTCGCGAGATCAGCTTCGAGGCCGGCGCGTACCTGCGCCAGCCCCGATAGCTCTTTGCGGATGCTGTCTGCGTCCATCTCGTCTCAGCGCCCCGTCCTGCGGTTCAGCTCGTCCCGTGAGTCTTTCGCAATCCGCTGGACCACGGGATCATTGCTGGTCTCGGCCTGGGTCTCAGCATTGGCGACCAGCCGGGCTAGTTCGCCGTCACTGCACACGGCGTAGCGTTTCCGCGGGCTCTCTTGGGCGATCAACCGGACGTACATCAGGACGCCTCCAGTTCGCTCAGGATCTCGTAGTACCGGCAATAGAGCCGCGCGAGCCGTTCTTCCAGCTCTTCGCAGAAGGCGCCGATCACTTCGCGCTCCGAGTGCCCTTCGTCGCTCAATTCCTCGCCCCACTGCATCAACTCGGCGCGGACCTGCCCCAACTCCATGTCCGCCAGCTTCATCTCCGGCGTCCTCGTATCTTGTTCGCTGCTGGCCATAAGGCTCACTTCCTTTGGCTAGAGCGGCTGGGTGCGCCAACACCGCGAGCCGCGTTTGCGTTGTGTAAACGCATGTTGACAGATCGAGACGCCCTTGTCAACCCTCGTTTACAGGTGGCCCCGTGAGCGCCCGCCCCACTCTCCAGCTCATCGACACCGAGACGGGCGAAGTCAAGGGCGAGTGCCCGCGCTGCGTCGACCTGGAGTCCGAGGTGCAGCGGCTAGAAGACATCGTGACCTCACTGGAGCGGGACATCAGAGCGTGGGGCATCCGCTACCAGGAGCTGAAGCGCGACAAAGCCCAGTCGGCCAAGCACCACCCGCTCTACAGCGAGGTGGAAATCGTCTTCCGCGAATGGCAGCGGCTCTGCAACCACCCGCGCAGCCCGTTCACCGCCGACCGCTTCTGGATCGCGCTCCCCTACTACGAAAATCCCAAATACGGGCTGAAGATGATGATCCTGGCAGTCAAAGGCGCGGCCTACGACCCGTTCGAACCCATGCGGAGGAATGGCACTCGGAAGCGGCTCGACGAATGGGAGCGGATCTTCAAGGACGCCGGCAGCTTCGAGGACTTCTGTAACCGGGCACCTCGGAGCGACGAATCGGCCGTGTCCTCCACCCAGCCTGCCGATAAATCTTGACGATGCAAGGGCCGGGGACTGGGAACTCAATGCCTCCATCTCGCGGCTGCACCATCCAGACGTTCTCGCGGTCCAACTCGGCTCTCCTTTCGAGCGCCGCCCGCCATCCGAGTGTAGGTACAGAGCATCCCCCGGCGCAAGGGCCGCGCAGGGCAAAGCACTCCCGCCTGAAGGCCCTTGCCGCACCTCTCCCTCACCGTCCACCGGAAAGGCTGTAATCAGGCGCAGAATGCCGAAGCGCTACCCAGCAAAAGCCCGAGAGGTCGCAGTCGCTCTCTACCTCGAACATCTCAGCGTCCCTGAGATAACGCGCCGTCTTAACGAGGGGACGGCTGGCCTGCTCGACAAGGAAGGAAAGGTCCAGCCACTCGACATCGGGGAACGCCGAGTGGCCGAATACGTGGCCGAGCACAAAGCCAAGCACGGCCCGCGCAAAGAGCCGGAGGACGAGGAGCTCACGGTCGACTCCATCAACCGGGTCAAACAGCGGGCGCTCAACGTCTTGGCGAGGGAGATCGCGCACCTCGAGCAGCTTCCGAACGGCCGCATCACGGCCAAACAGAGCACCGCTCTACGCCAGCACTACGCCACGCTGGACGACATGGAGAGGCGGCAGGAACTGGCCGAGAAGCGGAAAGGCAAGGGGAAGCGGCGCAAAGCGCCGGCGAGCAGCGACAACCCGAAGTCGGCGATCGACGCGCTGGTCGTGGCCGAAGGGGCCGGACATTCGGAGGGACATCTCGAAGAGGCTGAGAGGCCGCAATCCAACCCACAGAGCCGAGAACAAGGGGACATTGAGAAGGACGGCGCCATGTCCAAGGAGGAGTTCGAGGAGTGGCAGGGCAAGCTTGAAGCTGAAGGGCACATCTACCCAAAGGACTCACCCGAGCGCCGTCTAATCGAACGCCGATCTGCTGCCCACGCTCGCGGCCTATCCAAAGAGGAACTGGACGAGATCATGGGGAGCGCCCAAGCATGAACGGTTGGCTGCGAGTGGGCGACGATCTGGAGCAGCATGTGATCCCCGTGGAGGATCTGATCGACCACGAAGAGGATCAAGGTTGCATCTGTGGGCCGTCTGTTCAGATGGTCAAGCGGAGCGACGGGTCGGCGGCGTGGCTCTACTCCCATCATTCCCTTGACGGTCGTGAGCTTCTGGAGGCCGAGCATGACTGACGACCAGGGCTACAGCCTCGCTTGTGCTTTCGACACGGACGATCCCGAGTTTCGTCAGGGGCTTCGAGGCAGGGCGCCTTTGGGAGCAAATCGCAACGTCTTCGCCGAGCACGCGCACCACCAACGACTAGCCAGCTCGGCAAGCCCACGAGCACCACCAGGCCGGACGCATACTCGGACGCATCGGCTCGCTCATTCGGCTCTGCATCTGCGATTGCGAGCACAACGAATGCAAAGCATCACATCGGATTCGTGCGTGGGCCGCGCCTGAAAACACCCCCGCCCACCCCCTCGGCGCGCGGGGTCCCCATCGCGCGCAACATCCATACCACCCACATTCACGCATCCGCAGTTCCCCACCCTCAACTTGTACGTACATCCTCCCCCACCGCTACTTTCACCCGACCGTGGCCGCCACGACCAAGCGCACCGCCAGGATCCTCCTGCGGGTCACTCCTGCCGAGAAGGAGCTGATCAAGGAGCGCGCCGGCGGCTCCCGTCAGGTGAGCGACTACATCCGGCGCCGGGCTCTACAGGGGGCCGGACCCGAGATTGCCGAGCGGGCGGCTCTCGACCGGCAGTTCGAGAAGTCGGCTGCTCGGGCCCCGGGGGACTTCGCTGCCTTGGTCGCACGGCACGAGAAGCGGATGCCGCGGCGATCGGCCGAAATCCTGGCTCGGCGGGAAATGGCGTCCGCGCAGCGACCTACGGTGTCGCGCGATGTGCCCGCGGCTTGAGCAGATCGGCGAAGTCGGAATCGACTCCGGCCAGGTGATGATCGTCGACCCGTGCAACGATGGAAAGATTCGACCTCCCGAGGTGCCCGCCGGGGCCATCAGCACCGGGGTCACCAGGGCCGACAGCGGGGTTACGGTGGGCGTTGTCTCCCGCACTGCGTTCGGGGACGGCGGGTACCCCGTGCTGGCCGTCTACGACGGCGACGACCTACGCGGCATCTACGTGCAGTTCCAGTAGGCCGTTTAGGATCTCCCCGTTCTCAAACGACTGGGGGAGTTCCGTGAGGATTCGAGTTCTGGTTGTCGGGCTGCTGGCGTTCCTGCTTTTAGCCGGCTCGGCAGATGCGATCTACAAGCCGTACGCGGTGCGCCAGATCAAGCGCTACGTCAAGGAAGACTGCCACTCCTACCCTGGCTTCGACTGCCTCGGCTGGTCGGTCTGGGACTGCCGTAAGGTCACCGGTTCCAAGGTCCGGTGCAGCTCGCAGCAGGAATACAGCCACAACGGCAACTGGCGGGAATGCCGCTTCAAGACCTCGGCCCGGGAAAGCAAGGACGGTCGTTGGATCTACCTGCACTTCGGTCGCGCCCGCTGCTTCTCCGAAAGCGGCGAGCTGATCCGGTAGCTCACTTCCGTCCTGAGGCGGGGCCACACTGCGCCCCGCCTTGAAGGCCGCAACCGCCACGACTGCCGACGCGCTGAGGAAGCGCATCAAGGAGGAGACGCCGTTGTGGGCCGGCCACTTCGCCTTCATCATCGACAAGGCGGGGCACAAGATCCCGCTCCAGGCGAAACCCGGTCAGCTGGAGTTCGATCGGCAGCTAGAGGCCCAGCGCGCCGAAGGCAAACCGATGCGTGCTCTGAACCTGAAGGCCCGCCAGGTCGGCATGTCCACCTGGACCCAGGCCAAGGCCGTCCACCGCTGCACGCTGCGCGAGCGCTACGACGCGCTGACCGTCGCCCACGATCGGGAGACCGGGGCCAAGCTCTATCGGATGGCCGAGACCATCTACGCGAATCTGCCCGACGACCCCGAGCTCAAGCCCGCCCTCGGCCAACACCGACGCCAACGGTTCCTCCATTTCGCCGGCGATGGGCTCTGGACTGCGGGCGACACCTTCCCCGACTCCCGCTACTTCGTCGACACCGCCGGGGAGTTCCAAGCCGGCCGCGGTGGCACCTACCGATTCGTCCACGGCTCCGAGGTGGCTTTCTGGCCGCAGATCATGCTCAAGCTGACTGCTCTGATGGCGGCGGTGCCTGACGACCCGGAGAGCCTGATCGTGCTCGAGTCGACGGCCAACGGCTTCAACGAGTTCAAGGACATCTGGGACGACGCCGAAGAAGGGCGCTCGGACTACATCGCCTTCTTCTGGCCCTGGTGGCGAGAGGAGGAATACGCCCGCCCCTTCCTGAACGAGATGGAGCGCGAGCGCTTCACTGCCGGAGACCCCCAGAACCCCCACGCCGAGGAAGAGCCCGAACTGGTGGAGATGGTCAAGGAGAAGGGCTTCGAGCTGACCCTCGAGCAGCTCAACTGGCGGCGCTATGTCATCGCCAACAAATGCGGCGGTGATCTGAGGATCTTCCATCAGGAGTACCCGGCCTCCCCCGAGCAGGCCTTCATCTCCACCGGGAAGCGGGTCTTCGACCCCTACAAGGTCGCCCAGCTCCTCGTCACCGTCGAACTCAGCGACCCGAAGGTGCCGAGCGAGGCGAATCCCGGCCCCCTGATCGGCGACTTCAAGGCAGCCGAGGAGCGGACCGAAATCTCCTCTCGCGGAGGAGCCCAGGTCCAGATCCCGACCCGCGCCCTCTGGACCCCGCGAGCCCCAGGCATTGCCAATCCAACGGCTCCCTGGCGACTCTGGATGGAAAGGGACGACAACGGTCTCCCGAAGCCCCCAGAGAGCGAGTACATCGCCTTCGTGGACCCATCGGGCGGGCAGATGGAGGAGACCGACGAGCCCGACTACCACGCGATCGAGATCATCGACCACGCGACCGGCGTTCAGGTCGCCGAGTACCGCAGCCGGATCGACCCCGACCTGCTGGCGCGGGAGGTGTTGCTGGCCGCCCTCTATTTCAACAACGCGCACATCGGCGTGGAGCGCACGGGCGGCTGGGGCCTCCCCGTCCTCCGCTTCCTCTACCTCGACGCGCACTACCCGCACGTCTACCGCTCCAAGAAGGTTGGGGCCTCCAGCGAGTCGACCGAGCAGCGACTCGGCTTCAGCACCGACGTGCGGACGAAGCCGATCCTCGTAGCGGGGATGCAGGAGCTGATCCGGATCGAGAAAAGCGGGATCAAGTCCCGCGTGCTGGCCGGAGAGGTCCGCACCTACACCCAGACCGACGCCGGGAAAATGCAGGCCGAGCCGGGGAAGTACGACGACTGCCTGATGGCCTACATGGGGGCCCAGCACCTCGCGAGGGAGATCCCGCTCAAAGGGCGGTTCGAGGCTCCAGGCCAAGCCTCGGGCTTTGCCGTCGGGGGTCAAGGGGTCGGCAGCTACGACCCCCGTTACGTCTGACGTTCCATCCGCGCCTCTCGTCACTCTGCGGCGTGTAAGGGTCAACCCTCACACGCTGGCCAGCATATGACGCAGCTTTGGATTCCACCATCCGCCCGAGAGAAGACCGGGCCTCGCCTTCGTTGCACGGTTCCCGGCTGCGACCACCCCGGCTTTCCAATGGAGCAGCAGGAACAGTGGCGTCGACACGTCAAGGCGTGTTCGAAGCGCAACTTCGGAGACATCGAACGCGAACTGGCGCGGCGCGAGAAGACGTTCTTCACGAAATCGGCTGACCCCGAGCGGTACGCCCACATCAGAAAGGGAGGCAGTTGATGGCCCGCAAGCGGATCGAGGACATCGTCATCGCCCAGAACCGCGAGGCAGGTTGCTTCCCCGGAGATGCCGCCGCACACCGCGCAGCCTCCGCACTGGCCGATCGCTTCGACGCGCCGACCATCATCACCCTCACCAACCTTCTGACCTACATCGACCAGATGGGCGGACAGGGCTACGTCGTCACCCTCCGCGAGCGGATCACCCCCGATGGTCGGCTTGCCCAGGAGGACGAGCCTGGCGAGTACGAGACCGCGATGCTGCGCTTCGAGTACGAGAGCCGCGACGCGCGGGTGGTCGCCGCCCCTCCCCCGGAGGAGATCGAGGGCGTCAAGGTCTCCGAGTTCAGCGAGGCACCGACCCGGATCGTGGTGTCGCCGGACCCGGAGGAAGACGCGGCCTTGGCAGAGGCAGATATGGCCGCTGGCGCCGAGACTCTCCCGGATGAGGAGCCGGAACCGGCAGCCGCCTAGATGCCCGGTCTCGCCAAAAAAGACGATCACTCTGAGGAGGAGAAGCAATG
>Ga0070684_100003680_pt1 | contig 11570 bp, 14 predicted proteins | sample KBSC723LmetaG_FD_65653 | JGI IMG/M metagenome (GOLD analysis project Ga0070684, IMG submission 65653) | Corn rhizosphere microbial communities from Kellogg Biological Station, Michigan, USA - KBS C7.2-3L metaG | ecosystem: Host-associated > Plants > Roots > Rhizosphere ...
CGTCTCGAGCTGGAGGCTGCTCGTCGCGTCTTCGCCGTCGATCTTCGTGATCACGTCGCCCGGCTGGATGCCGGCGTTGGCGGCCAGGCCGCCGGTCGCGACCCACCGCCAGGTCGGTGAGGATGTCGCGGCCGGTGATGGTCGCCGGCACGCTCGTGCCGTCGGAGAAGAGCACGTCCACGCTGCCGCCGTTCGCCGCGCCGGCGATCACGTGGTTGTTCGTGAGGATGTAGCCGTCCGTTCGTATGACCTCGCCGGAGGCCGTGCCGGCCCCGGTAGCGCCGTTCGCGCTGATCGTGACCACCGGCGCATGGCATTCATATGGCCTTGTATTGGCATCAGAGTTGTGCCAAAATGATGCCATGAACGTGCAACCATACGTCGACGACGTCCGCCATCACCTGCTCCTGGCCGCCGAGGCCGGGGGTGAGGACGCTCGCGCCCTCGCCGAGCGGCTCGTCGCGCCCCTGGAGGCGGCGCTGCTCCTGAACTTCCAGCAGGTGCTCTCGGCTGCCGCCGAGGAGATCACCGTCGAGCTCGCACCCGGGTCGGTCGAGCTGCGGCTGCGCGGGCGTGAGCCCGAGCTCGTGGTCACGCCGCCGCCCGGCGAGCCCATCTCCCAGCCCCCGCCCGAGCCCGCGGTCCCGCCGCTCCCGGCCGACGACGAGGACGGCGCGCTCTGGCGCATCAACGTACGCATGCCGGACCGGCTCAAACCGCCCGTCGAGCGTGCCGCCCGTCGGGAAGGCCTGTCGGTGAACGCCTGGCTCGTCCGGGCCACCGCCGCCGCCCTCGGGCGCTCCGACGCCGAGCACACCCCCGCGCGCCGCGTGCCCCAGACGTCCCAGCGCCACACCGGCTGGGCCCGCTGACCCGAACCACGAGAGAACGAAGGACACCCATGATGCCCACCTTTCAGACGCCCACGCCCATCACGGTCGACCTCGAGCTCGGCGTCGGCGACATCTCCATCGAGGCGTCCGAGCGCACGGACACCGTCGTCGAGGTGCTCCCGAGTGATCCGGCCAAGCCCGGCGACGTCTCCGCCGCCGAGCAGACCCGGGTCGACCTCTCCGGCCACCGGCTCGTGATCCGCGGTCCGCGCGGGTGGCGGAGCTGGATGCCGCGCGGCGGCCGCGAGTCGATCGACGTGCGCATCGCGCTTCCCGCCGGATCGGGGATCCAGGGCGATGCCGGCGTCGCCGCCCTGCGCTGCACCGGCGCGCTCGGCGAGCTCCGGTTCACGACCGGCGCCGGCGACCTCGGTGTCGACGAGGCCGGCGCCGTTCAGATCCGCACCGGGGCGGGCGATCTCCGCGTCGGCCACGCAGCCGGCGACCTGCGCGCCTCGACCGGCACCGGCGTGATCCGCGTCGGCACCGTCGACGGCTCGGCCGTGATCAAGAGCTCGAACCGCGAGACCTGGGTCGGCAGCGTGGGCGGCGAGCTTCGCATCAAGTCGGCCAACGGCAGCATCTCGGTCGACCAGGCCGGAGCAACCGTGACGGCGAAGACCGCGAACGGCGACATCCACCTCGGCGAGGTCACGTCGGGCGCCGTGGTGGCCGAGACGGCCGCCGGCAAGATCGACGTCGGCATCCGCCCCGGAGTGGCGGCCTGGCTCGACCTCGACACCCGCTTCGGCCGCGTCACCAACGAGCTCGCCGACTCGGAGCGCCCCGCCGCGGAGGAGGAGACCGTCGAGGTGCGTGCTCGCACCTCCTTCGGAGACATCAGCATCCGCCGCGCCCCCGCGGCGTAGACCACGGAAGGGCCCAGCATGACCACCCCGATCACAACCCGCTCCGCGATCACGGCCGCGGGGCTGCGCAAGGCCTACGGCGACAAGGTCGTCCTCGACGGGATCGACCTGGACATCGCCGAGGGCACCGTCTTCTCGCTGCTCGGCCCCAACGGCGCCGGCAAGACGACGACGGTGCAGATCCTCTCGACCCTGCTCCCGGCGGACGCGGGCGACCTCGCGGTCGCCGGGTTCGACCTGCGCCGCGAGCCCGATGCGGCCCGGCGTGCCATCGGCGTGACCGGCCAGTTCGCGGCCGTCGACGGCCTGCTCACCGGGGAGGAGAACCTGGTCCTGATGGCCGACCTGCGCCACCTCGGCCGCGATGAGGGCCGCCGGCGCGCTGCCGAGCTGCTCGAGCGCTTCGATCTCGTCGAGGCCGCCCGGAAGCCGGCCGCGAGCTACTCCGGCGGGATGCGGCGCCGGCTCGACCTGGCGATGACGCTGGTCGGCGATCCGCGCGTCATCTTCCTGGACGAGCCCACTACAGGGCTCGACCCACGCGGCCGCCGCGGCACGTGGCAGATCGTCCGCGACCTGGTGGCCGACGGCGTCACGGTGTTCCTGACGACGCAGTACCTCGACGAGGCCGACCATCTGGCCGACCGCATCGCGGTGCTCGACAAGGGCCGGATCGTGGCCCAGGGGACGCCCCAGGAGCTCAAGCGGCTCGTCCCCGGCGGCGCGATCGACCTGCGCTTCGCCGACGGGCCCGCGCTCGCCCGGGCAGCGAGCGTGATCGGGCCGGCGGAGCGTGACGACGACGGCCTCACGCTCCACGTGCCGAGCGACGGTGGCGTGCGCAGCCTGCGTGCGCTGCTCGACCGGCTGGACGCCGAGGCGATCGAGGTCGCCGAGCTGTCCGTCCAGATGCCGGAGCTCGACGACGTGTTCCTGGCCCTCACGGGCCCACATGCCACATCTGAGAGGAGCCTGCCGTGAGCAGCCTCTCCCACGCGGCCACCGATTCGGCAACCATGCTGCGCCGCAACCTGCGGCGCGCGCTGCGCTACCCGTCGATGACGATCTCGACGGTCGCGATCCCGGTCGTCTTCCTGCTCCTCTTCGACGAGGTGCTGGGCGGGACGCTCGGCGCCGGCCTCCGCGGCGTCGTCCCCGGCGACGGCGGCTACATCGATTACCTCGCGCCCGGGGTGCTCGTGATGACCGCCGCGGCCGGGTCGGTCTCGACGGCCGTCTCGGTGAGCGTCGACATGACCGAGGGCATCGTCAACCGGTTTCGCACCATGGCGATCTCGCGCGGCTCGCTCCTGACCGGCCACGTCGTCGGGAGCCTGATCCAGACGATCCTGGCGATGGCGGTCGTCGCCGCCGTCGCGCTCGCCGTCGGCTTTCGCCCCGAGACGGGGCCCGCGCGGTGGGCGGCCGCAGCCGGGCTGCTGACGCTGCTCGCCTTCGCGTTGACCTGGCTGGCGGTGGCGCTCGGCATGGTCGCCGACTCGCCCGAGACCGCCAGCAACCTGCCGCTGCCGCTGATGTTCCTGCCGTTCCTCGGCAGCGGCTTCGTCCCCACGAGCTCGATGCCGTCCGGCCTGCGCCAGTTCGCCGAGCACCAGCCCTTCACCTCCGTGATCGACGCCGTGCGGGCGCTGCTCATGGGCGGCCCGGTCGGCGAGACCGGCCTGATCGCCGTCGCCTGGTGTGCCGCGATCGCGCTCGGCGGATACGCGTGGGCGAGGGTGAGCTTCGAGCGGCGGCCGGTGCGCTGAGCGCCTGCGCAGCTCAGGCCGTATGCCAGCTCGTGCGGCAGGTGTGCGAGAGCAGCGCCGGTGTCATCTCGCCGACGAGGCGGTGCACCTGGGAGTGCGTGCACGCGGCGGTGAGGGTGGCGGTCGGCGCGGACAGGACGAACCGCCAATCGCGGGCGAAGACGGCGCCCCCCGGCGCCTCCAGGTTGCCGAGCAAATTCGCGTCGGCGGCGAGGTTCTGGAACATCCGCGCGCGCGGCACGGCGCCGGCGCCGATCGGCTCGAGCCACACCGTGCACGCCGTCTGACTGCATCGGGCCCGCACGACCCGGTCGTTCCCCTGGCCGCGCTGCTCCAGGAATCGCGCCGCGGCCTGGCCGCGGTACGGCAGCACGGACTGGTGGCGCAGGTGCAGCACGGCCACGGCGGCAAGTGCCACGACCAGCGCACCCAGCACGGCGGCGGTCGCGCGCGTCGGCCGGTGAGCGTGCGGTGCCGGGAGTCGTCCTGCCGTCATGCTTCGATGCTACAACGGCTCCGCGCAATCCGATATCGCCCGCTTGACACATACCGATATAGGAATATAATGGCCCAGATGGCCCGCTCGGCGACCACCGCGGATGTGTTCAATGCCATCGGCGATGCCAACCGCCGCGACATCCTGGACGCGCTGATCGCGGGCGAGAAGCCCGTCGGGGCGATCGTGAACGACCTCGGGCTGTCCCAGCCCCAGGTCTCGAAGCACCTGCGCGTGCTGAGCGAGGTCGGGCTGGTCAGAAGCCGGGCCGAGGGGCGCCTTCGGCTCTACCGCCTCGAGGTTGCGCACCTCCAGCCGTTCCACGACTGGCTGGCCAAGTACGAGCAGGCGATGAACGCCCGGCTCGACCGGGTGGACGACTACCTCAGGAAGCTCCAACACGAAGCAGGAGGACCGCAATGACACCCACGGACCATGGAGCGTCGGTCGTCGAGTTCCCGAGCGAACTCGAGGTCGTCGTCAGGCGCGACTTCGACGCGCCGATCGAGCTCGTCTTCGATGTCTTCACGAAGGAGGAGCACGTCCGGAACACGATCGCCCCGTTCGGCGAGGTGGTGACGGAGTGCTCGATCGACCTGCGCGTCGGCGGCGACTACCACTTCGTGTTCGTGACGGACGACGGGGTGGAGTGCTCGTTCCGCGGCACGTACCTCGAGATCGAGCCGCCGACGCGGTCGGTGCAGACCTGGCGGTTCGAGGGCTGGCCGGACACGGAGGCCGTCGAGACGATGGAGCTGCGGGAGGCCGACGGCGTGACGACGCTGACGTGGCGCCTCGCCTTCCGCGACCAGGCCGGCCGCGACCACATGACCAGGTACGACGGGATCGAGGCGGGCTTCGACAACGTCGCGACCTACCTGCGGTCGCTGCTCGACGCGCGGGGAGGTGTCTCCGGGTAGGCCGGCGCCTCACACGAGCGCGGCGTCCGGCAGCGCGTCCTCGCCGCAGTACGCGTCGATCCAGGCGGTGCGGCGGCCGTCCTCCGACCAGAGCACCGGGAAGTAGTCCTCGCTCATCTCGAGCGATCCCACCCGCATGTACTTCGAGTAGATCTGGTGACGGTTGGCCGGGTGCCAGGTGCTGCGGGTCGTCACCATGTGGCTGATGATCGACCGGCGCTGGGCGTCGGCATGCTCGTTGGGCGGCGAGCCGTGGAAGCACCAGCCGTCGTGGAACGCAGCGCCGCCCGCCGGCACCTCGATCGGCACGAGCTCCCAGTCGTCGTCCGGCGCGACCTGGCGCATGTAGCCCAGCCAGTCGTCAGGCGCGTGGAACTGGCCGCCCGCCGGCTGGTGCTCCCAGCGGGACGAGCCGCGCACGTAGTAGATCGTGCCGGTATCCCGCGACGTGTCGTCGAGCGCCATCCAGCAGGTCGTCATGTTCGGGGGCTCCAGGAACTGCGTGTACGCCGCGTCCTGGTGGGCGAGCAGCGCCTTGCCGCTCGGCGGCTTCCAGATCAGGTTGTCGTGCAGGAGCCGCATGCCGGGCTCGCCGGCCAGGCGCGCAGCCCACCGGCCGACCTCCGCTCGCAGCACCGTGCGGGCGAGCACGCGGTCGCTCTTCCACGTGTTGCAGAGCTGGCGCGTCCTGTCGGGCGGAGTCACGCCCGGCTCATAGTTGACCTCGTCGGGCGCAAGGCCGGTCTCCCACTCGTGCGCGAAGGCCCGCTCGAACCGGTCGAGCACGCGCTCGACCTCACCGGCATCGAGCCACTCCCCGACGACGAGGAACCCGTCGGCGCGGTAGCGGGCGATCTGCTCGGATGTGGGCTCGGACTCCACCAAGACCGACGACGACGATAGCGGAGGGGAAGCGTTCGTATCCGCTACAGTCGCCGCCATGACTCTTGCGGAAGACACCCACGTAGACGTCCTCCGGCAGGCCCGGATCGACCTCGCGGCCGCGCTTCGGGCCGCCGCCCTCTACGGCTTCAACGAGGGCATCGACAACCACTTCAGCTATGCCGTTCCGGGACGCGACGACCTGTTCCTCCTGAACCCGTACGGGCCGGACTGGTCGGAGCTGCGGGCGTCGGATCTCATCGCCGTCGACGGTGAGGGCGCCGTCGTCGACGGAGACGGCGGGTGGGAGATCACGGCCTTCATGATCCACCGCGGCGTGCACCGTGCCCGCCCGACCGCGCGCTGCGTCTTCCACACCCACATGCCGTACGCGACCGCCGTCTCGGCGACCGTCGGCGGGTTCGACACGGCGCTCAGCCAGGCGGCGATGGCGTTTCATGGCCGGGTCGAGACCTGCGCGTACGGCGGGCTGGCCCACGCCGCCGACGAGGGCGAGCGGATGGGTGCGGCCGTCGGCGACGAGACGAGCGTCGTCATGCTCGAGAACCACGGTGTGATCGTCATCGGGAACGACCCGGCCGAGGCATGGTGGCGGCTCTACTTCCTCGAGCGGGCGTGCCAGGTGCAGATTTTGGCGCAGTCGACGGGCCGGCCGCTGATCACGGTGCCCGACGACGTCGTGCGCCACACCGCCGAGCTGATGCAGCGCGACGACGCGGGCGCCGGCAAGCTGTTCGAGGCGGTCAAGCGCCGCCTCGACCGCGAGAGCCCCGGCTACGAGCTGTAAGCGTCGCCACCGCCGGGGTGGGCGGGTCAGGCGCGCGCAGGGCGCATGATGGCGCCGACGAGCCAGAGCACCGGGAAGAAGATCCCGAAGAAGAACAGCCAGCCGTGCCCCTTTCTCAGCGTGATCACGCCGAGCGTGACCAACAACGCCAGATAGATGAGTCCGAGCCCGTACCACATGCGGTTCCCCCTCCGTCGGTCGACCTTGATCGCTCACCGCTAGGGTCGTGCCCGGAGCAGGCCGGGGCGTCGTCCGTTCCGGGGGATTACCGGTGGAAGTACCTGCGCAGGCCCCAGGCCCGGAACGCCGCCAGCGTCCTCGCGTTCGACGCGACCTGGAAGTTGAAGCCCTTCGGGCTCGTCGAGTCGAAGTACGAGACGGCGTGCACGTAGGTGTGGTGGCGGATCCACTTGGCGGCGCCGACCATCCACCGCGGGGTGCGGGGATCGGCGGCAGGGGACGCGGTCTCGGCGATGATCATCCGCTTCGCGTGGACGTAGGTGAAGTGATAGGCGCGCTGGAAGATGTCCTTGAACGGGCGCCAGGTCTTGCCGGGGAAGTTGTAGCCGTCGGCGCCGACCCAGTTGACGTAGCGGTCGCCCGGATAGAAGGACTTGGCGATGCCGTCGTGGAAGTCGGACGCCATCGGGCACCACACGAGGCGGACGTTCTTCGCACCGACCGAGTGGAAGATGTTCGCGAGCCGGCGCCATGCGGCCCGGACCTCGCTGGGGGTGCCGATGTAGCGGGGATGCCCGGGCGGCTGGTCGAACTCGTAGAAGGGGCGCAGGAAGACGCGTCCGCCGGCGTGCTTGAGCGCCCGTGCGGCTGCGACGATGACCGAGTCCTGGCTGCCGCTCGCGATGGCCGACGCCGTGGTCCTGGGCGCGGCCGACCACGAGACCATCGGCAGGTGCCCGGTCCTCAGGTAGTCGGAGATCGACGACCAGTTCGAGAAGTCCCACGGGACGTACCGGTTGACGATCGCCAGCCGGCGGCCGACGCGGGCCTGGAGCGCCGGGATGCCGCCGGGCTCGTTCGGAAATGCGCCCCACAGAGCGCCACGGGTCGGGACGACAGGTGGCTTTACCGCCTGTGCCGGTGCGGCGGCGGCGAGGAGTGCCACGACCACAACGGCGGCCAGCGAAGCTCGGCGCATTCGGAAATCCTCCAGGAGTCTCGGTGTCAGGGCCGGCGCGTCGGGAACCCCTCGAACGGCACATGCGCCGGCGTCAAACGTGTCCACGGACACTCTGCAGCCCGCCTGTAAGCATGTGGATGAGAACCCGAAAGGGAGTTGTAAAAACCTGGAGGAAGCGCCCTACCTCGCCCTGACGAGGACGGTGAGGAACCGGGCGTCGGGCGAGCCGACGCCGGTGGTGTCATCCCACCCTTCGTCTGCCGCGAGCGTCGTGTCGTGTCCGAATGTGGCCAGAACGTAGGTCGAGCCTCCGCGGCGGTTGAGCCCGTTGTTGAAGAGGCGGAAGACGTTCGCATCCTTCGAGTGGACGTTCGTGACGTCGGTGAACGCGCCCGCCCGCTCGCGCTTGAGCCGGTAGATGACCGGCGTCAGGTCGCCGATCCGCCCCCGTGCGTGTTGGGCGGCCATCGCCACCATTCCCGCCATGAGCGGGACGGCGAGGCTCGTGCCGCCGATCCGGGTCTGGTTGAAGCGGATGCGTCCGCCGACCTTCTCGGTCTGGCCGATGAGCATCCCCGTCGTCGAGTCGGCGTCCATCGCCAAGTCCGGGACGGCGCGACCGGGTGGGAATGCCCTCCCCACGATGCCGTGCATGTAGGCCGGCCGGGCGAAACGGCGCGAGAACCCGCCTCCGGTGCCCGCGTAGAACCCCCGGGGCAGCCAGCGCTTGCCGTTGCCGGAGAGCAGGTACGCGTGCGAACCCCACCCCGTCTGCCAGAGGATCCTGCCCCCGCGCCCGATCGCGGTCGACGTGCCGCCGACCGCCGTTGCGAACGGGTCGCTGGCTGGATACTCGACGTGGGCGCGGCCTCCGGCGTGCTCGTTGCCGTGGTCTCCGGTCGGCCACAGGAAGGTGATCCCCTGGGCTTCGCCCTGGAGGATCACCTGGCGTACCGCGGCGATCCTCCCGCTCGTGTAGTTGGATTCAGGGCCGCCCCACGAGCTGCTGATGACGCTCACCTGGTTCTTGTTGACCGCGAAGGTGAGCGCCTTGAGCAGGCTGGCGATCCCACAGTCCTTCGCGCCGAAGTAGATCACCTTCGCGCTGGGGGCCATCGCGTGCGCCGCCTCGACGTCGAGCGTCTCCTCGTGGGACCAGCCGGCGGGGCCTGCGCAGCCGGGCCGCCGGGCGAACGGCGTGAACACGTGCTGGGTGAGCTGGCCGGGGGCGAAGCCGGGATCGCCATGGAGATGCGCGTACCTGTTCGCGTCCGCCTCGATCGTCTGATCGGCGTAGGCGTCGACGATTCCGATCGTCTGACCGCTGCCGGTCAACCCGGTCGAGCCGACGTGATAGGCGCGCCGCAGCTGGATCGGCGTGTAGCCGCAGACGTGGTAGCTGCGGAATGAACCGTGGAAGGACGGCAGGCGGGTGCGGCGGTTCGCCTTGAACGTCGCCCGCCGCTGGCCGTAGTAGCGGCTGCAGGGCCCGGCGTCGACCTCGCCGCGCGGCGGAGGGGTGAGCGCCGGCTGCTCGTCGACCGGCATGGTGTCGAGGCCGGTCTCGCCCCAGACGTCGCGGGAGACGCCGGCCGGGACGCGCACGTCGTGCGCCGGCGCGCGAACGAGGTGTCCGGCGTGGCGGTAGACGGCGAGGGTCGTCCCGAAGGCACGCTCTGCCGCCGCGACGCTGCCGCTCGCCGCGATGGAGTGCCGGTACCGGGACACCCTCGCGACGTGCATGCCCGACCTCAGCAGCCAGCTGCGAACGGCGGCGACGGCAGCATCCGTCGGCTCGTACCGGGCCCGGAACTGGGCCGGCGTGAGGAAGTGTCGATATTTCGGGCTCCCCGGCGTCGTGGTGGCGAGCACGGCCGATTCGAGCGCTGCGACCCCTCCCCGGGGCGCCAGGATCACGCGCACCGATACCTGTCCGTCCGCGGGTGATGGGCGGAGCGCGTGCTGCGATGCCCATGCCGGTGCGCTCTCGCGCAGCGTGACCATCCTGCCTGCTCCCGTCGCCGACGCGGTGCCGGCGATGAAGACAGCGCCGAGAACGGTCGCGGTGGTCAGCAACGCCCTTCCGGATGGCCTCCCCATAGGCGTGATCCTCCTCGCAGCCGGGAGGATACTGATTGCAGGTGTCCCCTTGGCCGGCCGGCGCGGGCCGGCGGCTGCGGCGATCGTCGGAGCGTGGGATACTCGGATCGTGCGCAGGGGCGCGTGGATTCTCGCGGCCGCCGTGACGGCGGCTGTGGCGACGGCGGCGGTCGCCGCCGAACGGCTGCTGCCCCAGCAGAGCCCGGCGGCCGCGCGGCTCTCGGTGCTTCCGCCGGGACGGGCTGCGGCTCTCGCCAGGCGCACGGGGATCCCCGCCGCCTACTGGAAGGTCGACCCGCGCACGGCCCGGCCGGTGCGGCTCGGCCAGCCGTTGACGACCGGTGCGCCGCTCTTCCCAGGGGACCCGCCGTTTCACTGGCGCGTGTGGACGACGGTGCCGAAGTCCGGGTACCTCCTGGAGCAGATCACCTCGCTGGGGACCCACACCGGGACGCACATCTCGGCGCCGTGCCACTTCCACGTCGGCGCTCGCTGCCTCGTCCACCTGTCCGAGCGCTTCTTCACGCCGCGGCCCCTGGTCGTGCTCGACCTGCGCTCCCAGATCCGGCGCCGGGGCGGCAACTTCTTTGTCGGCGTCGGTGACCTGCGCCGCTTCGAGTCGGTGCACGGCCGCATCCCGCCAGGGTCGTACGTCGTTCTCTACACCGGCCTGTCCCGCTTCTATCACCTTGGGAACCGGCGCCGACCGGGCCCGGACAACGACTACTTCGACGACGTGCCCGGGTTCTCGGGCGCCGCAGTCGATTGGCTGTTTCAGCACCGCGGCATCCTGGGCGTCGGGGCGGACACCTTCGGCCCGGACGCGACGTTCGACCAGAACTTCGAGGCGACCACCGAGGCCACCGCCCAGGGCGGCATCACCCTCGAGAACATGGGCCCGGGACTCGCCCGCATGCGCGCCTACGGCGACTGGATCGAGCTGAACGGGCCGCGCTTCGCGACGACCGCCGCGCAGCGGCGCTCGGGTCGGCCCGGCTTCAGCGGCGCGCAGATGGGGATGACCGGCTTCACCACCTGGCGGTAGGGGTCTCCCGCGGCGACCCGAGCGATACTGGCGCGGTGGACGAGCTTCTGATCGAGGGCGCGGCCGTGCTGCCCGCGGCCGGCGCCGACTGGCTCGAGTCCTCGGCGGTGCTGGTGCGCGGGGGCCGGGTCGCCGAGCTGGGGCCGGCGGACGAGCTCCGCCGAAGCCACCCGGACGCCCGGCGCGCCGGCGGCGCGGACTGCCTCGTGATGCCCGGCCTCGTGAACGCCCACCAGCACGCCGAGGGCGTCTCGACGGCCCAGCTGGGGTTCCCGGACGAGCCGTTCGAGCCCTGGATGGTGCTGATGCACTCCCTGCCCACGGTCGATCCGTACCTGACGACGCTCTACAAGTCGATGCTGATGCTGACGAGCGGCGTCACGACCCACGTGCACAGCCACTTTCCGGCAAAGGGCGGCTACGCGGGCGCGGAGGCGTATCTGGACGAGCTCGAGCACTCGCTGTGCGCTCACCGCGAGGCGGGCCTGCGGACGGCGTTCGCGCCGTACTGGCGCGACCGGGCCACGTTCACCTATGACGACGACGACCGCTTCGCGGCGGGGCTGCCCGGCGACCTCGCGGGCGAGGTACGGCGGGTGACCGGCACGCCGATCTCGAACGCGATCTACATCGAGGCGATCACGGAG
>Ga0070684_100003681_pt1 | contig 11570 bp, 8 predicted proteins | sample KBSC723LmetaG_FD_65653 | JGI IMG/M metagenome (GOLD analysis project Ga0070684, IMG submission 65653) | Corn rhizosphere microbial communities from Kellogg Biological Station, Michigan, USA - KBS C7.2-3L metaG | ecosystem: Host-associated > Plants > Roots > Rhizosphere ...
GAGGACGACGTGTTCTGCGGGCCGTCGATGGTCTTCACGAACGTGCTGAACCCGCGCAGCCACGTCTCGCGCCGCCACGAGTACCGGCGCACCCTGGTGCGGCGCGGCGCGACGATCGGCGCGAACGCGACGATCGTCGCCGGCACGACCCTCGGCGAATACGCCTTCATCGGCGCGGGCGCGGTCGTCGCGAAGGACGTCCTGGACTATGCGCTGATGGTCGGCGTGCCGGCGCGGCGGATCGGATGGATGTGCCAGTGCGGTGAGCGGCTGCCCGACAGTGGGCGGGGCACCTGCGCCGCCTGCGGATCGACCTACGAGCCGGACGGCGAGGGCATCCGTCGCACGGGAGGACCGCGATGAGCACGTCGACCGTGGAAGGGCCGGTGCGCGTCGCGCTCCTCGGGTGCGGGCGGATCAGCCGCAATCACTTCGAGGCGATCAAGCGCATCGAAGGGTTGGATCTCGTGGCGGTAGCGGACAGTGATCTCGCGCGGGCGCAGGCCGTCGGCGCGGAGCAGGGGGTGCCCGCGTTCGGATCGCTGGACGAGATGCTCGCCGCGGTGCCGAGCGATCTCGTGTCGATCTGCACGCCGTCGGGGCTGCACCCGCAGCACGGGATCATCGCTGCGCGCGCCGGGCGCCACGTGCTGACCGAGAAGCCGATGGCGATCTCGCTCGCCGCGGCCGACGAGCTCGTGCAGGCGTGCGACAACGCCGGTGTCCAGCTCTTCGTCGTGAAGCAGAACCGGCTGAATCCGCCCATCCAGCTGCTCAAGCGCGCGATCGACAAGGGCCGCTTCGGGCGGATCTACTCGGCCAACGTCACGGTGCGCTGGACGCGCCCGCAAGAGTACTACGACGCCGAGCCGTGGCGGGGCACGTGGGAGTTCGACGGGGGCGCGATCATGAACCAGGCGTCGCACTACGTCGATCTGATGCAGTGGCTCGTCGGACCGGTCGAGAGCGTGATGGCCAAGACGGCGACCCAGGCGCGGCGCATCGAGGCGGAGGATTCGGGCGTCGCGCTGCTCAAGTTCCGCTCCGGCGCGCTCGGCGTGATCGAGGTGACCGTCCTGACCTATCCGCGCAACCTCGAGGGATCGATCACGATCCTCGGCGAGAAGGGCTCGGTGAAGATCGGGGGCACCGCGGTGAACCGCGTCGACACGTGGCTGTTCGCCGAATACGACGACGACGACAAGCTCGTCGAGGCGGCGAATACCAACCCGCCGAACGTGTACGGCTTCGGGCACGAAGGCTACTACCGCAACGTGCTCAAGGTCCTGCACGGCGAGGCCCGCGCCGACACCGACGGACGCGCGGGTCGCAAATCGCTCGAGCTGATCCTCGGCATCTACGAATCGGCGAAGATCGGCCGGGAAGTGCCGATTCCACTTCGCACCAAGCTCTGATCATCACCAAGGGGCGCCGCGGGTCGCGGTGCCCATTCCATACAGGCATCACATGTCCGTACCTCTGCTCGATCTGAAGGCGCAGCACGCGACCATCCGCGACGACGTGGTCGCCGCGGTGATGGGCGTCGTCGACTCGCAGCTGTTCATCCTCGGTGAGCCCGTGGCGGCGCTGGAGCGCGACGTCGCGTCGCTCTCGCACACACGTCACGCCATCGGATGCGCCAACGGCACCGATGCGCTCCTGCTCGCCCTCCGCGCACTCGACGTAGGGCGTGGTGACGAGGTCATCACGACGCCGTTCACCTTCTTCGCCACGGCGGGCACGATCCACAACGTCGGCGCCACGCCGGTGTTCGTCGACATCGAGCCGGACACGTTCAACATCCTCCCCGCCGCCGTCGCGGCGGCACGCCGGCCAGCGACCAAAGCGGTGGTGCCCGTCGATCTGTTCGGGCAGATGGCGCCGATCGAGACGATCGCCGCCGCGGTCCCGGGCGTTCCGATCATCGAGGACGCGGCGCAGTCGATCGGCGCGCGCCGGATGATCGACGGCGAGTGGCGCATGGCGGGCGAGGTCGCGACGATCGGCACGTTCAGCTTCTTCCCGTCGAAGAACCTCGGCGGCTATGGCGACGGCGGGATGCTCGTCACGCAGAACGACGCGCTGGCCGAGCGGCTGAAGCGACTGCGCGTGCACGGGGGCGCCAAGCAGTACTTCCACGACGAGGTGGGTTACAACTCCCGCCTCGACGCCCTGCAGGCGGCGGTGCTCAGCGCCAAGCTGCCGCATCTCGCGGGGTGGAGCGCGAAGCGCCGCAGCAATGCCGCGTTCTACGACGAAGCGTTCGCCGACCTGGCCGACGTCCGCACCCCCGTCGTCCGCCCCGAGAACGAGTCGATCTTCAACCAGTACACGATCCGCGTACCGCGCCGGGACGAGCTCCAGGCGTTCCTCAAGGCCCGCGGCATCGGTACCGCGATCTACTATCCGCTTCCGCTGCACCTCCAGCCGTGCTTCGCGTACCTGGGCTACCGCGAGGGGCAGTGCCCGGAGAGCGAGCGTGCCGCGCATGAGGTGCTCTCCCTGCCGATCTTCCCCGAGCTGAGTGACGCCCAGCTCGACGAGGTCGTCGCCGGAGTGCGCGCTTTCTTCGGGCGGTGACGCGCCCAGCCAACGACGACCGCGTGCGAGGATGACGCTCCGGCGAGCCGCAGCTCCACTTCACCAGAATCGGACTTCGTGAACATCACCGTGATCGGGACCGGCTATGTCGGCCTCGTCGTCGGCGCGTGTCTGGCCGAGACCGGAAATCCCGTCGTGTGCGCCGACCTCGATCGAGCAAAGATCGAAGGGCTGCAGCAGAACGTCCTGCCGATCTACGAGCCGGGGCTCGACGACTACGTCGCCCGGAACCAGAGCCAGGGTCGGCTCCGGTTCACGACCGACGTGCCCAACGCCATCTCGACGGCGGACGTCGTCTTCATCGCCGTCGGGACTCCGCCGGACGAGGACGGCTCGGCGGATCTCCGGCACGTGCTCGCCGTCGCGGAGCAGATCGGGAAGCACATGACGCGCGAGCTCGTGATCGTCACCAAATCGACGGTGCCGGTCGGCACCGCGGCGAAGGTGTCGGCCGTGGTGAGCAAGCACGCCCGGTTCCCCTTCCACATGTGCAGCAACCCCGAGTTCCTGAAGGAAGGGGCGGCGATCGACGATTTCATGAAGCCCGATCGAGTCGTGATCGGTGTGGACAGCGACCACGCGCGCGGCGCGATGGCCGAGCTCTATGCGCCGTTCGTGCGCACGGGCAAGCCGATCATCTTCATGGACATCCCGTCCGCCGAGATGACGAAGTACGCCGCGAACGCCATGCTCGCGACGCGCATCTCGTTCATGAACGAGATCGCCAACCTCTGCGAGCGCGTCGGCGCCGACGTCGACAACGTCCGGAAGGGAATCGGCTCCGACGCGCGCATCGGGCCCGCCTTCCTCTTTCCGGGGCCGGGCTACGGCGGCTCGTGCTTCCCGAAGGACGTCAAGGCGCTCGTCCGCACGGCGAAGGAGTGTGACGTGCCGCTCCGCGTGCTCGCGTCGGTGGAAGAAGCGAACGACGTGCAGAAGCATCGGCTGTTCGGGAAGCTCGAGGGCGTTCTCGGCGACCTCCGCGGACGGCGCATCGCGATCTGGGGGCTCGCCTTCAAGCCCAACACGGACGACATGCGCGAAGCCCCGTCGCTCGTCCTGATCGAGGCGCTTCTCGCGGCGGGCGCCGAAGTGGTGGCGCATGACCCGGTGGCGGCCCACGAGACGAAGCGACGCATCGGGGACAGCATCGGGTACGCGGAGACGAGCTACGACGCGCTCCCGGGCGCCGATGCACTCGTCATCGTCACCGATTGGAACGAGTACCGGCATCCGGATTTCGACCGCATCAAGCAGACGCTGAAGTCGCCGGTCGTGGTCGACGGGCGCAATCTCTACGACCGTCGCAAGATGACGGCCCTCGGTTTCACCTACGCGTCGATCGGGCGGGGAGGCCAGACGTGAGAGTCCTCATCACCGGCGCGGCGGGCTTCCTCGGATCGCATCTGTGCGATCGGTTCCTCGCCGAAGGGCACGACGTCGTGGGCCTCGACAACTTCGTCACGGGCCACCCGGACAACATCGCCCATCTGATCGGCAACGACCGGTTCGAGTTCGTGCGCCACGACATCTCGACCTACACGTACGTGGCGGGCCCGCTCGACGGCGTGCTGCACTTCGCGTCGCCGGCCAGCCCGATCGATTATCTCGAGCTGCCGCTCGAGACCCTCACGGTCGGATCGCTCGGCACGCACAACGCGCTCGGCCTGGCGAAGGCCAAGGGCGCCCGGTTCTTCATCGCCTCGACGTCGGAGGTGTACGGCGATCCGCTCGTGCATCCCCAGAAGGAGGAGTATTGGGGCAACGTAAACCCCGTCGGGCCGCGCAGTGTCTATGACGAGGCGAAGCGGTTCAGCGAGGCCCTCACCATGGCCTACCACACCTGGCACGGGCTCGACACCCGGATCGTCCGGATCTTCAACACGTACGGGCCGCGGATGCGTCCACGCGACGGGCGCGTCGTCTCGAACTTCATCGTCCAGGCGCTGAGCAACGAGCCGATCACGATCTACGGGGATGGGTCGCAGACGCGCAGCTTCTGCTACGTCTCCGACGAGGTGGACGGCATCTACAAGCTCTTCATGAACGGCGACAGCAACCCGACCAACATCGGCAATCCCGACGAGTACACGGTGAAGCAGCTCGCCGAGCTCGTCGTGGAGCTCACCGGGACGCGGGCGCCGATCGTCTACGAGCCGCTGCCGAAGGACGACCCGAAAGTTCGGAAGCCGGACATCACGCGCGCACGCATGATGCTGGGCTGGGAGCCGAAAGTGCACGTGCGCGACGGTCTGGCGCGGACCATCGAGTTCTTCGAGCAGCACGTGGGCACGCCGATGATGGCGCCGCGGATCCCCAGGCCGCGGCCGGCGTCGGCGTCCCGCGGATGAGCGCCAGGCACGCCCGGCCAGAGGACCCATACCGCGACGGTGGGCTGCCGAGGTCGCCCGCTATATCTTTCCCAGGCTCCCACCGAACCGATCGGTCTCTCGCGGGTACCTGTTCTACTATGACTTCGTCTCGCCGGGTGTTCTTCGCCGTGCTGCTGCTGTCGCTCGCGGCGTGCCACCCTGACTTCAAAATCGGCACGTTCACCACCAACGAGGCGCTCTACAAGGCCGGGTTGGTGGAGTTCCAGGCCGGCCGCTACGAGAACGCCGTCTCGGTGTTCGAGAAGCTCACGAACGACCTCCCCGCGCGCGACACGCTGCTGCCGCGCGCGCACTGGTATCTCGGGCGGTCCCACCAGCGGCGCAACGAGTGGGTCCTGGCGGGCACGAGCTTCAACCACATCGTCGAGAGCTTCCCGGACGACACGCTGGCGGATGATGCCGCGCTGGAGGCCGCCCGGTCGTACAAGAAGCTCTGGCGCAAGCCGACGTTGGATCCGACGTACGGCGAGAGCGCCGAGACGGCCTACAATACGCTCATCGGCCTGTTCCCGAACTCGCCGCTGATCGAGACCGGCAAGAAGGAGCTCGCCGACCTCGAGGAGATGTTCGCGCAGAAGAACTATCTCTCGGGGATGTACTACCTGCGCCGGAAGGCGCACGACTCGGCGATCATCTACTTCAAGGACGTCGTCGCGCGGTACCCGACGACGCCGTCGGCGAGAATGGCGCAGCTCCGACTCGTGGATGCCTACAAGGCGATCCACTACAAGGACGACGCCGCCGACCAGTGCGCGGAGCTGCGACGCGGCTTCCCCGACGATGCCGAGGTGAAGGCCACCTGTGCGGACGTTGCGCCGCCGACGGCGCCCTCGACCGCCGACTCGACGCGAGCCACCCCGGCGACGGGCCCTCCCACCAGCTGAGGCGTGCGCCTCGGCGTCTACGGCGGGAGCTTCGACCCGCCGCACCTCGGCCACCTGCTCCCCGTGATCGACGCGGCGGAGCAGCTCGAACTCGACGGCGTGCGCTTCGTGCCCGCCGCGACTCAACCGCTGAAGGTGGGACGAGCATCGGCCAGCCCGGCCGACCGGCTCGCCATGACCGAGCGCCTCGTGCAGGGCATCCCAGGCTTCTCGGTCGATCCCGCGGAAATCGACCGGCCCGGGTTATCTTACACGGTTGACACCTTGGCAGGGCTGGCAGCGGCGTATCCCGGAGCGGAACTGTTCCTGCTCCTCGGCGCCGATGCCTACGCCCTCTTCGACCAGTGGCGGGAGCCGGAGCGCATTCGGGCGCTCGCCACGATCGTCGTGATGGTGCGGGGCGATTCAGAGCTCCCGTCATCGGCCGGGCCGGAAGTGCAGGTGCTGCAGTCGCGTCGCGTGGACGTCTCGTCCACCGAGCTGCGAGCCCGGGCGCGGGACGGGCGAACCATTCGCGGTTTCGTGCCGGATGCCGTGGCGGATTACATCGCCGAGCACCGGCTGTATCGGTAGAGGACTGCATGTTCAAGCGCGTACTCACGGCGTTCCTTGGCACTCGCCACGAACGCGAAAAGAAGCGACTCCAGCCCATCATCGAGGCGATCCACTCGCACGAGGAGCGGCTGGCGAGCGCATCGGAAGAAGAGCTGCGTGGTCAGACGGAGAAGTTCCGTGGCATCCTGCGCGAGCGCACGGCGGAGCTGGAAGCGCGCGTCGCGGAGCTGAAGGAGCAGAAGCGCACGGCGGCGGAGGCCGAGGCGCGCGAGCGGATCGATAACGAGCTGAGCGGCCTCGATGGCTCGGGCGGGGTAGAGGGCGAGCTCCGGCGCGCCGTCGCCGATACGCTGGACGAGCTCCTCCCCGAGGCGTTCGCCACCGTGCGCGAAGCCGCGCGCCGGCTGGTGGGCACGACGGTCAACGTGACGGGGCGGGACCTCGAGTGGAACATGGTGCCGTACGACGTCCAGCTCATGGGCGGCATCCAGCTCCACTTCGGCAAGATCGCCGAGATGGCCACCGGCGAAGGCAAGACGCTCGTCGCGACGCTGCCGCTGTACCTGAATGCGCTGCCGGGTCGCGGGGCGCATCTCGTCACGGTGAACTCGTACCTGGCGCGGCGCGACTCGCAGTGGATGGGGCACCTGTACCGCTACCTCGGCCTGACCGTCGGCTGCATCGACGACAGCGAGGCGGGCACGCAGGAGCGCAAGGACGCGTATCGCGCCGACATCACCTACGGCACGAACAACGAGTTCGGCTTCGACTACCTGCGCGACAACATGGTGACCTCGCTCGAGCAGCGCGTGCAGCGGACGCACGTGTTCGCGATCGTCGACGAGGTCGATTCCGTGCTGATCGACGAGGCGCGCACGCCGCTGATCATCTCGGGCCCGGTCGGGAACGAGAGCGACGCGCAGTACTTCGAGCACAACGCCGCCGTCGCGCGACTCGTGCGCAAGCAGACGGAGCTCGTCAACGTGCTGGTCGCCGACGGCGAGCGGTTGCTCGAGGCCGGTGACACGGCCGGCGCGGCGATCAAGCTCTATCAGGCACAGCTCGGGCATCCGAAGAACCGGCGGCTGCTCAAGCTGATGAACGAGCCGGGCAACAAGCAGCTCGTGCAGAAGACGGAGCTCGATCACATCGCCGACCGGAAGCTCCCGCCGTCGAAGCAGGCGTTCCGCGACATCGAGGAGGAGCTGCTGTTCGTGCTCGACGAGCGCGGACACTCGGTGCACTTGAGCGATCGCGGCGTCGAGTTCATGTCGCCGGCGGAGCCCGAGGCGTTCGTGCTGCCGGACCTCAGCGAGGCCGTCCACCGGATCGATCACGCCGCCGATCTCTCCCCCGAGGAGAAGATCGCCGCGCGGCGCGATCTGGAGATCGAGTACGCGGCGAAGAGCGAGCGGCTGAACATCGTCCACCAGCTCCTCAAGGCGCACGCGCTCTACGAGAAGGACGTCAACTACGTGGTCCAGGACGGCGAGGTCCTCATCGTCGACGAGTTCACCGGCCGGACGATGCCGGGCCGCCGCTGGTCGGAGGGACTGCACCAGGCGGTCGAGGCCAAGGAAGGCGTCCGCGTCAAGGGTGAGACGCAGACGATGGCCACGATCACGATCCAGAACTACTTCCGCATGTATGAGAAGCTGGCCGGCATGACCGGTACGGCCGAGACGGAAGAGACGGAGTTCTACCAGATCTACAAGCTCGAGGTCGCGGTCATCCCGACGAACAGGGAGGTCGTCCGCGACGACCGGCACGATCTCGTGTACAAGACGCGCCGTGAGAAGTACAACGCGATCGTCGAGGAGACGCGCCGCCTGCACACGCTGGGCTTCCCGGTGCTCATCGGGACGACCAGCGTCGACGCCTCCGAGACGCTGTCGAAGCTGTTCCTGCGCGCCGGGCTGCAGCACAACGTGCTGAACGCCAAGTACCACCAGCGCGAGGCGGAGATCGTCGCGAACGCGGGACAGCCGGGCGCGATCACGATCGCGACGAACATGGCCGGCCGCGGGACCGACATCAAGCTCGGTGCGGGGGTGACCGAGGCGAAGCCGTCCGTCGTGAAGGACCTGGACGGCAAGGACGTGCAGGTCGAGGAGGTCGGCGGACTGCACATCATCGGCTCCGAGCGGCACGAGTCGCGGCGCATCGATCGCCAGCTTCGCGGCCGCGCGGGACGCCAGGGCGACCCGGGGGCGAGTCAGTTCTTCCTCTCGCTCGAGGACGACCTGATGCGGTTGTTCGGCTCCGAGCGGATCGCGCGCCTGATGGACCGCATGGGCGCGCAGGAAGGGGAGGTGCTGACGCATCCGCTGATCACGCGCTCCATCGAGCAGGCGCAGAAGCGCGTCGAGCTGCAGAACTTCCAGAGCCGCAAGCGGCTCCTCGAATACGACGACGTGATGAACCAGCAGCGCGAGGTGATCTACTCGCTGCGGGCCTTCGCGTTGGAGGGGGGCGAGGAGCTCAAGGGCGAGGCCCTGAAGATGGTCGAGAAGGCGCTCAGCCGGCGCGTCGAGACCGTGCTCGCGGAATACGAGACGGTGGAGGAGTGGGACTTCGACCTGCTGCGGCAGGAGCTCCTCATCCACTACATGATCCAGCTCGACTCGCTCGCCAATCCCGACCAGCGGCCGACGGATCTCCTCGCGGCCCAGACGCAGGCGACCGAGGCCGGGCGGGGGGCGTTCGAGGCGAAGCTGGTCTCGCTCGACCAGGTGCGGGACGAGCTGGGCGGCTACGGCGATCGACTGCTGCGGTACGTCATGCTCAACGTGCTGGACGAGAAGTGGAAGGACCACCTCTACGACCTCGACCAGCTCCGCAACGCGATCCACTATCGGTCGTGGGGGCAGAAGGATCCGCTCCTGGAGTACAAGCAGGAGGCGTACACGATGTTCGTCGATCTGATGAACGACATCGCGGAGACCTTCACGGATCGGTTCCTCAAGGTGCAGCTCATCGTCGAGCAGCCGCCGCAGAACGACGGCGCGGGGGCCTACGGCGACGTTCCGCCGGAGCCGATTCGTCCGGCGCCGACGAAGCGCTACAACGCGCTCGGCGTGCTGGAGGACGTCGTCGCGGATGAGATCGCGGCCGCCGCCACGGGCGTCGAGGAAGTGCTCGACGTCGGTCCGGCGGAAACGCCCGCGCCCGAACGGAGCACGACGACGAAGCGCGACCCGGTGATCGTCGGTGCCGGCCGTGCCCGTACGCTCAGCGAGGCGACCGAAGGCGCGCCGGCGCCGGTCGACTGGTCCGCCGTCGGGCGGAACGACCCGTGTCCGTGCGGGTCGGGCAAGAAGTTCAAGAAGTGCCACGGCGCGACGCTCTAGGCACTCCGCGGGTATGAGAAGAGCCGGCCGCTGACGTGGCCGGCTCTTCTCGCGTCCGGCCGGCGGCGGGGCGGCGGCGGGGCGCGCGCGGATTCGATGCGGGTGCGACGCAGGTCATGCACGATGGTTCCGGGAACCTTCGCGGTCATTCCGGATCTCATCTCATGGGGCATTCATGACCTTCCAACTGCCTAGCCAGTCGTCACCTACCGCACTATCTATCAGAGAGTTGCCCCCTTCGGAGCGGCCGCGCGAGCGGCTGGTGGCGCTCGGGGCGTGCGCGCTCAGCTCGGTCGAGCTGCTCGCGCTGTTGGTCGGCGCGGGAAGCAGCGGCGGATCGGCCCTCCAGGTCGGGCAGGCGTTGCTGGCTGGCGCGGGCGGGTCGCTGCGCCGGATGGCCATGCAGCCGGTCGCCGCGCTCACGTCGACGACGGGGATCGGAATGGCACGTGCAGTGACGGTGCATGCAGCACTCGAGCTGGGGCGGCGGCTCGCGGCGGAAGCACGGGAGGATGGCGCGCCGGTGCGGTCGCCGAGGGATGTGGCGCGGCTGTTCGCGCCGCGGCTGGAAGACCTGCCCGTCGAGGAGTTTCATGTCGCGGTGCTGGACGCACAGCACCGGCTGGAGCGTGACGTGACGGTCACGCGAGGGATTCTCACCTCGTCCCTCGTGCATCCGCGCGAGGTCTTTCGTGAGGCGATCGCCGAGCGGGCGGCGGCGGTCATCCTCGTGCACAATCATCCGAGCGGCGACCCGACGCCCTCGGCAGACGACCGGATCGTGACCGAACAGCTCGTCGCGGCGGGCAAGCTGCTCGACATTCCGGTGCACGATCACCTGATCATCGGGCGTGGGCGGTATACGAGCTTCGCGGAGGCTGGACTGTTGTGACGACGTCGTTGCTGCGCGAGATCATCCCGGGATGGAGCTTCGGCGAGGGCGCCCATGCGCGACTCGACGAGGAGCTGCTCGTGCGCGCGTATCGGTTCAGTGAAGAGGCGCACCGCGGGCAGACGCGCAACTCCGGCGAGCCGTACGTCATCCACTGCATCGAGGTGGCGAAGATCCTCGCCGACCTCCAGCTCGACAGCACGACGGTGGCCAGTGGCCTGATCCACGACGTCGTCGAGGACACCTCCGTCGAGCTGGAGGACGTCGAGCGCGAGTTCGGGAAGGAGATCGCCGCCATCGTCGACGGGCTGACGAAGATCGCGAAGCTGCCGAACAGCGGCTCCAACCAGGATCGGCAGGTCGAGAGCTACCGGAAGCTCCTGCTGTCGATCGCGAAGGATGCGCGCGTCATCATCGTCAAGCTCGCCGACCGGCTCCACAACATGCGGACCCTCGAGTACCTGCCCGAGGAGAAGCGCCGGCGCATCGCGCTGGAGACCCGCGACCTCTACGCGCCGCTCGCCCACCGCTTCGGTATGGCGAAGATGCGGTGGGAGCTCGAGGATCTCGCGTTCAAGCACCTCGAGACGGAGGAGTACAAGAAGCTCGCGAAGCAGGTCGCGCAGAAGCGTGGCGAGCGCGAGGAGCTCATCGCGGCGCTGAAGGAGCCGCTGATCAAGCAGCTGACGAAGTCGGGGATCAAGGACGTCGACGTCACCGGCCGGCCGAAGCACCTGTGGTCGATCTACAAGAAGATGAAGCAGCGGGACAAGCCGTACGAGGAGATCTACGACCTCCTCGCGATCCGCGTGCTCGTCAACTCCGTGCCCGATTGCTATCACGCGCTCGGCGTCATCCACGACGGGTGGACGCCGGTGCAGGAGCGCATCAAGGA
>Ga0070684_100003684_pt1 | contig 11561 bp, 8 predicted proteins | sample KBSC723LmetaG_FD_65653 | JGI IMG/M metagenome (GOLD analysis project Ga0070684, IMG submission 65653) | Corn rhizosphere microbial communities from Kellogg Biological Station, Michigan, USA - KBS C7.2-3L metaG | ecosystem: Host-associated > Plants > Roots > Rhizosphere ...
GTAACGCAGTGCGACGTCGATCGCGCGCAGCTCTGCGCATCGGCCTACGCCCCCGCCGCACACGAGCAGCGCGCTGTGCGATAATTGAAGGTTCCGGCGCCTGCCGGAATCGCGTTCATGAGCTCGTCGACGTCCACCAGCCTCACGCTGCGTGCGCTGTTCAAGACAGCGGCGGGGCGGCTTGGTCTGGGCGTTCCAGGCCGCGACGTCAGCGGGCTGACCCCGGCGGCGAAAGGCCTCTTCGCCGCCGCGGCGGCGGGCCGCGCCCGCAGCCTGTTGATCGTCCCGACCGACGCCGACGTGGAGCAGCTGTGCGCCGACGCGCGGTTCTTCTTCTCGGCGCTCGAAGGCGCATCCGACGCCGAAGCCGCGCAGGCGATCCTCTCGTTTCCCTCGCACGAGGTCGATCCGTATCGCGGCCTGTCGCCGCATTTCGAGATCGCCTCCGCACGCGCTCGCGCGCTCTACGCGCTGAGCCAGGGAACGGCGCGCCTGGTCGTCGCGTCGGCGGCGGCGCTGCTGCCGCGCCTCAGTGCGGCGGATCGCCTGAAGCAGTCCGGGCTGGTGCTGCGCCCGGACCTCGAGATTTCGCCCACGGCGCTGGCCGACCGCCTGGCCGAAGCCGGCTACACCCGCCAGGATCCCACCGACGAGCCGGGTGAATTCTCCGCGCGCGGCGGCGTCGTCGATTTGTATCCCGCCGGCGCCAGAAATCCGATCCGCGTCGAGTTCATCGGCGACAACATCGAGTCGCTGCGGACCTACGACCCGGACACGCAGCGATCGATCGAGCCGATCGATCAAGTGCCGGTCGTTCCGTTGACCGAAACGGTGGATCCGGCGTCCCCGCGGTCCGCCACGATCCTCGATTACATGGCCGATCTGCGCGGCTCCGTCTTCGTCTCCGAGCCGGACGAGGTCAAAGCGGCGATCGTCAAGCTGCAGGAGCAGATCGCGCACAGCTACGCCGAGAAGGTGCGCAAGAACGAGCGCGCGGCCGAGCCGGCGACGCTGGTCATCGGCTGGGATGACATCGCACCGCTCGTCGAGAGCGGCACCGCGATCGAGACGCTCGCGCTGGGGACGGAGGACGAAGTCCGCCACATCGCCGCGCAGCCGGCGATGGAGTTTGCCGGGCGTGTCCCCGACTGGGTCGGACAACTGCGCGACGCGCGAACCGCCGGCGAGACGGTGGTCTTCGTCGCGCACTCCGCCGGCCGCGCCGAGCGCGTGATCGAGCTGCTCGGCGACTACCAGGTTCCGGCCGCGCCGATCGAACGCGGCGAAGACGCGCACGCCGGCGCCGTGCTCGTCGCCGTCGGCAGGCTGTCGAAGGGCTTCCGGCTGCCCGCGGCGGGGTTGCGGCTGTGGGCCGAGACCGACGTCTTCGACGAGGAGCGCGTCACCCACGAGCGGCGCCGCTCCGCCGCGAAAACGTTCCTCTCCGATTTTCGTGACCTCAAGGTCGGCGATCTCGTCGTCCACGTGGACAACGGCATCGGCGTCTTCGTCGGCCTCAAGAAGATCAGCGTCGGCCTCGAGACGCAGGAGTTCATGGAGCTTCGCTACGCCGGCGACGACAAGCTGTTCGTTCCGGTGGAGCGGCTCGACCTGGTCCAGAAATACACCGGCGCGGCCAGGCCGGCGCTCGATCGACTCGGTGGCACCACGTGGGAGAAGGCCAAGACGCGCGTCAAGAAGGCGATGCGCGACATGGCCGAGGAGCTGCTCAAGCTCTACGCCTCGCGCCAGGCCATCCCCGGCCACGCCTTCAGCGCCGACACGCACTGGCAGCAGGAGTTCGAGGACGCGTTCGAGTGGGAGCTGACGATCGATCAGCAGAACGCGATCGCGGACATCAAGAAGGACATGGAAGCGCCGACGCCCATGGACCGCCTCCTCTGCGGCGACGTCGGCTACGGCAAGACCGAGGTGGCGATGCGCGCCGCGTTCAAGGCGGTCATGGACGGCAAGCAGGTGGCCGTCCTCGCGCCCACCACCGTCCTCGCGTTCCAGCACCTCAAGACGCTGCAGGCGCGCTTTGCCGCCTTCCCCGTCCGCACCGACATGGTCAGCAGCTTCCGCACCAAGGCGGAGCAGAAGGCGACGCTCGAGGATCTCGAGGCCGGCAAGGTCGAGATCATCGTCGGCACCCACCGGCTGCTGTCCAAGGACGTCAAGTTCCGCGATCTCGGGCTGCTGGTCGTCGACGAGGAGCAGCGCTTCGGCGTGGCGCACAAGGAAAAGATCAAGCAGATGCGCCGCCGCGTCGACGTGCTGACGATGACGGCGACGCCGATCCCGCGCACGCTGAACATGTCGCTCGCCGGCATCCGCGACATGTCGATCATCGAGACGCCGCCCAAGGACCGCCTCTCGATCCAGACCAATGTCGTCAAGTTCGATCAGGAAGTGATGCGCCGCGCCATCGGCAACGAGCTGGAGCGCGGCGGGCAGGTCTACTTCGTCCACAACCGCGTCGAATCCATCTACTCGATGGCCGACCTGGTGCGCCGGCTGGTGCCGCAGGCGAAGATCGGCGTCGGCCACGGCCAGATGGCCGAGCACGAGCTCGAGAAAGTCATGGTCGACTTCATGGCGCACAAGTACGACGTGCTGCTGGCGACGACCATCATCGAGAACGGCCTGGACATCCCCAACGCCAACACGATGATCATCAACCGCGCCGACCGCTATGGCCTGTCGCAGCTCTATCAGCTGCGCGGCCGCGTCGGCCGGTCCGACCGCCGCGCTTACGCCTACCTGCTGATTCCGCCGGAAGACAACCTGTCGCCCGTCGCCAAGAAGCGCCTGTCGGCGATCCGAGAGTTCAGCGATCTCGGCAGCGGCTTCCGCGTCGCCGCGCTCGACCTCGAGATCCGCGGCGCCGGCAACCTCCTCGGCGGCGAGCAGAGCGGCCAGATCGAGGCGGTCGGCTTCGACATGTACATGAAGCTCCTCGAGCAGACGATCAAGGAGCTCAAGGGAGAGGAGATCGAGGACGAGGTTCGCGCCAACGTCAACCTCCGCGTCGATCTGCGCATCGACGAGAGCTACATCCCCGACATGAACCAGCGCCTCACCGTCTACCGCCGGATGGCCGGGGTGCGAACGGAGGACGAGCTGCGCAGGCTGATCGAGGACAGCCGCGACCGCTACGGCACGCCGCCGGAGTCGATCGAGAACCTGGCCGAGTACGCCTACATCCGGTTGCTCGCCGACCGGATCGGCGTTGAATCCATCGACCGGGAAGGTCAGCTGGTCGTCTTAAAGTTCAGGCCGGAGGCGAAGCTCGACCCGGCGTGGCTGTTCAAGCTGGTCCAGGACCGGAAGGACCTGCTGTTGACGCCGCCGGCCACGCTCAGGCTGGATTTGAGGGCAGCCGACGGTCGCAGGCCGGACCTCTCAGGTCCGGCCTCGCCGCGTGGCGGGTCTCAGAAACCCGCCCTACAAGCTCCGGCGAACCGCCGATCCTGGTGGACGGCGCGCGCGACGGCCGGGGAAGTCACCTCGGGGTTCACGAAAGACGAGATCCTCCGTCCCGCCACGGAGGATCCGCGCGCGGAAGGCGGCGTGTTCAGCCGGGTCTCCGGGCTGTTGCGTGATCTGTTAAAATACTGAAAACAATGAAGAAATTGCTCTTCGTGCTGACGGCGGCGGCAGTCCTCGGCTCCGGCATCGCGCCTCGCGCGGAGATCATCGAGCAGGTGCTCGTGAAGGTCAACGGCGACATCATCACGAAGACCGAGCTCGAACAGGCCCAAGTCGGCGCGCTGCGCCAGCGCCTGAACGGCCAGCAGATCGATCCGGAAACGCTCAAGAACGACGCGCAGCTGAAGAAGGCGCTCGCCGACGTCACGCCCGGCATCATCGTGGGCATGGTCGACCAGCTGCTCCTGCTGCAACACGGCAAGGAACTGAACCTGCACCTCACCGACGACCAGTTCAAGCAGGTCGTGGCCAACATCCGCAAGGACCAGGGGCTGCAGGACGACAAGAAGTTCCAGGAAGCGCTGGCGCAGGAGAACATGACGATGGACGACCTGCGCAGGTCGCTCGAGAAGCAGATGATCATCGAGCAGGTGCAGCGGCAGGAAGTCGGCTCCAAGCTCACGATCACCGAAGAGGAGGCGCGCCAGTACTATGCGCGGCATCCCGAGGAGTTCACCGATCCGTCGACGATCACGCTGCGCGAGATCCTGGTCGAAGTCCCGTCCGCGTCCGGCGGCACCGCGGTGAACGCGGCGGCCGACCAGGAAGCGCTGAAGAAGATCGATGACCTCCGCGCCCGCGCCCTGCGCGCCGAGGACTTCGCCAAGCTCGCGCAGGAGAATTCGGCGTCCGCCTCGAAGGCCAACGGCGGCCTGATCGGCCCCTTCTCCCACGACGACATGTCGCCGGCGCTGCAGGCGATGATCGACAAGATGAAGCCGGGTGAGATCAGCCAGCCGATCCGCACCCCGCGCGGCTACCAGATCTTCAAGCTGGAATCGATGAAGCAGGCGGCGCTGCAGCCGTTCGACAACGTCCGCGACCTCATTTCCGAGAAGGTCGCCGGCGAGCGCACGCAGACCGAGATGCGCAAGTTCCTGGCGCGCCTGCGCACGCAGGCGATCATCGAGTGGAAGAACGAGGAGCTGAAGAAGGTCTACGAGAAGCAGATTGCCTCCGAGCCTGTCGGATAAGCCTTCGCTGGTTCGCCCTGAAGGCGGAAGCCACGCCTGGTATGCGATCTGGACGCGATCCCGGCACGAACAGGTGGTGCGCGAGCAGCTCGAGCGCAAGGGGCTCGAAGCCTTTCTGCCCACCATCACCAGGTGGAGCCGGTGGAAGGATCGCAAGAAGCAGATCGACTGGCCGCTCTTTCCCGGCTACTGCTTCGCGCGCTTCGACAAGGGTGAGCGCCTGCCCGTCCTCAAGTGCACGGGAGTGGTCAACATCGTGTCGTTCGACGGCGAGATCGTGCCGATTCCCGAGCACGAGATCGAGTCGATCCGGCGCCTCGTCGAGAGCGACCTGCAGTTCGACCCCTGTCCCTTGATCCGCGAAGGCATGATGGTGGAAGTGGCGCACGGTCCGTTGAAGGGTGTGGTCGGCCGCCTGGTGCGCAAGGGGGCGCACGCGCGCCTCATCCTGTACGTGGACTTGATCGGGCAGGCGGTCAGCGTGGAAGTCGACGCCGCGGACGTACGGGCCTATTAGCATGAAGATCGGATCCATCGAGCTCGATCAACCGTTCGCGCTGGCGCCGATGGCGGGCATGACCGACACGGCGTTCCGCCGCCTGGTCAAGCGCCGCGGCGGCTGCGGCCTCGTCGTCACCGAGATGGTGAGCTCGGAGGGGCTCGTCCGCGGCATCGATCGCACGCTCGAGTACGCCGAGTACACCGAGGAGGAGCGGCCGGTCTCGATCCAGATCTTCGGCGGCGATCCCGAGAAGATGGCCGACGCGGCGCGGATCGTCGAAGGGATGGGGGCCGACATCGTCGACATCAACATGGGCTGCCCGGTGCCGAAGATCGCCAAACACAACGCCGGCTGCAGCCTGATGCGCGAGCCGGAGCACGCGCAGTCGGTCGTCGCCGCGATGGCGAAGGCGGTGAAGATTCCCGTCACCGTGAAGATGCGGGCCGGCTGGGACGCGACCGCGATCAACGCGCCCGAGCTGGCGCGGCGCCTGGAAGACGCAGGCGCGGCCGCCCTCGCGGTGCACGGCCGCACCGCGGCGCAGTCGTACACCGGGACGTCGGACTGGGATCTCATCAATTGCGTCGCCGCCGGCGTGCGCATCCCCGTGTTCGGCAGCGGCGACTGCGTCGAGGCGGAGCAGATCGTCGACAAGCTGCGCGGCGCCAGCGTCGCCGGCGTGCTCGTCGGCCGCGGCGCGCTGCGCAACCCGTGGATCTTCGAGCAGGCCGCAGCGGTCGCGCACGGCGAGCGGCCGCGCGAGATCACGATGGAGGAGCGCGGCCTGTTCCTGCTCGAGTACATCGAGCTGCTGCTGCACGAGCGCACCGGTGAGCCCGCCGGCTTCCGCCACGTCGCTGGTCCGGGCGACGTGTCAGGGGAGCGAAGCGGAGCCGGGAGGAGTCACGACCGCTGGGTGGTGAACAAGCTGCGCGCGCTGAACTCCTGGTACACCAAGGGCCTCGACAACGGGTCGCACCTGCGCACCGCCATCAACAGCGCCGAATCGCTGCCGCGCCTGCGCGCGATCATCGCCGAGTTCTTCGGCCTCGCCGTCAGCGCGTGATCACGCGCGCGTTGTGGACGACCACCGCCGCGGTGAGGCCGTTGACGACGACCATCGACAGGACCGCCGCGGCGCGGTTCCTCTTCCAGGTTCTTTCGACCACGTAGATCGTCAGCGCCGACGCCGCGCCCTTGGCGATCAACAACCGCGCCGTGCTTCCCGAACCGTTGATCGGATTGACCTCCCGGGCGCCGGCGGCGAGGCCGACCCGCGTCGACACGATGTCGGCGGTCTGCAGCATGTCGGGTCCCTCCGGAACCGGCGCGCCCCATGGCGCGCCGGACCCCGTCAGTGCCGTTCTGCTGTCACGCGCTCCCCGCCCCGCTAATCATGGCAAACGCTCGGCGCCGCGAGCGTGCCGCACGATCCGTCGCCTCCGCCGCCGTGCGGCATGGGCACACAAACTGCGTCTCCCCGCTGTGCACATGGACTCGAATGACTCACCCGAAACGACTAGACGGACGTTCGGTGTGCTCTGGTTGCCGTATAGAATGGGGCCGCTTCCCCCATGCCCCTGGGTTCCGGCGACCGCCTCGGCTCGTATCAGGTCATCGCGCCGCTCGGCGCAGGCGGGATGGGCGAGGTCTATCGCGCCCGCGACACACGCCTCGGACGCGACGTCGCCCTCAAGATCCTGCCGCAGACGTTCGCGTCGGATCCCGACCGCCTCGCGCGGTTCGATCGCGAGGCGCAGCTGCTGGCCGCGATCAGCCATCCGAACATCGCCGCGATCTACGGAATCGAGGAGTCCACAGGCGTGCGGGCGCTCGTCCTCGAGCTCGTCGACGGTCCGACGCTCGCGGACCGCATCGCGCGCGGTCCGCTCCCTGTCGAGGACGCGCTCGCGATTGCGCGGCAGGTCTGCGACGCGCTCGCCGCCGCCCACGACCACGGCATCATTCACCGCGACCTGAAGCCCGCCAACGTCAAGCTTCGCGCCGACGGGGTCGTCAAGGTGCTCGATTTCGGCCTGGCGAAGCTCGCCGAGGGCCCGTCGACGTCCGCCGCCGAGACGCGCCTCGGCCTCGATGCGGCCGCGCGCACCACCGGCGTGATTTCCGGGGTCGGCATCATTCTCGGGACGGCAGCCTACATGTCGCCCGAGCAGGCGAAGGGGCAGGAAGCAGACAAACGCGCCGACGTCTGGGCGTTGGGCTGCCTGCTCTACGAAATGCTGACGGCAAAGCGCCCGTTCGAAGGCGGCACCACGACCGAGGTGCTCGCAGCCGTCCTGCACACGGACCCGGAGTGGGGCGCGCTCCCGCCGCGGACACCCGCCGTCGTCAAGCGTCTGCTCCGCCGCTGCCTTCAGAAGGATCCACGCAAACGTCTGCACGACGTCACCGACGCGCGCCTCGACATCGACGACGCGCTGTCCGCGCCGGAGCCGGTCATGCAGACCCCGGCGTCAGGACCGAGCCGGCCGGCACTGTGGCTGGCGGCGACCGCGGCAGTGGCGCTCGTCGCGGGGCTCGGCGGATGGTGGTTCTCGCGAAGTGCCGTTCGTCCGCCCGCCACGTCGCTGCACGCGATGATCGCGCTGCCTCCCGCGACGACGATCGGCTTCAGCCGTGGCTCCGCGGTGGTGCTCTCTGCCGACGGGCGCCAGGTGGCATTCACCGGCACCAACGGTTCGGCGACGCGCCTTTACGTTCGTCCGATCGATCGCATCGGGGCAACGCCGATCGACAACACCGAGGGCGCGGCCAATCCCTTCTTCTCGCCTGACGGCCAGTGGATCGGCTTCTTCGCCGACGGCAAACTCAAGAAAGTGCGGGCGGCAGGCGGCGGACTGACGGTCCTCGCCGATGCGCCGAACCCCCGCGGTGAGGCATGGGGTCCCGACGACGCGATCTATTTCACGCCCAAGAACAACGCAGTCGTCTGGCGCGTGCCGGCGGCCGGCGGGACCCCGCAGGAAGTCACCAGGCTCGCCAAGGGGGAATTCAGTCACCGCTGGCCGCAGATCCTGCCCGGGGGCAAGGCCATCCTGTTCACCGTGTGGAACGACACCGGTTTCGAAGGCGGTCGCGTTGCCGTGCAGCGGCTCGACAGTCCCGAGCACACGATCCTGATCCCCGGCGCCGGCTACCCGCGCTACGTCGGTCCCGACGCCGACGGTCGCGGCTATCTGCTCTACGCACAGGCTGACGGCATGATGGCGGTGCCGTTCGACCTCGATCGCCTGCAGGCCACCGGCACGCCGGCCCGAGCGCTCGACAACGTCATGACCAACCTCTCGGGTGGCGCGCACCTGTCGGCGGCCGCCGGCGGCCTGTTGGCCTATCTGCCCGGGACGCTCAGCGAAATCGATCGTGAGCTGGCGTGGTTCGATCGCAGCGGCAAGGCGCAGACGGTGGCGTCCATTCACGGCATGAGCCTGACCTACGCCCTCTCGAACGACGGCCGACGCGTCGCCCGCCAGTCGGTCGTCGGCGCGCATCGCGACATGTGGATCGAGGAGCTCGATCGAGGTACCTCGACGCGCTTCACCGTCGACGAGTACACGTTCGCCGCACGATGGACCGCCGATGGGCAATGGATCGCCTACACCGCCAACCAGCCGGTCCTCAACCTCTATCGCAAGCGTGCCGACGGCACCGGCAGCGAAGAGCGACTGACGAGCAGCCCCAACAATCAGGCGCCATCCTCATGGACGCCTGACGGCCGCACGCTGGTGTTCGTCGACAACGATCCGGTGACGGGCAGCGACATCTGGACGCTCGATGTCGACGGCGACCGGAAGCCCAAGCCGTTCCTGCGCACGCCGTTCGTCGAGAGTTACGCAACGGTGTCGCCCGACGGCAAGTGGGTCGCGTATCAGTCGAATGAAAGCGGGCGGTTCGAGATCTACGTGACGCCGTTTCCCGAGGGCGGCCGGAAATATCAGGTGTCCACGGATGGCGGCTTTTCCCCGGCCTGGGCCCACAGCGGACGGGAACTGTTCTACCAGACCAATCGCGGGATGATGGCCGCCTCGATCGTCACGCAGCCCGCCTTCGCGGCCGGCCGGCCGCAGCTGCTGTTCGAGGGGCGCTTCAACGGCGACACCAACGTCGCCCCCGACGACTCGCGGTTTCTGCTGCTGAAAGGGCTGCCGCAGGAAACCTCCGCCACGCAGATCTCCATCGTCACCAACTGGCTCGACGAGTTGAAGAAGCTGCTGCCGGGCGCGCCGTAGCCGCGACAGGCCCGCCGTGCAGGATCCAACCGACAATCCGGATCTCGTTGCCGACGCCGCGCTGCTGCGCAGCATGGGGTACGCGCAGGAGCTGCGCCGCCGGATGGGCGGCTTCTCGAGCTTTGCCATCTCGTTTTCGATCATCTGCATCCTGGCCGGCGGCATCACCTCTCTGCCGCTGGGCCTGAGCGCCGTCGGCGGCGCCGCCGCGGGCATCGTCTGGCCCATTGGAGTGGGCTTCTCGCTGATCGTGGCGCTCTGCATGGCGCAGGTCGCGTCCGCGTTTCCCACCGCCGGCGGCCTCTATCACTGGAGCGCCATTCTCGGCGGCCGCGGATGGGGGTGGGCGACCGCCTGGTTCAACCTGTGCGGCCTGGTCTTCGTGACCGCGGCCGTCAACGTCGGCGCATACACGTTGTTCGTCAACTTCGTCGCCCCGCTTGCCGGTGTCGATCCCTCGCGGCTGACGCTCGCGCATCAGGCCATCGGCGTGGCGCTCATCACCGCGTCACACGCGCTCTTCAACCACCTCGGCATCCGCGTCACCACCGCGCTCACCGACTTCAGCGGCTGGTGGATCTTCGTCATGGCCGTGCTGCTGATGGCCGTGATGCTGTCGTCGGCGCGCGGCGTGGACGTCAGCCGCCTGTGGACGTTCGCCAACTACAGCGGAGCGAGCGGCGGCGGCGTGTGGCCGGACAGCGGCAGCGCGTTGCGCATGGCGCTGCTCGCGTTGATGTGGCCGATTTACACCATCACCGGGTTCGACGCCTCCGCTCACACGTCCGAGGAAACCGTCAATGCCGCGTCCAACGCCCCGCGCGGCATCCTGCGCTCCGTCTACCTGTCGGGGCTGTTCGGATGGCTGATGGTCGCGTCGTTCGTGATCGCGATGCCCTCGGTGCCCGACGCCGCACGGGCGGGTGCCGACGTGTTCCCGTGGTTGATGCAACGCGTCGCGCCGGGCCGTCCAGGGACCGCACTCTGGTGCGGCATCGTCATCGCGAACTATCTGTGCGGGCTGGCGTGCGTGACGTCGGCGTCGCGGATGATCTATGCGTTCGCGCGCGACGGCGGCCTGCCGTTCTCGTCGATCCTGAAGCGCGTCTCGCCGCGATCGCAAACGCCGGTGCCCGCGATCTGGGTGGCTGCCGCGCTGGCGGTCGCCTCGACCCTCTATACGCCCGCCTACTCGACGCTGACGACGGCGTGCGTGATCTTCCTGTATCTGTCCTATGTCATGCCGACGGCCTGCGGCATGCTGGCCATCGGTGGGCGGTGGACGCGAATGGGCCCGTTCGACCTCGGCGCCCGCGCCTACCGCCTGCTCGCCGCTCTTTCGATCGCCGGCGTGTTGCTGGTCGTGTGGATTGGCGTGCAGCCCCCGAACGGCCGCGCCCTGTACGTGCTGGCCGCCGCGTGCGCCGCGCTGTCGCTCGCCTGGTGGTGCGGCGTGCGGACGCGGTTCCCGGGACCGCCGCTCGCGTCGGTGGCGTCGCTGCGTGTGACTCGTGACCGCCCCCCGCTCGTGCGAGCGGATCAGTCGTCGAATTCGTAATCGTAGGCGAGCGCCGCGGACGTCGCGGTGTAGAACAGATGCGCCAGCACCGCGTGCGCCGGCGCCCGGAGATACCGCTTCAGCGCTTCGAGATCGGCCGCTTCGACGATCAACGCGTATTCGAAGTCCTGGGCCATGAACTGCTCGTAACCGGGCAGCCCGTGTTTCACGCGGCGGCCGAGCCGCAGCTGCACCTGCGGCAGGTTCGCGGCGGAGCGGCGGATCGTCTCCAGCGCCTCGAGGCGCTGCGCCTCGGTCAGATCAGGCTTCGGCTGGAGCAGGACGATGTGGGCGATCATTCTTCGTCCTTCTTCTTCTTCCACCCGAATTTCTTCGCCATCCTGGTGCGCTTGACGTCGCGGGGCACTTTGAAGCGGGCCCGCGGATCCTGATGCGCGCCGCCCGGGCGCCAATCGCGGCCGCGGCCGCTTCCGGCGTTCGGCTTCCAGCCGCCGGCTTCCGGCGTACCGCTGTTCGATTTCGGCTTCCAGCCGCCGGCTTCCGGCGTACCGCTGTTCGGTTTCGGCTTCCAGCCGCGGCCTTCCGGCTTCCGGCCCTGTGGTTTCCAC
>Ga0070684_100003687_pt1 | contig 11559 bp, 13 predicted proteins | sample KBSC723LmetaG_FD_65653 | JGI IMG/M metagenome (GOLD analysis project Ga0070684, IMG submission 65653) | Corn rhizosphere microbial communities from Kellogg Biological Station, Michigan, USA - KBS C7.2-3L metaG | ecosystem: Host-associated > Plants > Roots > Rhizosphere ...
GCGACCACCACGCCGACGACCTCGGAGCGGATGTCGTTGGCCTTCGGCCGCGCGGCCTGGCCGAGCTGGCCGCCGTACTCCACCTGGATTCCGGCGGCACGCGCGGGCGCGACGGCGGCGTCGACCTGCCTGAGGTAGGCCGCGCCGTACTGGGCGGGGTTGGCGGCGAAGGTGACGCTGGCGACCGCGGTGCGACCGTCGGCCGCGGTACCGGCCGGGGTCAACGGGTCGGACACGTTGTTGACGTGCGGCAGGGCGGCCAGCCTCGCGACGGTTTCGGTGACGGCCTCGCGCCGCTCGGCGAGGGTGGTACCGGCCGCGGAGCGCAGGACCACCTTGCTGCTGAACCCGCCCGACCTCGGCTGGTGTGCCCGCACCAGGTCGTTGCCGTCCTGCGCCGAGGTGTGCGGCAGCGTGAAGTCGTCCACGTAGGTGCCGCCCGCGGCACGGTCCGCGCCCAGCAGCGCCACGACGATCAGCAGCCAGGCGGCCACGATCAGGCGGGCGTGCCGGGCGCAGTACCGGCCCAGCCGCCGCAGCCGCGAGGCTTGTCGCAGCGGCGCCAAGCCAGCGATCACCGGCACACCGCGCCGCGCCGTCGGTTGCGTCATGACTGACAGACTAGGAGCCGTCGTCGTCAGCGCAGATAGAAGGCTTCGATCGGGATGCGTGCCTCGTCGAACAGGGCCGGGCCGTCCTGCGGTACGTCGGGCCGGCCGGAGTCCGGGTTGAGCTCGATGAGCTGCTCGGTGGCGAGGGCGTAGACGACCCGGCCGAGTCCGGAGCGGATGATGCCGCCGGTACACATGCCGCACGGCTGGCAGCTGGTGTACATGGTGGTACCGGCCGCGGCGACCGGCTCGAGCTCGCGCGCCGCCCAGCGGGCCAGCTTCAGCTCGGGGTGCGCGCTGATGTCGTTGTCGCGCCGTACGGTGTTGTGCTCCTCGACGAGGATGTTCCCGTCGGCGTCGGCGAGCAGCGAGCCGTAGGGCGCGTCGCCGATGGTGACGGCGTGGGCGGCGATGGCGATCGCGCGACGCAGGAGTGTCTCGTCGGCGGCGGTGATCATCGTGCGGTGCTCCTCTCAGCCGGGGCGGATCTCGGCGGGGCCGATCTCAGCAGGGCCGATCTCAGCGGGGCGGGTCTCAGCGGGGCGGACCGAACTCCACGGTGATCATCGCACCGCCGCCCGGCGCCCGGTCGAGCAGCAGCCGCCCGCCGGATTCCTCCGCGGCGCGCTGCACGATGTCCAGGCCCAGGCCCGTCGAGCCGGCGAGGCTGCGACCCCGCGCCGGTACCAGCCGGAGAGGCAGCCCCGGTCCGGCGTCGGTGACCACGAGCGCCGCGCCGCCCTGCTCCTGGCCGTACAGTTGCACGGCGAACCCAGCGCCCTCGGGCGTGTGGGTGAACACGTTGCCCAGCAAGGCGTCCACGCAAGCGGACAGGGTATCGGCGCCGATCGCCACCGGTACCGGGCCGTCCTGGATGTCCACGCCGACCGGCCGGCCCTCCTCGTCCGCGAGCGACCACCAGAACTCCACCCGCCGGGTGACGATCTGCGCCGCGTCGCAGCACTCGGCGCCCCGCGGTACCGGCTGCCGGGCGGTGCGGATCACCGCGTTCGCCGTCTGCACCAACGCGTCCACGTCCGCGGCCAGCCGCTCCCGCTCGGCCGGGTCGCGTACCGAGTCCACGTCGATGCGCAGCGCGGTCAGCGGGGTACGCAGCCGGTGCGACAGGTCCGCCGCGGTCTCCCGCTCCCGGGCCAACAGCTCGTCGATGCGTTCGGCGAGCAGGTTGAGGCCGGTGCCCACGGCACGCACCTCGCGCGGGCCGCCGGGCTCGGCGCGGGCGGCCAGGTCACCTCCGGCCAGCCGGTGCGCCACCTGGACGACGGCGCTCAACGGCCGTACCACCGCCCGGGCCAGCTGGTCGGCGACCACCACGCTGACCGCGAGCAGCCCCAGGCCGAGCACGCCGAGCACCAACCAGGCGCGGCCGACACCGCGACGGAGGTCGGCGTCGCTGACGAAGGTACGGATGACGACCGTGCCCTCGCCGCGCCCGGCGACGGCGACCAGCACCTCGCGACCGCCTTCGGTGTCGACGGTCAGGCTGCTGCCCGTCCCGGCCTGGGCGACCGCCGGGGAGCGTGGCGCCGGCGCGCCGAGCGACGTCCCGTCCGGCAGGAACACGGTGAGCTGGTAGCCGCCGTCGGCGTTCGCCTCGTTCACCACGGCGGGCAGCGACTGCCGGTCCGCGGCGACGATCGCCGGGGCCACGGCCTGCGTCTGGGTCACCGCCGCGTTCACCGCGCGGTCGGCCGCGGCGGAACGGACCAGCATGGCCAGCGGTACCAGGAAGGCGACGAGGACCAGCGAGGCCGTGGCGGTCACGACCAGGACGAGCCGGTACCTCATGGGGTCGCGTCGACCGCGGCGTCCTCGGGTGCGGTCAGCTTCACCCCGACCCCGCGGACCGTGTGCAGGTAGCGCGGCTCCCGGGCGCTCTCGCCGAGCTTGCGGCGCAGCCAGGACAGGTGGACGTCGACGGTACGGTCCGAGGCGTGGTACGGCTGGCGCCACACCTCGGTGAGCAGCTCCCGGCGGGTGACGACGGCGCCGACCCGGTTGGCCAGGTAGCTGAGCAGATCGAATTCGCGGGCGGTCAGCTCGACCGCGGTGCCGGCGAGCATGACCTCGCGGGCGGCCGGCCGCACCACGAGGTCGCCCACGACGATCGACGCGTCCGTCTGCGCCGGCTCGACCGCACCGCGACGCAGCACCGCCCGGATGCGGGCGTCCAGTTGGGCGGCGCCGAACGGCTTGCCGACATGGTCGTCGGCGCCCATCTCCAGTACCTGGACGATGACCTTCTCGTCGTCGCGGGCGGTGGCGACGATGACCGGTACCCGGCTCACCGAGCGCAGCATCCGCAGCACGTTGAGTCCGTCCATGTCCGGCAGGCCCAGGTCGAGGATGACCAGATCGGGACCGCTCGCGATCGCGTCGTGCAGGCCGGCCATGCCGGTCGAGGCGGTACGCACCGTATGGCCCCTTTCGCCCAGGGCGTGGATCAGGGCGCGGCGGATCTCCGGATCGTCCTCGATCAACAACAGCAGGGCCACGGAGGAAACGGTACGGCGGGGTAGGTCAACCGCAGAACTCCTATGGCGCATTTAACGGTGGCTTATCACGAAGCGTGCCAGGGTGGTGCGGTGAGTTCGGCCCTGCGGCGTGCCCTCGCCGGGGTGACCGCGTGGACTGTCGGCGCGGCCGCCTCCGTGACCGTGAGCATGTTGGCGCTGTCCGTGATCGGTGGGGTGGGCGTCGATGTCCAGCCGCCCGATCCGATGCCCCCGCTCGAAAACCGCATCGCCGACGCGGTGACGAGCGGGCCGGGCTCGCCGTCCCCGGCCGCGCCGGCGGCGGTACCGTCGCCGTCGGTCCCGTCCGGTACCCACCCGGCGAGCCCGTCCCCGCCCGCTGCGCCGACCAGCCCGGCGGCCCCCACGCCCGGGCCGCCGCGCCAGTTCAACACCCAGGAGGGTGTGGTCGTGGCCCAGTGCGTCGGTCAGCTGGCCTACCTCGTGTCGTGGAGCCCCGCCCCGGGGTACCGGGTGGACGACGTGCGGCGCGGCCCGGCCACCACGGCCAAGGTGCAGTTCGAGATGTTCGGAAGCCATCGTGAGTCCACCGTCGCGGTGGAGTGCTCGACCGGCACGCCGCGACTCGCCCATTTCTAGCGGCGACGCCCGCGGAGCCGCTACAGCCAGCGCTTGCCTAGCTGTCCGCGTCCGGCAGGCCGGGCGACCGGAACAGCCGCCCATCGGCGGTGACCACCAGCGACTCGTAGGCGTCAAGCCGCTCAAGCCAACGCAGTCCCGCCTCGCCCATGGCCAACGCCGCGGTCGCGTACGCGTCGGCCACGCCCAGGTCGCCACCGACCACGGTCACCGAGGCCAACTCGACCGCCGGCCGCCCGGTGTACGGGTCGATCACGTGGTACCCGCGCTCGTACACGCCCGACGTCGCCACCGCCAGGTCGGTACCGGCCAGCACGCGGCAGACCCGCTGCGCCTCGAACGGGTGCCGGATGCCGACCCGCCACGACCGGCCCGGCTCGATCTCTCCCCGTACCCGCACGTCCCCGCCCGCGTTGACGCAGTGGTTCACCGAACCCGCGGCCACCAACCGGTCCGAGGCGACCTGCACCGACCAACCCTTCACGAAGCCCGACGGGTCCAGCCGCCCGGTCGCCTGCGCGTCGAAGTAACCGTCGGTCTCGTCCCACAGCCGCGCGCACGCGTCCAGCACGTACCGCAGCGACTCCGACCCGTCCTCGGGCCGCAGCTCGCCGCGCTGCAGCCGGCACACCTCGCTGTCCGACCGGTACGTGCTGAACCGCTCGTCGACCAGGCGCAGCCACTCGAACACCTCCTCGACGAGCGCCTCCCGGGTGGCGTCCGGCAACGGGTCGGTGAGGTGCACGCTGATCGCGGTACCCATGATCTGCTCCACCCGGAGCAACCCGCGGTCCTGCGCCATGGTCGCAATCGTAGGCGACGCACCGCGCCCGGCACGGTGTCCACAGTGGACGCTCCGCCTACTCCCTGCCCTCGGCGCTGCCCTCGGCGCCGCGCCGGCGGGGCGCCCGACCGGCCGGCTGGTGAGGCGTCGGCCCGGGCTCCGGTGGCTCCGGGATCGGGCGGGTCACCTCCTCGCCCACCTGCACCGTGATCTCCTCACCGTAGTGAAGAAGTTCGATGTGCGCGCCGCTGGGCGATTCCCCGTCACGGACCTGGTACGTCGCCTGCTCGGACTCCACCTTGACCCACAGCCGCAGCCCGCGCCACAGCAGGGCGAAGTCGAGCTGGGTGATCTGGCGGGGCAGCCGCGGCGCGAACGACAGCACGCCGTTGTGGTCGCGCATGCCGCCGAAGCCGGCCACCAGCGCCAGCCACGCGCCGGCCAGCGACGCCACGTGCACGCCCTCCTCGGTGTTGTGGTTGAGGTCGTGCAGATCCATCAGCACCACCTCGCCGAGGTAGTCGTAGGCCAGGTCGAGGTGGCCCACCTCCGCCGCCACCACCGCCTGGGTACAGGCCGACAGCGACGAGTCCCGTACCGTCCGCTCCTCGTAGTACGCGAAGTTGCGAATCTTGTCCTCCATGGAGAACGCGTCGCCCCGCCAGTGCATCGCCAGTACCACGTCGGCCTGCTTGATGACCTGGGTGCGGTACAGGTCGAAGTACGGGTAGTGCAGCAGCAGCGGGTACTTCTCCTGCGGGGTCGCCTCGAAGTCCCACTCGGGGTGCCGGGTGAAGTGCTCGGACTGCTGGTGCACGCCGAGTTCCTCGTCGTACGGGATGTGCATCGCCTTGGCCGCGTCGCGCCAGGACGCCGCCTCCTCCTGCCCGACGCCCAGCGCCCTGGCGACCTGCGGATGGCGGATGATCGCGTCCGCGGCCGCGTCGAAGTTCCGCTGCGCCATCAGGTTGGTGTACAGGTTGTCGTCGATGACCGCCGTGTACTCGTCGGGTCCGGTGATGCCGTCGATGTGGAAGTGGCCGTGCCGGTCGTGGTGGCCCAGTGACCGCCACAGCCGCGCGGTCTCGACCAGCAGCGTCACGCCCACGTCGCGGTCGAAGTCGACGTCGCCGGTCGCGTTGACGTACCGGACGACCGCGTCGGCGATGTCGGCGTTGATGTGGAAGGCGGCGGTACCGGCGGGCCAGTAGGCGGAGCACTCCTGCCCGCGGATGGTGCGCCACGGGAAGGCGGCGCCGGCGAGCCCGAGCGCGCGGGCCCGCTCCTTGGCAGCGTCCAAAGTGTACAGTCGCCACCGCAGCGGCCCGGCCGCCGCCTCCGGCAGCGTGTACGTCAGCACCGGCAGCACGAACGTCTCGGTGTCCCAGAACGCGTGCCCGTCGTAGCCGGGTCCGGTCAGTCCCTTGGCGGCGATCATCCGGGTCTCCACCCGGGCGCCCGCCTGCAGCACCTGGAACAGCGCGAACCGGATCGCCTGCTGCACCTCGGAGTCGCCCTCGACCCGGATGTCCGCGCCGCGCCAGAACGAGTCGAGGAACTTCCGCTGCCCGTTGCGCAGCCCCTCCCAGCCGGTGAGTTGCGCACCGGTCAGCGCCGCCCCCGCCTCGTCACGCAGCGCGGGCAGTGAACGCCGGCCGGACCACGCGTACGACAGGAACTTGATGATCTGCAGTCGCTGTCCCGGCTCCAGTACGCAGGCGACGCTCGTGCGGATCCAGTCGGGGAACGCCTCGGTGTCGATGCGCGTACCGGGTGGCCCGTCGACCAGGTGGTCCATGGCGCCGGCCACGATCAGGCCGCTCTCCTTCGTACGGTGGATCAGCAGCCCGCCAGCGTCCCGGGCCAGGTGCTCGGCGGCCACGAGCGGAGCCTCCAGTACCGCCGCGACCCTGGGGTCCTTCTTCTTGGGCGGCAGGGCCTCGTTGGCCACCAGCTCCGACTGGACGATCAGCCGGGCCGGCCCGTCGACCGGCTCCACCTCGAAGCAGATCGCCGCGACGGCGCGGTGGGTGTAGGAGACCAGCCGGGTGGAGCGCACGTCCACCACGCGCCCGGCCGGTGAGCTCCACCGGGCCGTGCGCTCCAGCGTCCCCGACTGGAAGTCGAGCGTCCGCTCGTGGGAGTGCAGGATCCCGTGCCGTACGTCGAACGGCTCGTCGTCGACCAACAGGCGCATCAGCTTCCCGTTGGTGACGTTGATGATTGTCTCTCCCGACTCCGGAAATCCGTACCCCGCCTCCGCATACGGCAACGGCCGCAGTTCACACAAGGAGTTCAGGTAGGTGCCCGGTAGCGCGTGCGGCTCGCCCTCGTCCAGGTTGCCGCGCAGCCCGATGTTGCCGTTGGACAGCGCGAAGATGGACTCGGTGTGGGCCAGGCGGTTCAGGTCGAGGGTGGTTTCCCGGATCCGCCAGGGCTCGACGGGGAAGGCGGGGTCCACAGTCATCTCATCTCCAGGAGTTGGCCAGGGTCTGTCACCACGACGTCGGCGCCGTTGCGCCGCAGATCCTCGGCTTGGCCGACCCGGTCCACGCCGACGACGAATCCGAACCCGCCCGCGCGACCGGCGGCCACACCGGCGACCGCGTCCTCGAAGACCGCGCTGCGCTCGGCCGGTACCGCCAACTGACGGGCCGCCTCCAGAAAGGTGTCCGGCTGCGGCTTCCCCGGCAGTTTCAGTTCGCGGGCCAGCACACCGTCCACGATGACCTCGAACAGGTCGGTCAGTCCGGTGGAGGCGAGAATCTCACGGGTGTTCTGGCTCGAGGACACCACAGCGCGCCGCATGCCGGCCCGCTCCGTCGCGCGTACGTAGGCGACCGACTCCTCGAACACCAGGACCCCGTCGGTACGGATGCGGCGCAGCAGGATCTCGTTCTTGCGGCTGCCCACCCCGTACACGGTGTCCCGCTCGGGCGGGTCGTCGGGTTCGCCGTCGGGCAGGGTGATGCCGCGGGACGCCAGGAAGCACCGGACGCCATCCGCGCGTGCACGCCCGTCCACGTAACGGTTGTAGTCGGACTCCGGGTCGAACGGCTCCGGCGTGACGCCCTCCGGTGCCCATCGCGGTAGGCAGGCGTCGAACATCTCCTGCCAGGCGGCCCTATGTACCGACGCGGTCTGGGTGAGAACTCCGTCCAGGTCGAATAGGCATGCCCTGATGTCTTCGGGAAGACCAAGCACGGTATGGAACGTATCCCCCGGGCCGCTCGTTACAGCGGCGATCGGTCGGCAACCAACCTAAGGGCTACATGGCGCTGGCCCCCGGGGCGCGTAGGCGGAGCCAGGTTTTGGCGGAGCCGAGCGCCCCGACGCTTCTCAGGAAAGCGCCCCATCGCCGCCGGAGTCCGGGTCCGGTTCTCAGCGGGGGGGATCCACCTCGATGCCGTCCCAGAAGCCGGTATCCCACTGGATCCTGTTGGCTCTCACCCCGACCTCCGCGGCGATGCGCAGCACTTCCTGGTCGTCGCTGGCGCGCCGGAACACACTGGCCTCCTTGGTGTCCGCGATGAGAGCGACGATGAAGTCCTGCCGGCCGGGCATCCTCGGGCCGACGGCAACGGTGTACCGAGTCACGGCGTCTTCAACTGCGAGGATCGGTCGAGGGTTACGGGTCGGGCGGGTCGTGACCGGTGAGGCGTTCTTGACAGCACCGGGCGCCGGGCTGCCAAAATGCCGGACGGACCAACGGAACACAAGCGTGTCGCGACCTCGGCCAACGCCTGCGGCGGTGGTACGGGCTGAAACGTCGACCTTCTGGGAAAGGGCGGCGCGACATGCGCTTGTTCGATCAGCCGCATCACGATGGCTCGCCGGTCTACGTCGGATCACAGAATCCCTCGCTCGGCGAGACCGTGACCGTGTGGGTACGGGTACCGACGGCGGCGAACGTGGACGCCGTCCACGTGCGTACCGTGGCCGATGGGGAGCCGGCCTCCGCCGCGGCACGGGTGGACTCCGAGCGCACCGGTCGGTCCATCGGCGGGTACGGTCGGGACGATGTGTGGTGCGCTCGACGGTGGCGTTGCGCAACCCGCTGACGCGGTACCGCTTCGTGCGGGCCGCCCGGTTCCGCGGGCTGTCGGTGCCGGACGACGTGTCCGTCATCGGGTACGACGACGCCCCGCTCGTCGCGTTCACCGACCCGCCGCTGACCACGCTGCGCCAGCCGGTACGCGAGATGTCGGTGGCCGCCGTCCGCGCCCTGGTCGACGAGATCAACGGACAGGCCGCCCCGCATTCCGAGTACGTCTTCCGCCCCGAACTCGTGGTGCGCGGCTCCACCGGCGCGGTCCGCGCCTGAGAATCACAATCCCGAAAGGCTCCACTGTGGACAAATGGTGGTGCGACGCCGTCATCTACGCGGTGTACGTACGCAGCTTCGCCGACGGTACTGGCGACGGCGAGGGCGACCTCATCGGCCTGCGTAACCGCCTGCCGTACCTGCGCGACCTGGGCGTGGACGCGATCTGGCTGACGCCGTTCTACCGCTCCCCCATGGCCGACGGCGGCTACGACGTCGCCGACTACCGCGACGTGGACCCGAAGTTCGGTACCCTCACCGACTTCGGCGCGATGCTGGACCGGGCGCACGAGTTGGGTATCCGGGTGGTGGTGGACATCGTCCCGAACCACACCTCCTCGGCGCACCCGTGGTTCCTCCAGGCGCTCGCGGCCGCCCCCGGCTCACCGGAGCGCGACCGGTACATCTTCAGCGACACCACCAACGACTGGGAGTCGGTCTTCGGCGGCGATGCCTGGACGCCGGTACCCGACGGGCAGCACTACCTGCACCTGTTTCGACCCGGGCCAGCCCGACCTGAACTGGCGCAACAACGAGGTGCGGGCGGAGTTCGAGTCGATCCTGCGGTTCTGGCTGGACCGTGGCGTGGACGGTTTCCGCGTCGACGTCGCGCACGGGATGATCAAGGCGGTCGGCCTGCCGTCGGTCGGCCACAGTGGACAGATCAGCCTGCTCGGCCGCGCCGTGCTGCCGTACTTCGACCAGGACGAGGTGCACGACATCTACCGGGCCTGGCGGCAGATTCTCGATTCGTACCCGGGCGACCGGATGGCGGTGGCCGAGGCCTGGGCGCCGACACTGGACCGGCTGGCCCGCTACGTCGCCCCCGACGAACTGCACCAGGCGTTCAACTTCGACCTGCTCGAGGCGCCCTGGTCCGCCCCGGCGATGCGGCGGACCATCGCCGGCTGCCTGGCCGCCTCCGCCACCGTGGGCGCGCCGGCCACCTGGGTACTGTCCAATCACGACAGTCGGCGGCACCTGACCCGGTACGGCAGCGGGGACCGTGCCCGGCGCAGCCGCCCTGCTGATGCTGGCGCTACCCGGCTCGGTCTGCCTGTACCAGGGTGAGGAGCTGGGACTGCCGGAGGTGCTCGACCTGCCCGACGACTGCCGGCAGGACCCGAGGTTCTTCCGCTCGGGCGGCGCCGTGCGCGGGCGCGACGGCTGCCGGGTACCGATCCGTGGAGCGGCGACGCCGCGCCGTACGGCTTCAGCGACACCGGCGCGGCGTGGCTGCCCAGCCCCGAAGGCTGGGCAGCGTTGACCGCGCAGGCACAGTCCGACGATCCCGCCTCCACCCTGTCGCTGTGCCGGCAGGCGCTCGCGCTGCGGCGCTCCCGGCCAGCGGACGCGACTCTGACATGGCACGACTCGCCGGCCGACGTCGTGGACTTCACCGGGCGGGGCGGGATCCGTTGTGTGGTGAACCTCGGCGAACATCCGGTGCGGGTACCCGAGAGCCGCGGCTCGTCAGCGACCGCCGCGCCGCTACTCGCCAGCGGGCCGCTGGTCGACGGTCAACTGCCCCCGGATACCGCCGCCTGGTACTAGGACGTCAGCTTTAGCAGCCCTCCTTCGTTGCCCGCGCGCACGGCGAAGCGTCGACCGGTCAGACGGGATCGGTAAATGAGACTGGCTTGCCGGTGGCGTGAGCGTATGCGATCTCCCGGCTCGTGGACTCGCCGATATACCCGCCGGGGTTGATAACCAGAACTCGGTCAGCCAGGTCAATCTTTCGCAGGTGGAGTGCGCCCAGCGCGGTCTTCTGCTCGTCGGTGATCTTCTCGTCTGTCTCGCGATCCTCGGGGCGGCTGAAGACGCCTGGTGCGACGACGATGACACCCGCGAAGGTCAGGTCGCGGTTCGCCGCGAGCATCTCTTCCATGAACCGGGTAGAACCGCAGATGCACACAATCTCAGGTCGGTCGGGCACGGCTCAGTCCTTCGGGTCGAACGGAATAACCACTACTCTACGATCATGCGCGTCCACCAGCGGGGCGCGACCGTCCAGCACGCCACAGGAGCACGATCGAATCCTTTAGCAACAAGGCCTAGCTTGATCTTTAACTTGCGGCGGGCTTAGAACGACCCCACTGTCGCATGTGGACAGCCCTTGGTTGATCATTCTTCTTGTCGAGGGAAGAACATCAAAGCCAAGGGCTGTCTGGAGATCAGTGTGCATGATCGGCGTTGCGCTGGCGAGATCGGGACGTTAGCCAGCTTCCGGCGAGAGTTCTACACCTGCTTGACCGGGCGGGCGGACGCGATGTTCGAGCTGGCCGACGCGGTGTTGTGCGCGGACGGGCCAGTGCGCTCACTGGTGGAACTGTCGCTGGTAGGTGAGCACTGGCGGGGGCACGGGTCGCTGTACGCGGCGTTGGCCCGTGGCCGGCGTGGTCGGGGTCATGAAGGCCGTCCGCCGAACTGCCAGTTGTGTACCTCGATGTCGGCGTACCGGTGCGTGGTCAGGATCGCGCGTGCCGTGTCCGGGTCGGGTGCTCGGACCAGCGCCGCGGTCCCCAGCCAGGTGCCACCGTTGTCCGACAGCAGCGGCCCGTACGCGATCAGCTCGTCCGAGTCGGGCGGCACGGTGAGGTCGGCGTCCTGCCCTGTGCCAAGACCGAGCACCAGATATCGGTTGCCACCGACCCGGCCGCCGGGGAAATCCCACATGGTACGTCCCAGCCTGTTGCGCCACCGGCG
>Ga0070684_100003697_pt1 | contig 11540 bp, 7 predicted proteins | sample KBSC723LmetaG_FD_65653 | JGI IMG/M metagenome (GOLD analysis project Ga0070684, IMG submission 65653) | Corn rhizosphere microbial communities from Kellogg Biological Station, Michigan, USA - KBS C7.2-3L metaG | ecosystem: Host-associated > Plants > Roots > Rhizosphere ...
CTGGCGGCGATGCGCCTTGCCGCGGTTCAATGCACCTCATGGGGCCATCCCGTCACGTCAGGATTTCCGACGATCGACTATTTCCTCTCGAGCGACCTGATGGAGCCAACGGACGGCGAGGCGCATTATTCGGAGAAGCTGGTCCGCCTTCCCAATCTCTCCATCTACTACGAGCCGAGCGAGGGCATGGCAGCGAAGATCAAGCGGGCCGAGCTCGGGCTGCGCGCGGACGCCGTGCTCTATTGGTGCGCGCAATCGCTGCCGAAATATCTGCCGCAGTTCGATCAGGTTTTCGCGCGCATTGCGCTCGACGTGCCGAACAGCCAGTTCATCTTCATCGAATTCCCGGGGGGGAGGGGAATTACCGAAGCTTTCAAGGCGCGGCTCGATCATGCCTTCCAGGCGGCCGGCTTGACCGCCTCGGACCACTGCATCGTCCTGCCGCGACTGGCGCCGGATCGTTTTGCGGCCGCGATGAGTGCATCCGACATCGTGCTCGACAGCATCGGCTGGTCGGGTTGCAACTCGATCCTGGAAAGCCTCGCGCACGATCTTCCGATCGTGGCGTTTGAGGGCGAGTTGATGCGGGGCCGGCATGCGGCCGCGATCCTGAGCATGATGCAGCTCGGCGAATTGACGGCCCGGAGCGTCGACGACTATGTCGCAATCGCCTCACGTCTTGGCCGGGACGCCATCGCGAGAAGCGAAATCTCCTCGCGTATCGCCGAGAACAAGCACCGCGTCTACCGCGACGGCAACTGTATTGCGGGCCTTGAAGCGTTCCTCGAGCGGGCGGTGCGAGGGATTTGAGCCGCAGTATTACTGGCTTTTTTCGAGTTCGCTGTAGCTGCACGCAAAAAAGAAAGGGCGCACATCGGTGCGCCCTTTATGCTGCCGCTATCGTCTGCCGTTGAGGATTTAAACGCTCCTCATTTTTACTCGGCCGGCTGTCCCACAGCGCTCTTGTTCTGCGCCGCCGTGATCGAAGCCCGCAACGGCCGCACGACGAACAACGCCAATCCGACCACGAGAAAATTCATGATCGAGGCGGCGAAGAATATCGAGTGCCAGCTACCGGTGTAGGATTTCAGTACGTTGGCGAGAGGGACCACAAAGGCCGAGAGTCCCTTTGCCGTGTAGAGCAGGCTGGCGTTCGTGGTCGCGTATTTGGGACCGAACATGTCCGTGCAGGTCGACGGGAACAGGCTGAAGATCTCACCCCAGGTGAAGAAGATGAGCGCGGCACAGATGACGAAGGTCCAGGGTGTCGTGCCGGCCACGCCGAGCAGCCAATAGGCGATGCCGCCTGCGGTAAAGGCGATTGCCATCGTGAATTCGCGCCCGATCTGGTCCGAAACCCAGCCGAAGAACGGCCGCGCGCCGCCATTGGCGAGGTTGTCGATGATACCCGCCACGATCAGCGTGGTCCCGCCGAACAGGATGACGGTCTGTGCAACGCCGTAGTCTTTCGCAATCACCGCAATCTGCGCCGTGACCATCAGTCCGCTCGCCGACACCATCACGAACATTACATAAAGCAGCCAGAATACCGGAGATGCGAGCACCTGACCTGGTGTGCTGCTGGTTTTCGCCTGCAGGACCTTGACGGCAGACGCGGCTGGAGCTTCACCCGGGAGCGGCGCCCGTAGCAGCCAGGCCAGCACGAAAACAGCGCCTCCCTGAATGATCGCGAACCAGAAGAACGTCTCCGCATAGCCGATCGAAGCGATCATCATTTGAATGGGGATGACGGTGACGACGGCTCCAGCACCGAACCCGGCGGCCGTCAGTCCTACCGCAAGACCGCGACGGTCTGGAAACCATTTCACGGCGTTGCCGACACAGGTCGCATAGACGCCGCCGGCGCCGACGCCGGAAATCGCTGCGCCGACATAGAGCGCCTCTAGTGAATTGGCCTTCGAATTGATGTACCAGCCGAGTGCAGCCGCGATGCCGCCGGCCGCGACCATGAATTTAGGGCCGCGAACGCCAAGAGAGTCGACGATCCAGCCTTGAACGGGCGTAAGCCAGGTTTCGAGCGCGATGAAGATGCTGAAGGCAACTTGGATGCTGCCAACCTCCCACGAGTGCGCCTTGGCCATCGGGCCGACGAAATAAGTCCAGCCATATTGAAGATTGGCCATCATCGCCATGCAGATGAGGCCGATGATGAGTTGCGTCCAACGGAAGCCGCTGGCCGGCGCAGTTTCATTAGTGCTGGAAACCATGTGTCCTCCCAAACCGCGCTTTGTTAAGTTTGTGTGACTTAGTGTCCCAAACTCGTGACTTATCGTCGCAAGCGTCGTCGCGGACCTTGGTATATTATATCCCAGGATGCAAGGCGTATCTTCTGGTGCGCTGCAACATATCGACTACGCAGTTCGAATGGGACGTGAGGGCGGCCCGCTACCGCAACTGGTAGTCGATAACCCCCGGTGGGAGCGAAAATCGAACAAGAAAAAAGCGCCCGGCCGAATGACCGGGCGCCTGGTCCGAGACGAAACCGCGCTTTTGCGAGCTAAGCGGTTGCCGCTGCAACCACAGCCTTGCGCCAGGGCTTCAGCGCAACGACGGCCATAAGCGAGGCGAGAATGTTGGCGCCGGCTGCAATGATGAACACCATGTCCCAGTTGCCCGACGACTGCTGGACGTAATTGGCGATTGGCACCAGCAACGCTGCAGCCCCCTTCGCGGTGTAGAGCAGGCCCGCATTGGTGGTCGCGAACTTCGCGCCGAACGTATCGGTGCATGTCGAGGGGAAGAGCGAATAGATCTCGCCCCAGGCAAAGAACACGAAACCCGAGAGGATGACGAACCAGACCGGATCATAGCCGAGCAAATAGAGGGCAAAGATGCCGATACCCTCCATGCCGAAGGCGATGAACATCGTGTTCTCGCGGCCGATCATGTCGGAGATCCAGCCGAAGAACGGACGGGTGAGGCCGTTGAGGACCCGATCGATGGTGGCCGCGAATGTCACCGTCGTCATCGTCAGGCCGATGAGCGTCACGGAGAGGTTGTCGACTTTCCAGTCGACGGCGATCGGCTTCAGATTGGCCGTCACCATCAACCCGCCGGCGCCGACGATGACGAACATGAAATACATCAGCCAGAAGATCGGATGACGCAGCACTTCGGTCGGCTGGTAGTTGCGCCGGCTCTGGATCACGTTGACGTTCTGGACGGTCGCTGGGACCTGGCCCGGTTTCGGCGCGAACAGGAAGAAGGCGAGGATGACGACGATGATCCCCTGTCCGAGACCGAAGTAAAGGAACGTCGACTGGAAGCCGGAATCCCGGATCATGGCCTGGATCGGCGCCACCGTAAACGCGGAGCCCGCGCCAAATCCGGCCGCGGTGATGCCGGCGGCGAGACCGCGCTTGTCAGGAAACCATTTCAGCGCATTGCCGACGCAGGTGCCGTAGACAGCGCCGGCGCCGATGCCGGCGACGATCATGCCGAGATAGAAGCCGTTGAGCGACGTCGCCCTCGCATTGATGGCCCATCCGATCGCACACAGGATGCCGCCGATAAGAACCACGACGCGTGGACCGTATTTGTCGACAAACCAGCCTTCGACCGGCACCAGCCAGGTCTCGAACAGCACGAACAGGGTGAACGCCCACTGGATTGAGGCGCGATCCCAGCCGAATGCTTTCTGGATGTCGGGGACGAAGAACGTCCAGCCATATTGATAGTTGGCGATCATCACCATGGCGGCGACGCCGATCACCAGCTGCGTCCAGCGATACGTGTCGCTCACGCGCGCGACCGTAGGCGCGGCCTGAGCCATATCCGTCATAGATCCTCCCAAGGGCATGCGCTTCTGTTCGCGAGCGCTGGCGAGCATAGTTGTATTCGTTATGCCAACGCTCAAGTGCCGTGAGCGCAAATGCCGCAGCGACAATTTGGACCGCATTCGCCGATTGCGCGCAAAAAAAGGCCCCGGAAAAATCCGGGGCCAGGCAAGGGAGGAACTACCTGTAGCTGTATCAGCCGAAGGGTCGCGCGAAGGCGCGGAACTTCTGAATTCGCAACGACTCAGACGCCGACGCGTGGCACGTCGCCGTTGCGGATGGTCATCTCCGCATAGGCCAGCAACCAACGGTCGATGGTGCTGAAAAGCCGGCCGAACAGCGTGGTGGAGGGCGAAAGGGCGATCGAAGCGGTCTTGGACATCTTTAGCTCTCGGGTTGCCGGGTGGCGGTAGCCGTCCCGTTGTTTCGAGGCTGACTTAATGTATACCAGATGCCAGAACAATATTCTTGTTTGCATAGCAGCATTTTGATTTGTGCAATGCAACATGAGCGGTTTCCCGCGCCCGCTTGGCGCCTCAGGAGATGTCCGCCATCGCCGCGATGGCCCGCTCGGAGGGGGCTCGTCCTCATCGAGTTCCAGGAACCCCAGCGCCTGCCGCAACGATACCGCCTCGGTAGGCGTCGGTGGCTGAGAGACCGATCGCGCTCCCGCCTGCAGATATCCGAGCGCGATATCAACGAGATCAATAACCTCCGAGCATTCGTTGCGGAAGCGATTGAAGTCCTGAGACGCTGTCCAAAGCCCGACACGTTCATCGGCCGCAAGACGCAAGAGCCGTTTCCCCGGGAGGCGGAAAGGACCGGAAATATTGCACGCCAATTATCCTAGTTAAGTTCCATTCTCCGGCACCATGATAATGCTGGCCGAATGCATCACCCAAGAAACTCGTCCTATCGTTCGCTGGAAGAACTGTGCCGGCAACAGGCAGCACTTTCGGCGACACCCGCTGCCTGAGCAGAGCTGGAAAGCATGGCGCGCGAATATGCCGCCCTGGCGCGCTGGCAAGAATCCCAATGTCCGGAAGAGAGCCCACCGGAGAACTAGCGTCTCCGAATACGCTCCGCTCCAACAAAAAGGCCGCCCCAGTGGCGGCCTTCGAATACTCGGCAGGAGCGGGCGTTATTCCGCGGCCTGCTTGCGCGGCGGATCGAGCGCGCCGGAGTCGTGGATTTCGGCAATCTGGTGATCGCTGAAGCCGAGCACCTGGCGCAGGATCTCGTCGGTGTGCTCGCCGAGCAGCGGCGAGCGCTTCACCTCGCTCGGTGAGTCCGACAGCTTGATCGGGTTGCCGACCGACAGATACTTGCCGCGGGTCGGGTGGTCGACCTCGACCACGGTGCCGGTGGCGCGCAGCGACGCATCCTCGGCCAATTCCTTCATCGACAGGATCGGACCGCAGGGGATGTCGTCCTTGTTGAGGATTTCCATGGCCTCGAACTTGGTCTTGGTCATGGTCCACTGCTCGATGCGGGCGAAGATCTCGGTCAGCCGCGGCAGGCGGGCCGCCGGCTTTGCGTAGTCGGGATGCGTCTTCCAGGCGGGCTCGCCGATCACGTCGCAGATCTTCTCCCAGACCGGCGCCTGGGTGATGAAATAGATGTAGGCGTTCGGATCGGTTTCCCAGCCCTTGCATTTCAGAATGCGGCCGGGCTGACCACCGCCGGAATCATTGCCGGCGCGTGGGGTGGCGTCGCCGAACGGAACGCCTTCACCGAACTGGCTGTATTCCTTCAGCGGACCGTGGGCGAGGCGCTGCTGGTCGCGCAGTTTTACGCGCGACAGGTTCAACACGCCGTCCTGCATCGCGGCAGTGACGCGCTGGCCCTTGCCGGAATGGGTGCGCTGGTAGAGCGCGGTGACGATGCCGAGCGCGAGATGCAGGCCCGTGCCGCTGTCGCCGATCTGCGCGCCGGTCACCAGAGGCACGCCGTCGCGGAAGCCGGTTGTGGAGGCGGCGCCTCCGGTGCACTGCGCGACGTTCTCATAGACCTTGCAGTCTTCATACGGTCCGGGGCCAAAGCCCTTGATCGAGGCCACGATCATCTTCGGGTTGATGCTCTGGATCTTCTCCCAGGGGAAGCCCATGCGGTCGAGCACGCCGGGGCCGAAATTCTCCACCAGCACGTCGCAAGACTTGATCAGCGCGGTCAGGACCTCCTTGCCCTTCGGGTTCTTGGCGTCGAGCGTGATCGAGCGCTTGTTGTGGTTCAGCATGGTGAAATACAGGCTGTCCACGTTGGGGACGTCCTGCAGCTGGCCGCGGGTGATGTCGCCGACGCCGGGACGCTCGACCTTGATCACGTCGGCGCCGAACCAGGCCAGCAATTGCGTGCAGGTCGGTCCGGACTGGACGTGAGTGAAATCGAGGATGCGAACCCCCTTCAGCGCCTTGGTCATTGCTAAACCTCCGTCTTCGTGTCCGTTGCCCGCGCCCGGCGCGGAAGGGTGAGGATCGGGGCCCGCCGCGGCCCCGATCTGGTTGCTACTTCTTCTTCAGAGCGCTCTGCGGATTGAGGTTGCCGATGCGGCCGGACTCGGAGCCCGCCGCCGGATCGATCACCGCGTTGATCAGCGTCGGCTTGCCGGAATCCATCGCCGCGTTGACGGCGCGCTTCAGCTCATCCGGCGAGGTTGCGTTGACGCCAACGCCGCCGAAGGCCTCGATCATCTTGTCGTAGCGCGCGCCCTTCACGAAGCTGCAGATCGCGGGGTCGGAGCTTGCCGCATTGATGTCGGTGCCGCGATAGACGCCGTCATTGTTGAAGATGACGACGCAGACCGGCAGCTTGTAGCGGCAGATGGTCTCGATCTCCATGCCGCAGAAGCCAAAGGCGCTGTCGCCTTCGATCGCGAGCACCGGCTTGCCGGTCTCTACGCTGGCCGCGATCGCATATCCCATGCCGATGCCCATCACGCCCCAGGTGCCGACATCGAGGCGCTTTCGCGGCTGGTGCATGTCGATGACGCCGCGCGCGAGATCGAGCGTGTTGGCGCCTTCGTTGACGAGGATGGCGTCGGGGCGTTCCTTGATGATGGTGCGGAGCACGCCGAGCGCGCCGTGATAATCCATCGGCGAGTTGTTGTTCATCAGCCGCGGCGCCATCTTGGCGACGTTGTCATCGCGCTTGGTCTTCACGGCATTGAGCCAATCCGCGGGCGGCGCGGTCCAGTTTCCGCCCATGCCTTCGAGCAGGGCGCCGACGCAGGAGCCGATATCGCCGACCAGGGGGGCCGCGATCTCGACATTGGAGTCCATTTCCCTGGGCTCGATGTCGACCTGGATGAATTTCTTGGGGGCCTCACCCCAGGTCTTGCCCTTGCCATGCGAGAGCAGCCAGTTGAGGCGGGCGCCGATCAGCATCACCACGTCGGCGTCCTTCAGCACCGTGGAGCGCGCCGCGGCCGCGCATTGCGGATGCAGGTCGGGGAGGAGGCCCTTGGCCATGCTCATGGGCAGGAACGGCGCGCCGCTCTTTTCCACAAAATTCTTGATGGCGTCGTCGGCCTGCGCGTAGGCCGCGCCCTTGCCGAGGATGATCAGCGGGCGTTTTGCGCTCTTCAAGACGTCGAGCGCGCGCTTGACCGAGGCGGGGGCGGGCAGTTGCGCGGGGGCCGCATCGATGACCTTCACCAGCGATTTCTGGCCGGCCTCGGCATTCATGACCTGGCCGAACAGCTTGGCGGGAAGGTCGAGATAGACGCCACCGGGGCGGCCCGACACCGCGGCGCGGATGGCGCGGGCGAGACCGATGCCGATGTCCTGGGCGTGCAGCACGCGGTAGGCCGCCTTGCACAGCGGCTTTGCGATCGCGAGCTGATCCATCTCCTCATAGTCGCCCTGCTGCAGGTCGACGATCTCGCGCTCGGAGGAGCCCGAGATCAGGATCATCGGGAAGCAGTTGGTGGTGGCATGCGCGAGCGCATTCAACCCGTTGAGAAAGCCGGGCGCGGAAACGGTGAGGCAGATGCCGGGCTTCTTGGTGAGAAAACCCGCGATCGCCGCGGCATAACCCGCGTTCTGCTCGTGGCGGAAGGAGAGCACGCGGATGCCGGCGGCCTGTGCCATGCGGCCGAAATCGGTGATCGGAATGCCCGGCACGCCGTAAATGGTGTTCACCCCATTGAGCTTCAGCGCGTCGATGACAAGGTGGAAGCCGTCAGTCAGCTCCTGCTCGACGCCCGATGCGTCAATCTTGGCAGCGGTATTCTGCATGGGCTTCTTTCTCCCTGATCTCTTGCTTCGAGGACGAGTTGATCGTCTTTTGTTGTGAAAGTGCTAAGCCAGTTCCTGACCGTGCGCCTCGATGAAGGCGGCGAGGCCAAGTGTATGATCGCGCGACAGCTTTTCTGCGAGCTCGGTGTTGCGCTCTTCCAGCGCCTCGATGATGGCGAGATGCTCGGGCAGCGAACTCGCGATGCGCTCGGTGCGTCCGATGGTGAGCTGGCGATAGCCGCGCACGTGCAGGAGGATCTCGTTGGTCATGTCGACCAGCGTCGGCGATTCCGACAGCGAGATCAGCGCCTGGTGGAAAGCGATGTTCGCCTTCGAATACTCTTCCACGTGATCCTGGGGCAGGCGGTCCTTGTTGAAATCCTTGAAGAAGTCGCGCAGCGCCGAGATGTCCTTTTTGCGCGCGATGGTGGTGATGAGCCGCGCCGCCATGCTCTCCAGCGCCGCCCAGGCGCGGATCATGTCGATGGTCTCGGCCTTGGTCCGGCGCACCACGATGATGCCGCGGCGCGGCACGGTCTTCACGAAGCCGTCCTGCTCCAGCATCGCGATGGCTTCGCGGATCGGCGTGCGGCTGACGCCGAGGCGCTCGGACAGCGCCCGCTCGTCGAGCATTACCGGCTCGGGGGTCGCGTAGATGTCCATCTTGAGAATCGCTTCCTTCAAGGCCTCATAGGCCTTGTTCTTGAAGCTGGTCTCAGGGGCTATCCTGACAATTGCAATGTCCGCATCGGCCATGGGTAGCGGCACCTTGGGTGATTTCCGAATCGACACGACGATCTCCTCCTTGGGAGACGCCCTTTTACCTCAAAATGTGTGGCCTGATTTTTGGCATGCCAGATGCCAGAATGTCAAGCAGCCATATTTTTCAGCATTTCCCCGTAGGGTGCGCTTGACAATTTTGTCTCTGGCATACCAAATGCCATAAAATAGACCGTCCTCAGGAGGAAGCCCATGTCGAATTCAAAAGATGCGGTCCGCAAGGTTCTGGATCAGGTTAAGGCGGACAAACGCACGAGCTTAACGGCCCCCGAGGGCAAGATCGTCTGCGACGCCTATGGCATTCCGGTTCCGAGGGAAGGAGTAGCCAAGTCGGCGGCGGAAGCAGCCAAGATCGCGACCGGGATGGGCTTTCCTGTCGTGATGAAGATCGTGTCTCCGGACATCCTGCACAAGACCGAAGCCGGCGGCGTCGTGGTCGGCGTCAAGAACGCGGCCGACGCTGAAAAGGCCTACGACACCATTCTCGCCAACGCAAAGAAATACAAGGCCGACGCCAGGATCGAGGGCATCCAGGTGCAGCAGATGCTGGGCGGCGGCACCGAGGTCATCGTCGGTTCCATCACCGACGGCTCCTTCGGCAAGCTCGTCGCCTTCGGCCTCGGCGGCGTACTGGTCGAAGTCTTGAAGGACGTCACCTTCCGCCTCGCGCCCGCAACGAAAGCGGACGCGCTGTCGATGCTCGACGGCATCCAGGCGCACGAAATGCTGAAAGGCGTGCGCGGCGGCGATCCCGTCAACCGCGACGCGCTCGCCGACGTCATCGTCAAGGTTTCGCAGCTTGTCAGCGATTTCCCCGAAATGGTCGAGCTCGATCTCAATCCGGTGTTCGCCACCAAGAAGGAAGCGATCGCGGCCGACGTGCGCATCGTCGTCGATTTCAATTACAAGCCGCGGGAAAAGCCGCGCTCGACCGAGGAGATCGTGGCGGCGATGAGCCGCATCATGCAGCCGAAGGCGGTCGCCGTGATCGGCGCCTCCTCGGAGGACGGCAAGATCGGCAATTCCGTGATGAAGAATCTCATCAACGGCGGCTACAAGGGCGAGATCTATCCGATCCATCCCAAAGCTCCGGAGATTCTCGGCTACAAGGCCTACAAGAGCGTCAAGGACGTACCCGGCGTGATCGACGTCGCGGTATTCGCGATCCCGGCGAAATTCGTGGCCGGCGCGCTGACCGAATGCGGTGAGAAGAAAATCCCGGGCGCCGTGCTGATCCCGTCGGGGTTCGCGGAGGCCGGCCATCCCGAATTGCAGGCCGAGATCGTCGAAATCGGCAAGAAATACAACGTCCGCCTGATGGGGCCGAACATCTACGGCTTCTATTATACCCCCGCCAATCTCTGCGCGACCTTCTGCACCGCCTACGACTTCAAGGGTCACGCCGCGCTGTCGTCGCAGTCCGGCGGCATCGGCATGGCCATCATCGGCTTCTCGCGGTCGGCCAAGATGGGCGTCTCCGCCATCGTCGGCGTCGGCAACAAGTGCGACATCGACGAGGACGATCTGCTCGCCTTCTTCGAGCAGGATCCCAACACCAATTTGATCGCGCAGCACTGCGAGGACCTCAAGGACGGCCGCGCCTTCGCCGAAGCCGCCAAGCGCGTCTCCAGGAAGAAGCCGGTCGTGGTGTTGAAGGCGGGCCGCACCTCGGCAGGAGCGAAGGCCGCGTCCTCGCACACCGGCGCGCTCGCCGGCAACGACAAGATCTACGAGGACGTGCTCAAGCAATCCGGCGTGATCCGCGCCCGCAGCCTGCGGCAACTGCTCGACTTCGCCCGTGGCATGCCGGTGCTGCCGACGCCGAAGGGCGAGAACGTCTTGATCATCACCGGCGCCGGCGGCTCGGGCGTGCTGCTGTCCGACGCGGTGGTCGACAACGGCCTGTCATTGATGCCGATGCCGCCCGATCTCGACGCGGCGTTCCGAAAATTCATCCCGCCGTTCGGCGCGGCCGGCAACCCCGTCGACATCACCGGCGGCGAGCCGCCGATCACCTACGTCAACACGGTGAAGCTCGGCCTGTCGGATGATCGCATCCATTCGCTGATCCTGGGCTACTGGCATACCATCGTGACACCGCCGATGGTGTTCGCCCGCAACATGGTCGAGGTAAAGAAGGAGATGGAGGCAAAGGGCTTCGTCAAGCCGATCGTCGCCTCGCTCGCCGGCGACATCGAGGTCGAGGAGGCCGCCGAATATCTCTATCAGAACGGCATTCCGGCCTATGCCTATTCGACCGAGATTCCGGTCGAGGTGCTCGCCGCCAAGTACAGGTGGGCACGCGGCGCGGGCCTGCTCTGAGACCGAGTCGTCATTGCGAGCGAAGCGAAGCAATCCATCTCGCCGCTTGAGGAAAGATGGATTGCTTCGTCGCTTCGCTCCTCGCAATGACGGTGTTTAGAAAGCATTCCTACGAGCAACCTCCGCCTGCAAGCGGGGAGAGCGAGATGAGTCTCATCACGGCGCCAGCAACGAGGCGGGGTGTGGTCCGGCGCAAGGCCAGCGCACCGAGGTCTGGACGCGATCCCGAAACGCGGGACGGCGGCGTGCAGTCCGTCGACCGCGCGCTGCAGATCATCGAGACACTCGCCGGGGATGACGACGGCTATCGCCTCAGCGATCTCGCCGTTCGCACGGGGCTTTCGACCTCGACCGCGCATCGCCTTTTGACCACGCTGGAAAAGCGCCGCTTCGTGCAGTTCGACCG
>Ga0070684_100003700_pt1 | contig 11536 bp, 9 predicted proteins | sample KBSC723LmetaG_FD_65653 | JGI IMG/M metagenome (GOLD analysis project Ga0070684, IMG submission 65653) | Corn rhizosphere microbial communities from Kellogg Biological Station, Michigan, USA - KBS C7.2-3L metaG | ecosystem: Host-associated > Plants > Roots > Rhizosphere ...
TCCCAGCCCATCATCTTCTTGCCGTGTTTCTGCAGAATCGGCAGGAGCCGCTTGTTGAAATAGGTCTGAAGTTCCTCCGGTGTCTTGAAACCCTTCTTCCTCATGAAGTCGGCGATACGCGGATTCTCCAGCCAGCCCTTCCCCTTCGTTTCATCGCCGCCTATGTGGAAGTACGTATCGGGAAAAATTTCCCCCATCTCGCCGATAAACTCGTCGAGAAACTTGAAAGTCTTTTCGTTGCTCGGGTCCAGTTCCGACTGCGGAATGCCGAACTGAATCGGCAGCGACTTGATATCTTCTCCCGCCCCGATCTCGGGATAAGCCAGCAGCCAGCTCGACGAGTGACCCGGCATATCGAACTCCGGCACCACGCGGATTCCGCGCGCCCGCGCATACGCCACAACGTCGCGCATCTGATCCTGCGTATAGTACTGTCCGTCTGACGCCAGTTCGGTGAACTTGGGAAACTTCTTGCTCTCTGCCCTGAAGCCCTGGTCATCGCTCAGATGCCAATGAAACACGTTCAGCTTGGCCACTGCCATGCCGTCCAGAGTCCGCTTGATCACGTCCACAGTTTCGAAGTGGCGGCTCACATCAAGCATGAACCCACGCCAGCGAAAGCGCGGCGCATCGTTGATCGCCACCGCCGGCAGCCGGCATGCTCCATCTCTCATCTCCACCAGTTGCAGAAACGTCTCCATGCCGTGCATGACGCCAACGTCCGTCACCGCGGAAAGATCCGCATGAGAACTCGTGACCGTCAGCTTGTAGCTCTCGTTCTCATCCAGGCTCTGCACCGCTTCGCCCGGCCCTCCGACGCTCAGCGTCAGCACGGCAGCCGCATCGGGCTGCGCATCGTGTTGCGCACGGCGAATGCCTCCGCACTCCGCATCCAGCCGCGTCAGCAAGCGGTCGAACGCGGCATCCAGCCGTGCGTCATGCAAACCCTGAATCGCCGCATGGAAGTCGGGACCGAGCATCAGTTCGCCCGACCCTCTTTCCATTGAGCTCGGCAGCGGCATCAGGTGCAACGGTTCAGGAGAAGTTGAGGGCTGGGCGTAAGCGTTCGCGACAAGTGCCGCGAACAAGCTGCATGCCAACCATTTGGCGTTGCGTTCACATTGCGGAAAGTGGCCCATGAGGAATCCTCGAAAGTATTGCATTCACTTGCAAACCACGAGAATAACAGGGCCGGACGATGCTCCGGTCCACTACCGCTCGGCCTTCGCTTGTTTAGGAAACAGAAAAAGGGCTCGCGGCTTATCGAACCGCAACCACTGCTGTAAATCCCACATCAGGATGGGCAGTCGCTTCGGCCCCGCTCACACCGAGGCGCACCGTTTCGCCATCACGCCTCGATCAAACATGCAAAAACTGTTTCGACCCGAGTCCTTCACCGCGTACATCGCCGCATCCGCATTGCGCAGAAGGTCTTCGGCGCTATCGCCATCCTCGGGGAAAACAGAGATGCCCACGCTCAGGCTCAAGCTGATTCTCCGGCCGCTGATCTCGATCGGCTGCGAAGCATTTCGAATGATCTGTTCGCCGCAGCGCTCCACATCTTCTACCGAGCGGATTTCGGGCATCACAATCACGAACTCGTCTCCACCCATCCTGGCCACGGTGTCGGATTCGCGAACCGACGAGAGCAGCCGCTGTCCAACCGTCGCAAGCAATACATCGCCCTCAGCGTGTCCCAGCGAGTCGTTGATCTGTTTGAACCAGTCAATGTCAATCAGGAAGACAGCCGTCATCTGGTCGTGAATCTGCGCGCGAACGATCGCCTGCCGCAGGCGCTCCTGCAGCAGCGTTCGATTGGCGAGTCCCGTTAGATGATCGTGATGCGCGAGATAGTTCACGTGATCGGAACGCAGGCGGTGCTCGGTAACGTCGCGGCTGGTAATCGCAATTCCATTGCCCAGCCTGACCACCTGAACATTCAGCCACGTGCCCTTGATCATGTCGTCGTCAATGAAGACTTCGCAGGTGTGGGGAACTCCGGTGCGGACAACCTCACGATATTTCTCAATCAGGCCGGACTGGATCATGAATGGCCGCACTTCGGTCAGCACCTTGCCGTAGAGGCTCTCGCGGCTCACCCCGAGCCGGCGCTCGGCATTGGGGTTGATATAGCTGAATCGAAAGTCGACAATCGCGCCGGAAGAATCCGGGATTCCTTCGAAGATGTAGAAGTCGTCGAGGGTGCATTCCGCGGCCGCGAAGAACTGCGCGTATTCCGCCGAGGCGGATCCGCCTGCGCCTGCCTGCCGCTGACCTCGAAAAAAAACAGCTTTGCGGAAAGCGGGTGCAATGCCCCGGAAAGATCTCTTGAATACGCCCACGGTTCGGCCCTGTCTATTCGGGAAAGATGGGAATATGCGTGAGAATACATTCCCGCACGCACGCCATCCATCCCCCTAAAGGGCTACAGGTGCTTCATACATTACCTTCCCTAGCGCGCCGCGGCGATCTGGTCCATGGGAATCTCAAGCGCAAACAGCGATCCATTGCCCTGGTCGGCGTGCACCCACATGCCGTGGAACGCTTCCTTCAGCTCCGGATGCGCGGCGAGAAGCGCCGTCATCACGCCCTCAACCTGCTTGCGCGCAGCAGGAGGGTCGCGGAGCTGCGCCGCCTGTCCCTGATCGGGCTTGTAGTGTACGTCGAGGTCGAGCCCGCCAAACGCAGTGGTCGTGTCCACCGCGGTTAACTGAATCGCGCCCGCCGGCGAATTCACCGTGACCGGCTTCTCCGAAGGGAAGTCCGTGGGCTTCACCTCGTCGGTCTCGCGCTGCAGCTTCTGCAGGTTTGGACTTGAGAGGTTATCGAGCGGTTCCAAAAGGTTGGCCGCCATGCGGTAGTAGATCCACGCGGCCCAGCGCCCGTTTGACTGTTTGAACTTGCGTGCCGCAACCCAGTACCACAAGCCATCATGTCCCGCGTTGATCATGGGCTTAGCGAAGAATCCGGCAAGCATCCAGCGACCCGCGTTCTGCGCCAGGATCAAAGAAACCTGCTGCGGCTTTTCCACCCCGGTGGCATGAACCAGCGCCAGCGCGTACTTGCCCGGAGGTATCCCAGTGAAGTTGAGCACCACCACGGGCGACCCGCAGAAGAACTGCGTGCTGGCCGCGCCGGCCTGGTCGGTGGAGGAGTCCAGCCCGTAAATGTCATCCACAGTGATGGTTGCCGACTTTACATCGGGCGCAAGGTTCTCGACCGATCCGGCAATACCGCTGAAATCGGCGGCCACCGCAGGCAGCGTATTGGCCTTGAGGCCGTTCACGTCCCCGTTCTGCACCTCGCTCAGCATTGCCCGTGCAGCACTGGCCAGCGCGTTGCGATCGGCCGGCGTCATCTGCGACTGCGTGGTGCAGGAGGCTGCGCGCCCCGCAGGCGCCAAAACGCCCAAACCTGCAACCAGGCACAAAGTCAGAGCGCATTGCCCCATCCTGATTCGTAGAAACATCCCCACGGCCTTTCAGCTTGGAAATCTAAGCACAGGCGGACAGAGCGTCCGCAGGCACATTCAATTGGATGCAGCCAACGGCCTCCGGGCAAATCCTGGCGGCGATGCCACCCGCCGCGCGCGGCAACCCCTTGAAGCACCCGGGCGTCCTACGGCGCGGAGATGGAGGAATCAATGGCTTCTGAATTGAGTGGGAAGAAGATCGCCTTCCTGGCGACCGACGGGTTCGAACAGGCAGAACTGCTGGAGCCCCGCAAAGCGCTCGACGAGACGGGCGCCACTACCGTGGTAATTGCGCCCAAGGGCGGCGAAATCAAAGCGTGGGACATGAAGGACTGGGGTAAAACGGTGAAGGTCGACAAGGTGCTGGCCGACGCCAATCCCAACGATTACGACGCCCTGGTGCTCCCCGGCGGCGTCATCAATCCCGACCATCTGCGGATGGACCCGGCAGCGGTGAACTTCGTGAAGAAATTCGTCGAAACCGGCCGGACCACGGCGGCCATCTGCCATGGCCCCTGGACTCTGCTCGAAGCGGGCGTGTTGCGCGGCCGCACCGTGACCTCATGGCCGTCGCTGAAGACCGACCTGAAGAACGCCGGCGCAACCTGGGTCGACCAGGAATCCGTGACCGACGGTCAGTTCATCTTCAGCCGCAATCCCGATGACATTCCGGCGTTCAACCGCGCCATCATCCAGAGCCTTAGCGGTGCAGGACGGCAGAGCGCCGCCGCCTGAGTGCCTCGACTTTTAGGCTCGCTTGTGGGGAAGGTCGCGGCGTCAGCCGGGCAGCAGCGAGCCGGATGCGGGCCGATGTGGCTTTCCTGCGGTCCTCGGTGGTTCGAGGAAGGCCGGCATTTTGCGGAGCTGCAAAGTATGCCGGCTGAATCCGATTTGCTATAAACTACTGACTTTATTGCTGTTTACGCAAATTACGAAAGAAAGACGAAAAGCGAAAGAAAAGAGAAGCCAGAAAAAAATTTACGTTCGTTTCTCTGAATGGTCTCGACGTTCTGCTCCCGGATTTCTCCGGGAGAGAAGCTAGAGTAGCATTGCGGTGGCCCGGTGGATGTGACCGCTGTCACGGTTCTGCGGGTTGAGGGTAGGGCGAGTGGGGTGCCGGGCTGGCGCCGTGGGCTTCGGTTCGTCGCGGCCCTACGGGACGCGCCGAGATGCTCTTGGGTTTCGGGTCCCAGGACTGCGCCCCTTCGGGGCTTGGCCTGGGCTACTCTCGTTGCGTCCTACGGGACGCCGGAGGTTCCCAGGTCTCAGAATCGGGATCCGGGCGACCCCAATCCGGATTGAACTTTCATCCCCTTGGGAGCCGGGCCACCCGCCTAGAGACCGTGGAGTAAAACGCGGGTTCGCGCTCTGGCGGCACTCGCCGGGCGGGGTTCGTGGTCTCCCACTCATCCACGATGAAACTGTGGATGAATGGGGCACTCAGGGTCCTGGTTATTTCATGATCGGGCCGCCTGCCCTCTTGCTCCACCTAGTGCAGCCAACTATCAGCATCCCGCCCCGGTCCCCAAAAGCGAGGGACCCGGGGGCACCCTCATTATGGTGGGGAGAGTCACGGGGATCGGGGCCACCGCCTTTTTGCGAAAGGATTGGGACACCGAGCCCAGCAGTGATCCGAGCTCCGGCGCACTAGCTGGCGCGCTGCAGCGATTCGGCCTCGTCCTGTTCGTGGCTGGCCGACTCAAATCCAAGCGCTCGAAACGCATGCCGCAAAACATCCGCCCGCATCTGCTGCACCGGGCCGGCGGGAATCACGGTCATTCCCCCGATCATGTCCGCCAGGTCAAGATAAGCGCGCCGGTTGATGTAGATGAAATCCAGCGGATACTCCGGCTTTCGCGCACGCGCCGCCATCGGATCAGCATCGAGAATGTAGCTGACGTCAGGCCGCGGAACAATCTTCATCAACCCGCGCACATAGGCGCGCACAAAACGATTCCGCAGGCGCAGATTGGCGAACTGGTCGTAGATGTAGCGGTCGAAGATGATGAAGTCCGCGTCGGAAGCCAGCGCTTTGCGGACCTGTCTGCGCGTGGACATGGCATCGAGCGCATAGAGCCCAAGGCGTACGCACAGCATGGGCCAGGTCTGGATGTTTTTGTCGCGGCGATTCACCGGCTTATCCGGGCTTCCCACGCCCTTCTCACCCTTGAAGATCTTGTGGCCCGCGCCCTCGCGCACGCCGGTGAGAGTAGCCACCTGGTCCCAGAAGGGAATCGTTACAACGCGCAGTCCCTGCTCTTCGAGCCAAGTCCGAAGCGCGTTAATCTGCGTGCTTTTTCCCGCTCCGTCCACCCCGGAAAAGCTCACGAATTTCTTATTCGCAGTCATTTGTCGATTTGTCCTCAGCAAGAGTATTCCAATGATCAAGTAGTCATTGCGGGTGGCTGGGGCTTCCCTTGGAGAGCCCGATAACCGCGCCGGCCGCCGCGGCACCAGCCACGATCAAGCCAACCCGGATGAAGATTGCTTTGACGCGTTTCTGTTTGGCGGGTGCAATCGCTGCTCCGGCCGGCCGCGATCCTGCCACCCCGGTCGGTCGCGTCAACGGAGCAGCGGCCGTGCCCACCGGATTCTGCGCGTCCTGCCTCTCCACTTCTCCCGACTGCGCCACATCCTGCGAGCGCGAAGCAAACCCTGGTGCCGGCGCGTCAGGCTGTTGCGCCGGAGTTGCCGGCTGGGCCTGCTGATTGGTAACCGGCTGCGAATCGGGAGTCGCTGGATGCGTCTGCTGAGCCGGCGCGGGTTGCTGGTTCTGTTCCTGTTCGAGCGGCAGAGCCGCCGCGGTCATCTGGGCGGTGACGAAGAACGACAGGCATAGCGCAACAGGCCTGCCCAATCGCAGAAGCAATGAGTTCATGGGTCGCTCCTTTCGGGCCCGGGAAAACGGCTTCACGCCGCGTGTTCTGAGGCCAGGACTGCAGCATTCAGGCCCGCGGGGGATGCCATGAATGCCGTCCGGCGCTGGAAACTCTCAGCGGCTTTCTCAACGGTTTCGAATGTACGAAAAAGGCGGTCGACACCCCAGGCCGACAGCATTCCGTTGGCTTCGGCCGACAGAGCCGCCAGGCGCACATCCCCGTTCCGCTTCATCGCCTCTTCCAGGCAGCAAAGCAGCAAGTGAGCAGCGGCGGAATCCAACTGGCGGAGTTCCGTGCAATCCAATACGATGGCCGGACGCTCTCCATGCAAGGCAACGGCCAGGTCGAGCAGCAGTGCGCGTTCCGCGCGTTGATCGATGCGCTGCGGCAGGTGTTTGATCGTGACGGTACGTGTTTTGAGTATCATTGCGGCCTGACCCCTTCAACCAATGTGGGCGTTTCCACCTGAAACGGCGCGTCTCCCGCCTGTGACTGGAGCCGCCGCGCAAGTTCAGCTTCCGGCTTGCGCACTGCGTTCGTGATGGCGTTTCTACCGTACCGGAACAGCGTAACGAAGTTGCTGTTGTACCAGCAGCACTCTGACATCCGCGGAGAAAGTCCACAAAGGAAGCGAAGCTTGTGCAGGCCCGGCGGATTGGCAAGCATCGCCGCCGTGAGCCGGTGATTCCCATCGAGCACTGTCAGCGGCTCGTTTTCGCTCACGCCGATCAGCACGACCGCTGCGAAATTCTCTGCGCCCTCACCAAAGCAGCCGCTCATTGAGGCGATCTTGTTCACGAACGATTCTTCCAGCAGGTGCTTGCGGGTACGCATTCCCTCAGCCACTTCGACCGCGGAAAAGCTGCCGCGCGCCACCTTGCGCCACTGGGCGCGGGGGAAGATGCGGACGTTCATCAGTTCGCTCTCCGTCACCTCGACCTCGTACCACTCCGTATCAGGAGGAAGCTCCTTCCACAGGCCGAGGTGGCGAATAAACAGCAGTGCGCGGCGCGTGGCGTTCTCTTCCGGATCGTCGAGATTGGGACGAAGCACCAGGGGCCGCATGGACTCGTATTCGCGGAATTCCGCGCGATGAAAATCGCTGCGCAGGAACTCGGCGATCACTTCGTCTTCGGGTACCCGGCGCAGGAGCCGGAAGGGGCGGTCACTGGGGCCGTGAACCAGGTCCTTGGGACCCGTGAGCGAGGTGGCCAGGAACGGCACAGCGACAGCAACGAACAGCACAATCACCATCGCGAGCTGAACCAGCACCACTTCGCGGAGATTGGAATGAAAGACGCAGATGGCGCCGATGAGAAGACCACTGAAGACGAGTTGAACGTAGCTCGCGTTAGCGATCTTGTAAGACATCTCAAAAGTGATGATGACCGAACTCAGGGCGTAGATAACGGTCGAGAGCGCATAGAGGGCAAGCAGATATGAGATCGTGTACTTGCCGGACATTTCAAAGCCTGCGCCGAAAAGATGCGTCCATACCGCTGGAGGCGCGAGGCAGAGGCCAAAGGCTACCGATCCGCCAATCAGCAGCACGAGCATGAGCGACGTGGCAATCACCCGCAAGTCGCGGCGTGCCTCGTCGTCATTGCCGGCTACCAGGGGAAACGTGGAGTTCACCACCGCCTGCGACATGGAGAAGATCACCCGCCCCACCATCGCCACCGCGGCATACAGGCCAGCCTCACGAGCGGCAAAGAAGTGATCGACCAGCATGATGCCGGAGTTGTTGATCAGCATCTGCCCGCCGAAAAACACCGCCGCCTGGCAGGTCTCGCGCAACGCGTAGGACGTCTCCAGAGGAATCGCCACGCGTCCGCGTGTCTTGACCCGCATCGAGAAGTAGACACATACCAAGGCCGCGGAGTTGGCGACGATCACGCCGCGGACCCCCATGCCCATCAGGATGAGAGCCAGCGAGCCGCCAAGCCGGATGGCCTGTTCGAGGATCATGTTGGAGGCAAGCGCGCGGAATCCCAGGCTGCCCTGGTGGAAGCCGCGACGCGTCCCCAGCGGGATATAGAACGCCGCGCCGATCGCGATGAGCGGAATCAGGCTCAGGTCCGACAGGTTCAGATATCCGGCAATCGGCCGGTCGAACAGCGTCAGAACCAGGGCGACCAGGATGCTGACCGCCCACGATCTGCGGTTGAAATAACGGTAGACCGCCGATTTGCCTTCCAGGGTCGGCTGCCGCGCCACCAACTTGGTCGATGTAATCTGGAACGCCAGCGTGATGGCCCAAAGCAGCGTCAGGATCGTGTAGACCACAACTGCCTGGCCAAAGCCCTTGGGACCAAGGAAACGAGCGATGACGACGTTGTACGCCATGTTAATCGTCATCGTGATGCCCGACCCTGAGAGCAGTACAACGCTCCCTGAAATGATCCGGGCAGGAAGAGATTTTGGCTTATGGGTGACGGTATTCACCTCTATTTCACTCCAGTTCGATGAGCAAGATGGGATCCGAGGCAAGATGTAGATAAGCTCTTCGGCAACAGGCAGTAGGATGCGGAATTTAGATCCATGGCTGCTCCGAGCCAGGATGCAACACTCAGGCTGCAACCGCGCGGTGGCACGGCGCTTCTAACATGAGTACCGATGATTCGCTCTTCTATAGCATTCTTGTCTTTGGTCCTCGCTTTCCACGGCTGTTTCGGGTCTGATTCGGCGCGCATTCAGCCGCTGAAGTACAAGGCTGCCGGCCCCAACCCCGAAGTCCTGGCCGTCTACGAGGCTTGGTTCGGCCACCCGGAGCACATTTCGGTGGGCTATTCGTCCCATGACCCCAAGGCGATCGAACACCAGATCACCCAGGCAAAGGCCATGGGAATCTCGGGATTCGTGGTGGATTGGTACGGCGATCGCCAGCCCTACATCGACCAGAATTACGCCCTTATGCAAAGCCTGGCCGCCAAAAACCAGTTCAAGGTGGCCATGATGTACGACGAAACCAGCCAGGACGACGGCGCCACGGACGAAGCCATTGCCGATTTCACGATGTTTCACGAAACCTATCTGAAATCGAGCTCCGCCGGGCGCCAGGCCTACCTCACCTACCAGGGCCGCCCCGTCATCTTCATCTTCCCCAAGGGCCACCACACCGACTGGGACAAGGTGCGTTCTGCCGTAAATCAATGGAATCCCGCGCCGCTGCTTATCCAGGAAAATATTCCCGCGAAGTACGTCAATGATTTCGACGGCTTTTATGCCTGGGTCGGCCTCGGGGGAAGCGGCTGGTCCGCCGACGGCAGCAACTGGGGCGAACAGCGCCTCGACGATTTCTACCGCACCATGGGGACCAAATACCCAGACAAAATCGTGGTCGGCGGCGCCTGGGCAAAGTTTGACGACAGCAAAGCTTCCTGGGGCCTGAACCGCCGCATTTCCGCGCGCTGTGGCCAGACCTGGCGCGACACCTTCAGCTTTTGGCGCCGGGTATTCCCCAACGATCCTCCACCCTTCCTGCTGGTCGAGACGTGGAACGACCACGAAGAAGGCACGGCCATCGAGGACGGCATTCCAAGTTGCGGGACGAACGGCGTCGAGAGCCCCCTATCCCCGGCAGCCGCAAGCTCCGCTCCGTCTGCAAATCAGGCGCAACATCCCACGACGGATTAGCCCATCCACTCTGTCATCCTGAGCGGAGCAGCGCGCCTTTTGCGCTGCGCAGTCGAAGGACCTGCAGTTGTTCTCTGGCCCGCCGCTCCCCCGAGGCGCGCCCCCGGTTCTATACTCGATATCTCGTGGAAGACGTGGCCACACCGACATCTCCCGCACCCGCCGGGCGCTCGCGTTCCTTCGATCTCCGCCTTGTCCTGGGCGTGCTCCTGCTCGTGCCGGCGATCTGGTTCAGTTGGCAGACGGTCGACGGACTCGCCGCGCGCCGCGCTCTCCGCACCGACCTGGCCGAGATCACGCACGCCCGCTACGGAATCCTCAGCGCCGACCAGTGGCGCTCCATCATCGGCCCCATACTTGATGTGCAGGTCGACAAGCTCGATCTCAAGTCCCAAAACAAGAGCCTGCGTCCCATGGTCGAGCGCTCCTTGTACGCCTTGCTCGACAACATCAAGACGCAGATGACGGCGCCGGCCAAAACACCGGGCAAGCCCGCCGCCCCCAACCCGATGATCGTGAACATGATCGTCGCGTCCCTGCGCCCCCACGTCCCCGAATACACCAATGTCGTGATGGCGGAGCTGGCAAAGCCGCAAACACAGAAGAGCTTCAAAGACTCCATCCGCGCGGTTCTCGCCGATGCCGTCAAAAACACCTTCAGCTCCACCGACATGACCACCTATAACGCCATCCTGAAGCGATACGGCTGCTTGAGCGGGGCGGCTTGCGAGCAGGTCCTCGGCACCCGGATCAACCAGGCCGACACGAAACTCACTCACTGCTACCTCATCGTGCTTGCGTCCGCGGCGCTGGCGTTCCTCCTCCTCATGGTCGGCAGGCGAACGCTCTCGCGCTCCGCCGTGGCGGTGCTCATGTTGTTCTCGATCACCATGCTGATCGGCGGCGTGCTCAGCCCCATGCTTGAGGTGGAAGTCCGCATCACGAAGCTCGACGCGACTCTGCTCGGAACACCGATCGAATTTCACGACCAGTCGCTCTACTATCGCAGCAAAACGGTGCTTGAGGTATTTGAGACACTGATCCACATGGGCCGTCCTGAAATGACCCTGGTCGGCGTGCTCGTCATCCTGTTCAGCGTTGTCTTCCCGGCACTGAAGATGCTCGCCCTCGCCGCCTGCCTCTTTCGACCGGCGCTGTTGCGCACCAGCCGCCTCGTAAAACTGCTCGCCTTCGAGCTCTCCAAATGGTCCATGGCCGATGTCATGGTGCTGGCCATCTTCATGGCCTTCGTCGCCTTTAACGGCGTCGTTGGAAGTGCCTGGGACGGCTTGCGCGAGATGCCAAACGTGCAGCAGGTGTCCTTTCCGACGGACGCTTCCCGGATCCTGCCCGGCTATTACCTGTTCATCGGTTTCTGCCTGTCCAGCATCATCCTGTCGAAAAAGCTCGAGCGCGGCATCGCAGCCGGCTCCCCCCTGAACTTGTCATCCTGAGCCCAGCGGAGGACCCGCTTTTCCCGTTACATCACCTGCCGCCTCCGCCTCGGATGTATCATGCCGCCGTGGCTCATTTCCCGCTAAAAGTAGCT
>Ga0070684_100003702_pt1 | contig 11535 bp, 9 predicted proteins | sample KBSC723LmetaG_FD_65653 | JGI IMG/M metagenome (GOLD analysis project Ga0070684, IMG submission 65653) | Corn rhizosphere microbial communities from Kellogg Biological Station, Michigan, USA - KBS C7.2-3L metaG | ecosystem: Host-associated > Plants > Roots > Rhizosphere ...
CGAATCCTCGCCCTCGGCGTCTTCCCGCTGACGATCAAGACGCATTACGTGGCGATTCACCGGGTGCGCCGAACGCTGCGCAGGGCAATGCCGATCGCCTGGGCCGGAACCGCGCTCGAGCTCGGCGGCGGCGCCCTCGGTGCGGCTCTCGGCGGCCTCTCGGGAGTGGCCTGGGGCTGGCTCGCCGGCCTCCTGATCGAGGCGGCGGTGATGGGCGGCGACGTTACGCGGGCGCTCGCCCTGCCGCGGCGCGCCGCCGCCGTCGGCTCCGGCGCAGGGCGATAGCGGCGCCGGCCAGGAGGAGCAGCGCCAGGAGCGCGACCGCTATCGCGATCGCCAGGTAGCGGCCGTGCAGCTTCTGCGTCAGGCGATAGAAGAGGGAGGGCTGGCCGAAACCACCGCTGGGCGGCGAAGGCGCCGCGATCGGCCCGCGGGAATAGTCGGCCGGGGTGGCGAGCAGCTCGGAGCGGGTGAGGCCGTAGCGCGGCGAGGCGATGGCCGAGCGGAAGGCCCGCAACGGGGCTGCCGAGCTGTTCACCCTCGTGTCGAGCCCTCCTCCGCCCTTTTCGCCGCCGTTGGAGAAGGTGGCGTCGAACCAGACGACGGCGCGGATCCGGGGCAGCTTCGGGATCTCGCGCCGCAGGGCACTCGCCACCCAGGCGGCCTTGTCGCCACCGCTGTCGCTGGAGCCGGTCTCGCCGACGATCATCGGCAGCGAGGTCAGCTTGGCGATTTCTTCGTAGCTGTTGTCGACGATTTCGGTGAAGGAGTGCCATTCGCCGCGCTGCGCCCAGTTGAACCCGTCGAAGCCGACCCAGTCGACCCAGCGGTCGCCCGGGTAGAGGTCGCGAAAGGGGAAGCTGCCGCCGGTGTTGACGTTGGGAGTCCAGACCCACTGGACGTTGGCCGCGCCCTGTTCGCGGAAGAGGCGGACGACGCGCCGCCAGACCGCCTTGATCCGGTAGGAGTTGTTGCCTTCGACGCCGCGCGCCCACGGGTACCAGGTGCCGTTCATCTCGTGGGCGAAGCGGACCAGGATCGGGCGGCCCCAGGCGGCGGCGGCGCGCGCCGATTCCCTGATGTAGCGGTCGTAGCGGCCGCGCTGAATCTGCGCCAGCGGGAACTTCCGCCCTTCGTAGCTGAGCGGCTCCCAGGTGATCATCGGCACCGCGCCGCGGCTCCAGACCGCGTCGAGCTCGTCCGCTTCGAAAGGCACGTAGTCCCACTGCTTGTAGTAGCTGACTATCGCCGGCCGGCGGCCGACGAGGCGGGAGAAGGCGTCGATGCGCTCCGGCCGTTCGTTCGCCTTGGGGATATAGGCACCGAACGCGACCGACGGGGTCGGGCTCGTTGCCGCCGCGGGAGCCGCGAGGCAGAGTGTGCCGAGGACCGCCGCCGCGAAGGTCAGCGACATTCGCCTTGCGCTCATCGGCACAGGCTATCCGCGCGCTCTTCGATCGCGCATCCGACATCGACCCACCTCTGGTGGGGTCAAATGTCCGATGCGCGTCCCCTAGGAGTGGGCCGAGGCGACCTTGAAGCGGGCTTTGCGCGGCTGCGAGGTGGCGCCGCTCGCTTCGTCGAGGGCGGTGACGACCACGCGGTAGGTGCCGCGGCCCAGCGGGTGGCCGCCAAGCAGTCGCGTCAGGCGCACGCTTCCGTGCCGCTTCGGCCGCTCGATGGTCACCTCGTAGAGGTGGTGCGACCCATTGCGGCGGTGGGCGTGGACCGCGATGCTGCCCTTGGCCCGGCGCGAGAGCCGGTAGACGACGCGGGCGCGGCGCCTGAGCGCCCGGGTGGTCGCCTTCTTGTGGCCGTGCTTGGGCTTCGGCGTCACTTCGACCGAGGTCACTTCGATCGGTTCGGTCGCTTCCGGCGCGGGCGCCGCTTCGCTGCCGCCGTAGAGGGAGTTGGAGACGACGTGACGGTAAGCTTCGAGCGAGGCGGTGGAGGAAGCGATGCGCCAGTCCTCCTCCTGGCTGCGGTCGAACCAGATCACGGCGGCGATCCGCGGGAACTGTTCCGGGATCGTGTGCAGGAAGCCCGTGGTGATCCAGGCCGCCTTGTCGCCACCGGCTTCGCCGGAAGAGGTCTCGGTGATCATCACCGGCTTGGCGCTCATCTTGGTCAGCTGTTCGTAGGAGGACCTGAAGACTTCGGAGAGGCTCTGCCACTTGTTGACGCCGATGCCCGCCGTGCCCCAGTTGTAGCCGTCGAGACCGACGTAGTCGACGTAGGAGTCGCCGGGGAAGTAGGAGGCGAACGGGTAGCTGCCGTTGTCGACGTTCGGCGACCAGACGAACTTGACGTTGGCCGCGCCGACCGAACGGAAGACCGAGACGACGTGGCGCCACGCTTCCACGTAGGCGGTCGGGTTGCCGCTCCACCCGTACCAGTTGCCGTTCATCTCGTGGGCGAAGCGGATCAGGATTTCGTTGAACGGCATCGCCTGCGCCGCTTCGGCGGCCTTGCGCAGGTAGCTGTCGTAGGAGCCGTTGGCGACGCTCTGCAGGGAGACCGTTTCGCCGCCCCAGCCCGACTTGTAGAGCTGCCAGGTGACCAGCGGCGTCTCCCCGCGCTGGGAGAGGTTGGTCACCTCGGTGGGGGTCAGCAGCGGGTCCGTGATGTTGCTGTAGTCCATCACGATGTCGGGCTTGCGGCCGACCCTCTGCGCGTATTCATCGAGCCATTTGGCGTCTTCGGGAGCGCCAACCTGACCCTGAGCGGAGCTGTAGACGCCGAGCTTGATCGAGGCACCGGCGACGGCCGGAAGGCTCAGCGCGATCGCCAGGAGCGCCGTGAAGAGGGCGAGGAAGCGGGTGGTTGTCGGTCGGCGTGTCTCCACACCAACCGCGTCGGCGCCGCATACGCCCCCCGCGAGGCGTGGTCCATCTGGCTAGACGTTTGTTCTAGCGGGACCCGCGCCGAGCGGCGAAATGCAAGGAGACTGCCAGCAGCCGACTGCGGTCCATCGCATAGCGAGGCGACCGAGCTGCGCCGCGGAAAGCCCGCAGGGCGCCGCCCGAGCTGTCAACCCGCGTGTCGATCCCGTTGAAGCGTTCGTCGAACCAGACGACGGCATGGATCCGGCGCAGCCTGGGGATTTCCGTCCTCAGCGCCCGCGAGACCCAGGCTGCCTTGTCGCCGCCGCGCTGGGTGGAGCCGGTCTCGGCGACGATCACGGGCCGCCGGCTGATCCGGGTCAGCACCCCGTAGGAGTGGCCGAAGACCTGGCGGAAGGACGTCCATTCGCCCTGCCTCCCCCAGTTGAACCCGTCGAGGCCGACCCAGTCGACCCAGGCGTCGCCCGGGTAGAGGCCGCGGAACGGATACTTGCCGTGGTTGTCGACGTTCGGCGTCCAGACCCACATCACGTTCGTGGCGCCTTCGCGCCGGAAGATCCTGACCAGGTGGCGCCAGGCCTGCTTGTAGGTCGCCGCGGTGCTGCCGTGCCCCCGCCCCCACGGGTACCAGGTGCCGTTCATCTCGTGGCCGAAGCGCAGCATGATCGGGCGCCCCCACTCCGCCGCCGCCCGCGCGGCGCGGCGCACGTAGCCGTCGAAGCGACCGGCGGCGATCGCGCGCAGGGCGAAGCTGCGACCGCGCGGCCAGCTCCACGGCTCCCAGGTGACCATCGGGATCGCGCCGCGACGCCAAGCCTCGTTCAGCGTCGGGCGCTGGAAGGGCTGCACGGTCCAAGGCTGATAGGAGCTGACGATCACAGGCTGGCGCCCGACCCGGTGGGCGTAGCGGTCGATCAGGCCGGGGTGCCAGGTCGCGCCGGGCAAGTAGGCGCCGAGGGCGATTTCGTGGCCGAGCGCCGGGGCGGGCAGCGCCAGTGCCGAGAGCGCGATCAGCCAGGGAGCCACCCGGACAGCCAGGCGACGGCGCGCGCTCACGGCCTTCCCCTCTTCCTATGCCTGTGGTGCCTGTGCTTGCGCTGGCTCTTCCTCAGCCAGGCGGGCCGGGTGAGGAGGAATTCGCTCCCCTCGTCCAGGCGAGGCGCCTGCAGCGCCTCGCTCCAGGCGACGAAGGACTCGGGCGAGGTGTCGATGCGGATGTCCGTTCCTTTTTCCTTGTGGACACCGTCCCACCAGACGAGGGCGCGGATGTGCTTGTAGCGCGGCAGGGCGCGATCGAGGGCACGGCGGATCCATTCCGGCTTGCTGCCGCCGTACTCGACCGAGCCGGTCTCGGCGACGATCAGCGGCTTCTTCGTCATCCGCACCATCGTCGTGTAGGAGCGCTGGAAGAGCTTGGCGAAGGAGAGGAACTTGGAGCCCCAGTTGAAGCCGTCGAATCCGGCCCAGTCGACCCATCTGTCTCCCGGGTAGTAGCGGCGGAACGGGCGCTGACGGTCGCCTTCGATGTAGGGCGTCCAGACCCAGCGCACGTTGGTTGCACCCTGCGCGCGGAAGATTTCGACGACGTGGCGCCAGGCGGCCCTGTAGGTGGCCGGGCTGTTGCGGGCTTCCACCCCCCAGGGGTACCAGCCGCCGTTCATCTCGTGGCCGAAGCGGAGGAAGATCGGGCCGCCCCAGGCGGCCGCCTGACTCGCCGAGGCGGCGACGTAGGCGTCTTCGGCGCCGGCGGCGATCGACGCCAGCGAGACCCCTTCGCTCCAGTTGCGCCACGGCTCCCAGGTGACCATCGGGACCGCGCCGCGTGCCGTGATCGCTTCCAGCGCCACCGGCCGGAAGATCGGCTCCGACCAGTCCGTGTAGAGCGAGACGATCGCCGGTTGCCGGCCAACGGTGCCGGCGTACTGGTCGATCACAGAGGGGTTCCATTCGGCGTCCGGCAGGTAGACGCCGACCGCGTCGCGGGCAGGGGTCGCGTGCGCGGGGATCGCGACGGCGCCGAGGCAGATCGCCGAGAGGCCAATCCCGAGGCCGAGGCGCGGCACGAGACGAGTCCCTCGCTTCACTGCGACAGCCAACACGGCAAGGGTGAGGCAGGCGGCGAAGAAGGCGTAGGGGACGGTCAGCACATTGCTCGAAAGCGGCCAGAGGAGCGGGATTCCCGGCCCGGTCGCCAGGTCCCGCAGGAGATGGGCGGAGACGCCGAAGGCGAGGCCGAGCGAGATCTGGCTGACGTCGCGGCGGCGGCTGATGCAGCCGACGACGATCAGCGCCGAAACGAAGACGAGGCTGTGCGAGTAGGGCCGCGGAAGCGTTCCCGCCAGCGCGTGCGAGCCGAGGATGCCGGGAATATGGTCGACGTCGATCGCGACGCTGGAGATGAGGGCGGCGACGGCGAAACGGCGTGGCGGGCCGGCCGCGGTGACCGCGGCCAAGGCGAGCAGCGCGATCGCGCAGGTCGCCAGGTGCGCCGGCTCGTCGACGAGCCCGTAGGCGAGATGCCCGGTGGAACCCACGAATAGGCCCCACAGAAGGTCGAGGGCGACGACCGCCCCCGCGAGGGCAGTCGCCGCGGTCACGTCAGAGCGGCGCGAAAGCAAGCGGGGAACGATAGCTCGCCGCGCGGTGGACTCCCGAGCCGAGCCGGCTCAGGAGGCTTTACGCAGGCGCTGCTCCAAATCGGAGAGCTGAGCGTGCAGCTCGTCCGGCAGGTGCTTGCCGAAGCGGGCGAAGTGCTGGTGGATCGCCGGCAGCTCGACCGTCCACTCGTGCGGGTCGACGGCAACCAGCTCGGCGAGGGCATCGGCGGAGATCTCGAGGCCCTCGGTGTTGAGCGCCCCCGCTGCCGGCACCATGCCGATCGGGGTCTCCTCCGCGTCGGCGGACTCCTCGCAGCGACGGAAGACCCACTCGAGCACACGGCTGTTCTCGCCGAAGCCCGGCCAGAGGAAGTTGCCGTCGTCGTCCTTGCGGAACCAGTTGACGTAGAAGATCCGCGGCAGCTTCGCTCCCTCGCGCCCGCCGATCTTCAGCCAGTGGGCGAAGTAGTCGCCCATGTGGTACCCGCAGAACGGCAGCATCGCCATCGGGTCGTGGCGCAGCTTGCCGACCTCGCCCGCCGCAGCGGCGGTCGTCTCCGAGGACATGATCGCGCCGAGGAAGACGCCGTGCTCCCAGCCGAAGGCTTCGCGGACCAGCGGCACGACCTTGGAACGGCGGCCGCCGAAGAGGAAGGCGTCGATCGGCACCCCGGCCGGGTCCTCCCACTCGGGTGCGATCGAGGGACAGGCGCTCGCCGGCGTCGTGAAGCGGGCGTTGGGATGCGCCGCCGGCTTCTCGGAGGCCGGCGTCCAGTCCTCGCCGTGCCAGTCGATCAGGTGCTCGGGAGGATCTGAGGTCATCCCCTCCCACCAGACGTCGCCGTCGTCGGTCTTGGCGCAGTTGGTGAAGATCGAGTCGCGCGCGACCGTCTTCATCGCGTTCGGGTTCGTCTTCTCACCGGTCCCGGGGGCGACGCCGAAGAAGCCGGCCTCGGGGTTGATCGCGTAGAGGCGACCGTCCTCGCCGAACTTCATCCAGGCGATGTCGTCGCCGATCGTCTCCACCTTCCAGCCGGGGAGAGTCGGGATCAGCATCGCCAAATTGGTCTTGCCGCAGGCCGAGGGGAAGGCGCCGCCGACGTACTTCACCGTGCCCTCCGGCGAGGTCAGCTTGAGGATCAGCATGTGCTCGGCGAGCCAACCCTCGTCGCGGGCCATCGCCGAGGCGATGCGCAGGGCAAAGCACTTCTTGCCGAGCAGCGCGTTGCCGCCGTAGCCGGAGCCGTAGGACCAGATTTCGCGGGTCTCGGGGAAGTGGACGATCCACTTGTTGTCGGCGTCGCAGGGCCAGGGCACATCCTCCTGGCCCTCCTCCAGCGGCATCCCGACCGAGTGCAGGCAGGGGACGAACTCGCCCTCGGTGCCGAGCACGTCGAGCGCGCCCTTGCCCATGCGGGTCATGATCCGCATGCTGGCCGCGACGTAGGCCGAATCGGTCAGCTGCACGCCGATATGGGCGATCCGCGAGCCGAGCGGGCCCATCGAGAAGGGCACGACGTACATCGTGCGGCCGCGCATGCAGCCCTCGAAGAGGCCGGTCAGCGTCTTCCGCATCTCGGCGGGATCGCGCCAGTTGTTGTTCGGGCCGGCGTCGGCCTCCTCCTCGGAGCAGATGAAGGTTCGGTCCTCGACCCGGGCGACGTCGCCGGGGTCGGAGAGGGAGAGGTAGGAGTTGGGCCGCTTGGCCTCGGAAAGGCGCTCGAAAGTGCCGGCGTCGATCAGGGTCTGGGCGAGGGAGTCGTACTCCTCGGCGGAGCCGTCGCACCAGTGGATGGCGTCGGGCTGGGTCAGGTCGGCGACTTCACCGACCCAATCGAGGAGCTTTGCGTGGGTGGTCGGCGCTTCGGCCGCGATGGTTTGGCTCATCCGCGGCACTTTATTCATTGGCCCGAACGGCCTTCTTTCTCGATGCGGATCACGCTGACGTCGGCTTTGCTGTCGCGGATTTCCAGCGTCGCCGTCTCCGTCTTGCCACCGGCGAGGTTGATGGTGCACTGGAAGGTCGCCTTCGGTTCGACCTTCTGCCCGGACGGGCAGTCGACCGAGGAGACGTCTTCCTTGCGTTCGGATTCGAGGCTGTGCTGCAGCGTTCCCTCGATCTTCGAGGTGTCGATCACCGTCCCGCCGCAGCCGGGCAACCCGGCCAGGGCGACGAGAGCTAAGACTGCGAGAGCGCGGGGCACGCCCGGAGTATTCCAAGAGAGAGGGGTGTCCCTCCCTGCGGCCCGTGCCGCCCGTTGGATAGGGTTCCGCGCCGCTGATGCGCTTCTACGAGTACGAGGCACGCAAGATCGTCGAGCTGGCCGGGATCCCGGTCACCAAGTACGGCTTCTGCACGAGCGCCGAGCAGGCGCGCCAGGCCGCCGAGGAGATCGGCGGGCCGGTCGTGATCAAGTCCCAGGTGCTGAGCGGCGGCCGGATGAAGGCCGGCGGCGTCAACTTCGCCGACACGCCCGAGGAGGCGGCCGCCCACGCCGAGGACATCCTGCAACTGGAGATCAACGGCCATATGCCGCGCGGCGTGCTCGTCGACCCGAAGGCCGAGGTAAAGCAGGAGTACTACGCCGGCGTCGTCTGGGACGGCACGGCGAAGCGGCCGCTGATGCTGTTCAGCGACATGGGCGGGATCGACATCGAGGAGGTCGCCGAGAGCCATCCCGACCACGTCGGCCGCGGCCACGTCTCCAACCTCCTCCCGGTCTCCGACTTCGAGGCCAAGCAGGTCGTCGCCGCCACCGGGGTGACCGGCTCGCAGCTGAACCGGGCGACGCCGATCCTCGCCCGCCTCGCCCGCCTCTTCCGCGAGAACGACATGACGCTGGCCGAGATCAATCCGCTGGCCGAGCTCGCCGACGGCAGCTTCGTCGCCCTCGACGCCCACATGGAGATGGAGAACGAGGCGGTCGGCCGCCAGAAGGGGCTCCTGCGCAAGCAGCTGGAGATCGCCGAGGACGACACCCGCGAGAGCTACGAGCCCTCCGACTTCGAGCGCAACGTCGGGGCGATCGACGCCGCCGACCACCGCGGCGTGATCCAGGGCAAGGACCACGGCTTCTCCGGCAACCTCGGCCTCGTGATCGGGGCCGGCGGCGGCTCGCTGACGCTGACCGACGCCGTCCGCAGCCAGGGCGGCAAGCCGGCGAACTACTCGGAGATCGGCGGCAACCCGTCGGTCGCCAAGGCCTGCGGCCTGGCCAAGCAGGTGCTTGAAAAGGACGGTGTCGAGAAGATCGCCGTGATGATGTCGATCGTCTCCAACACGCGGGTCGACATCGTCGCCCGCGGCGTGATCAAGGCCTGCCTCGAGCTGGGCAAGGAGCCAGGCGAGACGATCGCGATCTTCCGCATCCCCGGCGCCTGGGAGGAAGAGGGCTTCAAGATCCTCGAGAGATACGGGGTCGAGTACTGCGATCGCTCCGTCTCGATGTGGGAGGCCGCGGGCCGCGCCGTCGAGAAGATCCAGGGGGTCGCGGCGTGAGCATCCTTCTCTCCAAGGACACGACCTTCATCGTCCAGGGGATCACCGGACGCGAGGCGGTCAACCTGACCCGGGAGTGCCTCGACTACGGCTCCAGGATCGTCGGTGGCGTGACGCCGGGCCGCAAGGGCCGAGAGGTTCACGGCGTGCCGGTCTTCGACACCGTCGGCCAGGCGGTCGAGCACCACGGCGGGCCGATCGACGGCTCGGTCGTCACCGTCCCCCCCGCCTTCACCAAGGACGCCGTGCTGGAGGCGATCGAGAACGGGGTCAAGCTGATCGTCATCGTCACCGAGCGCATCCCCCGCGGCGACGTCGCCCAGATGGTCGAGCTCGCCGAGATGCGCGGCGCCCGCATCATCGGCCCCAACTGCCTCGGCCTGATCGTGCCCGAGGTATGCAAGATGGGCGGCATCGGCGGGCCCGCAAGGGACGCAGCCAAGGCCTACGCGCCCGGTCCGGTTGGCGTGATGAGCCGCTCGGGGGGCATGACCACCGAGATCTCCTCCTCGCTGACGCAGGCCGGCCTCGGTGTCTCGACCGCCGTCTCGATCGGCGGCGACGCGATCATCGGCTCCACCTACGCCGAGCTGATGCCCTACTTCGAGGCCGACGAGCAGACCCAGGCGATCGTGATCTACACCGAGCCGGGCGGCCGCATGGAGGCGCAGCTCGCCGAATGGGTAAAGGAGAACGACTCGCGGCTGCCGATCGTCGCCTTCATGGCCGGCAAGTTCATGGATGACGAGGAGATGAAGGGGATGAGCTTCGGCCACGCCGGCACCATCGTCGAGGGCGTGGAGGACACCGCGACGGAGAAGATCGCCCGCCTCGAAGCCGCCGGCATCCGCGTCGTCGAGCGGATCGACGAGATCCCCGACGCGGTCAAGGAGAAGCTGGGGGTCGCCGCCTGATGGCCGAGCTGAGCAAGGTCTTCATCGAGGTCGAGGTCGAGGACTCCGTCGCGGGCGACGCCGCCCTCGCCGCCAAGCTCGAGGAAGTCTGCCCCGTCGACATCTTCAAGGCGACCGACTCGGGCATCGGGATCGTCGAGGAGAACCTCGACGAGTGCGTCCTCTGCCGCCTCTGCATCGAAGCAGCCCCCGCCGGCACCGTGCACGTCAAAAAGCTCTACGACGGCACCGAGCTGGCGTAGCGTCGGATAGACGCGTCCCGCTGGGCTTGTGTGGCGAAGATCACACGACGCGGTTTGACATCGATCGATGTCGGGGTAACGTTTACATAGAACTCTGCAACGTTCGGAGCTGGCGCAAGCCCTGGTGCTGTGCACATCGCTTCCCGTTGCGAGCAGCTTCCCAGTCCGCAGTCCGACAGTCGAAAGGTGCCCGCAGTTGACCGATAGCCCACGCCGTGTCGCCATCGTCGGCGGCAACCGGATTCCCTTCGCGCGCTCCAACTCCGTCTACTCGCGCGCCTCGAACCAGGACATGCTGACCGCGGCGCTCGAAGGCCTGATCGAGCGCTTCTCTCTGCAGGGTGAGCGCCTCGGTGAGGTCGCCGGCGGCGCCGTGCTCAAGCACTCGCGCGACCGCGACCTCACCCGCGAGAGCGTGCTCGGCAGCCGGCTTGCCCCCGAGACTCCCGCCTACGACGTGCAGCAGGCTTGCGGGACCGGGCTGGAGGCGACGATCCTCGTCGCCAACAAGATCGCCCTCGGCCAGATCGACGCCGGCATCGCCTGCGGCGCCGACACCACCTCGGACGCGCCGCTGGCGGTCAACGAGGGCCTGCGCGAAGTGCTGCTCGACGCCAACCGCGAGCGCTCGACGATGGGCAGGCTCAAGCACCTGGCCCGCGTCCGCCCCGGCCACGTCGTGCCGGCGATCCCGCGCAACGAGGAGCCGCGTACCGGCCTCTCGATGGGCGAGCACTGCGCGGCGATGGCCGAGGAGTGGGACGTCGGCCGCGAGGAGCAGGACGAGCTCACCGTGCGCAGCCACCGCAACCTCGCAGCCGCCTACGAGCGCGGCTTCATGGACGACCTCGTCAACCCCTTCCTCGGTCTCGAGCGCGACCAGAACCTGCGCCCCGACTCCTCGCCCGAGAAGTTGGCCAAGCTCGGCCCGGTCTTCGGCGGCGAGAAAGGGACGATGACGGCAGCAAACTCGACGCCGCTCAGCGATGGCGCCTCCGCCGTCCTGCTCGCCAGCGAGGAGTGGGCGAGGGAGCGAAACCTGCCGGTCCTCGCCTACTTCGTCGACGGGCAGACCGCCGCGATCGACCACGTGCACAAGCGCGAGGGCCTCTTGATGGCGCCGGCCTACGCCATGCCGCGCATGCTCGGCCGGCTCGGCCTGAAGCTGCAGGACTTCGACCTCTACGAGATCCACGAGGCCTTCGCGGCGCAGGTGCTCTGCACGCTGCGCGCCTGGGACGACCCGGCCTTCTGCCGGGACCGGATCGGGGTCGAGGACCCGCTCGGCGAGATCGACCCCGAGCGGCTGAACGTCAACGGCGGCTCGCTCGCCGCCGGCCATCCCTTTGCCGCGACCGGCGGCCGTATCGTCGCCAGCCTCGCCAAGGCGCTGCACGAGCGCGGCTCGGGGCGCGGCGTGATCAGCATCTGCGCGGCCGG
>Ga0070684_100003703_pt1 | contig 11534 bp, 9 predicted proteins | sample KBSC723LmetaG_FD_65653 | JGI IMG/M metagenome (GOLD analysis project Ga0070684, IMG submission 65653) | Corn rhizosphere microbial communities from Kellogg Biological Station, Michigan, USA - KBS C7.2-3L metaG | ecosystem: Host-associated > Plants > Roots > Rhizosphere ...
TGGCTGGTTTCGCCGGCTTCGGTGATCTGGGCGCTGTTCTATTATGGCAGCACGCTCGGCGGGTCGCATTCGGCCACCATCGGCATGCGCATGATGGATCTAGAGCTGCGCACCTGGTATGGCGCGCCCGGCTATTTCGTGCTCGGCGCCGCGCATGCCGTGGTCTTCTACATTTCGATCTCGGTGCTGTCGCCGCTGATCCTGCTGATCGGGCTGTTCAACGCACGCCGCCGCCTTGCGCACGATTTCCTGCTCGGAACCGTGGTTGTCAACAACTCGGTTCGTGCGCCGGTGGGACAGCCCGCGCGAACCTACTAGAAAAACTGGTTGCCAGTTTTCCGGATCATGCGCCGTTTAGTAATTGACCGTTAGCCTCCGCGGCGCGATGCTACCAAGTCTGGTTCGCTTCGGAGGCCCACAGGAATTCCTTGACCCAGCATTCGCGTGACACTCCGCAATTCTACCTGACGGCGCCCTCGCCCTGCCCTTATCTGCCGGGCCGGCACGAGCGGAAGGTGTTCACCCATCTGGTCGGCGACAAAGCGGGCGATCTCAACGACCTCCTCACCCATGGCGGCTTCCGCCGCAGCCAGTCGATCGCCTACCGGCCGGCGTGCGACCAGTGCCGCGCCTGCGTCTCGGTGCGCGTGATCGCCAACGAGTTCCGCCCCTCGCGAAATTTCCGCAAGGTTCTGTCCCGTAATTCCGACATCGTCGGCGAGCAGCGCAGCGCCGTCCCGACCTCGGAGCAATATTCGATCTTCCGCGCCTATCTGGACGCGCGGCATCGCCATGGCGGCATGGCCGACATGACCGTACTCGATTACGCCATGATGGTCGAAGACAGTCATGTCGAGACCCGCATCATCGAGTACCGCCGTCGCGGCGCCGATACCGGCATCACCGGCCGCGGCGACGAACTGATGGCGGTGGCGCTGACCGACGTGCTCTCCGACGGGCTGTCGATGGTTTATTCCTTTTTCGAGCCGTCGGAAGAGAGCCGCTCGCTCGGCACCTTCATGATCCTCGACCATATCGCGCGCGCCCGCCGCCAAGGCCTACCTTACGTCTATCTCGGCTATTGGATCGAAGGCTCCAAGAAGATGGACTACAAGGGCCGCTTCCTGCCGCAGCAGCGGCTGGCGCCCTCGGGGTGGCTGCGCATCGAAGCCACCGGCGATATGACGAGCGAGCCGCAGGACTGATTGGTCCGGTGTCATCACCCGCGAAAGCGGGTGATCCAGTATTCCAGAGACGTCAGTGCGAGATTGGATAGGCCGCGGCGTGCTGGATCGCCCGGTCAAGCCGGGCGATGACAGCGGTGGGTGTGGTCACCCACTCACATAGTCGAACACCAGCTTCGCGTTCAGCACGATAATCAGTGCGGCGGTCGCAGCCGCGAGTGCGGTGAGCCAGCGCGGCGCCACATAGGGTCCCATCTTGGCGCGGCTCGCGGTGAACATCACGAGCGGCACCACCGCGAACGGCAATTGCAGGCTGAGCACGACCTGGCTCAGGATCAGGAGCTGCCCCGTCGCCTTCTCGCCGGCCCAGATCGTCACGATCACCGCCGGCAGGATCGCGATCATGCGCGTCACCAGGCGGCGCGCCCACGGCGCGATACGAAGATTGAGGAAGCCTTCCATGACGATCTGGCCCGACAGCGTCGCCGTGATCGTCGAGTTCAAGCCGCAGCAAAGCAGCGCCACGGCAAACAGCGTCGGCGCCAGCGTCGAGCCGAGCAGCGGCGCGAGGAAGGAATGCGCCTGGCCAAGCTCGGCGACCTCGGTCTTGCCGGCATGGTGGAAGGTGGCACCCGCCAGGATCAGGATGGAGGCATTGATGACAAAGGCCAGGCACAGCGCGATCGAGGAATCGATGGTGGCGAGCGAGATCGCCTCCCGCTTCTCCTGTAGCGTGTCGCCGTAGCCGCGCGTCTGCACCAGTCCCGAATGCAGATAGAGATTGTGCGGCATCACGGTCGCGCCGAGAATGCCGAGCGCGAGATAGAGCATCTCGCGGTTGGCGAGGAGATCGTGGGTTGGCAGAAGCCCGCGAATGACCGCGCCCCAATCGGGATCGGCAAGCGCGATCTGCACCGCAAAGCAGGCCGCGATCACGCCCAGCATCGCCACCACGAAGGCCTCGATCCAGCGGAAGCCGAAGGCCTGCAGCGCGAGGATAAGAATCACGTCGGCCGCGGTGATGATGACGCCGATCTCGAGCGGAATGTGAAACAGCAGATTGAGCCCGATCGCGGTGCCAATCACCTCGGCAAGATCGGTCGCCGTGATCGCGACTTCCGCGGACAGCCATAACGGCCAGGCGACGTAGCGCGGGAAGGAATCGCGGCAGGCTTGCGCCAGGTCGCGGCCGGCGCCGACGCCAAGCCGCGTGCAAAGCGATTGCAATACGATCGCCATCAAATTCGACAGCAGCGCCACCGCGAGCAGCGCGTAACCGAACTTGGAACCGCCGGCGAGCGAGGTCGCCCAGTTGCCCGGGTCCATGTAACCAACGGCCACGAGATAGCCGGGGCCAAGGAAGGCAAAGAGCTTGCGCCAGAACGAGCCGCCGGGCGCCGCCGTCCGCACCGAGCCGAACACATCAGCCAAAGACGGTTCGCCCCGTTCGCCCCGCCAACCGGGAGCGCGCTGGGGGACCGCGGCAACTAATTCCCCTGTGGGATCAGGGGCTAGATCGGGCGATCGGGCATCCATCTCCCTAACATGGCCGATAACGCCCTTTAATGCAACTCATTCGCAACTGCATCTGGTCAATTTGGTTGAGGCGCCGGCCTGTCAGGCCGGCGACAGCCCTGCCGCAGGACGCCGGCCGGAAGGCCGTAGGGAAAAATTAACCATGATCGCCGCTTGATGATCGCGACACAGAAGACCTGACTCGCCGCCGCAGTCCGCTGGCGGAGGAGTTCGTGGGGCGCGGTCCATCCCGCAGGCGGACATGGTACTGAGGGAATCTCGGAAATGCTTCATTCATTGGAAATGCTGAAGGCCGGCCCCGCGAATGCGCCCCAAGCCGGCGCGCCCAAGATCGGCCCCCACAGCAGCAATGGCGAACTGAAGCTGATCATCGGCGGCACCTGCGGCGGTACGGCACTGTCGATGCAGCGCCGCGTCCACGACAGCCGCTTTGCGACGCGCTATTTCGTGGGTTGCGGCCTGGACGTCGGCGGTGGACATGACTCGCTCGCGCTCTATGTGGAGCTGTTTCCGCTGATCAGGAACGTCGTCATCTATGACGCACCCCAGGGCGATGCACAGAAACTCGCCAATGTCGACGACAATTCCTTCGACTTCCTGTTTTCAAGTCACTGCCTGGAGCATGTGCGCGATCCCGTCGAGGCCTTGTCCAACTGGATTCGCGTGATCAGGCGCGGCGGTCATCTCGTCATCAGCGTTCCCGACGAGGATCTCTACGAACAGGGCGTCTGGCCCTCGACGTTCAACACGGATCACAAGATAACCTTCACGCTGAGCAAGAAGACATCGTGGTCGCCGGTTTCGGTCAATGTGTTCAGCCTGCTGTCGCAATTCTCCGACAAGGTGAAGCCGCTCAGCGTCATCACCACCGACCATGCTTACCGCTCCCAGCTTCCCCGCTTCGACCAGACGCAAACACCCCTGTCCGAATGCGCGATCGAGTTCGTGCTGAGGAAACTGTGAAGTGCCGATAGCTCCGATCGGCTTGTCGGAAACCGGGTGGGCTTGACGGCGTAAAATCCCGACATTGGCGTCAGACACGATGCCACAGGGATTTTTCGCCATGTCCGCGACTGCCGCTCCGCACCTGCCCCCGACCTTCAATCGCCTGGCCTGGTCGAATCTCGCCGCGCAATCGGCCGAGCAGATTGCACTCGCCGCGGCGCCCATCGTTGCCGTGCTGATGCTCGGCGTTGCCGAAGGCGAAACCGGTCTGTTGCAGACCGCGCTGACACTCCCTTTTGTCCTGTTTGCGATTCCCGCGGGCCTCCTCACCGACCGCATGTCGCGACGGACGTTGATGGCGAGCGCGGAAGCGCTGCGCGCCGCCGCGCTCGCAGCCATTCTTGCGCTGATCTGGCTTGGCTGGCTCAATCTCTCGCTGCTCGCACTGCTCGGCTTCATCGCCGTCTGCGGTACGGTCGTCTACAGCGTCGCGGCGCCAGCGCTGGTGCCCTCGCTGGTCACACCGCAACTATTGCCCGCCGCCAACGCCCGCATTGAGCTCGCGCGCACCATCGCATTCGCCAGCGGACCTGCGCTCGGCGGCGTGCTGGTCGGCTGGGTCGGTGCCGCGCCCGCCTTCGGATTTGCTGCCGCACTTTCCGTGATCGCGGTCGTGCTGTTGTCCGGCCTCTACGAACCCGCACGAGAAGCGCTGCCGCGTCGGCATCCGTTGCAGGACATCAAGGAAGGCGCGGCCTTCGTGTTCCATCATGCGCTGCTGCGGCCGGTATTCATCACGCAGTTCATCTTCAACACCGGATCATTCCTGGTGCTGGCGGTGTTCGTGCCCTATGCGGTGCGCCGTCTCGGCCTCACCGCGACCGGCGTCGGCGCCATGCTCGCGATGTATGGCGTCGGCATGGTAGTCGGCGCGCTGGTCGCGACGCGGGTGATGAAGCGGCTCGCCTTCGGCACCGTGATCGGGCTCGGCCCTGTCACCGGCTTCGTCGCCGCCGCGGTCATGGCGCTCACCACCGTCGCGCCGACCCCTTGGCTTGCGGCGTTGAGCTTCTTCCTGCTCGGCGTCGGCCCGATCATGTGGGTGATCTCGACCACCACGCTTCGGCAATCGGTCACGCCGCCGCGGCTGCTCGGCCGGGTCTCCGCGATCAACATCCTGAGCTATGGCGCTCGTCCGCTCGGCTCGGCGCTGGGGGCGATGGTCGGCGGCTTTTATGGTGCCGAAGCCTGTCTCTATCTCGCCGTCGCGATCTTCGCCGTGCAGGCGCTCGTGATCCTGATGTCGCCCGCGGTCGCGCTGTCGCGACAGCCCGAGATGGTGACGGAGAAGTCGATGCAGGCTTGTTGATGGATACTGTCATTGCGAGCCAACGGGCCGCGCTTTTGCGCGGACCCGTTGGCTCCTCGCAATGACGGTCTCAGCTCTTCAGGTACCGCTCGTAGCTTCCCGACATCGCCTCGTTGGCGGCGAGGTCGGGATCTAGCGTGTAGAGATCCTGGGCGTGGCCGATGCCGCGCAGCGCATAGCGGCCGGTCGAGACCAGATAGCGCCGGCCGGTGGCGTCCAGCCCCTTGCAGAATTCCGACGATGCCAGAAACTCGCGATCAACCGACGTGCACATCGAGGCGATGCGGCTGACCTCGTTGACTGCGGGCCCCACCACGGTGAAATCGAGCCGGTCCTCGCTGCCGATATTGCCGTAAAAGACCTCGCCGATATGCAGGCCGACATAGGCCGAGGTGACCGGCCGGCCCTCGCGGGCGCGACGCTCGTTGAGCGCCTTGATGTTGAGGCGGAAGCGATGCTCGGCGGCAAGCGCCGCGCGCCGCGCCGTCGTCATGTCTTCGCCGGTGAAGATCGCGAGCACGCCATCGCCGATCAGTTTCAGCACGTCGCCGCCGGCGTCGTTGATCGCCGCGATCGAGGCGTCGGCATAATCGTTGAGGAACGGGATGATCTCGTCGGGCCCGATGCTCTCCGATATCCTGGTCGAGCCGCGCAGATCGGAGTACCAGAGCACGGCATTGATGCGCTCGGTCACGCCGCGGCTGATGCGCCCGCGCAGCACCTGCTCGGAGGCGTCGCGGCCGAGATAAACGCGTCCCAGGGTGCGAGCGATATCCATTTGCTGAGCGGATTTGATGGCGAGCCCCAGTACCGGCACGAGATCGCGCAGCGCCTCGCGCTCCGATTCGCTAAAGCCGTTCTCGCGGCGGGTTGCGAAATAGGAGTAAAAGCAGTCCATCTGGCCGAGCGTGCCGGCATCGCCGAAACGGTGGATGAAGGCGAGGAGATGCCGGTGGCCCTGGTCAAGCAGGTCGCCAATCAAGGTGAATTCGCGCGAGGTGCCGTCCGCGAGGTCGAGCTGCAACTCGTCATCACCGTTCTCGAGCATGTGATGCCAGGTGGAGCGCCGCCAGTTCTTGGCCGCGTCTCCCTCGGCGGTTGAGGTGTATTCAAAGGATTCGCTCTCGTTCGAGGGCCGATCGTTCCAGCGAAAGCCGCGCCCCTCGTAGATCGGGTGCAGCGTGTCGATGAAGGTAAGCACGCGCGACAAGTCGAGCCCGCCGGCCCGGCAGCGCTCGCTGAAGCCGCGGATCAGATCGGGTTCGGAAAGGCCGGTGAGCCCCTGCGCAACCAGCCAGTTCATCAGGTCGATACGGGTGGAAAGCTCCATGCGCCATTATGCCGTGCAATCATGGCAAGCGGAAGCTCGCGGCCTGTCGCTTGACGCCGGCCCATGCGGACGCCCAAATGCGTTGGCGATGCGAACACTCCACACCGCGCCCACAAAATGAGCGGACGCCGACTCCCCGTCGTCCTGGCTCTCGGCACGACCCAGACGCTGGCCTGGGCTTCCAGCGTCTATCTGCCCGCCATCCTGGCCGACCCAATCGCGCATGATCTCGGCATCTCCGCGAACTGGATCTTTGGCGCCTATTCCGGCGCGCTTGTGATCGCCGGCCTGCTCGGGCCCCGCATCGGCCGCCAGATCGACCGGGTCGGCGGACGCCCGGTGCTGTCGTTTTCCAATCTGACGCTGGCCGGCGGATTGGTGCTGCTCGGCTTCACCCATTCGATTCCCATGCTGATGGCGGCGTGGCTCCTGCTCGGCATCGGCATGGGCTACGGGCTTTATGATGCCGCCTTCGGCGCGCTCGGGCGAATCTATGGCGAGGCGGCGCGCGGCGCCATCACCGGCATCACGCTGATGGCCGGCTTTGCCAGCACGATCGGCTGGCCGCTGACGGCCTATGGGCTCGCCCATATCGGCTGGCGCGATACGTGTCTCGCCTGGGCCGCGGCGCACATCGTGATCGGCCTGCCGCTCAACCTGTTGATGTTGCCGCGCATGCCGGACCGGACGACAGCCATGGCCAGCGAAGCGAAGCCGCATATCCCGATCGATCGCACCATGGTGCTGCTCGCGTTCGCCTTTGCGCTGGTATGGATCGTGACAGGCGCCATGGCGGCGCAATTGCCTCGCATTCTGGAAGCAACTGGCGCGACGCACCTGGAGGCGATCGCTGCCGGCTCGCTGATCGGTCCCGCGCAGGTGCTCGCCCGCCTGTTCGAGATCGGCTTTCTCAGCCGCTACCATCCGATTGTCTCGGCGAAGCTCGCCTTCGCCATGCATCCGATCGGTGCCCTCCTCCTCGCGCTCACCGGCGGTGCCAGCCTGTTTGCGATTTTTCACGGCGCCGGCAATGGCGTCATCACGATCGCGCGCGGCACGCTGCCGCTCGCGATCTTCGGCCCAAGCAACTACGGCTACCGGCTTGGCCTGTTGGGCGCACCTGCCCGCATGGCGCAGGCCCCGGCGCCACTGATCTTCGGCTTCCTGATCGACTGGATGGGCGGCGGAGTGCTGATCGTTTCTTCCGCGCTCAACCTCGTGGCACTGGGCGCGCTGTTTCTGCTCAATGTCAGGCAAACGCGATCGTAAGGCCGACCAAAGTTTTGTCCATCGAACCGCCGCCGGTCACGGCGCCGCAGCGCTGATCTTCACTCATAGTATTCAGGCGCCATTTTCAAGGTGTCGCGTTGTGCCTTGTCGTGGTTGATCCAGAGCTGCGCATGCTCCTTCTGCTGCAGCTCGGCGAGCTTCTGCATCGAAGCCACTGTCTGATCCGCGCTGAAATTGTTGGCCGGGACCCGACGGTTTTCAAAATTATCCTTGAAGTGCACAGCGTCCCCGGAAAGGATCACCGCGCCGGTCTTGGGCAGCTTGACCAGCAGGGACTGATGCCCCGGCGTATGTCCCGATGTCGAGATGATGGTCACGCTGCCGTCGCCAAACACGTCCTTGTTGCCTTCGAGCAGCATGACGGGATGTTCGGCCTTGAAGCGCGGCTTGTTGTCGATGCCGGGCCATTGATATTCCGCCTTCTGCACGTACAGCATGGTGTTCGGAAACATCTCGACATTGCCGATGTGGTCGGGATGGGTGTGCGATATCGCCATGGCCTTGATGTCCTCAGGCTTGACGCCGATCCCTTCGAGCTGCGAGGCCAATGTCTTCGGCCGCTTCCAGGTAACGGCCTTGGGGTCGGCAGGCTTCAAGCCATCCGGCATCGTCGCGACCGCGTCGGGAATGCCGGTGTCCCACAGGAACCAGCCGTCGCTATGCTTGATCAGATAGCAATTGTCGACGAAGTCCATCGACTTGCCTTCATTGACGCCCGGCGACCAGCGCGAAATGTCGCCGGCGACCCCCTCGCCGCAATTGAGGATGTAGAGCTTTTCGACGCCGGCTCGTGCGGCTGATGCGCCCGCAAGCAGGCCGGCGAGCAGCATGGCCGCAAATCGCGCAGTTTGCTTCATGTCGTTTCTCCCCTTCGATGCGTCCGGAGGCTTCCGGCGCGCGGATACTAACCCCGCTACCGGCAGTAGCATCCGTATCTTACGCCGTTTTGATCCACGGGCATGGCAATCATGCCGAATCTCGCGCCAACGAGCGGATCGCATATGCGCCGATGCGAAGCTGATGAAGGTTAGTTTGGAGAGCGAACAGCCCGCGCGACCCGCGCGACCTGAGGTTCTGGCATCTCGCCGGCGTCGGCCGTTGCGCTGCGCGGCTTCTGCAACATGGCAAGCATCCGCTTCAACAACGCCACCATTCCTCGGCGGTTGAAATCGATGATCACCTCATGATGCTTCATGCCCTTGCCACCCTTCACCAGGCCCAAGTCACGCACGATGCAGTAGTGACCATCGCTCATGCGAGCGAGTCTACAATTCTCGAACATGCACTCAGAATGCACTTGGCGAAGGTTCCGTCAAATCTTGACAGAACGACTCAGGAACACCGCAATCGAAGCGACCGCGGGGCTCTCGCAATGCCGGGCTACCGGGAACCCATGTCCTCGCTGCCAGGCGCGATCCCTAAACCACATGAGCAGGCGCAAGCCTGCATGCTTCGGCACTCGCCTCGATCTGAAGCGTCGCATGGTGAATGCTGAAGCGATGCGAGAGCTCCTCGCAGACCAGATGCAGGAACGCGTCGTCATGACCTCCGGGGCGAACGAGATGCGCCGTCAGCGCGGTCTCATTGGTGCTCATGGCCCAGACGTGCAGATCATGCACTTCCAGAACGCCATCGAGCCCGGCGAGATAGCACTGGACTTGCGACAGCTCGATTCCCTTCGGTACTGCGTCGAGCGCGAGGTTGACACTGTCGCGTGCCAGGCCCCAACCGCTCAACAGCACGATCGCCGCGACGCCAAGGCTCACCGCCGGATCGATCCACAACCATCCCGTGAGCATGATGGCGGCGGCGGCGACCACCACGCCAAGCGACACGGCGGCATCGGCCGCCATGTGCAGATAGGCGCCGCGAATGTTGAGGTCGCTATGGCGGCCGCGCATGAACAGAAGCGCGGTGCCACCATTGACGGCGATACCAAGGGCTGCGACCAGAAGCACGGTCCAGCCCGCAACCGGCGCCGGCGCCCGGAATCGGTCGATCGCTTCCACGGCGATCCCTCCAACCGCGACCAATAGAAGCCCGGCATTGAACAGCGCCGCCAAAATCGACGCCCGCCGATAACCATAAGTATGGGTTTCGGTCGGACGCTTGCGCGCCAGCCAAGCCGCTCCCCACGCCAGAAGCAGCGCCATCACGTCGGAGAGATTGTGCAAAGCATCGGAAACCAGCGCCAGCGAGTTCGCAGCATAACCGAAGCCAAGTTCGACCAGGACGAACGCCGTGTTGAGGCCAGTGCCGACGGCGAAGGCAAAGCCGAAATCCGCCGGCGCGTGGCTGTGCCCGGCATGACTGTGCCCTGCGTGGTCGTGCGTGTGGGAATGGCCGTGGTGGTGATCGTGCGCCATTTTCTAGAACTGCTGCCGGATCGATCGACGACAGCGGTTATATAGCGCACGCAAAAGCGAATACTATCACAGCCGGATCCACCGCTTGCCGGTTCGGCTTCGGCTTGCAAGTGCGTCCTAAAGCCCGACCGCGATCAGCTCGTCCGTCAGCGCGGCGCCACCGACCGGGAACACGATGAACTGCTTGCCGCCGGCCATGTAGGTCATGGGTGCGCCGGTCGCATTCGACGGCAGATCGATCCGGGCGAGCTCTTCGCCTGTCGTCTTGTCGTAGACCCACAGATTTGGATCGACATTGTACAGATCGCGGATCGGCAGATTCTTGCCGGGCACGAAGCGCGGCGGCCCCAGACGTCCCATCTGCACGACGATCATCACCGATTTGGTGACCAGCGCCCAGCTCCGCGCAAGCAGGCCAAATTCCCCGGGCAGGTTGAGGCGCTGCACCGATGGCATCGCGATGCTGCGGCCGACGGGAATGCGCCAGCGGTGCTCGCCCGCATTCATGTCGATGGCGACGATACTGGAAAAGGGCGGCTTCAGCAGCGGCAGGCCGCGCGGTCCGGGCAGATATTTCGCCTCGCCGATGAAGTCGTAGGTGCCCTGCCAAGGGGCTTCCGGCTTGTGAATGGTGATGAGCGACGGCACCCGATAGGTCGACACGTAGAGCATCTGCGTTTCGGGATCGATTGCCGCGCCCGCCCAGTTGCCGCCGCCGCCATTGCCGGGCACCTGGATCAGGCCGCGCTGCGTTGGCGGCGTGAACAGAGGACCATGATCGTAAGCCTTGGCGATCTCGATCGCCTCCTGATGAATCTCCGGTGTCAGATCGATCAAATTATCGTCGGTCGCGCCCTGGATATCGAACGGCGCGGGCTTCGACGGAATCGGCTGCGTCTTCGACGTCTGCTCGCCCGGCACAGAGGAAGCTGGCACCGGCTGCTCCTCGATCGGCCAGACCGGTTTGCCGGTGAGGCGATCGAACACGTAGAGATAGGCCTGCTTGGTGACTTGCGCGACGGCCTTGATCGGCTTGCCGTCGACGGTGATGTCGATCAGGTTCGGCGCCGCCGGTGGATCGTAATCCCACAGCCCGTGATGCACGAGCTGATAGTGCCAGACCTTCTTGCCCGTGGTGACATCGAGGCAAACCAGGCTCTCGCCATAGAGTCCGTCACCCGACCGATGGCCGCCATAGTAATCGTTGGTCGGCGTGGAGACGGGCAGATAGACATAGCCAAGCTCTTCATCGGCGCTCATCGGCGCCCAGACGTTGGCGTTGCCCGCCTCCTTCCATGAGTCGTTCTTCCAGGTCTCAGCGCCGGGCTCTTCGCCCTGCGCCACCGTATGGAAGGTCCAGAGCAGCTTTCCGCTCGCGACGTCATAACCCCTGACGTCGCCGAGCGGCGATGGGCGCGTACCCCACCAGTCGAACACGGACGAGCCGACCACGATGATATTGCGCACGATCAAGGGCGGCGAGGTCATGGTGTAGTAGTTCGGGTCGACCGGCC
>Ga0070684_100003710_pt1 | contig 11520 bp, 9 predicted proteins | sample KBSC723LmetaG_FD_65653 | JGI IMG/M metagenome (GOLD analysis project Ga0070684, IMG submission 65653) | Corn rhizosphere microbial communities from Kellogg Biological Station, Michigan, USA - KBS C7.2-3L metaG | ecosystem: Host-associated > Plants > Roots > Rhizosphere ...
CGCACCGACATCTTCTCGCTGGGCGCGATCCTGTTCGAGCTGCTGACGGGCAAGCGACTGCGCGAGATCACCGACGAGGTCGCGGGCTGGAGCCAGGTGGCCGCCGGCGTCGTGCCGTCGGCGCGCCAGGTGCGGCCCGATCTGCCGGCGGCGGTCGAGGCGCTGCTGGACCGCGCGCTCGCCGCCGATCCGGCGAAGCGTTTTCCCGACGCCGGCACCTTCGGCGCCGCCATCCGCAACGTGCTCGGCGATCTCAGCGTCGCCGTCGGCGCGAGCGATCTCGCCTCCCTGCTCAGCGTCGTCCAGCCGCCGCGCCGCACGCGCAACCTGAACTTCGATCGGTCGAAGGTGATCCGTCTGGGCCCGGAGGCCGAAGCGCTGAAGGAGGCGATCGCCGCGCCCGCGACGCCCGCGCCCGTTCTCACCGTCGGCAAGAAGGTGAACCTCGCCGATCCTGGACCGACACCACCGCCGGGCGCGCGCAACTTCACACCGGCGCGGACGCCTGCCCGCGCGCCCACGCCCGCGCGGACACCGGCGGCTACGCCTGCTCGAACGCCGGTCCGCACGGCCACGCCCGCGCGGACGCCGGCGCGATCGCCGACGCCTCCGCGGAACGCGACCGCGCGTCAATCGGGCAGCCGGCCGACCGTGCCCGCCACCGGCGCCGCGCGCGATCCGAACGCGACGCCGCCGCCGATCGCGGCGACGCCGCCGCCGAACACGCCGCTGCCGCCGGCACGCGCCCGCGGCGTCACACCACACCGGCCCGTGGATCCGGAGCTGACGCCGCCCGCGACGCCGCCGCTCTCGATGTCCGTCGATCCGCGCGGCCCGACCATGCACGGTGGCCGGCCGCCCACCGCTGGTCGGCCGACGCCGAACGCTCGTCCGGTGGCGGGCCCCGGAACCTCGCAGATGACGATGCGCGGCCCGGCGCCGGGAAACCCGCGCCGGCCGTCGCAGCCCGCGCCGCTCGCGGGCGCGGCTCCGCCGGCGCAGATCCGCACGCGCCCGACCGGGCCGCGCGACGTGATCCAGCCGGGCACACCCGCGTACGGCGTGCAGCGGCCGCCGGCCCAGGACTTCGCGCTGGCGCCCACGATCCCGCCGCCGATGGATCACCCCGGGTTCCCGAACCCCCGCCGCGTCCACCACGAGACCGCGCGCGTGCAGATCCGCCCGCAGCGGCAGTGGGGCGGCGTGTTCACGGTGATCGTGTTGCTGCTCGCCGCCGCGGGCGTGGGCGTGCACCTGTGGGTGATTCCGCTGGACGTGCTGATCACCTGGCGGGAGCCGACCGGCCTTTCGATCAAGACCGATCCGTCGGGCGCCACCGTGCGCGTCGACGGCGTCGCGGCGCCCAGCACCGCACCGACGACGGTCTCGGTCTTCCGCGATCGCAACGAGCACGTCATCGAGGCGAGCCGGCCCGGCTACGAGACCAGCCGGCTCTCCGTGCGCTACGACAAGGCGGCGTCGCTGTCCTTCACGCTGCCGATGAAGCCCGATCCGAACGCGCCGCCCGCCGCCGCGCCCAAGGACTGAGAAAGGAACCGAGCCTCACGGCGCGCGCGGGCAGACGCCGTGCGTGTCGCGCGCCTGGCGCTTCGGAACGGGCGGCGCCGGCCGCGCGCACACCAGCCGCGGGGGCGGTGGCGGGGGACGCGGCGGCGGTGCCGGCGGCGGCGCGACGGTCGCGGGGATGACGACGCCCGTCGCGGTCGTCGGGCCGGCAATGGCGAGGTGGACGCGCAGCCGGCGGACCATCTTGCGACCGATGCCCCGGATACGGACCAGCTCGTCGACGGTGCGGAAGGGATGCCGCTTCCGGTAGGCGACGATCTGCGCGGCCTTCGCCGGCCCCACACCGGGCAACAGGCCCAGCACGTTCGCGTCCGCGGTGTTCAGGTTGATGACGCCGTCGACGCCCTTCGCGGCCCATGCCGGATTCGCCGCCGCGAGCGCGATCAGACACGCAACCCACGCGGCACGCACCCGAATCATGCCCGCTTATCGGCCGGGCCTCCGGGCGGTTTCCTCGCCCCCGGCGCGTCAGTTCGAGACGGGCGCGCAGTAATGGACGATCGCGTCCAGGCTGGACGTGAGCGCCACGCTGCCGCGCGTCCCCGCCAAGCGACACTCATACCCACTGCGGCAATCGTCGACGCTTGTGCAGGTCTTCAGGCAGTAGCGAAGCTCGGTCGACAGGGGCGCGCACAGACCTTCGGGGAGGCAGAACTCATCCGCGGCGCAGCCGGTCGAGGTCGCGTTTGGATCGCGATCGCAGGCCCTGGTCAGGAACTGCGCCGGGAAGAGGCGAATGCATGCCGCCTCTTCCGGACACGACGTCTCGTCGCAGCCCTGGATGGTGCAGTAGCCGCCGGGCTGCGATTGATCGCATGAGCGCGTCCCGTTCGGATTGCAGTCGGCCGCGGTCGTGCATTCGTCGCCGATCTTGCGCGCGCAACCGCCGGCCGCGATCGCGACGACCGCCAGAACGAACACGACGCGGGCGAAGGTTTCGATCCGGCTCCGGAGCATTTCGGGCGGCGGTTGTACCGCGAACGCGCGCGCAACGCCATGCGACCGCAGAGTTTTTGTCCTGTTAACCGTCGAGGGCACGAATCTTGTACGGGGGGCCGTGGTTCGCTTTCCTCCGATGCTGACCGACGACACCGCAGTTCTGGTTGCCCGCGCCAACTCGGCGAAACCCATGGGTTCAGAGCTCGGCGTGCTGGTTCCCATCTGCAACGGCATCCTCCACGAGTTTCGAAACCATTTGACCCTCCTCTCGGCCGCAACCACCGAGGTCAAATCCGTGACGTGGTCGCCGGCGGCTCTTCCAGAAATTTCGCAGGCGCTGACCGAGACCGAGTCGAACGTTCAGCGCATGACGGCGCTGATGGCGTTCATCGACGCGGCGGTCCGCGGCGGCACGCCGAACACGGTCGAGCTGGACGGGACGATCGAGGGCGCGCTTCGCCTGGCCGCGCCCGCGCTGGGGCGGGTCGCCGTCTCGTTCAACAGGCCGAGCGCCATCCAGGTGCGAAACGTGGGCACCGCGCTGGAATGTCTGATCGCCGGCCTCGTCGTCGAGCTGGCGCGCGCGGGCATGGAGACCCGCGATCCGATCTACCGGCAGCAGATCGACGTCTTCGCGGACGTCGGTGGCAGCGCCATCGTCCTCGAAATCGACAGCAGCGGGCGGCGACCGGCCGCGGGCTCCTGGCGGCTCGCGCTGGCGCGCGAGCTGGCCGCGCGGCTCGGGGCATCGGTCACGACGCCAGGCGCGGGCGCGGGGTTCGTCGTCCGCCTAGATTCTTGTTCCTAGCCGGGCCAGCTCCCGCCCCTCCCCCTGGGGCTGGGTGAGCTGGCCCGGCACTTTCCTGTTTGATCGGGGGACGTCGCGCGCTGCGCGCGCTTGGGTCCCCCGCGCCCCCGGCTCGCTACCGGGTGGCAAAGCCACCCTCCGCTCGCTCTCCTTTCGAGCCTTCCGTCGGGGCAAGAGCGGGGGGCCTCGCCCGGGCATAAGCGGGGGGAAATACGCGACTTATCCGGTCCGTGATATTCTCCGGGGCATGTTTCCGCGCGTGCGTCGAGGTCGTGGCGCGCCTATTCGCATCCGCCAGTCATGAAGGTCCGCTTCTGGGGCGTTCGCGGGTCGCTTCCCGTGCCGGGAGCCAAGACCGAACGTTATGGTGGCAACACGTCGTGCGTCGAGGTCCGCTCGGCGTCCGGGACGCGTGTGGTCGTCGACGCGGGGACCGGGATCCGGAAGCTCGGCAAGGAGCTGGTCGGCGAAGGTGAGGCCGGCCGCGCGCGCGTCCACCTGCTGATCAGCCACACGCACTGGGACCACATCCAGGGGCTGCCGTACTTCGCGCCGCTGTACCAGCGGGGCAACAAGATGTCGGTCTACGCGCGCAAGCGCGACGACCTGCACCTGCACGCCGTGTTCGCGTCGCAGACGCACGATCCCTACTTCCCGGTGCCGTTCGCCGAGGCCGACGCCGCGATCGAGTTCAAGGAGCTGGCCGACTCGGCCAAGTTCGCGATCGACGACGTGCAGGTCGCGTGCACGCGCCTCAACCATCCCTACATCGCGACCGCGTACCGCCTGACCGTCGACGGCGCCTCGGTCGTCTACGTGTCCGACACGGCGCCCTTCTCCGAAATCCTGTTCGAGGATCAGTTCATCGCGCGGCCGCCGACACCCGGCGCCGAGCTGCCCGCGAAGGACAAGCAGAAGCTCGCGACGATGCGCGAGGGCGTGGTCCGGCTGTGCGACGGCGCGGACCTCGTCATTTACGACACGATGTTCACGCCCGAGGACTACCAGCGCATCCCGCACTACGGGCACTCGCGTCCCGCTGACGCGGTCGAGGTGTGCGGCGAAGCGGGGGCCTCGCGCCTGGCGCTGTTTCATCACGCGCCCGAGCGCACCGACGCCGAGATCGACGCGATCCTCGCCGACACGCGGACCGCCGCGTCCCGGGCGTCGCGCAAGCTGGACATCGTGGCGGCCTACGAGGGGCTGGAGATGGAGCTGGGGCGGCGCTGATGAACCTCTCCTTCTGGGGCGTGCGCGGCTCGATCCCCGCGCCGGGGCCGGCGACGGTGCGCTACGGCGGCAACACCGCGTGCGTGTCGGTGCGACCCGACGGCGGCGGCCTGATCATCCTCGACTGCGGCACCGGCGCGCGCAACCTGGGCATCAGCCTGATGGAAGGTCCGTTCGGGAAGGGCGCCGGCGAGGCGAGCATCCTGCTGTCGCACGCCCACTGGGATCACATCCAGGGCTTCCCGTTCTTCGTGCCCCTGTACAACCCGGGCAATCGCTTTCACATCTTCGGCGGCGCCACGAGCTCACCGATGCTGGAAGGGATCCTGGAAGGGCAGATGGCGCCCCAGTACTTCCCGGTGCAGACGCTGAAGAACATGGGCGCGAGCATCGACATCGTCGCCATCGCCGAGGGCATGTCGTTCGAGGTCGAGCGCTGCCAGGTCCGCGCGCGCATGAACCCGCACGGGCGCGCGGGCGCGCTCGCGTTCCGCATCGACGACGGGGCGCGCAGCGTCGTGTACGCGAGCGACGCGGGCTACCCGGCTGGCGGCCCACCCGCCGAATCGATCGAGCTGTACCGGGGCGCGGACGTGCTGATCCACGACAGCACGTACACCCCGGAGGACCAGCGGCGTTACGCGGATCGGGGTTACTCGTCGGTCGAGGACGCGGTGGCCGCCGCCGTCGCGGCGAAGGTCAAGCGGCTGGTCCTGTTTCACTACGACCAGGATTACAGCGACGCGGACGTCGATGCGCTGTGCGCCCGGGGCCGGCGCCTGCTTGACGAGCGCGGCGGCCGCGAAATCGAGCTGATCGGTGCGGTCGAAGGCTCGTCCCTGACCGTTTAACCCCTCCGGTCCCTCGCCCCGCGAAGCGGCAGCGCGGGAGAGGGTCAGGGTGAGGGTTCGTTCAGGTCCCCTCGCCCCGCGCAGCGGCAGTGTCGGAGAGGGTTAGGGTGAGGGGTCCGCGATCCGTGGTTTGCCGCGCGGGAATTGTGAGCATGCCCGCGCGCCCCCCCGCGTCGATCGCCGCGCTTTGCGCGATGCTGGCGGCAGCCTGTGCGCCCAGCAGCGGCAGCCAAGATCCGACGGGGCCGGGCGGATCAGGTGGAGGCGGCTCGGGTACCACCGGCACCGCTGGCGTGACCGGAACGGCGGGCGCGGCGGGCACGACGGGCCTGGCCGGCACCAGCGGATCCGCCGGCACCAACGGATCCGCGGGCGCGACCGGTCCGGCCGGCACAACGGGATCCGCGGGAGCGGCGGGCAGCATCGCCGGCGGCGGCGGAAGCGCCACCGCGGGCAACCCGGGAAGCGGCGGTCGCGGCGGCTCAGGCGGTTCGCCCGGCGCCGGCGGGATGGGTGGCCGCGGCGGAGGCGGCGCGGGCGCCGACGTGATCATCACGATCAAGAACGGCGGCTTCTGGAACGACACCGGCGGCAAGCGAATCGAGGCGCACGGCGCCGGGCTGATCAAGGTCGGCGACACCTGGTACTGGATCGGCGAGGACAAGTCGGGGAACTCGGGCACCTTCCGCGGCGTCAACGCTTACGCGTCGAAGGATCTCTCCAGCTGGGAGTTCAAGAACGCGATCATCACGCGCAGCACGTCGACCGAGCTGGCGGCAAGCGGCCGGATCATCGAGCGCCCCAAGGTCATCCACAACGACACGACGAACCAGTACGTGATGTGGCTGCACTGGGACGGCAACAGCTACGCCGACGCCGAGGCGGGCGTGTTCACGTCGGCGACCGTCGACGGGAACTACACGCTGCGCAGCCACTTCCGCCCGAACAACAACATGTCGCGCGACGACACGCTGTTCAAAGACGACGACGGCAAGGCGTACTTCGTCTCGGCCGCGAACGAGAACGCGGACCTCATGCTGTACGAGCTGTCCGACGACTACCTGACGATCAAGCGGCAGGTGATGCGCCTGTCGACGGCGAAGCGCGAGGCGCCCGCGATGTTCAAGCAGGGCGGCCGCTACTACATCATCACGTCGGCGGCGACCGGCTGGGATCCGAACCAGGGGCAGTACTTCTCGGCGCCCGCGATCGACGGGCCCTGGACGTCGCTGACCAACATCGGCAACAACACCACCTACGACACGCAGTCGGCCTACGTGATCCCGGTTCAGGGCTCGCAGGCGACGACGTACATCTACGCGGGCGATCGCTGGCAGGACCCGGACCTGGTCGGCTCGAAGTACATCTGGCTGCCGCTCAAGCTGTCGGGCACGTCGCTGTCGCTGGACTACTACGCCGAATGGCAGCTCAACCTGACGACCGGGCGCTGGTCCGTCCAAGCGGATGACGGCTTCATTTCGCAGTCGGCGTGGACGCTGCTTTACACCGACAGCGAGGAGACCCAGGGCGAGGACGGCCGCGCCCGCAACGCCTTCGACGATTCGCCGTCGACGATCTGGCACACGCAGTACACCGGGACCGCGCCGGCCCACCCGCACGAGATCCAGATCGATCTCGGCGCCACCTACGCGCTGACGGGGTTCCGCTACCTCCCGCGGCAGGACAAGGACGACCACGGCATGGTCGCCCAGTACCAGGTCTACGCCAGCACCGACAGCACGAACTGGGGGACGGCCGTCGCGTCCGGGACGTTCAACAGCGATCGGACCGAGAAGCGCGTGATGTTCACGAGCAAGACCGCCCGCTACGTCCGCTTCGTCGCGCTCTCCGAGATCAACGGCCAGCCGTGGGCCAGCGTGGCTGAGCTGGACCTGATCGGCGTCGCGCAATAGCGGACCCGCGACTATGATTGGCGGCTCCGATGGCCGCCCGCCCCCTGATCGTCGCTGCAGCCTTCGTCTGCCTGGGCGCCGGCCACGCGCCGCCGCCTGACCGCGTCGTCATCCCCGCTGGCTCGTTCACACAGGGGAGCACGCGCGGCGACGAGGACGAACGCCCGATGCGGAAGGTGACGATCAAGGCGTTCTCGATCGATCGCACCGAGGTCACGCGCGGCGATTACGCGGCGTGCGTCGCGGCCAAGCGGTGCAAGGCAACGTCCCACGACGAAGCGACGCCGGCGCCGGACCCGAAGCTGCCGATGACCAACGTCGACTGGGCCGAGGCGCAGGCGTACTGCAAGTTCGCCGGCGCGCGCCTGCCCACCGAGGCGGAGTGGGAGAAGGCGGCGCGCGGCGAGGACGGCCGCGAGTACCCGTGGGGCAACGACGCGGACTGCGCGCGCGGCAACTGGGGCAGCTTCGAGGGCGAGGGCCCGTGCGCGGACAAGAACCCGGGCAAGCCGGTGGCCGTCGGGCAGTACCCGTCGGGCGCCAGCCCCTACGGCGTGCTGGATCTCGGCGGCAATGTCTGGGAGTGGGTCGCGGACAAATACGACGAGGACCCCAAGCGGCGCGTCGTGCGCGGCGGATCGTGCTGCAGCTACTTCGTCGGTCCGCGCGCGGCGAACCGCAACGCGTGGGCGCCGCAGCATCGCGACGGCGATCTCGGCTTCCGGTGTGCGCGATGACGCGCGTCCTGATCGCGGCGGCCCTGCTGCTGGCGATCTCGCCGCCGATCGCGGCGTCCAGCGCGCGGTCCTCCTCGAAGGACAAAAAGGAAGCGAAGGCCAAGGACGCCAAGGAGAAGAAAGACGCGAGCGACCGCCACCACCGCGGCGCCGACAACGCGCCCGAGCCGCCCGCCGACGACCGCGACCGCGACCGCATCGTCCGCATGCAGGCCGCGCTGCGCGAGATCCTCCGCGGCGGCGTGCTGGGCCGGGTGCGCGTCGGCATGAAGGTCATCGAGGCGCGCACGGGCCGGCTGTTCTTCTCGAACCGCGACAGCACGCTGATGGATCCGGCGTCGAACCAGAAGGTGCTCGCGACCACCACGGCGCTGATGCGCCTCGGCGCGGACTGGCGCTTCCGCACCGAGCTGACCGGCCTCACGCCGACGCCCGACGGCACGATCGTCGGCGACGTGTACCTGCGCGGCAACGGCGACCCGACGTTCCGCAGCGGCGATCTCGACGCGATGGCGGGCGCGCTCGCGCGGCGCGGGGTGCGCACCATCGCAGGCGCCGTCGTCGCGGACCCGCGCCGCATCGGCGCCGATGAACCGATCGTCGACGAGGACGGCACCGACACGCCGGTCGACGCGACCGAGGACACGCCGCCCGGCGCGCTGTCGCCACGCGTGCCGCTGGTCGTGAACCACGGCCTGATGCTGATCCGCGTGCGGCCGGGCGCCGAGTCGGGCCGGCCGGCCGAGGTGATCGCGACGCCCGCCGACCCGTCGTTCGTGATTCACAACGGCGCGGTCACGAAGGCGAAGAAGCGCTCGCGCGTGACGGTGCGGCTGTCCGTGAACGGATCGCGTATCCAGATCGACGTCGCCGGGCGCGTGTCGGCCGAGGGCGGCGGCATCGTCTTCCGGCGGCGCGTGCCGCACCAGGCCCTGTACGCGGCGTCGCTGATGCGTGCGTCGCTGCAGTCGGCGGGGATCACGGTGCGCGACGACGCGCGCGTCGCGCAGGCGCCGCCGCAGAAGACCGGGCGGGCGCTGCCGCTGCTGGCCGTGCACGAGTCGGCGCCGCTGGGGATCCTGCTGCGCAGGGTCAACAAGGACTCCGACAACGACTACGCCGAGCGCGTGCTGGAGGCGGCGGGCGCCGAGGTGTACGGCGGCGCGCCGACGGGCGACAAGGGCGTGCGGCTGCTGCGCGAGGTGATCGGCGAGCTCGGCCTGCCGCCCGGCAGCTACGTGCCGAAGAACGGTTCAGGGCTGGGCCACGCGAACCGGATCACCGCCGACGCGATGTCGGCGTTATTGCGCACCCTGTATCTGGATCCGCGCGTTGGGCCCGAGATCCTTCAGTCGCTGTCGGTCGGCGGCGTCGACGGCACCACGCGCAACCGCTTCAAGGGGACGATCGCCGCCGAGCGCGTCCGCGCCAAGACGGGCACGCTGCACGGCAAGTCGTGCCTGTCGGGGCTGGTGGGCGACGGCTCCGACGTGCTCGCGTTCTCGATCCTGGTGGAGGGGATCCGCGGGCGACGGCTGCGCGAGGTGCGCGGCGCGCAGGTCGGCTGCGTGAACGCGATGATGCGCTACGTGTACGAGGCGTCCGAAGCGCCGCGGCCCATCGAGGTCACGCGCACCGAGTCGGCGACGGATCTCGAGAGCGGCGGCGCCAGCGAGGGCGAAGAGGAGGTCACGACGCCGCAGCCGCCACCTGGCACGGCCGCGCAGTCGCACGACGATCCGATCGACTCGTTCCTGCGGAAACAGGGCGACAAAGCGCCGACGCCCATGCCCCCTGCGCCGCCACCAGCGCCGGCGCTCCGGATCCCGCCGCACGGCCTCTGGTAGCCGCGATCTCGCTCGCTAGATCTTCATGACCGGCGGCCCCGGGAACCGCCGCCGGAGCCCGGCCCACCACGCAACCAGAAGCACCGCGGCCATCACCAGCACGACCGTCAGCGCCTTCTCGTTCGGGGGCTGGACGCCGATCCACACGAGCACCGCCGCGCCCAGCACCGCGACGACAGCCAGCGATTTGTAGATCCTGCCGCCCATGTGAAAGGGACCGAACCGGGTCCAGGTCCGTCCGTACGCCCGCAGCCCGACCAGCGTCGGCATCACGTACGACAGGTACAGGAAGATCACGCACGCGGTCGTCAGCGTCGAGTAGGCGGGCGCGTACAGCGTGGACGCGAGCGCGAGCGCCCCGGTCGTCCAGATCGCCGGCACCGGCGTCCGCCAGCGCGGCGATACGCGCTTCAGCACGCCCGAACCCGGCAACCCACCGTCACGCGCGAACGCGTACATCATCCGCGACGTCGACGTCATGCAGGCGAGCCCGCACAGGTAGTTCGCGACGACGATCCCGACCCACAGCGCGCGCCCGGCGGCGCCCGGCAGCGCCCGCCCCATCAACCACGAGAAGACGTCGGCGCCCTGGCGCGCGCCCTCGCCGACGTCGGGCATCGCGAGCACGAACGACGCGACCATCACCCAGCCGACCAGGCCCGACACGTAGACAGAACGCAGGATGCCCTTCGGGACGTTGTGGGCGGCCTGCACCGTCTCCTCGGACGTGTGCGCCGACGCGTCGAACCCGGTGATCGTGTAGATGGGCCACATCAGCGCGAGCAGCGTCATCGTCCCGAGGCCGCGCGCCGCCGGCCAGACGCCGCCGCCCGTCGCGCCACCGTTGTCGACGAACGTGAACAGGCGGCCGAGCTCCAGCGGCGGCGCCGCGTGGAGCATCGCGGCCGTCAGCAGCAGCGCGACGCCCGAGATCAGCCAGCCGCTGAAGTCGGTGAGCAGCGTCGTCACGCGGATCCCGAAGTGGTTCAGCAACGCGTGCGAGACCGAGATCAAGGCGACGCCCGCGATCTGATGGCCGGTGCCGAGCCGGGTCGGATCGATCCCGACCATCGGCCCGATGAACCTCACGAACAGGTCGTACGCGCCGACGTTGACCGCCGCCGTGACGAACACGAGCCCGGCCAGGTTGAACCACGCCGTCGCCCAGCCCCATCCCTTGCCGCCGAGGATCGAGCTCCAGTGATACAGCCCGCCCGCCGTCGGAAACGCCGACGCGACCTCGGCCATGCACAGCGCGACGATCAGCGAGAACGCGACGCCGACGGGCCACACGACGCCCGCCGCGGCCCCGCCCACCGCCGAGACCCCGAGCTGCAGCGATGTGATGCCGCCCGCCAGGATGCAAATCGTCGAGAACGAGATCGCGAAGTTCGAGAACGCGCCCATCCGGCGGCGCAGCTCCTGCGCGTAGCCGAGGCGCTTCAGCTGCTCGGCGTCGCTGCTCGGCGGCGCGTCGAGGGGCGCGCTCACGTCGACGGGCCTCCTGATAGCGCCGCGCGGACGGCGGCGATCGCGCGATCGATCCCGGCCGTGTCGACGTCCAGGTGGGTGACCGCGCGCAGCCGGGTCGGCGCGATCGCGTGCAGG
>Ga0070684_100003716_pt1 | contig 11515 bp, 20 predicted proteins | sample KBSC723LmetaG_FD_65653 | JGI IMG/M metagenome (GOLD analysis project Ga0070684, IMG submission 65653) | Corn rhizosphere microbial communities from Kellogg Biological Station, Michigan, USA - KBS C7.2-3L metaG | ecosystem: Host-associated > Plants > Roots > Rhizosphere ...
CACGTCGAGCACCACGAGGTCGAGCGCCTCCCGCCGGAGCAGCTCGTCCGCGTGGTTTCCGTCCCCGGCCACGAGCGTGCGGTGGCCGTCGCGCTCCAGGTAGCGGACGACCACGTCGCGCACGATGGGGTCGTCGTCCACGACGAGGATCGTCGCCATGCCGCTCATTGTGCGTCCGTGGGCCACTTCGCGTGATGCTCTCGAGCCCAGTCCTCCCGGACGGAGCCGCGCGTGATCCCGCGGAGCGCATGACGGGTCGTCGGATGGATCACGGCCAGGTAGAGATGACCTGCGACGAGGGCGACCGACGCGTATGTGAGGACGTCGTGGAGGACGATGGTGCCGTCGAGGCGAAAGCGGGTGTCGCGCTCGCCGAGCCAGAGCAGCGTTCCCGAGACGGCAAAGAGGAGCGCGAAGGCGGCGGTGAGCGCGGCGTTCAGCTTCTGCCCGGCGTTGAACCGTCCCTGCGGCGCGTCTGCGCCGAGGAGCCAGCGACGGTCGTCGGCGTCGAAGACGTCCAGCTCACGCGCGGTGGCGCGGAGGCCCCGGCGGTCGCCGAGGACGAGGACCGCCGCGAGGGCGAGAATCCACGCGACCGCCGTGAGGAGGTGGACGTCCTTCACGAGCGGCCGCCGGCCGACCTCCGTTGCGAGCGAGGGAAGGTAGAGCACGAGCCCGGAGCCGAGGAGCACGAAGAACGCCGATGCGTGCACCCAGTGCAGAGATCGCTCCGTGCGCGAGAAGCGCCGGACGTAGCGGGGCTCGCTCACGCGGCGTTCGACCGGCCGACCCACGCGTCCCGGTCGTAGCCGCGCTCCTCCCAGTACCCGACGACCGGCTCCCGGGTGACGACCACGCGCTCGACCCACTTGACGCTCTTGTATCCGTACATCGCCGGCATCACGAGCCGGAGAGGCCCACCGTGGGGCCGAGGCAGTGGCCGAGCGTCCATCTCCCAGGCGAGCATGACGTCGGGGAGCAGGGCCTGGTCGAGGGTGAGCGAGTCGACGTAGGGTCGCTCGGCCGACACGAACGCCAGCGCGCCGGCCGATGGAAGGGGGCCTGCGCGCGCGAGGACGTCCCGGATTCGCACGCCGGTCCACCGCACGTCGTCGACGCTCCATCCCGTCACGCAGTGGAAGTCGCTGACCTGCTCGGCTACCGGGAGCGCGCGGAGGTCGGCCAGCGTCAGCGAGACCGGCTGCTGGACGAGCCCGTCGACGCGCAGCCGGTACGACGCCGGGTCGATCCGCGGCATGGTGGACGCGACGGTGTAGATGCGCCAGCCGCTCGTCGGCTGCGGCAGCACCGCGCCCACGCCGTTCGGGATGAGCCGCGACGTCGATTCCCACGCGGACCGGCCCCACAGAAGCGACGACAGACCCACCGCCGTCACTCCGAGAAAGGCCGCCCGACCCAGACGTTGCTCGTCCCGCACCCTCCGATCATCGCGGTCGCCGGCGACGCGAACGATGAACAGAGTCTGAACGTCCCGGTCGGGGCGATGAACTCTGGCCGCCCGCCCGGCGGGCCGCGGTATGCATTCGGCACGTTCGTCCGATGACCTCGGGAGGGAACCATGCCAAAGCTCACGACACTTGCGATCGCGTCGCTCGTCGCTCTCGCGCTCACCTCGGGCGCCGCGCAGGCGGCCAGCGAGCCGATGCACCCGAAGCTCGTCCGCACGATCATGGACAAGCAGCTGGGCGAGGTGCTCACCACCTCGAACAGACAGGCGATCTACGTCTGGAGGAGCGAGCCCAGGGGGAAGATCCGCTGCACCGGATCGTGCGCGAAGGCCTGGCCGCCCGTCGTCGTCAAGAAGGGCGTCATGGTTCCCATGCACTACGCGGGCATCAAGGGCGACTTCGGCACGATCCGCCGTCCCGACGGCTCACGGCAGCTCACCCTCGACCGCCGCGCGCTCTACACCTACGCCCACGAGAAGCCGGGGCAGGTGCTCTGCAACGACGTCGACAACTGGTTCGCCGTGAAGATCACCCGGTCGAACTGATTGCGCGTCGGCGCCTGGAGTCAGCGTGATCCGATGGCGGTGATGACGTACCCGCCCTCGAGCATCGCGGGCGCGCGCGCGGTCAGGCTGTCCCAGGTCGGGACGTCCCAGCCGAACGAGTCCGCGAGGCGGACGATCATGTTGAAGAGCGCGCAGACGGTCGAGGCGTCCCGGAGCGCCTGGTCGGAGACACCAACCGACCGCACGGCGGCGGCGTCGTCGGGGCCAAGCTCGTCGGGCCGCAGCGTGAGCTTCTCGAGGAAGGTCAGCGTTGCGCGGAGCTCGGGCCGGAGCGGAGCGGTGCGCCAGTCGGCGACCACCGCTTCCCAGACCTCCTCACCGAGTGCGTACGACGCGACCGCGCCGTGGGAGCCAGTTCAGAACGGACACTGGTTGAGTAACGAGGTGAACCCTGCGAACAGCTCCCGCTCGCCGGGGCTCCATTCCGACTCGCCGCGCATCACGTCGTCGAGCGCCTCGGAGAACGGGGTACCGAAGAGCTCAGGGCGGTAGAGGAGGGTCTTGACGACGCCCAACGGCTCTCTACCGCTGCGCTCGCGGATCATGTCGAGCACGGCGGCCTCCTCCGGCCGGTGCCCCTGGTCGACGACCTGGAGCCTCACCCGATCACCTCGAGCGCGGCGTCCAGGCGGCGCAGGCCCTCGCCGATCGCGACGGCGACGGTCGCCTCGAAGATCTCGTCCTCGGCGGCGCCCGCTCGCTTCAGCTCGTCCACGTCCTCGTCCGTGACGGCGAACGCTCCCGTTCGCACCTTCTCGAGGTACGGCTGCATCACCTGCGGCGGCAACGCTGCGTTCGAGGCGAGCCTTCGCAGCTCGTCGATCTGATCGGCCACGGTGCAAGCGTATCGCCAAGGGGTAGGAGGCTTCCGATGAGTCCTCCTCTCCAACGCAGTCCGACGGACGACACCGCGAAAGGAGCCTGCTGATGCCGAAACTGATGATCGACTTCGTCACCTCGCTCGACGGATACGGCGCGGCGGAGGGCTGGCCCGGTTTGTGGGGGCTCGGAGGGCCCGAGTACCTGGCCTGGCTCGAAGACCAGCCGGAGGCCGACTACACGGTCCTGATGGGCGCGAACACGTACCGGCTCATGTCGCAGTTGGCTGCCGAGGGTGAGCCCGGGACGGAGGAGCTGGCAGGGATGTCCAAGATCGTCTTCTCGAGCACGCTGACAGAGCCTCTTGCCTGGCCGAACAGCCGGCTGATCTCCGGGGAGGCCGTCGATGCGGTGCGCACGCTGAAGGACGAGGGCGCGGAATCGATGCGCACGCTCGGCAGCCTGACGCTGTGCCGCTCTCTGCTCGCGGCCGGCCTCGTCGACCGCTTCCGGCTCGTGGTGTTCCCGGTGATCACCGGCAGCACCGGCCACGACCGTGTCTACGACGGCTACCCGGACGTCGCCCTCGAGCTGGTGGACAGCCGCCTGTTCGACGGCCGGCTGCAACTGCTCGAGTACGCGCCGACCGTGCTCACCGGACCACCCGGCGGCTGACGAGCTCGACAGGCGCGTTCGTGGATTAAGACTCCAAGAAGCCGAGCGCCGGATCGCGCGCACGAGCCGATGGCGCGTGCTTCTGTTCTCGCGTGACTGCTGCCTCGATCCCGGACGGAGGGGAGACGGTCGGGACGTCCGGCACGCTGCGCCATCGCCGCGCCCTCTGGGCGTGGCTCGCCGGGGGTGACGGCTTCGTCCTCCGACACGTGCCCAGCGAGACGAGCTTCTTCAACGGGCTCGGCATGTGGGTCGCGGGGATGGCGGTCGTCAGCGGCTTCGGAATGACCGTCGCCGCGAGCCAGTGGTGGAGCACCTCGATCGTGAGCGTCCTCTGGGTGCTTCCGCTCTGGGCGGTCCTCTACTGCCTGATCGAGCGCCTCGTCCTGAAGAGCTTCGGCACGAGCTGGGCTTGGAACCTCGTGCTCACGATCCCGCGTTTTCTGCTCTCGCTCGCGATCGCCCTCGTCATCGGGCTGCCTATGGCGCAGGTGATCTACAGCGGCTCGATCAACGACGAGCTGAGCAAGACCACGACGGCGCGGACCCAGGAGGCGACCGCCCAGATCACGCGCACGTACGACGCGAAGATCGCTGCGGCGCAGAAGGAGATCGCGGCGGCGCAGGCCAGGGAGACGCGCCTTCGGCAACAGGTCACGAAGAGCCGCTTCCTCGCCGACTGCGAGGCCGGTCTCCAGAGCTGCTCGCAGACCCACAAGCTCGGCCGTGGGCCGTACTACAAGCGCAACCAGCGTCAGGCCGCTGCGGCCGCCGCGGAGCTGGAGCGAGCGCGTCCCCAGATCGCGGCGACGATCGCCGCGAACCAGCGCAAGATTGCGATTTGGCGGGCGGCTGAGAGCAGCCAGATCGCCAACCGGGTCGCCACGATCAAGGCGAACCGCGACTTCCTCGCGCGCCAGGCGGCGCTCGAGCGCGTCCAGCAGGCGAGCCCGGCCGTGAAGAAGTACGTCGAGTTCTTCCTCGCCTTCCTGATCGCAATCGACCTCGTCGCGCTCATGCTCAAGCTCACGCACCTCTTCAGCACCGGCGGCGCGTATGAGCGAGCCGCGGCCGCGCTGCGGGCGGACGAGCTCGTCGACGTGCACCGCCTCCAGGAGCGCGCCACCGTGCTCACCCGGCGCATCGAGCTCGAGTCGCAGGCCCAGCAGGAGGCCGACGAGCTCAGAATCATCGGCGACGCGTCACGCGAGCCCGCGTTCGAAAGCGACGAGCTCAGGCTGCACGACCGTCCCGCGCGTCGTTCGCCGCTCGGCGGCCCGGCGCCCGCGGCGTCGCTCGGCGACTGACCGCTCGACGACGGTGGGTCTGCGCGTCCACGACGACGGTGGAGCGGCCGCTACTGAGAGCCCTCGCTCGCGGGGCGCGCGACCGAGATCCGGTACTCGGTCAGGTCTCCGGTGTCGCTCGGCTCGCCTGCTTCAACGCTCCTGACCTCCCAACCGTGGGCGATGACCTGACCCTCGACTGGACGGACGTACAGGGTGATCACCTTGGACGTGCCGTCCGGGTAGTGCACGAGCGTCTTGTGCCCGGCTGGGACCATCGGCATGAAGCCGTTCTACACGCTGGGAGCCCGGCGGTCTACCTGGACGACCCAGCGCCTCGGAACGCGGGGAGGCGGCTAGCTCGTCTGATTCTCGGTATCCGCAGCCGGCTCGGCCTCGGCATCCGCCGTAGGCTCGCCCTCGGCCTCGGCATCCGTCACAGGCCCCGTCTCGGCGCCGGGATCGGCGGCGGCCAGCTTGCGCGCGTCCTTCTTCTCCTGTTTCCGCACGCGCTTCTCCTGCCGGGCAATCTCGCGGGCGCGCTTCGCGTGTGTCAGCTGTGCCTTCGATCGCGCCATTCGTCTCCTCTCGTCTGTCTCTTCTAGCTCTTGGTCGAGCGTGTCCGCCGCGCCGGCGGTGGCTCCGCAACCGCGGTTTCCTGCTCGTGCTCCAGCTTGGCGGCAAGGCGTGCAAGACCCTCCCATTTGTTGTCGGCTGCACCGGGATCTCCGAGGAGGGCCCGAAGCGCCGACAGCACGGCCTCGCGCTCGTTGGCCGTGAGAACGGCGGGAGAGCGGTGCGCCTTGGTTACGGCGGCCCTGGCGTCGTCTGTGTCGAGACCGCGTAGCGCTCGCTCGAGCGCGATGAGCTCGGCCGTGGTGACTTCGACGCCGAACTCAAGCATCGCCCACGAGCCCAGCTCGCGACAGGCCGGCTCCCCGGTGGAGGGCCTCCGCGATCAGGAGCGCTCGCTCGAGCGAGACCGCGAAGGGGGGCCGGCTTCGGCGACGTACGGCAACAGCGCCATCTCCCGGGCGCGCTTGATCGCCACCGCGAGTTGTCGCTGGTGTCGACGACACGCTCCGGTCATGCGAGGCGCGCGGATCTTGCCCCGCTCGGAGATGTAGCGCCGCAGCTGGTTCACGTTCTTGTAGTCGACCTCGCGCACCTTGTCCTTGCAGAAGGCGCACGACTTGCGCCTGAACGGCTTCCCCGGGCCGCCGACGCGACCAGGGCGTGACCCGGCTTCGCTGCTTCTCGGTCTCGCTTTCTTCGCGGCCATGAAGCGAGCCTACAGGTGCGGCCGCGTGGGCCGGTTGGGGGATTCGTCGGATGCCATCTGACTACCGGAGCCGATAGACGATCCGGCCACGGTCCAAATCGTACAGCGAGACCTCGACCTTGACACGGTCACCGGGGCCCATCCGGATCCGGTAGCGCTTCATCTTCCCGGCGGTGTACCCGATCATCTCGTGACCGTTGTCGAGCGTGATCCGGAACATCCGGTTACGGAGAGACTCGGTGATCTCCCCCTCCATCTCGAGCTTCTCTTCCTTGACAGCGATGTCGTTCTCCTTTCGTCGCGACGGCGGGGCGAGTTCGGCGCCCGTGGCCGTGTGACGACCACGGGCTGCCGAGGTTCAACTACGCAACGACGGAGACGTTGATCGCCTCCGGGCCCTTCTGACCCTCACGGGGCTCATATGCGACCTTCGCTCCCTCGGGGAGCGACTTGAAGCCGTCACCGGCGATACCGCTGTGATGCACGAAGAGGTCCTTCGACCCCTCGGCAGGGGTGATGAACCCGTAGCCCTTCGCATCGTCGAACCACTTAACGGTTCCTTCTGCCATTGAAATACACCTCCCTTACGCAACTCACGAACGTGCAAGGAAGGCGCACCGCGCGCAAACCGGACCCGCTCTAGCTAGGCACAACCGTAGCAGCCGGAATGCGGCGCGACGTCCGTAGGATACGAACCATCGCAGGCAAGGAAGGTGTTGGGCGTGTCCGGCACAGCGAACGACGATGATCTAGCCGCACTCGTTCAACAGGTCACCGAGGCGGCCGAGGCCCTGATCTCTGGCGACATCAAGGGCTATACGGCCCGGATCAAGCACGCGCACGACTACACGCTCATGTCGCCGTACGGCGGCGATCCGGTGCGCGGATTCGACGACTCGGACGAGGCATTGGATCGCCTGGCCCGGTTCTTTCGCGGCGGCGAGGCGAGCGTCGAGGTCGTGGAGACCCATGCGTCGGGCGACCTGGCGGTGCTCGTCGTCATCGAGCGACAACGCGGCACGATCGGGGATCTCCCCGAGCAGGATTGGTCCCTGCGGGTCACCTGGGTCTTCCGGCGTAGTCCGGAATCCGAGTGGGAGCTCGTTCATCGTCACGCGGACGCCCTCGTACACGCGATCGATCACGAGCGGTTGGCGGCACTAGCGCGTGGTGCGTGACGACGTCCCCGTCCTGCGCGCTCCTAGGGCAGTCGTCCGCCCGAGTGTGCGGGAATGTCCCCCGAGTCATGGCTGGGCATCTCGTATGCTCGCCGCGGAGATGCCTCGTGCGACGTCTGATCCGATCACGGAGATCATCGGCGACTATCGAGGCTCGCCGAGCCGCTCGTGCACCAGCGTGTCTACCGGATGGGCCTCGAGCACCTCGGCGTCGTCGTCGGTGACGAGTTCGACCAGTTCTCTCGCGTCCATCGGGCCGCGCTGACCGGACGGCAGTTCCAGAGCGCCGCCGTCGACCCGGTCTACGTCCTCTTCGAGGACTTCACCCACGTGAAGTTCTACCGGCGCTCCTTCTTCGACGTCGTCGAGGACGCGGAAGGGGCTTCGAGGGCTTCGCCCACGTCGACGACTGGGTGCCGCAGCGGGTGGTCACCGCCACCGGCCCGAACCCGCTCCCGCGCTGACCCAAGGCTACTGGAGGGCAACGAGACAGCCCGCAGGGCGTCACGCGCGCCTAGTCAGTCCCAACCTCGAACACGACCTTGCCACGCTTCCCGCGACCCGCGAGCCGCTCGAACGCCGCCCGGGCCTCCGTGAGCGGAAAGACCGTGTCGACCTCCGCGCGAAGCTCGCCTGCGTCGACGAGGGTTCCCAGCTCCAGCAGTTGCTCGCGGTCGGGCTCGACGACGAAATAGATTGCGCCCGGAATCTCCTCTGCGATCGTGACGACGCGCTCGCCGGCGGGGACCTCGCCGCCTCGAGTGTCGAAGACCAGATCGAAGGGACCGCTCTCCACGACCGCCGCGCCGCCGTGTCTCGCAAGCTGGACGGCGATGTGCCCAACCCCGCCCGAGGCGCCCGTGATCAGCACCCGCTCGCCTCGGGCGAGCCGCCCGTGCACGAACAGTGCCTGCCAGGCGGTCAGCCCGCCCATCGGCAGAGCTGCCGCCTCGACGTGAGTCAGCCGCAAGGGCTTCGGTGCAAGCACATCGGCTGGGACGACGGCGTACTCGGCAGCCACGCCGTCGCGATCGAAAGGCGTGAGCGCATAGACCTCGTCACCGCTGCCGACGACAACGCCCGAAAGCTCGTACGACGGAATCGCCGGCAGGCGATCGACCGGCCACTCCAGCTCGTCACGTGTAATCGCCGCCGCGTGCACGCGCACCAGCACCTCGCCCGGATCCGGCGACGGCGTCTCGATCTCCTCGACCTTCAAGCCGTCATCGTGCAGCCGTACCGCTAGCACACCGCTCCCCGGTTGCCCTGGTTGGACTCCGTTCCTCAGGAGATCTTGCCACTACCACCCTCCTGCGCAGAGGCGTCGCCTGGCCGAGCGTGCGCGCGCCACAGCAGTTGGGCACCGATGAGTTTCTGCAGGGCCGTGAGTCTGATGGGAGATTGAACCCGTCGTCTGCAGGAGGTGAGGCAAGGTGTCACGCACGTTGCTGCTGGTTGGGACACGCAAGGGACTGTTCATGCTCGAGAGCGACGCCGACCGCACGAGCTGGTCGATGCGGGGGGCCTACTGCGAGGGTTGGCCCGTCTACCACGCCGTGTTCGACCGGGATTCGGGCGCGATCTACGCGGCCGCCGCGAGCGAATGGCACGGCTCGTCGATCTGGCGGAGCGCCGACCTCGGCGAGACGTGGACACAGTCGAGCGAGGGCCTCGCGTACGAGGATGGCCGCAAGATGTCCAAGGTCTCGAGCCTCTCGGCTGCACATGGCCGCGTGCTCGTCGGCGTGGAGGCGCCGGGCATCTTCGAAAGTCGCGACGACGGGGCGACCTGGTCTCCGTACTCGATGCTCGCCGGGCAGCCCGGAAGCGAGGACTGGGACGATTCGGCGAACCAGCCGCCCGGGCACCTCGGGATCTCGGCGATCACCGCCGACGAGAAGGACCCCACTCGCGTTTGGGCGATCGTGCAGGGCGTCAGCCTGTTCGAGACGACCGACGATGGCAAGACGTGGACGCCGCGAAACCGCGGCCTGCGCACCGATTGGCCGCGAGAGCACGAGGAGGTCGGCTTCTGCGTCCACAAGTTCGTCCGCTCACCCACCGATGCGGAGCGGATGTACCAGCAGAACCACGTCGGCATGCATCGCTCGGACGATGCCGGCGCGACGTGGACGGAGATCACCGAAGGGTTGCCGACGGAGTTCGGGTTTGCCGCTGCAGCCCATCCCCACGACCGCGACACCTTCCATGTCATCCCGCTCGATCCGGGCCATGGCCGCACGATGCCCGACGGTCAAGCGGCGGTGTGGCGGACGAAGGACGCGGGCTCGAGCTGGGAGCGTCTCGCGAACGGCCTCCCGCAGGAGAACGCGCACCTCGGCGTCTTGCGCCACGGAATGACGGGCGACAGGTACGACACGCCCGGCTACTACTTCGGCACGAGCACCGGCCAGGTGTACGCGAGCGCGGACGACGGGGAGAGTTGGAGCGAGATCGCGAGCTACCTGCCCGCGATCTCGTCGGTCGAGGTCGCGATCGTCGACTGATGGCCGACATCCACCTGCCTCCCACGCTGATGCCGCTCTTCGCAGGCCTCCCGCGCCGGCTCGACCTCGAGGCGGCGACGGTCGACGACGCGATCGGCCGGCTCGACGCGCGGTGGCCGGGGTTGCGTGATCGTCTGTGCGATCCGAGCGGCGGGCAGATCCGGCAACACATTCACGTCTACGTCGATCGTGAGCGGGCGGGGCTCGACACGTCGCTCGAGCCCGGCTCGCTCGTCCATGTGATCGCCGCGATCTCCGGCGGCTAAGGACACCTGCTCGCTCCGAGCGAGGCCTAACGGCGTCTTCCGCGTGCCCAGTGCCGGATGAAGTACACGGGCACCGCGACACCGGCAGCGAGGAACGCCGCGACACCCCACGCCGTCGCGTGCTGGCTGCCGTGCCTGGATGCGTGCGCGAACACGCCGGCCGAGATCGCCGCCGCAAGAGCGACCGCGATCAGGAAGGTGACGGGATCGGCCGTGGCCACAACGGACACGATACGTCCGAGGCACTGGCAGGGCTCAACGGAGCGGCGCCGGACTCGAACCGACCGAGCCGTCGGACGCGGGTCGTCCGTATGCGGCCGCCCGCGACCAGAGTTCCAAGACTCACTCGACCAGTCCGTCCGGCTCACAGACGTGCGCTCGCTATGGATTGGCGACGATCGTGCGGCCGAGGAAAGAGGTGGCACACTCCGCCGATGAACGTCGGAAGAGTCGGAGTCTGGACGACCTACAGCCAGTTTGGCGCCGAACGCGCCGGCGAGGCGGCGAAGATCGTTGAGCAGCTCGGCTACGGCACCTTTTGGCTGGGCGGCTCACCCCGCATCCCTGACATCCGTCCGATCCTCGACGCGACATCGACGCTCGTTGCCGCGACCGGCATCCTCAACGTCTGGAGCAACCATCCTGACGCGACGGCCACCGCCGACGCGGATCTGCGAGCGGACTTCCCGGCGCGGGTCATGCTCGGCATCGGCATCGGCCATCGCGAGGCGACGAGTGAGTACAGCCGGCCGGTGGCGACGATGCGCGCATTCCTCGACGGCCTCGACGCATCGCCGAGCCCGCCCCCGCTCGAAGAGCGCTGCTTGGCCGCGCTCGGGCCGAGGATGCTCGACCTAGCGCGCGAGCGCACCGCGGGCACACACCTGTACTTCGTCCCCGTCGAGCACACGCGCTTCGCGCGCGAGCGGCTCCGGGCCGACAAGCTCGTCATGCCCGAGCTGGCCTGCGTCGTCGAAAGCGACCCGGCCCGCGCCAAGGCCGTCGCCCGGGAATACGCACGGCGCCACCTCGATTTCCGCAACTACAGGCAGAACCTGCTCGACTTCGGCTTCACCGAAGCCGACCTCGCCGACGGCGGCTCCGACCGACTGCTCGACGCCGTGATTCCGCAGGGCAGCGCCGACCAGATCGCCGAGGTTGTGCACGCTCACCTCGACGCCGGCGCCGACCACGTATGCCTGCAACCACTGGGCGAAGAAGGCATCCCCCGCCATTCATGGACCGCGCTCGCGAACGTCCTGGCCGACTAGAACAGCGACCGCCGGCCAGTGCCTGAGCCGCGCGCCGCACGCCCCTCGCACAAATGTCACCGACGACGGGCCGCATGCCACGCCAGGATGGCGGCGCCGGTCAGGCGGAAGCAGGCGGTCGTGAGGGTTGCCGGGTCAGCCTCCGATCGGCACCGTAATCCCCGCATCCATGCGGGAATCCCTGTAACGGAGCGGC